>Ga0182021_10003242_pt1 | contig 19137 bp, 19 predicted proteins | sample 612E3MmetaG_FD_120493 | JGI IMG/M metagenome (GOLD analysis project Ga0182021, IMG submission 120493) | Permafrost microbial communities from Stordalen Mire, Sweden - 612E3M metaG (Illumina Assembly) | ecosystem: Environmental > Terrestrial > Soil > Wetlands > Permafrost | place: Sweden... | reverse complement strand
TCGAACCACAATTCGGGCACTTTTTGTGTTTTTTTAGTCATGATAGCTAAAAATTAGCACTTTTGGCTATATGTAGCAAGGATGGAATGGTTAAAACAGGCCGGTATTTTTGTATATTATGCCCCGCTTTTCCTAGCTATCGGCGATGTCGGCGGCAGTCTGCTTGATCGCGAACACGTCCTGTTTCTTCGAGGTCGTGCCGGCGGTTTGGGCGACGTTATAGAAGGCGTCGCCGGGGAAAACTGCAGTGAAATGCGTCATTTGGTGGTACCTCCACGACACGTCCCCAGCACTTGCAAGGAACGCATCTAATTAAATAGTAATAAATTATGAAGAAAATGCAAATTGAGTTATCCACAGGGTAGTAGAGCACAGCTCACTACCCTGCAGGCAGGGAAAACCTCATCCCCGCCTTCTCCTGGAAAGGAGAAGGAGCGAATTCCCCCTCTCCTCTCCAGGAGAGGGTTAGGGTGAGGTTGTGTTAAAATGTATTTATGAGAATTTTAGGCATAGACCCCGGGTATGAGCGACTGGGTATCGCTGTATTGGAAAAAACGGACAAAACCGCCTTCGTTAAAAACTCCGGCGTGTCGAGGGAAGCCGTAATTTTTTCCGAATGTTTCAAGACTTCGGCTAAATTGGAGTTTTCGGAACGTTTATTTTTGATTGGCGAAGAAGTTAAAAATGTAATCAAAAAATACAAGCCGGAAGTTTTGGCTATTGAAACTTTATTTTTAAATACCAACCAAAAAACGGTGATGCACGTGACCGAAGCGCGCGGGGTGGTAATTTACGAAGCATCTTGCGCGGGATTAAAAATTTTCGAGGCTTCCCCGCCCCAGATAAAAATAGCCACGACGGGTTACGGCCGGGCCAACAAGGAACAAATCATAAAAATGGTTAAAATTTTAGTGGAAATAGACAATGAAAAAAAGTCCGATGACGAATTGGATGCCATCGCCATAGCCTTAACTGCTTTTGCACACTTAAAGTATTGACAACCTTTTTGGATTTTGATACAAAGTAGGCATTACTAAGTAGTTTTAGAAAATTTTATTTAAATTATATGGAAGACGAAGAATTAGAAGTTGGAGAAGATGGTTTTGAAATAAATGATGATGGAGAAATTGATCCATTGGATGCGCTGGCAGACGAAGAAGCATTGGAAGACCCTGAAGACAGATTTCACTAGTCTATTTTATTTTTATAAACCTGTGTTTGCCTATTTTGTAGACGGTTTTTGAGGCTTTTGCTTCTGTGTCTTTAACTTTTTCATTTTTATCCATATCGGTTATAGCCCCTTCGCCTATCAACCTCCTAAATTCTGTTTTGGAGCTGACTATTTTCTCTGAAAGTAGAACATCTACGAGTTTCGCGTCGTCTTTTACAACGACTTCCAAAACGTCTTCCGGTATACCCCCTTTGGCAAAAGTATTTTCAAAATTTTCTTCGGCTTCTTTGGCCTTTTTTTCTCCGTGGTAGATTTTTACAATTTCGAATGCAAGTTTAATTTTTAAGTCGCGTGGATTTTGATTCATATTTATTTCAGACATGGGCACACGAGTACAGATTTCAAAAGCCAAAGGCATAAGTGTATCTGGCCAGCTCATTATCTTACCAAACATATTATCTGCACTATCTTCCAGAGTGACCATATTCCCTTCGCTTTTCCCCATTTTTTTACCGGTTGGGTCGGTTAGAAGTTTTGTAGTTAAGACATACTTCTCTTTTCCGCGATTTTTCATCATTGTGCGTCCGACAAGCATATTGAAGGTCTGTTCATTGCCTCCAATTTCCATATCCACATTCATAGCCACAGAATCATACCCTTGCATAAGCGGATAAAAAAATTCATGCAGATGAATTGGCTGTCCTTCTTTTAATCTTTTTTCGAACATATCTCTTTCAATCATTTGCTGAAGGGTAAATTCTGATGCAATTTCCATCCCCTCTTCAAAAGAAAGTTTTGAAAGCCATTTGCTGTTGAATTTAACTTGAACTTTTCCCATATCTAAAATTCTACCGGCTTGTTTGGTATATAATTTTAGATTTTCTTTTATTTGTTTTACGGAAAGCTGCTTTCTGGTTGCTGTTTTGTCAGTTGGGTCGCCAATTCTGCCTGTAAAGTCACCAATGAGTAAAATTATTTTATGCCCCAAATCTTGGAATTCTTTCAGCTTGAGAAGGGTTGCACCGTGACCAATATGTAGAGTTGGTCCTGTTGGATCTATGCCGTTATAGATTGAAAGTATTTTCCCAGACAAAAGAACTTTTTTTACTTCTTCTTTTGAAGGATAAACATTTTCCACTCCACGAGTTAACGCTTCCTCTATTTTTTTCTCATCTGTAACTATCTTCATATTTTTTGATTGTAGCATGTTTTCTGTTATGATTAAAGGAATGAGGGGTATATTGCAAAAACTAAAAAAGTTATACAAAAACAAGAAGTTTATGAAAAATATGCTGCTTCTGCTCGCAGGTATTTTTATTTTATGCTTCGGCACATTGATTGCCCTTTTGGCCTCTTTGAAAATTCCGGATTTTCGTTCTTTTGAGGACAGGAAAGTGGTAAATTCCACTCAAATCTACGACCGCACTGGGAAAATTCTGCTCTACGACATCCATCAGGATGTAAAACGCACAGACATCCCTTTTGATCAGATGAGTGTAAACATAAAAAACGCCACCATCGCCATAGAAGACTCAAATTTTTACAATGAGGGTGGCGTGCGGGTAAGTTCTACTCTGCGCGCTCTTTTTTCAAACTTATTGCACATCGGCATCGGGGGTGGCGGTTCGACCATCACACAACAATTGGTAAAAAATACTCTTCTGACCACCAACCGAAGCTATGTCAGAAAAATAAAAGAGTGGGTCTTGGCCATCAAAATAGATGATTCAATGTCAAAAGATCAAATCCTGGAAGCCTACTTAAATGAAATTCCTTATGGAGGAAATATCTACGGCATAGAGACAGCCAGTAAAAATTATTTTAATAAAGATGCAACTGACCTGACTATCGCCGAGGCCGCTTATTTGGCTTCTATCCCTCAGTCCCCGACCACTCTCTCCCCTTATGGGAAAAACAGAGCCAAGCTTGAAGAAAGAAAAAATTTAGTACTCTCGAGAGAGCTAACACTTAAATTTATTACCCAAGACCAATATAACCAGGCAAAAAATGAGGTGGTGAGTTTTGTTCCGCAAGCGACGATGGGTATCCGCGCTCCGCATTTCGTTTTTTATATTAAAGATTATTTGGAACAAAAATATGGAGCTGATGTGGTGGAAGGAGAAGGATTAAAAGTCATTACCACTCTTGATGCAAATTTAGAAGCGCAAGCAGAACAAATTGTGAAAGACGGCGCTTTGCAAAATGAAAAAGATTGGAACGGAAGCAATGCCGGGCTGGTGGCCATCGACCCGAAAACCGGACAGATTTTATCAATGGTCGGCTCCAGAGATTATTTCGACAAAACAATTGATGGCAATTTCAACATTACCACAGCCACCCGCCAACCAGGGTCCTCTTTTAAGCCCTTTATTTACGCTACGGCCTTCAATAAGGGCTTTACCCCCGACACAGTGCTCTTTGACCTGCCGACAGAATTTCAAACGACCTGCGACGCTTATGGTAAGGCTTACTACGGACACAACCAATCCGATTGTTATATGCCAAGCGACTACGACGGAAAATATCGCGGACCGATGAGCCTGCGGGACGCGCTCGCGCAGTCCATCAACATTCCAGCTGTTCAGCTTTTTTACCTGGCCGGACAAGCTGACTCTTTAAAGACAGCGGAAAATATGGGCATTAGCACTTTGGGAGATGTCGGACAATATGGACTTACACTCGTTATCGGAGGCGGAGAAGTTTCGCTTTTAGATATGACTTCGGCCTATGGAGTTTTCGCCAACGATGGAATAAAAAATCCTTATACCGGGATTTTGGAAGTGCAGGATTTAAGCGGAAAAATTTTGGAACAATATCAAGGGAATCCGCAAGAAGTTTTGCCGAAAAATACAGCCTTAACTATTTCAGATATTCTTTCAGATGAACAGGCCCGCGAGCCGACTTTCGGGGTACATTCGGTTCTTTATGTTAATGGCGGAAATATAGCCGTAAAAACCGGAACGACCAATGACAACAAGGATGCTTGGACGATAGGATATACACCAGATATCGTGGTGGGTGTTTGGGCCGGCAATAATAACAATACTCCAATGAAAAAAGGCGGAGCGGCAGTAGCGGGACCGATTTGGAATAAATTTATGAATGCGGCTTTGAGTACTTTGCCAAATGACAGTTTTGAAAAGCCGGATCTGGAAGTTGACCCGACTTTAGTGAAACCGGCCCTCCGTGGGCTGTGGCAGGGAGGTGAAAACTTTTTCATAGATAAAATATCGGGACTTTTAGCCACACCCAATACGCCTTCGGAGACAAGAGTGGAGAAAGTGGTGACCAATGTGCATTCCATTCTATATTGGGTGGATAAAAATAATATTCTGGGACCATCGCCGTCAAATCCGGCGAATGATCCTCAATTTAATCATTTTGAAACACCTATACAGAATTGGTGGGCGCAAAATAAATATAAATACTCAATAACAACCTTAGTTGAAAAACCAACTGCCCTGGACAATATCCATACTGATCAAAACAAACCGGCAGTTTCGATTGTTTCGCCAAACAGCGCTACAACCTATCCAGCTAATCAAAAAATAAATTTACAAATATCGAGCTCCGGCGTATTTCCTCTCTCAAAAATAGATATTTTTATAAATGGAATATATTTGGAGACAGAGCAACCTCCTTTCGACTTTTCTTTCACGCCGACAGATTTGGAAAATCTGCAAGCTAATAATGATTTGAAAATAATCTCCTATGACACTGTATTCAACAAGAGTGAAACGGATTCAACTTTCAAAGTAGCGCAGTAGGAGACTTTTTACCTAGAGTTTCTTCCAATTTTGAAAGAATTTTGTCTTGCTTGAGAAAAATTTCGTTTTTGTAAATGGGTTTTATATTCAAATAAATCGTGCCATTTTTTATTTTTATGTCTTCACTTTTTATTTCCACTTTAATAACTTCAGAGATGATTTTTCTAATAGCTTCTTTCTTGCCTTCTTCTCCCAGAAGAATGTTGTTAAATCTAGCCAGTAAATCTTTTATTTCAATCATGATACGAAAATTATGCGAATAATACTAAAAATTACGAAAATTGGCTGGAATCAATACGAATAATTCTTTTTGGTTTTAAATACTTTTCTCGAAAGTTTACAAGTAAACCAAGTTTGAGTTGTGTTTGCTGTAAATAATTCTGTATCTGCCTGAAGTTGTCTTTTGTAAAAAATCTGACCGCTTTTAACTCGAGTACGATTTTATTATCAATCAAAAAATCAACAATATTTCCAGAATTCCCTATGGCAATTTCTCGATCATAAGATATATTTTTTTCTCTTAGTTTATTTTCTAGTAAATCCCCGTACTGTTTTTCTCTGGCATATTCTCCTAATTCTTTTTTTACCTCAAACAAAATTCCAAGAATTAAATATGATAGTTCTGGGTAAATAACTTTCTCGCTCACTTGTTTTTTATTTATCTCATTCATTGACTTAATTTTCGTAGTTTTTCGTAAACCTTTCGTATATTTTTCGTATCTACTTGTTCATCGGCATAATGAGATAAGTAAAGGATGAATCAGAAATAGGAGAAATAACTATCGGCTTCCCGCCAGAGAATTTTATGGAAATGCTGTCGGTGGTTATCGACTGGAAACAATCCAAGAAATATTTGTAATTGAAAGATAGCTCGATATTTACCCCGTTGATCACGGCATCAAGGTATGTTTTATTTTCTCCGACATCATTATTGGCGGAAGACAGCTCAAACACTTTTTCTTTGGGTGAAATTTTCAAATTTACCTGGTTGAATTTGTCAGAGAAAATATTTGAGAGCTTTAAGGCATTCAGCAAGTCTTGCTTCAGCACCACTACGTCCGTCGTAAAATCTTTTGGAATAATTTGGCGGTAGTCCGGAAAGATTCCGTCAATCACCCGAGAGGTCAAATATATATTGTCTGAAGAAAAAGAAATCTGGTTTTTATTAAAACAGACTTTTATCACGCCTTGGAACTCTCCGAAAACTCTCAGTATTTCTCCTATGTTTTTAAACGGAATCAAGATGTGCAAGGTTTCTTCCAACCCTTTTATTTTGATTTTCTTTTCCGCCAGCCGGAAAGAGTCGGTGGAGACGAAAACTAGATTATCTTGGTTAACGTACATAAAAACGCTTGAAATCTCAGGCTTTATGTCTGAAACAGAAGAACTATAAGAAACAGCTTTTATGCCTTCGGTCAGCTTTTTTGATTCTATCTCAAAACTACTACCGGTAACCATCGGTATGGTCGGGAAATCTTCATGGGAGGTACATTTGATTTTTATTTTGCTTTTTTTTGTTTTAATTAGTAGGTTTCCGTCTTCATTTTCAAGTTGCACGTTTTCATTTTGAGAAATATTGGAAAATATGGCATTTAAAACTGACCCAGGAACAGCCAGGGTTCCTTCCTTCTCTATTTTTACTGGAATTTCAACTTCAATACCAAGACTCAAGTTTGTAGATCTTAATTTTAAAGATTTTCCTGACGCAATCATTAAAATTGAATTCAAAACAGGCAGTGTTAAATTTTTCCCGGTTATTCTTTCGACTTGAGAGATACTATTTTTTAATTTTTCAATCGAGCATTCTAGTTTCATATATTTGTTTATATCTTGTATATATAATTTATTATTATTATTACACAAGTGGATAAGTTGATAAGTGGTTTTTGTCGTTGTTTTTTAAAGATATTTTTAATATTTTTAATTTGATAAGATTTTAATAAATTGCTGTTTATACACAAAATTTTATTTTCCATTTTTCTCTATCCATAATTTCCCCCTCTTTGTTAACATGTTTTGTTTCTGTTTTCATTGTCTTTTTAACCGCTTACCAACAGTTATTTAAACATAATTCTTATCTGTTCCAACTCCTGTAATAATTGTGGATCATTTTTTAAATCTGTTCTGATTTTCAGACAAGAGTGAATGACAGTGGTGTGATCTTTCCCGCCCAATTTTTGTCCGATTAATGGATAAGAAACATTAAAATCTTCACGAAGCAGATACATCACGACTTGCCTAGCTTTGACTATTTCTTTTTTTCTGGTTTTTTCATAAACCGATCCTTCTTCGAGTTTATAATATTCACTGACTATCTTGACCACATCTTTTATGGCCATATTTTTCTTTGGTCGCATATTATTTTTTAGCAGGTTTTTTACTTCCATTAGTGTTAAAGGCTTATTTTTCAAGCGATATTGGCAGACAATGAGATTCAAACTTCCCTCCAATTCGCGAATGTTGCCCTGTACTGAGCTTGCGACATATTCCACCAACTCTTCTTCCAAATCGACGTTAATTTCGCGCAATTTTACTTTCAAAATCGCCAAGCGGGATTCGTATTCCGGTTCGGAGATGTCTACAATCATTCCGGCTGCAAAACGTGATTTTAATCTATCCGCCAGTTCCGGAATATAGTTAGGATGCTTGTCGGAAGAAAAAATAATTTGTTTATTGTTCTCGTGAAAAGTATTAAAGGTATGGAAAAGCTCTTCTTGGATTTTTTCCATCTTACCGATGAACTGGATGTCATCTATAATCAAGAGATCATATTTGCGGTACTTTTCCTTGAAAGAGTTTGCTTTATTGCTTTGCATTGAATTAACAAAATCATTGGCAAATTTTTCCAAAGTCATATAATGCACCTTTTTATTGGGATATTTTTCTTTAATCGAGTTTCCAACAGCTTGAATCAGGTGAGTCTTGCCGAGTCCCGTTCCCCCGTAGATAAAAAATGGATTATATTTTGTTCCCGGAGAATCTATTATCGCTTGAGAAGCGGCATAGGCCAGCTCGTTGAATGTTCCCACGATAAAAGAGTTAAAATGGTAGCGTGGGTTTAAATTATCTTCCGGATTTATATATAAATCCCTCAAAGGCAACTCTTTTTCCGCTGTTTCGCTTGTTTTTATAACTTCCTGCTTGGCAGTACTTTCTATTTTTGTAATCACGTATTCCACCGCGCGCATATTTTCGTATGCATCAGCGATGGTTTTGGTAATGAGTTTATGATATTTATTCATCAGCCAATCTCGCACAAACTCGTTTGGCACTCCTATATATATGATTCCCGTGTCTTCCTTAATTATAGATGTATTTTTAAACCAGGTGCTGAAATTTGCCTTTGATATGCCTGCTTCTATTTCCACCAGACAATTTTTCCAAAGTTGTTTCGTATTCATAGTTTCATATTATACTATTTCTATTTTAGAAGACATCTTTTAAAACTTATTAACCCTGTTGATAAGCTGTGGATAATGTGATAAGCTACATTGTATGTCACAAACATATCAACCTAAAAAAAGAAAACGAGCAAAGTCTCATGGATTTTTGGTCAGGTCCAGAACCAAGACCGGGAAAGCTGTTCTGAAAAGAAGGCGCCAAAAAGGCAGAAAGAAATTATCTGTTTAAATAGTGATGCTTCCTAAAAAAAATAGGGCTAATACGCGAGAAGTAGAAGAAATCTTTAAAAAAGGCAGGTTTTTGAATTCTCTTAATTTAACTTTTAAATATATCAAAACCGATAAAAATGAAATAAAAATTTCCTTTATTGCGCCGAAAAGCGTAGCTAAGCTGGCAGTCAAAAGGAATTCTCTGAGACGAAAGGGATATAATATTTTAAAAAAATATATAGAACAATTCCCCACCGGAACCACAGGCGCCTTTGTTTTTAAAAAATACCAAGATGATGCTTCAATAATTGAAAATGAAATTAAAACAATACTTAGTAAAATTAATTAATTTTTATCAGAGATTTTTATCCCCAAAGAATAAATGTGTTTTTTATCCGACCTGCTCCGAATACACCAAACAAGCGATAGAAAAATACGGCGCACCCAAAGGAACCTATCTCGGTTTCCGCCGTATCCTCCGCTGCCACCCATGGCAGAAGAATCACATAGAACCCTTAAAATAATTTTCTGGCATTTTTCTCCATTTTCATATAGAATGAAAGAATGATTTCAAGTATCTGGAACGCCGTTTTATATCAGCCTTTATTGAACGCCTTGGCGTTTTTAGTATCTATTGTTCCTGGTGGAGACGTTGGCGTGGCTGTTATTGTCCTTACTATCCTTGTAAAAGTGGTGCTTTATCCCCTTTCTCAGAAATCCATCGAGAGCCAGGCGCAGATGAATATACTCGCGCCAGAGCTTAATAAAATAAAAGAAAGTGGCGCCAGTAAAGAAGAACAAGCCAGGCTGACTTTTGAACTCTATAAGGTTCACAAAACCAATCCATTTTCCGGTTGTCTTTTGGTTTTGATTCAGATTCCAATTATTTTCGCTTTGTATTATGTGTTTTTCAAAGGAATAAAATTTAACAACGGAATTTTGTATTCTTTTGTCCACATTCCCGCTCATATGAATATGATTTTCCTGGGGCTGATTGATATCAGTAAGAAAAGTTTAGTTCTGGCAGTTTTGGCTGGTATCTCGCAGTATCTGCAAGCTTACTATATGCCGAAACCACCCGTGTCTTCTAGTAGTAACCCATCTTTCCAGGATTCTTTCACAAAAAGTATGAATACCCAGATGAAATACATTTTCCCTTTCATTGTCACTTTTATCGCTTACAGTATTTCCGGCGCGATTGCTTTATATTGGATCACCAGCAATCTTTTTATGGTTGGCCAGCAGATTTATGTGAAGAAAAAAGAATTTAAATTAGAAGTATATGGATAAACAAGAAATTCAAAAATTAGTAAAAGAATTAATTGAAAAGACCACCGTAAAGATGAGTGGAATTGAGGTTACCGAAGACAGTCCTAAAAATATGTGGATTTCGGTGGAAGTGAGTGAACCGCATTTTTTCATTTCACGCGAAGGCGAGGGATTGCAGGCGTTGAATCATATTGTACGTAGGATAATTGAGAATAAGACCCCCTCGCCAACCCCTCCCCAAGAGAGAGGGGCTAAAGACAGAACCGACGAAATATCTATTCTTGTGGATATCAACGGCTTTCAGAAAAAGCGGGTGGAAAATGTTCGCGCTATTGCCCATATGATGTCCGAACGAGCTAGGTATTTTAAATCAAATATAGAAGTTGACCCGATGTCTTCTTTTGAACGCAGAATCGTCCATGAATTTTTGTCCGAGGCAACAGACTTAAAAACCGAATCAGTCGGTTTTGGCCCTTCTCGCCGGGTGGTAATAAAATACATTGGAACTATTTAAGCGCGAATTCCCAAAGAAAAGAATCTTTTTTATTTACAAAAAATAAATAATTTCCACCGGCATCCAATGCGAGTTTTGTGCCATCCATCTCTTCCCCGCCACTTATGGTGAGTGGGTCTACGAGCAGAGTCGTATTTCCGGTTTTAATATCTATTTTCCAAATTTGATCACTGAAAGACACTTCTCCTTGGTACCAAGAGTCCGGGTACGTGCCTAAAGGTATTGATTTCGGCACAGCGCAGTATATAGCGTCACTAGCGCTACTCCAGATGCATTTCTCGGGCATAGTTCTGACTCCTACCGGGTCTGAAACTTTTGTGTCTGTATGATAAATATTGAGTGACAAACTGTCGTTGTTATATAGGATTAATTTGCCGTTTGGACTAGAAAGCGTGGTAAGACCGTTTATGTTGCCGAGTGAGCTGGATAGATTTTTCGTATTAGTGTTTAGCGTATACATATATCCCGGTATACCAGAAGCAGGTTTGGTCGTGAGAGTGATTGTTCCCGTGCTTGGCCACTGTGACAGCCATTCAGTAAACGGCGAAGTAAAAATTTGCACCTTTTTACTTGTTGCCAAATTCATCGTTGTGCCCACCATATTATCTCCGCTGTTGAATAAATAAAATATACTCGAATTGTCGGGTGACAAACTGATGTCTTTGATGTTTTCTGGCAAGAAAGAACCTTTTATTTCATTAGTAACCGTAGGGTCTGCCCCCAAAAGTTCCTTCGGAAGATTACTTGCAAAAGTTTCTATGGTTCTGCCATCGGTTTTCAAATATCGCATAACTACAGACTGTCCATTGTTTCCAAAATATGCATCATATATCTCTGGTATCACCGTTGTGGAAAATTTCTGCTCTTGAATTTTGTCGGCGAAAGTTTCAAAAATGTTTCCGGTGGCTCTGTCTACATATCGCAAAGCTGGCATAAATTCTGTAAGTGGCGCGACTACTTTTGTAGTTTTTGGTGGAGTTTTTGCTGCCTCCCCTGCTAAGGGGAGGGTTAGGGTGGGGTCTGGAGTCACCACCGGCACAACTTTGATTCGTTCTTTACTAAACACCCCAAACCCCGCAATCGGCATACTGGAAATCTTTATTAATTTTGAAGTTGTTTCCGGAGTTGTGCCGGGTTCGGTTCCGGGTGTAGTAACTGGAGGCGTCACCACGGGAGTTTTTGTTTTATTGCTTGCAAAAGGATTAAACTGCGAGAAAAAGTTTGTGCCCGTGCCCTCCCCTCCCGGCGTGGTTGTATTGGGTTGGGAAAATAAAAACACAAAAATCGCGATTACGACGATGACCAGGACTATTACTAAAAGTATAAAATTTCTTCTTGTCATAAAATTTAATTAAATTCTTTTTATATACGTTAATCGTGCTGCTGTTGTATCTTTTAGAAGTCTTGTAGTAACACCATTTGTAGTTCCTCCCATGGCATCTATTATCTTCCCATCACCTATATACATCATAACATGGCCATTATCTTCTTTTGTTCCACCAGCAGTATCACCTTTTTTCCAACCAATTAAATCACCCACCTTTAGAGTTTTTAGATCCTGAGCTGTAATTGCAGTAGCACCTTTTGTTGTGTCAAAAATTTCAGTTGTGGTGCTTCCTGGTATTGGTAATTGAGCACATTTATACACTTGATCAACAAAAGAAGAACAATCTACCACTGCTTTTCCCCCACTAATGGTATTTCTATTTGTTTGACTATAGGTAGAGTTTCCGATAAAAGAATTGGCAGTTGCAACGAGATTCGTACTGCAATTTATGCTTGTGGATTTTACCAAATCGGAACTTATATCCTTAAAGGCTGTCGTAGATTCACCGCCCACTATCACATCCACTGATACCGAAACGTCTGCCAAGCTTTTCAAGTCCGTATTTAGTATGTCCGGATTTATTTGGTTCAAGAGCGTCCAAGCTCCAAGAGCCAAAAGAAGACCAAAAATTGCGTGGGTAATTCTTTCCTTGCCTGCTTCTTTGCTGGATATCAGTTCGCTCGTCATATATTCTATCCCGCCTATGACAATCATCACCACAGCCAAGACGGCGCACAGGCCTATGAATATCTTTATAATTAAATTCAAATACCCACCGATTTTATTTGGACCAGTTGGGTCAAAGGATGTTAGTTTTCCGTTTTCATCACATCCAGCATCACCCTTTTGACAAGGCAGTGGAGCCAAGAGAACATATGGGCCAGCCCAAGTTCCTTTATTTTCTGCGCAATTTTTTGCTTTATAGTTGGGTTCTATGTGTCCATCTGGGAAAGTGCACTTTCCGTCAGGGTCTAATGTCCACGTTGCTCCAGGTATACTTGCGCAGTCAGCTTGCGATAAACCATCTCTGACATTACTGCCATCAACACAAATACCCGTTACCTGAGCTTGTGTTTTATATGCCGGACTAAAAATTCCCACCAGCGCAATTATTATTAAAATGTATGTTATATATTTTTTCATTAAAAGTTTACATTAATTTCTTTACTTACATTTTCGAAAATTTTGTAAGTATTATTAATTTGCAAATCTATTTTAGATGTTCCGGAAGTACCAGATTGTACTTTCAGTGGCATCAAATTTTGTTGAAAGCTCTCTATGGTCACCGGGCTATCGTTTATAGACCAAGTCCAAGCGAGGGTAGGTATGCGGATGTCTCCCGGTGAAATGAAATACGGCGCGGCTTGGATGGTTTCGTCTCCAGTTACTTTATGCCCGTCGGCCAGGGCTAGTTCCCACAACGTTCCCAGTTTGGCATCATTTTTATAAAACACAATTTTAGGCTGGTATGTGCCTATGTCTATGCTTGCTTCTGATGAAGAAGTTTGGTCGGTCGTCGAGGCCACTACGTCTATGTTGTTTGAGCTGTCCAAGTAATCATTCACATATGTAAAAGAATTTTTGCCGTAACCGGAAGCGTCTTGTGCGTTGTTATAATCCTGTTTCCAGGTATAAACAAGGTTGGAGGGACTCATCGTTTGCGAACCGGACCTAATTTCCGGCATAGCCACTACTTTTACTTCACTTTCTGGTGAAGGCAAAGCCTTCCCTTTATAAAAAGGTGGCACATAAGAATCATCCGCCTGCCAAAGCAACACCATTACCGACGATTTGATTATCATCGTTGTGTTGATATCGCCGTCAGGCAATTTTATGGTGGCCACAACGGTAGTTTGTTGTCCCGCCGCCGGAGCGTTTACAGAAAAAGACTTTTTGCCGATCCCCGACAACCCACTTTTGCCGTTCACAGACCAGGATATCAAAACACTGTTTAAATTATCAACATAACTGTTTAGAGAAATGTTCACATTTTCACCGGGGGCTGGATTCTGTGGGGCAATATTTACCAAAATGGTATCCGGAGAAGAAGCGCTTGTTTTAAAAGGCAAAATAACGCTTGTTACTATAAGCACGATAGCCAAATATAATAATAAGAATCTCAATTTCATACTTTACGTATTATATCATTTGCTAATGCCTAACGCCTAGAGCCTAATGCCTATTTTACTGCTTCCCAGCAATCTCCCTCTCTTCCTGTTCGTGCTTGGCTTTTTGGTTTGACAGTATCTGTGAAGGGTCAGAGGTGATGATTTGGTCTTCGGTGTAGGAGGCGATTATTTTTATAGCAACGTGTTTTGTCCCGGCAAAGAATATTCCTTCTCCCACATTGGATTCCAAAAGCAGATATTTTTCTTCGTCCGTTAAATTGAAAGTTTTTTGCAATAGGTCAATGGTAGTCGGAGATTGTTTTAAGAGAAGCTGGATTGAAGAGTTGGTAATGATAGGCACTCCGTATGGAGATTTCATAAAGTCAGCGGCATCCTGGGTAATAGTGGAAAGGCCCAGATAATATTTTCGTCCTCTCTTGGCAATGGAATACAAGAACGACGCCGTGTCTTCCGATTTCATCATCCACCAAGCTTCGTCAACTACCAGCAGGCGCTTTTTTAGATTCTTGCGTACAGCAGTCCAAATGTAATGCATAATGATATACATGGCGACCGGTTTCAGTTCGTCTTCCATATCACGAACGGAAAATACCACGAACTTTTTATTGATATCCACATTCGACGGCCTGTTTAAAAATGTCGCCCAAGAACCTTTGGTGTATTTCACCAATCTTTGCACCACAGAGTCGCTGCCGTCCATCCCCGAGAGCACCATTTCGAAGTCTGACAAAAGCGGGGGTTCAATGTTTGAGAAATCCGACTCAGGGGTAATGTCTTTCATCGCGTAAGTCTCCGATATAGCTCTGTCTACCATCGAATCTTCCTCCGGGGTTAGCCCCCCTAGCATCAGTCTCAAAAGTCCGACCAAATTTATAATATTTGATCGCAAAACATCCTCAGCTGTCTCGTCTTCGCGCGGGATCGGCAGGTCGAAAGGATTGATGTGGTGGTCGCTTGATAGAGAAATATTGAAATATCTTCCCCCGACAGCTTCGGACAAGAATTCATATTCCCGCTCGGGGTCTATCACCAAGACATCAGTATCAAACATTAAAGACCTTAAAATTTCCAACTTGGTGGCATAAGATTTTCCGGAACCGGACTTGGCAAAAGTTACCGAATTGTAATTTTCCAAAGAAAATCTGTCGAAAATAACCAGACTGGAATTGCTTCTGTTGATGCCATAGAGTATGCCTTTGTCGGAAGTCAGGTCGGAAGAAATAAACGGGAAGACGCTGGAAAGCGGCTCGGAATTTAGTTTCTGGTGTATATTGAGCAAGTCCATTTCCACCGGAATAACGCTTTTGAAACCTTCTTCTTGCTGGAAAAGGGCCGGCTTGATATAGATCAATTTTGATTCTAACATTGATTTTATTTCATTTTCAATTTTAAAAAGTTCCAAATCATTGTCGGCGTATATGGTGATGTAGACGCCAACATCAAACATTTTTTCTTGGGCTTGGATTAAATTATCCCGCAGTCCTTCCAGGTCTTGGTAGGCGGTGTCGAGCATCGGGTCGCGCACCATTCCCTTGCCCTCACGCACAGAGATCTGGCTCTGCACTTCGGCAACTTTTTTCTGAAACTGCCTTAGCATTAATGAGGTGTCTATCGGGTGAACAAAAATTGAAATATCAAAAACTTTATCCAAATTGATAATCGGAGAAAACCAATTGTCGGTCAAAAATCGCGGATAGGATATTATGAAAAAAGTGCGGGCAATTTTCTCGCCCAAGTTTATTGATTTCGGTTCGATTTTCAGGGCGGAAGGCGCGATGACGTCTTCCAGTTCCAAATTGGCGGATTCATAAATTTCTTCCGGCAAGATAGCCAAAGTGGAAGCTCGCGCTTGTCCTCCAGCAGACATTCCCTTTTTTCCAAATAAATTTTTTATGTTATCTAGTATGCTCATTTTTTTACTTTCTACTTTATAAACTTTATAACTTTTTACTTGAAAAATTAAGCTTCCAGCTTAATTTTTCCTTCCAATTCCCCTGGGTTGAAAACTTTATAAAATACCTCCACCACTTCTTCGGTGCCCAATTGCGCGGAGTTTATACCGCAACGGCCTAGGCCTTGTTGGATTACAGCTACCCGCTCTTCCAATTGAGACCTCTTTTCTTCGAAGTCAACTTCTTTCGCTACCCGATTTTGTTCCTTACTTCCTCTTTTGAAAAATCTTCCAAATATTCCCGAGTCTGACTTCAAAACGGTGTGGGTATAGGGCACGACCACAAAAAAGCTTTTTGTCATTATGGCCACTGTCTCTGTAAAATTTCTAATGAATTCTATATATTCTTTTGTTTGTAATTTCAAGAGCGGCTCGGTCTGCACCTTTACTCTGTTTTCCAACAAGAGGAGGTATGGTCGGATGTCCAATTTTCTGGACTGGATTGATATTTGTATGGAAAAATCCAAAGTGTTTAAGAAGTTTTGAAATTGTAAAATGGTTGCCTTCTGCTCGTCATCGGATTTCAAAGATAGGTTGACGGAATTGGCCAGCACAATAGCCCGCAAGTCGCCGTCTTTTAAGACGACGATGCCGTCGCGCACTTCTTTGATTGGTATGAATTCTTGTGTTGCTTTTGCGTTTAAAGCCATAGATGTCTAGTTAAAAGTTCATAAAGTTCTTAAAGTTATAAAGTTGGATTCAAATTAATTTGCATTGTATTTACTTGATGGACTTTATAAACTTTCTACATTATAACTGATGTTCTTGATTTTTTCTTAAATCAAGAACATCGAGGCTCCAAGCCAAATCTCGCAGTTTGCTGCCGGTCAACTTGTTTCCATATATCATTTGACTATTATCTTCATTCACGATTTTTGATTTACCATTTGCAACTTGTTTTTTCTTTTTCCAAATATAAAGTTTGTTCTGAGTGAAATATTTAAAACCGGATTCTATCATATAGACGAAGGGCTTATTGTTGGGACGATAAAAAATGAGAGCTCCAGAAAACCCAGCAATGATTAAAATCGGTATAGCTCCAAAAAGAAGACCCATTAATTTAAAAATTACATAACACAAACCCGCTCCGCCGGCCAAATAAGCAAACTCCCTGAAAGTAAAGGGGCCAAAAATTTTGTCCTCGATGTCTAAAAATTGTGGGACCTTGAACTGCATGGGAGTTAGTTCATAAAGTTATAAAGTTTATAAAGTTGTAAAGTAATTGGATTCATAAATCTATAAAGTTGATGCAACACAATGTTAATCCAGGGTTTTAATAAAACCTGATAATAGCTTAGAAATTTCTAGAGTCAAATCATACATTTTCTTAAAATCTCGTTCCGTAATGTATTTTAACTCTAAACCTAAGTTTAACATAGATCTGACTTCTCCGGCAGACCCCTTCGATATAAACAAGAAGTTTTTCAGCTCTTTATTTGTTCGCCTTTCAAACCCCTCAGCAATATTATTCATTATTGAGACCGAGGCCCTTTCTATCTGATTTTTAAAACTAAAATCTTTACAACTCTTAAATACTATATAAACAATGACCGTTAATTCTTTTCCTTTTTGCCATGATATTATTTCTTCAAATTTTTCTATTTTCATTCTACTTGATGAACTTTATAACTTTCTACTTTATAACTAGACCACTCCTACTCAGGTATTTCACGGTAAGGATCAATTGCAGGTTTACTTTGTGGAGGGACAGGGGGTGTAATGTTTGGCAAGGAGTGGTCCGTTTTCACCACTGGCACTTGCATGGGACCGGAAAGTTTTTGATTTAAGATGGGATGAATTGTATTATTCCCCTCTTGAGGGGTGGCTTTAGCCGGGGTGGATATTTCTAATTTTTCGGGAACTGGAATTGGATTATTCCCCTCTACAGACCTCACCCCCCCCAACCCCTCTCCCTGCCCGTCCGGCAGGCGGGCTTGTGAAGGAGAGGGGGGGATTCTCTCACCTTCTCCCACAATCTCAATCCCATGATCCTTGAACACCTGTGTATTATTTGCTTTTTGTTCCTCGGTATCGTGATGTGGGATATTTTCTTCAGTTATAGCTCTTAATGGATTTCCCAAAAATAATTCTTTTGATTTTGTTTCTTCTTCTAAATCAGGTTCTTCTCCCGCTGGTGTATTCATTAATTTTAATAATTCCCGAATTTTCAAAAATATTTCTTCATTTATATCTTTGACGATTAAAGAACCTTTTTCCTCGTCAATACTCAATTCTCGCGTTAGTTCGTGTTCAAAGTTTTTTGTTGGAGTCAGTCCCATCATTACCAAGGTTGTTTCTCTTTCTAAAATACCTAATTTTTCAATATTTAACTGATATTTTTTAGCGATTTCTATCAAGGTGTCTTGATAATGAGTTGATAAAATTATTTCCTGAATACTTTCCGGTAAAGAATTAAATTTATCTTTTATTATTTTTGTTGTATTGTCATCCATATTTTTTAAAATTAATTTTTAATGATGTGCCGCTGGGGGAGGTGTCGCAGCAGGTGGACTTCCTGCTGATTTTATTCTTTCTGCCACCTTTCCTTTATTTTCTTCACTTACATGATTACCTCCCTTTAAATCATTCAATATCTTTTTAAACTCTTTATTTGGATCTTCTTTTCTTATTGTGGCTACTATCTCTGGGTTTATTTTGGTCGGTCTGATTGTGTCTCTTAAGGCAACCAAAAACGTAGATTTAGTATCATCTGATATCAAATTAGCCCCTCCTGCTCTTAACCCCTGTGCTAATCCGCGTGTGAGCCCAGCTCCTGCCTGGATAAGTGTGCTTACTCCACCGGTCGCAATTCCTGCCGCTATTGTAGCAGCCATGCCTTTTCCTGTTGATACTCCTGCTCCTTTTTTAAATTCACTATAGAATGTTTTTACTGCATCTTTTGCTTGTTCATTATTTTTATCTAGGCTATTAGCATATGCTACTCTACGTTCGTTATTAACTTCTGTGACAGTTTTAACTTTTTCAACACTTTCAACACTTCCAGTACCAACTTTTTTATTTACCCCCCACTCTTTTAAGTGTTCCGTATCTCCTTTTTCATAAGCTTCTTTAAATTTTGCTTCCTCATCTCCCCTAAATGTTCCGTAAGTTTCTTGTGCTCTTTTTTTGTCAGCTTCGTACTCTGCCGCACGATTATTTTGATTTTGTGCTATTGCTGCCCTTTCGTTTTGTTTTTCCGCTTGTGTTTTGGTCATCTTATAACTTTCAATTCTCTCTTCCTCTTTAGCCGTCGCGCGTTTATCGCGTTCTTTCTGTCCACCTTTTAATTTTTCTGTACCCATCCCTAATGCTCCAGTTCCCTTACTGAAATCCATTCCACTTTGTTTTGCGGCAAATTTTCCTAATCCTGTTTGCCTGAAATCAAAACTATTTTTTGA
>Ga0182021_10003241_pt1 | contig 19140 bp, 20 predicted proteins | sample 612E3MmetaG_FD_120493 | JGI IMG/M metagenome (GOLD analysis project Ga0182021, IMG submission 120493) | Permafrost microbial communities from Stordalen Mire, Sweden - 612E3M metaG (Illumina Assembly) | ecosystem: Environmental > Terrestrial > Soil > Wetlands > Permafrost | place: Sweden... | reverse complement strand
CTTACTCGCCGACGGAGGACTCGTTCCGCCTAGTCGGCGACCCGGTTGCCTACGAGGACGGCGGCGGCCCGGGCGGAAGGGGTTTGGCGTTGACGCTGCACAGGCTGGAGGATAGGATCCAGCTCGACGGTCGTGATCTGCAGCGCACTGTAACCACCATCAAACGAGGTCAGCCCACGAAGTGAGCGACGCGCCCCACAACTCCACTCTAGTCGCGCGCTCGCTGACGAAGTCGTACGGTCGTCGCGTGGTCGTGCATGGCGTCGACCTCTTCATCGAACGCGGCGAGGTCGTCGGGCTGCTGGGGCCGAACGGCGCCGGCAAGACGACGACCTTCTACATGGTGGTGGGTCTCACGCGCCCGGACAGCGGGGTGGTCCTGCTGGGAGACGAGGACATCACGGGCCTGCCCATGTATCGCCGCGCGCGGGCGGGCATCGGCTACTTGCCGCAGGAAGCGAGCGTCTTCCGCAAGCTCACCGCTGAGGAGAACGTCCTGGCGATACTCGAAACCTTTGGCCTGTCTCCGGCAGAGCAGCGTGCGCGCACACGCGCCCTTCTGGAGGAGCTCGGCATCCTGGCCATCGCGCGCCAGCCGGCCTACACGCTGTCGGGCGGAGAGCGTCGCCGGCTGGAGATCTGCCGAGCGCTGGCGACCTCGCCCGCGTTCATCTTGCTCGACGAGCCCTTTGCCGGCATCGATCCTCTGGCCGTCCTGGACATCCAGAAGATCATCGCGCACCTGCGACAGCGCCGCATCGGGGTGCTGATCACCGACCACAACGTGCGCGAGACGTTGAAAATCACGGATCGCGCCTATATTCTCAGGGAGGGCCGCGTGTTTCGCTCTGGGACTCCGCGTGAGCTCGCCTCTGACGAGGAAGTTCGCAGAGTGTACCTGGGGGAGGAATTCCACCTCGACGACTCGCGAGGCCCTCGCTAGGTCCTCGGATGCAGCGTGCTGCGGGTGACTAGATCGTGGCGATCCAGCAGAGACTCGGACTCTCGACGCGGCTCTCCCAACGGCTGATCCTGACGCCCTCGCTGCAGCAGGCCATCAAGCTGCTGCCGCTGACCACCCTCGAGCTGGCCGAGGTTCTCGAACAGGAGATGATGGAGAATCCGCTGCTGGAGGAAACCCCTGCCAACGAAGGTCAGGCAGCGGATGAGAGCGCGGAGGAGCAGCCGAGCGCGGAAGCCGGACGCAAGGATCCCCTGGACGAGATCGATGTCGACAAGTTCTTCGAGGAGTATCTGGAGGACGGCGAACGGCGGCGCACGCGGGCCGCGCTCGAAGTGCCGGAGGCGCCCCCCATCGAGAACACACTCACCGAGCTGCCGGACTTGTACGATCACCTGTTCTGGCAGCTGCGCATGTCGAGCTCTGGCGAGCGCTGCATGGCGATCGGCGAAGCCATCATCCAGAACCTGGACGAGGACGGCCTGTTGCGCGGCTCGTTGGAGGACGTGGCAGCACTCGGACCCTATGCGCTCGAGGAGGTGGAGCGCACGCTCGCCTTTGTGCAGACGTTCGACCCGGCAGGCGTCGGGGCGCGCAACCTGACAGAGTGCCTACGTATTCAGCTGCAGAAGCTCGGCTTGGCGGACTCTGCGACGGACGTGATCGTGCGCGACCACATGAAACAGCTCACGGCCCATCAATACGGCGAGATCGCGCGGTTGATGGAGATCACGCCGGAGGAGGTCGCGCATCACGTCGAGATCATCCGCAGGCTGGACCCGAAGCCGGGACTACGCTACGCCACGCAGCGTTCGCAGTACATCACCCCGGACGTGCTCATCGTGAAAGAAGGCGACGACTACAAGGTCGTGCTCAACGACGACGGCTTGCCCCGGCTGCGCATCAGCCCCACCTACCGCCGCATGTTGGACGAGAAAGACGCCGACGCGGCTGAAGCGCGGAGCTACGTGAAGGAGAAGCTGCGGAGCGCGCTCTGGCTGCTGAAGAGCGTCGACCAGCGTCAGCGCACGATCTACCGGGTGGCCGAGTCGATCGTGCGTCACCAGCGAGGTTTCCTGGACGGAGGCATCGCGCACCTGCGGCCGCTCGTGCTGCGCGACGTTGCCAACGACATTGGCATGCACGAATCCACCGTCTCGCGGGTCGTGGCCAACAAGTACATGCACACCCCCCGCGGCGTCTACGAGATGCGCTTCTTCTTCCACAGTGGCATCACCTCGACGCTAGGGGAGTCGGTCAGCTCTGTCACGATCAAAGACCGCATTCGGCGCTTGATCGAGGCCGAGGACGGGGCCAATCCGTTCTCGGACTCGAAGATCGCCGAGATCCTGCGCGCCGAGGGCCTGCCCCTGGCACGCCGGACCGTCGCGAAATACCGTGAAGAGCTGCGAGTGCCGCCGTCGAACTTGCGTCGTTCTGCCTGAGGAGGCATCGAGGATGGAGGTCGAGTTCACCGGTCGACAGACCGAGGTGCCAGCAGCCGCTCGCGCCGCCGTGACGCGCCGGCTCGACAAGCTGCAGAAGGTGCTGCATGGGATCACCCACGTGCACGTGGTCCTGGCGGCGGACAAGCACCGACGCATTGCCGAAGTGACGGTGCACTCCCCGCACCTGAAGCTCACGGCGGCAGAGGAGAGCGACGAGCTGGCCCTGGCGGCCGCGAGCGTCATGGACCGGCTTGTGCGCCAAGCGCAGCGCCATTTGGGCCGACATCGCGGTCGCAAACGCTCGAGTGCGCGACGCGGGACGGCTGCGGTTTGGTCGGGGATTCTCTCCGCGCGGGACGTCGCCGCTGCGCCCGGCAGCACTCGTGTCGTGCAGACCAGTCGCGTGCTTCCCAAGCCAATGAGCGTCGACGAGGCCATTCTCGAGCTGGAGGCAGATGGGGAGGACCTGCTCGTCTTCCGGGACTCGGGCACGGATCAGCTCCACATCCTCTACAAGCGCAAGGACGGGCGCCTTGGCGTCATCGAGCCGGAAGGCTAGCCGGCCGACCGGCCGACGACGCGGTCCCCGTGCGAGAGGCCCTGCGGAGAGCGGCAGCGCGTCGGTGCGAGACGGCCAGACGTCGGTTGCGGTGCAGGCCCTCGCCAACGCTGAAGCGCGGCACCTGCAACTGAAACTGGTCGCGGGACGGAAGGGGCTGGCCAACCTAGTTCTATTGAGCCGGGTGCAACGGCCTGGTCTGGCCCTCAACGGCTACACGGAGTACATCCGTTATGGCCGGGTGCAGATCGTCGGCAAGAGCGAGATCGGGTACCTGGCGAGGCTCCGGCCCGCGCGACGCGTGCAGGTGCTGAGCGAACTGACTCGTCGTCGGATCTCTTGCTTCGTGGTCACCCGCGGCCTGGAACCGCCTCCGGAGCTCGTGCGCGCCGCAGACGCTCGCGCGATCCCATTGTTCCGCACGGCGCTGGACTCGACCACGCTCATCAAACGCCTCTCTGTCTTCCTCGAGGAGCGCCTGGCGCCACAGGTGGAGCTGCATGCGGTGCTGATGGACGTGTTCGGCCTCGGGGTCCTGATCACCGGCGAGAGCGGCATCGGCAAGTCCGAGTGCGCGCTCGATTTGATCGACCGTGGTCATCGTCTGGTGTCAGACGACGTGACGGTCGTGCGCCGCGTCGGCGACGCCCTAATCGGCTCGTCACCTGACCTGACGCGCGACCACATGGAGCTGCGTGGACTGGGGGTCATCAACATCAAGGACCTGTACGGGGTGTCCGCGATCCGCGCTTCACAGCACATCCAGTTCGTCGTGAGCCTTGAGCGCTGGGAAGTCGGAGGCGATTGCGATCGCCTGGGTCTCAGATCCGAGCGACGCAAGATCCTCGGCACCGAGCTGCCTCTCGTGCGCATGCCTGTGGCTCCGGGCCGCAGTCTCGCGCTGCTGGTCGAGATCGCCTCGCGCAACCAGCTCCTGAAGGAACGGGGCTATGACGCGGCGCGTCTCCTGACGGAGCGCGTCGATCAAATGGCGCATGCGGAAGCGGCAGCGGCAGGCGCTCGGAAGGCGGGGAGACGTCCGTGACGCCGAGGCGCAAGCCGGCGTCGCAGCCGCGCCTGCTAGTGATCACAGGCCTGTCAGGCTCCGGAAAGACGCACGTCTCCCGGGCTCTCGAGGACCTGGGCTGGTTCTGCGTCGACAATCTGCCGACGGCCCTCATCCGACGCTTTGCCCAGTTGATTCGCGCGACGCCTGATCTGAAGCGTTCGGCGCTGGTGGTGGACGTGCGTGAACGGGATTTCCTGCGCCGCTTTCCGGAGGTCTTTGACGAGACGCGGCGCATGGGCGTGGCGGTCAGCTTGATATTCCTGGAAGCAGGCGAGCGGGTGCTGCTGCGGCGTTTCAGCGAGACCCGCCGGCCGCACCCATTGGCCGGTTTCGACCAGACCCCACTCGAGGCGATCCGCGAAGAACAAGCGGCGCTGCGGCCGATTCGCAAGATGGCGGATCTGATTCTGAACACCTCGGAGTACAGCGTCCACCAGTTGCGCAACTACATTGGCGAACACTACGACGTGCGGGAGCGGGGGAGCGAGCTCGGACTGACCGTCATGTCCTTTGGCTACAAGTACGGCGTTCCGTCGGAAGCGGACCTGGTCTTCGACGTGCGCTTTCTGCCCAACCCGAACTTCGTACGTGGGCTCAAGCGTCTGACAGGGCGGGCGCCAGCCGTCGTTCGTTTCCTGGAGCGGCAGAGCGAGACGGGCGTTCTCTTGAAGCGCCTCGGGAGTTTCTTAGGATACCTGATCCCCCGCTATCGGCGCGAGGGCAAGAGCCATCTGACCATCGGCATCGGATGCACGGGCGGACGTCACCGTTCCGTGATGATCGCCGAGCGACTCGGGAAGACGCTGCGCAAGCCTGGCCACAGCGTGAGCGTTCGCCATCGGGACCTGCGGCTGGAGTGAGCGCCGGCAGTTGGCTCGGCCGGCGAGAGGAGGAGCCGTGATCGGCATCGTGGTCGTGACGCACGGTCGCCTGGCTGAGGAGCTGGTGCGTGCAGCCAAGACCATCGTCGGCGAGATCCAGGCGATCGCCGCGGTCTCGATCGGCTGGAGCGACGATGTGGCTGCGGCACGCGCCGCTATCGAGAGAGCGCTAACCGAGCTGGGCGAGCATGGCACGCTGCTGCTAACGGACATGCTTGGCGGCACGCCGACGAACGTGGCGCTCTCGTTTCTGGCGCCTGGCGTGGAAATCGTGACCGGAGTGAATCTGCCGATGCTGATCAAGCTCAGCACTCATCGGGAAGGGTCGCTCGGCGACCTGGCGCGGCTCGCCAGAGAGCAGGGGCGCGACTCGATCGCCGTGGCCAGCGAGTTGCTGGAGCGAAACGGGTGATCGAGCGCGAGGTCGAGATCCGCAACCCGCTGGGGCTGCACGCGCGGGCAGCGGCGCGTTTCGTGCGCTTGGCGAGTCAGTTCCAGGCCCACGTGAAGGTCGAACGCAACGGACGAGTCATGGACGGCAAGTCGATTCTGGGCATGCTGCTGCTGGCCGCGTCCAAGGGCACGCGTTTGCGCCTGCTCGTCGAGGGCGAGGATGAGACGTTGGCCGCAGAGGCGCTGAGCGCGCTCGTCGCCAGTGGGTTCGGCGAGGTCGCCGAATGAAAACCGCCGTGCAGCTCGAAGGTGCGGGAGTGTCGTCCGGGTTCGCAGTGGGCCCGGCGCTCGTGCTTGAACAGGAGGCGCACCCTGTCTTCTGCCTGTCACTGCCTACGGCGGCCATCGGTGCGGAACTTCAGCGCTTTCGCACGGCCGTGGCCGCCTCCCGGGGACAGCTACAGGCCATCAGAGACCGGTTGCTGCGCGAGGTCGGCCCGCGCGCCTACATCTTCGACGCGCAACTCCTGATGCTCGAAGACGAGTTGCTCGTCGACCGTTGCGAGTCGCTTGTCCGGGAGCGGCGCATCAACACGGAGTGGGCGCTCAGAACGGTCTCGGACGAGCTTCACGCGCTTTTCGCCGAGTTCAGCGACGACTACCTGCGCGAGCGGGGAAGCGACGTCGATGACGTCATCGGCCGCGTGCTGCTCAACCTGGCGGCGGGGGGCGACGCGCCGACGCTGGCGCGGCTGCCCGGCGACTTCGTCCTCGTCGCCGGGAATCTCTCCCCATCGCAGGCTGCCGAGATGGACTGGGGACACGTGTTGGCGATCGCCACCGACGCAGGGTCGCCAACGTATCACACGGCCATTCTCGCGCGTTCATTGGGTGTGCCGGGTGTCGTTGGGCTCAAGGACGCGACGCGGCGCATCCCTCCAGGCGCGACGGTCTTGGTGGATGGCAGCGCGGGCCGTGTGGTCGTCGATCCGGACGAGGATGAGATCGCGCGCTTTCGCCAGCTTGCGGAGAGACAGCAAGTGGAGCAGCGCGACCTCCAGGCCACGCGGGAGATCCCTGCCGAGACCGTGGACGGCGTGCGCATCGCCTTGCGGGCCAACGCGGAGTTCCCCGAGGAAGCTGCGTCGGCGCTTTTGTACGGGGCCGAAGGGATCGGGCTGTTTCGGTCGGAGTATCTGCTGAAGCGCTCTCGCGAGTGGCCGTCGGAGGAGGAGCAATTCGACACGTACCGTCGTTTGCTGGAGCAGATGCGCCCGCGTCCGGTGACCGTGCGAGTCTGGGACCTCGGCGAGCAGGGCCAATCGCTCGCGAGAAGCGGCGGCCATCTGCACAGCTCCATGGGCGAACGCGCGCTGCGTCTGATACACCGCCAGCCGGGCCCTTTTCGGGTGCAGTTGCGCGCGCTGCTGCGGGCCGCGGCGACCGGCCCGCTGCGAATCATGTTCCCCTTCGCCTCCGGCCCCTCGGACCTGCGCGCAGTCATGGAGCTGCTCGATGAAGCCAAGGCCAGTCTCAGCCGCGACGGTCTGGACTTCAAGGAAGACACGCCGATCGGACTCAACGTCGAAGTACCAGGTGCCGCCGCTACCGCGGACCTGCTCGCGCGCGAGGTGGACTTCTTCAGCGTGGGGACGAACGATCTGATTCAGTACCTGCTGGCCGTCGACCGCGCCGACCCGCGCGTCGCCGACCTCTACGAGCCGCTGCACCCCGCCGTGCTGAGAACTCTGCATGCCATCGTCTGCGCCGCGCGCACCCGTGACGTCCCAGTCTCGGTCTGCGGTGAGATGGCGGGCGATCCACTCCAGGCCCTCGTGCTTGTGGGGCTCGGCGTGCGCGAGCTGTCCATGAGCGCGAGCGCCATACCCAGAGTCAAAAGTGCGATCCGCCGCGCGAGCGCCGCGCAACTGACGGCTGCCGTCGAGGAGTCTCTTGGGTTTGCCACGGCCGCCGAGATCGAACAACGCATCCGCAGGGCCGCGAGCGGCGCGCTGGACGAGAAGGCGACGCTCGCACGCTGAGTATCGCCTTCGGCGAGTCCCCGGATCTCGCGGCGACGCGAAAGCTAGAACGGTACGTCTTCGTCGGTGGCAGGCGCAACCTCGTTCGGTGGCAGCGCAGGCTCGGCCCCGTTCTCAGCTGCAGCACCGCGCCGCGCGCCGCCGCCCCCACCTTCGCCGCGTCCGCCGAGAAGCACTAGCCGCGATCCGGGCCCACTCACGCGAACGCGCGTCGTGTTGCGCTTGTTGCCGTCCTTGTCGGTCCACTCGTCGTAGCGCAGACTGCCTTCGACGTAGACCGAGCGGCCTTTGCTGAGATACTCCTTCGCCACTTGGGCGGCCTTGCCGAAGATCTCCACGCGGTGCCACTCGGTGCGCTCTTGCCGCTGGCCGCTCTTGTCTGTCCAGACGTCGTTGGTCGCCAGCGAGAAGTTGGCGATGGGCTCGCCCGCCTGGGTGTAGCGGATCTCCGGGTCCCGACCGAGATGGCCGATGAGAATGACTTTGTTCACAGTCGACATGCTGGCTCCTGTCGGTTGTCGTGGCCGCCTGCGCGACTACTGCCCCTGCATCTTCTCGCGCGACTTGCGACCCGCTTCAGTGTTGGGGAAGTGCTCGAGCACGAAGCGGTACTCGAGCTTGGCCTGGCTCTGGCGACCGAGCCGCTCCAGCGCCATGGCCTTCTTGTAGTGAGCGTCCGGGATCTTGTCAGTGCCAGGATACTGGCGCAGCAGCTCATCCCACGCCGCAACGGCTTCCGCGTACTGCCGCTTACCGAAAAGACACTCGCCGATCCAGTACTGCGCGTTGTCGGCAAGGTGATCGGTTGGACGCCGCTTGATGTACTCCTGGAATGCCTGGATAGAGAGATCGTAGTTCCCGCGGGCGAAGTCAGCGTATGCCTGAGTGTAGAGCTCCCTGTCGGCGGGCGGTGCAACCGCCTCAGGCCCCGACTGAACTGGTGCAGGGGCAGAGGCGCCGCCTGGCGGCAACGCAGCGGGCGGCTCCTCTCGCGTGGGCATGGCCGGGCCAGGCCCAGCGACGGCGGGAGCTTGGAGCCGATCGCGCAGCGACGCCACAGCCTCGCCGACGTCTTTGATGGCGATCTGACTCGCCTCGGCCTGCCGCTGCTGGTCTTGAACGCTTTTTTTGACGAGCGCACTCTGGTCGGCCAGGACCTCGTTCAGGCGGTGCAGCTCCTTGAGCGCGTCGTCGCTGGTCCGGTGCAACTGCGCGACTTCGCTCTGCAGCGCGGCCATCTGAAGGTAGAGACGCTCGATGTCCTTGTTGCCGCTGGCCAAGACCGGAGCAACAAGAAAGCCTGCTAGTAGCACAGCGTGTGTCGGCATAATCGCCTCCCGATAGGCCGCATGATTATATCTGCCTGCGCTCCGGTTGCGCTGCGGATCGCCGCGTGGCGCCAGCGCCGCTGGCATGCACGAGCCGGTCGCAGCATCGGCTAGCGACTCGCGGCGAAGTGCGCGCGCCTGTTGCGTGCCCAGGCCGTCTCGTCGTGGCTAGTGGCAATCGGTCGCTCTTTGCCCAGCGAGGCCGTGCGCAGCCGCGCAGCCGCAACGCCGAGTGCGACGAGCTGGTCCCGTGTTGCCTGGGCGCGCTTGTCGCCCAGGGCCAGGTTGTACTCGACCGTGCCGCGTTCATCGCAGTGACCCTCGATGACGACCTGCGTGTTCGGGTGCGCGGCCAGCCACGTGGCATGGCGCACGAGCGTGGCGCGCGCCGCGTCGGTAACGTCCGACTTGTCGAACTCGAAATAGATGTCAGCCAAGGGACTCGCCTCATCGCCGGTAGCAACATTCCCGAGGTCGTCACGGTTGGCCGTCTCGTCGGTGATCGGTTGTATCTCCGTTCCAGCAAACGGAGGCTCTGGAGTCTCGGCGCCGCTCTGTCCCGCAGTAGCCGAGCCTCCTCGGGCGCCGGCTCCACCGGCGATGACCGCTGGCGGGCGTTTGGGTCCGCACCCCGAAGACGCAAGCACGGCGAGCGCAGCCACCGCATTCACGAGCGGCCACAAGGCATGCTTCGTTCGCATAGGCCCTCCTCTGTTTCGCGGCCGCGTCATCACGGCGTCGGCCATGGCCCCCAATCCGGCTGAGCGTTGTTGCCTGGGCCGGTGTCCAGCATCTGAGCACGCCGTCCCTCGCGATCCGCCGTCACGATCTGCCATTTGCCTCCGCGTACGCACGAAAAGACCAGGTGCCGACCGCTCGGCGCCCATGCCGGCGACTCGCAGCTCCCACTCGCCTCCGTGACTTGGCGTACCTGACGCGTGGCGAGATCGACGACAGCCACCTGGAAACGGCCTTCGATGCGCGAGGTGTAGGCGATCTCCGGATGCTCCTTCGAAGGGTTCCAGACTGCGCCGTCGTTGTAGTCGCCCACTGTCGTGAGCCGGCGCACGTTGAGACCTTCGCTGTCCATCACCCAGATCTGAGGCGTGCCGGTGCGATCCGAGGTGAACGCGATCTCCTGGCCAGTCGGGCTCCAGCAGGGAGCTGCGTCGAGCGCCGGGCTGCTGGTGAGCCGGCGGGCACCGCTGCCGTCCGCGTTGGCGACCCAAATCTCCATGTTGCCGCTGCGGCTGCTGGCGTACGCGATGCGTTTCCCATCCGGGCTGAATGCTGGCGAAAAGGCTTGCACGCCCTTGTCCGACCCGCCGGTGAGGTTCTGACTCCGACCTTCGTAGATCCAAGCCAGGAAGAGCTCGGGGATTCCACCGCGATAGGACACGTAGGCGATGCTCCGTCCGTCAGGACTCCAAGCGGGTAGAAGATTGAGCGAGCGGTTGACCGTCACGCGCCGCGGGTTGTAGCCATCGTAGTCGACGATGTACAGCTCTTTGGTGGCCTTGCCCTTGGTCGCATCGCGATCAGACGTGAAGGCGATCTTGGTGCGCGCCACGCCGCGCGACTGCAGCGCCTGCGCGATGATGTCGTCCGCTGCCTGGTGCGCGAAGACGCGCGGGTTCTCGGCCTTGCCGCTGTACTGTTTGGCCAACATGGTCTGGCCACCGTCGACAAAGAACAGCCGCATGCTGACAGCGGTATTACCGACAGACACGTCAGCTGCGAGCGTCACCAGGATCTGAGCGTCGATGGCTTTCCAGTCGTCGAAGCGCGGAGCGTCAGGGTTGAGCTGCGGCACGGCCTTGAGCAGCGTGTCAGGCACGAATTGGAATACGCCTTCAAACTGCAGGTCCTTGTGCAGGACGTCAGTGATCGTGCGACACGCGGCAATCGTCGCTTCATCGTTGTGACGCGGCACGCACGCCGGCAGCGCGAAACGCTGGCGCTCGCCACCGATCACAATCTGGTGAACGCCAGCGGGTGCGGGTGGCGGCTCCTGCGCAGCCGAAGAACGGCAGATGACGACAACAGCGCCAATTGACGCCAAGAACAGCGCGCCGGCAATGGCCCTACTGCGCGACGGGCTTGAATACGGCTTGGATCGTGAGTCGGTCAGTTCCATAGTCTTTCGGTAGGGGAGTGAACGGTCCTGCGTTGAGCACCGCGCGCTGCGCGGCAAAGTCGACCAGCGAGACACCGCTGGCCTGGATCACGCGCACGTCGGTCACATTGCCGTCGGCAACAATGGCAAAACTAATGACCACCGACACCTGTGTCCCGGGTTTGATCTGGGTCGCCCAGATGCTCCAGATCCGCCGCTGCACGCCTGCGAGGTACCAGTCTCCGCCGGTATCGGCGCCGTTCGGCACGCCTGGTCCGGGCGGCCCGATGGACAGGCCGCGGGCGCCGCCGGGCAACGTCGAGCTGCCAGCCGCTGTGCTCGCAGCAGCCGCAGGCTGCGGCGGTTCAGGACGGGCACGGTTCTTCTTCTGATCCGGGGGCGGGGCCAGTCCCTGGTGTCGCTCCTCGTGCGGTGGCTTGACGATCTTGGGCGGGGCAGCCGCCGGCTCCGCTGCCTTGGGCTCGGCATGCGGCGGCGCCGGCGCTGCGGCCTCCTGCACCTGGGGCGCGCCGCCACCACCCCGGGGTAGGATCACGGCAAAGGCCGTCTGCGGTCGGATCAACTGCGGCTTGGGCAGCAGCGCCGGTATGACGACACACGCAAGCGCGATGAGGATGTGCCCCACAACGGCCGCAGCCATGCCTGCCGACAGCCCGTGATCCAGGGCCTGGCGTTCTGCGATGAGTCGGTCCACGGCGTCGATCATGACTTCGACTTCTCTTCGGGGAGGACGTACACGAAGCCGATGACGTCCACGCCGGCCTTCTTGATCTTGTCCACGACCTCGACGACCTTGCCGTAACGCAGCCGCTCGTCCGCCGAGAGATAGACGACGCGCATGGGCCGGCCAGACTCACGCAGCCCGCGCAAATAGTCATCGAGGCGCACGAGGTTTACCGGACGGTCGCCGACGTACACGCGTTCGTCGGCGCTGACCGTGACGGTGATCCGGTCTTCTCGCGACGTGTCCGGCTGATCAGCCACGGGCAGCGACACGTCGATGCCGCGACTCATCATCGGCGCCGTGACCATGAAGACGAGGAGCAGAACCAGGACGACGTCCACCAGCGGGGTGATGTTGATGTCGCCCATGGCCGAGAGACCCGCGCGCCCGCGCAGCCGCCTGTAGGTCGCGCCTGCCTGCCTGGCTCCGTCCTGACCGTCGCCGCCGCCGAGCTGCATGTGCGCCCTATGTGAAGTTGCGCTCTACGATGTTGAGGAACTCGAGTGCAAAGTCGTCGAGCATCGCGGAAAGCACGCGGATGCGACTCGCGTAAAAGTTGTAGAACACGGCAGCGGGGATCGCCGCGGCGAGCCCCATCGCAGTCGTGATCAGCGCCTCCGAGATGCCGGGCGCCACCACCGCCAGGCTGGCGCTGCCGCTGCCCCCGATCGCCTCGAAAGCATTCATGATTCCCCAGACAGTGCCGAACAGACCGATGAACGGCGTGACGCTGGCTGTTGTCGCCAGGAAGCTCAGGCGGCGCTCGAGCCGCGTCTGCTCGACGGTCGCTGCGCGCGCAAGGGCGCGGGACAGCGACTCGAGGCTGCGCACGGTCGGGCGCGGCCCGGCGTTGCCCGGTCCAGTGCTGCGCACCTGCTGATTGACCTCGGCATAACCCGCCTGGAAGACGCCAACCAAGGGGCTCGCCCTGAGCTGGCTGCAGACCGCATTGACTTCTGAGAACTTCGAGCTCCGCCGGAAGATGTCGATGAAGCCCCGGGAGTGGGTGTGGGCACGATGAAGGACAGCACCTTTGAAGAGAATGATGGCCCAGGAAATGATAGAAAACAGGAGTAGGATGACAAGGACGATCTTGGCGGCGAGCCCGGCACGGCCGACAAGTTGCGTGGCTCCACCCGAGAAGGCACCGGTTTGTGCGAGAATCACCGCTGGACTCACAAAGCGTCCTCCTGTACGCACACAGACACGGATGCGAGAATCCCACAAGATGTTGTGGGTGTCAATGCCAGAGCTACGAAAGGCGGCACAGTTGCCAATGGTCGTCCGGGGATAGGCGAAGGATGGCAACCGGTCCGCTTCCGCGAGCGCGGTGAACGATGCTCAAACTCCTGCGAGTCGAGAACGTCGCGGTTGTGCCAGCCATCGAGGTCGAATTCCGCGCGGGCCTGAACCTGCTGACAGGAGAGACCGGTGCCGGCAAGTCCATCCTGGTGGATGCCCTGGGGCTGCTACTTGGAACGCGGGCTTCACCCGAGATCATACGAACGGGCGAGCACAGCGCCAGCGTCGAGGCAGTTGCCGCCGGTGCGGCGATGGGCTCCGTGCTCGAAAAACATGCCATTCCGACCGAGCCTGGCGAAGACACCATACTGCGCCGAGAGGTCTTCCTGTCCGGAAAGAGCCGCGCCACAGTGAACGGCGTCATCGTGCCGGTCGCGGTCCTCAAGGAGTTGGCGCCATTCGTGGCCGCGATCCAGGGGCAGCATGAGTCGCAGAGCCTCCTCAATTGCGACGCGCAGCAGGACTTCCTGGACGGATTCGCGGGGCTCATGGAGCAGCGGATAGAGGTTGCCAGCCGCTACCGCGCCCTGCGTGCCACTGAGGAGCGCCTCGCCGCCCTGCGGAAGGACCGGCGGGAGATCGAGCGGCGGCGAGAGATGCTCGAATATCAGCTACGCGAGATCGACGCGAGCCAGCTCCACGGCGGGGACGAGGAGAGTCTGCGTCGCGAGAAGGTGTTGCTCGCGAACGCGGGTCGGCTGGCAGAGCTCTCCGCGGACGCGTACGCACTGCTCTACGAAGACGAGCAGGCAGTCCTGGCACGCCTGGGCCACGTTTTCCGCAAGGTGGAAGAGCTCAGCACCATCGATGGCCGTTTCTCGTCCTATTTGGAGGGAAGGGGCTCCCTGCGCGCCCAACTGGAAGACCTGGCGTTCTTCCTCCGCGACTATGGCCAGGAGCTCACTGTCAGTCCGGGCCGTCTCGACGAGGTGGAGGCGCGCTTGGCCACCATCGACAGACTCAAGCGGAAGTACGGTGCCACGATAGAAGAGGTCCTTTCATTCGCCGAGCGCTGTCGGGTGGAGCTCGAAGATCTCGAAGCTCCCGAGCTGCGTGAGCGGGCGCTTGAGGCGGAGAGCGCGGCAGCGGCCACGTACTACTTCGATCTTGCGAAGGATCTGTCGCGCCGTCGGCGCGAGGCCGCGGACCAACTCGGCAGCCGGCTCCACGCTGAGCTGCGAGAACTGGCGATGGACAAGGCGCGCTTCGCCGTGCGGTTCGAACCAGACCAGCCAGCGAACGATCCGGCTCAGAGGGAAGGCTGGTCCGAACGCGGGATCGAGACGGCGGAGTTCATGCTGTCGCCGAATCCTGGCGAGGACGTGCGGCCGCTGGCGCGCGTGGTTTCCGGCGGCGAGCTCTCTCGCATCATGCTGGCCTTGCGCTCGATTCTCACGTCGTCAGACGGGGTGGCCGACGATCGCACGCTCATCTTCGATGAAGTGGACGCGGGCATCGGCGGCGCTGTCGCCGAGGTGGTCGGACGGAAGCTCCTCCGCGTAGCTCGGCGCCAGCAGGTCATCTGCATCACCCACCTCCCGCAGATCGCGGCGCTGGCAGACGAGCACTTTCGGGTCACCAAGCATGTGGCCGCTGGGCGCACGGTCGCGCACGTGGAGTCTCTGGATAGCTCGGGCAGAGTCGAGGAGGTCGCGCGGATGCTCGGCGGGGAGAGAATCACAGAGGCCGCGCGACGGCACGCTCGTGAGATGATCGAGGCGCGCAGCACAGCATGATGTGAAGAGTGAGATGCTAGTCCTACCAATTGACTAATAAAAGAGAAAAGACATTCTCGATCCGCACGTTTGGCTGCCAGATGAACGTCAGCGATTCGGAACGTCTGACGGGTATGCTCGAGGCTGCCGGGTGGGAGAGTGCCGTCGATGCGAGCCGTGCCGACCTCGTATTCCTCAACACTTGTGCCGTACGAGAGAAGGCCGAGTCCAAGCTCTTCTCGGAGCTCGGGCGCATCGGCCAGACAGAGCCTGGGAACGGTCAGCGACGTCCGGTGGTCGCCGTCGGCGGCTGCGTTGCACAGCTCCGGGGCAAGGCCCTCCTCGCCCGCGGCATGCCTATCGACATCTTGATCGGGCCGCGCAGTCTCGACCAGCTTCCGGGCCTCGCGCGCGAGGCGCTCGCCTCCACCGATGGATCGCCACAGCTCGCCCTGGACAGGCCGGCACAGGAGGCCTTTGGAACCCGTGTCCCAGCCAAGCCCTCCAGCTCGCATCGCGCGCTTGTGACTGTCATGGAGGGCTGCAACCAGGTCTGTAGCTTCTGCGTGGTCCCGCGCGCGCGAGGCACCGAGATCTTCCGGCCGCTGAGCGACATTGTGGCCGAGGTGCAGCACTGGGTCGCGAATGGCGTGGCCGAGGTCGTGCTTCTGGGGCAGACCGTCAACGCGTATCGATGGGATGGGCTTGATTTCGCTGGGCTCCTGACAGAGGTCGCGTCGGTCCCAGGACTGCGTCGGCTGCGTTTCGCGACCTCGCACCCTCGCTACCTGACTGAGTCGCTCAACGCGGCCTTTGCGACGCTTCCGAACCTGTGCCCTCATCTCCACCTGCCAGTGCAGTCAGGCTCCAACAGGACTCTCGCCTCCATGCGCCGTGGCTACGATCGTGACGACTATCTCCGGAAGGTGGAGGCGCTGCGACGCGCAGCCCCTGGTGTGGCGATCTGGAGCGACGTGATCGTTGGCTACCCGGGCGAGTCAGAAGACGATTTCCGGGAGACGCTGGACCTGCTCAGGGTTGCGACATTCGAGGGGCTGTTCTCCTTCTCCTATTCACCGCGGCCAGGTACTGTTGCCGCCAGAGTGGCGGATGACGTCCCACCAGCCCGGAAGAGCGACCGGCTCGCCCGCGTCAGTGAGCTGCAGCAGTCGATCCAGCGTGAACGGAATAGGCGGCGGATTGGGAAGCGCGAATCCGTGCTGTTTGAGACGGTTGGCCGGGACGGTCAGCTGAAAGGACGCAGTCTCCACAACCGAGTCGTCCACTGCATCGGGCCAGCGGCCTTGGTGGGGCAGATTGCAGACGTCGAGGTCGTCTCTGCGGGACCGAACTCCCTGGTCGGGCGCCTGGTCTAGCGAGCGCGTTCGAGGATCTTCGGGTTGACACGCGGAGAGCACTCCCTGATATTCTCATCGTAGCGGAGGCGCGATGGAGATTGAGATGACCATCAAGGGGTTGATGATCGACCCCGTGACGAACATGCCCATCGTCGTCTTGCGCGATCTGACGGGCGAACGAGTCCTGCCGATCTGGGTAGGCATCTTCGAGGCCAACGCGATCGCGCTGCAAATGGAAAACGTCCAGACGCCGCGACCGATGACTCACGATCTCCTCACGAGCGTGATCGGCCGGATGGATGGTCGCGTCACCCGAATCATCGTCTGTGACTTGAAAGACAACACGTTCTACGCGTCGGTCGTGATTCACGTCGCGGGGCACGATCTCGTCGTGGATGCGCGACCGTCTGACGCCATAGCCCTGGCCCTCAGGGCAGGGTCGCCGATCTTCGTCGACGAGCTCGTCTTCCAGAGAACGCAGCAGGCTGAGGAGAGCGGTGAGGTGGACGAGATGGCTCGACTCAGGCGCTGGCTCGAGAATCTCGGCGAAGAGGACCTCGGGAAGTACAAGATGTGAATCGGCCCAGTCCTCGCCAGGATGCGTCCGCTATCAGCTCTTGACCCGGGAACGGCTACCACCTAACATGCAGCGTCTTCGTCAGTTCTCCCTGAGGTTCGCTTGACCATCATCGCCATTGCCAACCAGAAGGGCGGCGTCGGCAAGACGACCACCGCCATCAATCTCGCGGCTGCCCTGGCCATGAGGCAGCGCCGCACGCTCCTCATCGATCTCGATCCTCAGGGCAACACCACCATGAGCTACTTCGAGACCCAGGCGATCCAGCACTCGATGTTCGACGTCATGGCCGATGGTCTCCCGCTAGCGGACGTCGTTATTCCCACGAAGGTGGAGCATCTTTTCCTCGCGCCAGCGCGCATCTCGCTGGCGAAGCTGGAGTCCAAGCTGGTGGGGGAGATCGACGGCCACTTTCGGCTTAAGGACCGCCTGGAGCCAATAAGGGACAGCTACGAGTTCGTCATCATCGATACGCCCCCTGCGCTCGGGCTCATCACTGTCAACGCGCTCGTCGCTGCCACTCATCTGCTGGTTCCCATACAGTCCAGCTACTTCGCGCTTGAAGGCACCGATGACCTTCTGGAAACCGTTGACCGCATCCGAGCGCGACCCAACCCTGAGCTGAAGCTCCTGGGCGCGGTCATCACTCTCCACGACAAGCGCACGACGCTGGCGCGCGATGTGCATCGCGCGATTGCCGACGTGTTCGGCGATCGGGTCTTCAAGACGACCATCAGCCGGAGCATCCGCCTCGAGGAAAGTCCTGCCCATCGGGAGTCGGTGTTCACGTTCGCGCCGCAATCCAGCGGCGCATACGAGTACTACAAGCTGTGCGAGGAGGTCCTTGAGCGTGTCTAGCCCTCGCCGTCTCGGTCTGCCGGAAGCGCGTCGGATGCGTCACGACGTTCACTTCGTCGAGCAATTGGTCCGCCCAGGCGGGATTCCAGTCGGTCGCATGGTTCCGATCGAGGACATCGACCCAAACCCCAATCAGCCCCGACGAAACATGGGTGAATTGGCGGAGTTGACCGCCTCCATCAGCGAGAAGGGCCTGCTGGAACCGCTCGTTGTCAGACCGAGGAACAAGCGGTTTCAGATCGTCGCGGGTGAGCGGCGCTATCGGGCAGCGCTCGACGCCGGGCTTGGCGAAGTCCCCTGTATCGTGAGGGACCTGTCGGACGCCGAGGCCATGGAAATTGCCCTGGTCGAGAACCTGCAACGGAAGGATCTCGATGCATTTGAAGAGGCCGATGGCCTCAAGACGCTTGCGGAGGAGTTCGGCTACACCCACGAGCAGCTCGCGCAGCAGATCGGCAAGAGCCGCTCCGTTATCACCGAGACGCTCTCACTGAGCGCGATGCCCGCAACCGTCCGCGATCTCTGTCGGCTGGCCGACATTTCCTCTAAGTCAGTTCTTCTTCAAGTAGTTAGAAGCGGCGACAGCGACGAAATGCTGGCATTCGTGGAACGCCTGAACCAGCACGGCACTGCGACACGGGCAACAGCTCGAGATGTGTCGCGTGCGACTCGGAGACACGAGCGGGCGCGCCCGGTTCGACCCAAGGCCTTCGTATTCAAGTACCGGCCGCAGGAAAAGGCCTTTCATGTCACCGTCCAGTTCCGCAAGACGGATGTGTCGCGCGAGGAGATCGTCTCCGCGCTTCAGCGCGCGCTGGCCGAGCTCATGGACGAGAGGGGCAGCCGCTAGGCGCTGTTACGCTCGCCAGGCCAGGCACACTCAAACCTCCTGTGCCATCTGCACAGCCGACCACCGGGTCGATGACAAACCGTGTGCGAGGAAGACAGCCCGGGGTTGTGGGGCGCCGGGAGCCCTCAGGAGAATGATCGCCATACCGAGGGCGCGACAGGCTGTGTGGGACCTGTCAATGAGACGATGGACGACGTGGCGGTCTGACAGCAACTTTACATAAGATATCTTATCGGAAGCTACGGAACGTGGTCAAGCCCTGAATTCTGCGCTGCTAGCGCCAGCGCCCGAGCTTGACTGGGTCTCTCGGCCCGTCTAACCTCTACGCCTTCTGGAGGGCCAACGCTTGCAGCACCAGCCTGTTGTCGCGTGTCTCGACCTCGAGGGCGTCCTCGTGCCTGAAATCTGGATTGGCGTTGCGGAGCGCACCGGGATCCCCGAGCTGCGGCGAACAACGCGGGACGAGCCCAACTACGACGTATTGATGCGCAAGCGGATCGAGATTCTCGATAGACACCGGTTGGGGCTCGCAGATGTGCAAGCAGTGATCGCCGAGATGCGGCCCTTGGACGGTGCGACGGAGTTCCTCACGTGGCTGCGAGAACGTTGCCAGGTGATCATACTGTCCGACACGTTCGAGCAGTTCGCCTGGCCGCTGATGAAACAGCTCCACTACCCCACTCTCTTCTGCAACACGCTGGACGTCGACGCAGCCGGGCAGATCGTCGGCTATCGTCTGCGCCTGCCCGAGCAGAAGCGCGCCTCCGTGACGGCACTGCGGCAGATCGGGTTTCGGGTGGTGGCCGCGGGCGACTCGTACAACGACACAGGGATGCTTCTGGCCGCAGACGCGGGGATCTTCTTCAGACCGCCGGAGAAGATCATCGCGGAGTTCCCACAGTTCCCGGTGACGCAGACCTACGAGGAGCTGCGCCTTG
>Ga0182021_10003239_pt1 | contig 19147 bp, 26 predicted proteins | sample 612E3MmetaG_FD_120493 | JGI IMG/M metagenome (GOLD analysis project Ga0182021, IMG submission 120493) | Permafrost microbial communities from Stordalen Mire, Sweden - 612E3M metaG (Illumina Assembly) | ecosystem: Environmental > Terrestrial > Soil > Wetlands > Permafrost | place: Sweden... | reverse complement strand
TTGAAGTTCGAGCACGTCAGTGTGGGTGTGGGTGTCGGAGCCGGTGTCGGTGTTGACGGCGGCGCGGGCGCGGGTGCCGGTTCGGCCGTCGGTTCGGGCGTCGGTTCGGGCGTCGGCGCCGGAGTGGCCGTCGGCACGGTCGTGGGCGTTGCGGTCGGAGACGGAGTGGCCAGAATGACAACCACCTTCGTGGGTTCGGGCAACGGCGTCGGGCCGGTCGGTCCGCCTCCACAGCCGGCGTAGACCAGTGCGAGCGCCGCGAACATCAGTGCTTGGTACCTTCTCATCGTCGTTCTCCTTCTTTCACTTTACTATCGTCGTCCGGTTGTTCACGTTCAAGAGCAGCGGGCCACCTGCCTTAAATCGCGCGAAGGCGACCATGTTTTGACCGTTCACGGCGCTGAGAGACGCGGTGAACGGTGTCGACGGGTCGATGGCCTTGAAGATGTTGGTGTATCCTTGCAGTACCGTCTCGTCGTCCTCGATCCGTTGCAGGACGTCGAGTGAGAATACCATGTAGATCTTGAACCTTAAGGTGTCGATCGTCTTGCCGATCTTAACGTTGACGAGCACGAGCGACGCGTCGGTCTTGGCACAAAGCGTTCGCGCAATTTCGCGGGTCTCTTTGGTGTCTCCGTCCGCGCGGCAGTCGTCTGAGGCGAAGGCCGACGTGGCTAGCAACAGCAGCGTGATAGTCAGCAGTGCTTTTTTCATTTTAAGCTTCCATCCAGGACGCGTAGTTCAACGACTCGACGGCGTTCTCGAGGTCATTCTCGGCGAGTGACTTAAGCGCGCGTGCCGCCGCGCAGATCGCGTCGTCGGTGACGGCCGTCTGCACGATGCGCTGTGCCTTGCGGACCAACTCTGTGATACACATAGACTCTCCTACTCTTGTACCTGGACTTGGGACCAGGTCGTGCGTTACGCCGCCCGCGCGGGCGCGGCGCCCTCCGCTTGGGAATGTTAGGCCAGTGAGGCCTCGATCTTCGCGATCGCCTTGATCTTGGCGCGAAGCACGGCGCGCAGTGCACGCTTGGCGCGGCTCATACCGGCACGCGCCTGGCGGATGCGGCGGTCCAGCGCGACCTCGGCGTTGACGACGCGCTTCTTGGCGACCTTGCGGACCTTCTTGGCGACGACCTTGTGGGCCCTCTTGGCCTTACGAACTCTCTTGACCTTGCGCTCGGCCGACGGGACCACCGACTGACTTGGCAGGTTCATTTCCATCTTTATCTCCTTAAGAGTAATGGCGAGCGTGAAGAGCGGCACATCCTAAGATGTATGGCCAGGTTCGACCGTATCTCAGGTCGCCTGGTTCCGTCGCCGCTCTTCACGCTCACCGGCTCGCGTCCGTTCGTGGGCGCGTGCCTGACCACCGCGTGTTGAGAATGTGGTGGCCAGGAGCTCGCCTGCGAGACTAACTTACGTCGAAGTGTTTCATCGCAGTTTGCAGTAGGTGGTCGTAGTCACCTGACTTCATCTCATCCATGACCACCTTGAGTTGTTCTGGTGTCCAGCCGGCCTTCTTGGCGGCCCGGCTGCACAGGCCCATGATCACGAAGGCGTTTCCGTCTTGTCCGACGAGCTTGACACTTGGCTTTTCCATTTCACTCTCCTTGACTCTTATGTGACGTTAGCCTACAGGTGGTTCGGATCGGCGCACGGGCCGGGTTGGTCGCAGGTGCAGGACCGGACCGCTTCCTCAACGCCTCGTCTTGCCATCTCTCCGAACTGTGCTGTCTCCACCGGAGTCCACCGTGAGTTGGCCACGTGAAAGGCCGCGTGGAGTATGAGAGCCTGGTCCAGCGGAAGACTAGCCATCATCTCTTTGATCGTCATCGCACTCTCCTTGACTCTTAGTGCCCGGACTTGGGACCGGGCGGCGCATTAGAGGACGTGTACCGGTTCGCTGGTCGCGCCCTCCCCTCTGCTATCCTTATCTATCTCTATGCCGGCTGTGTGGGTCCTGGGCACTTACGCCCCGTTCCCGTTCTATGTTGTCTTACCCGGCGCGGTCGGCGAGAAGATTCCTCCGCCGCGCTCTGAGTCGGACCGTTGCCTGTCAGGTCCTCTTGGCTTCCTCTCGGGTTGCGGCCGCCGGAGTGCCTCTTTGTTGTCCCGCCCTACAGTTACAATCTAATACCCGAGGGCAGTGATGTCAACAACTTTATTTGACTCGCAGACAACGCCTTACAAGAAGTGTGGGTGGGAGAGAAAAGAGTGTCAAAAAGTGTCAAAGAGTGTGATTGTAAGTTGTTTATTATCAACAACCTACAGGTAGGTCCTCTTCAGATGCCTTGAATGAACCCAACCTGGTCAATCTATCGACCGGTCACACTAAGGTCTTATAGAGGAGGTTCTGGATGTCCCGTCGTGGGTCCCAACACCGTCGAGATGACCAGATCGGCGCCCAACCACCGGCAGAGCGCCGCCGCCCGCTCGACGACCTCCGCCGGCTCGGCCTGGTTCTTTGCGGCGACGTCTTCCCACGGTGTCGCGCCGACCATCTGCAACAGCAACGCCCGCTCCTCGTCAGAGAACTCCAGTTCGCACTCCCGCAGCGGGACGCACGCGCCGCCGGCAAGCACCTTCGTGAGCGGGCACAGTCGGCCGATCAGTTCGACGACGACGGCCGTCTGGTAAAGCGTCGGTCGAAACTCCGTCCGCTTGATCGCGATCCACAGGAACTGAAAGTGTTGGTGCGACGCGTCGTCGTCTATTCTCAATGGTCGAACGGTAGGAGTCATCAGCCGATCCTCACCGCGATGAGCGCGCTGTTAGTGTACACGATACTGTTGCTCACCTGGGCCGCGGCCTGTGCGAATTGAAGTTGCACGGTCCCCGGCGTCGCACCGTTGATGACGAGTCCGTAGATCACCGCACCCTGGTCCACGGTGCCGATGGTCGTCATGACGATTGTGCTGGCCACCGCCGCGCTTGACGCCGCAGAGGCGTGAACGGGAACGACGGCTAACCGACCCGTCGCTCCGGCCGGGTACGTGATGCCGAACTTCGCCCCCGCGCCCGACGCAGAGATGAGGTGTAGAGGCGCGATGAAGATCCACGTCTCGTTCGCCGCGGTGTTGAAGACCAACCCGGTCAAATTTCCGAGGACCGTGCTGTTGTTCTTCGTCACATCTCCCGTCTGCCGTACCTCTTGTAGGTAGGCAGGATATCCGGTCGTCAGGTTGAAGTACGAGGCGAGCAGGTTGAGGTTGTCCCTCACATGCACGTTCATCAGCGCGGCGGAGACCGTCTCCCCCGCCACCCACGTCCTCGGAGTCGTCCAGGCCATTACTTCCTCCCCTTGCCGACGGCCGCGCAGTGCGCCGCGCACCGTGAGCACACGGTGATCTTCTTTTTAGAGCCACTCTTCGATCCGGGCAGTGAGTGTGCGAAATCTTGGAGCGTGACCTCTCCGTCCGCCACATACTCCGGACAGTTGCAGACGTAGCACGTCTCCGGGTCGGTCGGTGGAGGCCACTCCGCCAGGCCGAGGCGAAACAGCGTGAGCACGGACCGGGTGCCCGTGTGCCGGTCGACGGGCACTAGTTCCTGGACGCTCGGAACCTTTCCACACGTCCCGCACTTCGGTGATTTCTCCGGGTCAGGCAGCGTCCCGTCAAGTTGAAGGACGTAGTTCGGCAGCGGCTTGCTGCCCGGCGCGAAGTCTCCCCGCATGAGCGCCCGCTGGTACCAGGCGAGGTGCCCCTCGTGCTCGACCGCCCAGCACCAGTCGTTAGGTTCCGGTGTCGGTGTGGCTGTATCCCGCGGGTCTACCATTCCTCGCCCTCCTTCTCGCCAGACGGTCTACGACGAACGAGATTCGTGTGTCCTGGCCGGCGTGCCAGTCCTCCAACATCATCGCCTGAAGTTCGGGTAGGTCCATGCACCGCGACAACGGCGTCTCGTGCACCTCTCTCAGCGCGTCCTCGGCCCACGTGAGCAGCGCCTTCCACACGCCGCAGTCCGCGCTCCGTCGCGTCACGTCACCGTTGATCGCCGTCGCCGGGCACTGCCCCTTGCAGAGAATGAAAAAGCGACAACCTCGACACCCGCCCTCTTCTTGCGGGCGCTCCGCCAAACTGATCTGCCGCTCAAACGTCGGACGCAGCGCCTTCGGTCCGCGCAGTACGCGCTGACACCCTTGGATAGAGCCGTCGGCCAGGACGGCAGTCACCGACTGCGTGTGTTTCGGGTCACACGCCTGCCAGATGCACGTCGCATGTCCGTCGTGCCCACGTTGGAGATTGAGCGCGTCTGAGAACAGGTCGAAGCGCGTGTGGTGGAAGTCCTTCTGTGCCTCGTGTAGCGCCTGAAGGGTGAGAACGACCTCGTCCTCGCTCGCCTGCCACCGCTCTCCCCCGCGCGTGCGCTGCGCGACGTGGACCCGGACCTGCTTGATCTTCAGCGCGTCAAGTTCCTTCGCCCACAACACGAGTCGGGCACGCCGGTCCTCGCTCGCGTTGGCCGACGTCAGTGTCAGGATGACGCCGACCGGGATCTCCCGTCGTACCAACTCCAACAGATTCTCATTGGCCCGGTCGGTGAATGCCTGGTCACACCGCGCCTCGTTCAGCACGCCGGGACCGTCGATCGAGAACCCGACGTGCACGCGGTAACGCTTGAAGAGTGCCACGATTTCCTGCGTGATGAGAGTCCCGTTCGTCTGGACGCCGTTGCATCCGTGTAGTTCGATGCCCAGTTGCCATAGTTCTTCAAGCCTACCGCGGTTCGTTAGAAGCGGCTCACCACCGAAGAGTGTGAACGGCTCCTTCAACTCACGAAGCATGCCCTCGATCTTGGTAAAATCGTACGCCACCGGAGGCGCGTAACCGGCCTCGTAGCAGTACGAGCACCGCAGGTTGCATACCTCGTTCACGGGTAGGACGTCGATGTGGCTCATGGTCCAACCACCGTTGGCTGGTCCTGGTGATCGCTGTAGGGCGCCAGGTCGTTGTGACTTCCGGGGACGTCGACGTGGTCCGTGTCCGCGCCGCTGTCCGTGTGCGGGTTCGTGTCCGTGTGCGGGGTGGATGAGTCAGTGTGGACCGTCGTGTCCCCGTGCGAGGGATAGGAACCGTAGTCGGTGTGTGTTGGGTAATCAGTATGTACCCCACCCGTGTCCGTGTGGCTCGTCCCGTCAGTGTGGTCGGAGTACGCGGGTGTGTCGGAGTGTGGGACCGTATCGTCTGTGTGTGTTGAGTCGCCGTGTGCGTTGACGAAACTCCTATACCGGTTCTGGCTGTTTCCCGCGATCCACTGGAGGTAGTCCAAGATTCCCACTCGTCCCGAGATGGCCGTTGGCGGCGTGTCGACGAGACTGCCGCCGCAGTAGCGCACGTCGCCCACCGCGTCGATGTAGCGCAGTTGCGCGTTCATTATGCGCATGAAGCCGGCGTAGGCGATACCCGGCGACGAGACGTAGATTCCCAAGAACGCGTGCTCGATCTTCCCTGTCGTCACGTAGTGTAGCGCCGTTCCCTCGACCCATACGCTGCCGGCGGTCTTGTTGCCCGGTGCGCCGTCGTACTTGTCCGCGCCTACGGGCAACTTGAACATGCCCGCCGAGTAGTCGTTTACTCCGGCCGGAACGTTGTTGCCGGCCAGCGAGACGACGTCGCTGAGCGCGTTGGCGTTCACACTGTCGAACGTCGCGGTCGTCAGGTCGAGGAACTTCCCCGTCGCGCCACGCACCAGCTTGAGAAACTCCATGTTGTCGCGCCAGTGTGCGTTAAGCATCGCCTCGGTCGGCGTCTCGTGCGCGACCCACGTGCGAGGAGCCGTCCAGACCGCGGTCATATTATGAATACCACGTGGCGGACGTCGGCAGGAGTACCCTGGCCGACGCGCCCGCGTTAAAGTCGTTCTTCCCGGTGAAACTGTTCGCCCCGGCGAGTTTCGCGATTCCCGTCAACGCAGAGGTGTCAATGCTGTCGAAGTACGTGCTCGTTAGCGCGACGACCTTCCCAGACGCTCCGATCGGTACCTTGAGAATCGCCTGGTTATCACGGACGTGCGTATTGAGGTCGTCGGCCTTCACCAGCTCTCCGCTCGTCCAGGTTCTCGGCGCGGTCCAGGCCATCGTCTCTCCTCTTACGCGTTGACGCGCGTGTCAGTGTCCAGCGAACTCTGTCCCACGATCCAGCCGGCGAACAGGGTGCCGCTGGCCAGGCGCGTGGTCAGGTCCAGTTCTGTATAGCCCGTCCGTTCGAGGACCCAATACGTGAACGGGTCGGCAGGCGCTATCCCATACGAGCACTTGACCAGTCGTCCCTCGGTGATCTGAAGGTTGACCGACTGAATGAAAAAGTCCAGAACCGAGACAGGTTGTGTCTCGCCCGGCGGAATGACGCCGGCCGTGCCGACGACGGTCTCTGACAGCCCGATCTTCGTGCCGATGTCCAGCGTCAGTGCCGCCAGCATCAACCGCGCTTCTTGATTTCCCCAGTAGGTGAAGCCCTTGATCTGCGTGAGCAGTGCCTTGCACTGCTGGATGATGTACGCCGCGACGTCTGACGCCACCGCCGCGTCCGCCTGGTGCGGCATGTCCACGGTCACGTCATTCCCACCGTACTTCGCCGCACTGGCCGCGCTCGTCACCGTGACTTGCGAGGTGTTGTAGTCATAGATGCCCTTCCCTCGAAGTTGCAACAGCGTCAGGAACCCGTCCTGCGGGCCGTTGTTCACCACGCGAATCGTCGCGCTGTTCGCACATCCCTGGCCCGCGTTTTCCAACACCGTGACTGTCAACTGAGAGATCAGGTTCGTCCCCAGACCGGAGGCCAGTGAGTTGAACAGGAAGTCCGTCGTCGCTACCGGAGGTGTTAGAGTCACGCACCCGACACGCGTCGCCTTTGCGAGTGGGTCACGGTACAACGCGTTGAAGTCTTGCGTTACCCCACGGGGAATGTTTGGGACGTCCGGGCACACGTACAAAACTGTCAACGCGGTGGCGTCGACGTGACGTGGGTGACTCACCGCCGTCGCGGTGTTGATAATCTCCTCTCGCCCTCGTGTGGCGTCCACCTCGAAGATGTCCTCATCGGTGAACGTCTCTGAGACGGTGAACACGTTCGGCCGGCGATGTCGGCTCTGTCCGACGAACGTTCCGTCCCGTAGGACGAACGCGTATCCCTGCTCACAGACCTCGATCGTCTGGATGATCGACAGCAGGCTCTGCTCCGAGTCCAGTACGTTGTCAAAGGCGTAGGGATACGTGTCCGCGCCGTAGTCGATCAACGTCGCGACGGGCGGCTTCGTCGTCAACGCCAGCAACGCGGCGAGTAACTGGTCCGACCGACAGTTCGTCTGGAGCGTCAACCCCTTGATCTTCCCCTCCGACGCCTCCTGCATCCAGTCCACGCAGTGCACGTTGACCTTCCGTTCACGGTACTTCCCCGACTGTGGCTCGATCGCCTCGACCGTCCCGATGAAGAGGGTCTCCGCCACTCCCAAGAACGTCGCCCGGCCGCGAATGGGAATGCCTATGTCCCACCCTGACATACAGTTCACGTTGTTCCGCGAGTAGTAGCCCAACAGTCCGACGCTGTTCCCCTCGCTGTTGTCAAGTTGGAACGTCATCGAGCCAGGTGACGCGACCCTGTCGAGCATCGAGGTCCCAGACATGCCGCGCTGGATCTGGACGCCGGGGTTCAACTGCACGTCCTCCAGCTCGTGCCACGCCGCGCCGACGTATACCTCCACGGCGACGTGTTCGAGGTAGACCGGGTCGACCGGCACTAGTTCATCCCCTTCTGCGCGGCAGAGACGAACGCCCGCGTGATGCTGCGCTCAAAGCGCGCGAGCATCGTGTTCATTACCTGCTCGGTCAAGAGCCCGCCACCGCCGCCGTACTGGTCGAGCGGGATGAGCGCCTCTGGTCCCGCTTCACCGAAGATCCCGGCCGTCGCCCGCGTCGCGATGCCGCCCTGTGCGTGGCCGGTGAGCTGGTGTAACTCCTCCGGGGTCGGAGTCTCACTCCACACACTGGCACTAACGTTAACGTTGGGGATGTTGGCAATCGAGTTGCTCATTCCGGAAAGCTGCTTGTTCATATCCGCTAGACTACCAGCGGCCCCCTGCGTCTTTCCCGTGAAGATGTCCATCTGGTTGTTCGCCAAGGCGATGTCCCCCGGCAGTCCTGACGTCTTGCCGGACAAGGTGTCAAGCGCGTTTCCGGCGGCAGTCGCCGCCTCTGGGAGCTTCCCACCGAGCAGGACGTACAGTCTGTTGATCGCTTCCACCACCTTGTCTATCGGGTCGACGGGGAAGGCGACGCCGGCCGCCTTCGCCTGGTCGATGAGGCTCTGCGTGTTCGCGTCGAGCGTGAACCCATACTGCGACGATGCGCTCTGCAACTGCGCCAGGAGTGGCGCGATCGCCATGAACGCCTCCTGCGTCGAGGCGCCTCCGGAGATCGCCTGGTTAAACGCGGTCTGCGCCTCGGTCCCGAACGCGCCGATCTGTTGGGTCGTCAGTGGTAACTCGGACGCCCGGAACGCGTGCAGCGTGTCGGCGAACGCCTGCGCGCCCGCCGTCGCGGAGGCGAAAGCCTCGTTTCCCGCGAGCCCGATCCCGCTCAGCATTGGGCCGAGCAGCGCGGTCGCGTCTCCGCCCACGCTCTCGATGGCGATCTTCAGCTTCTCTGCGATCGGAGCGAACGCCTCGGCGGCGCCGAGCAACCCCTGTTGCTTTACCGTCTCCGCCCACGCCGTCATCGCGATGCTGGCCTGCGCCGCCGCGTCCTCTGGGGTGAGAATCTTGATGCTGGCAAACGCGGTCGCAAGCGCATCCTTCCGCTGCGCCGGTTGGGCGATGACCACGGACCACGCTGCCGTCGCGGCGCTCGCGAGTTGACCCTGGAGGTCGATCAGGTTGTTAAAACTCTCAGCGTACGCGTCCACGTCCTCCTTAGACTTCGCGTCGAAGAGTTTTGTCAGCGGCACGCCCGCCTTTGCCGCAGCCTCCGCGAGCTCGTCCGCCCCGCCGGCCGCCTTGACGAACGCGTCCTTGGCGTCCTGCGCGGCGAACGCCTTGTCGAGCGCCTCTGACACCGTCGTCCAGTCCTTCTCCGTCTTCGCGGCCAGGTACTGCGGCATCAGGTTACCGACGCCGGCCGCAGCCGCCTTCTTGGAGAGCTCTTCGAAGGTCCCGATGTTCTTCTCCCACGCGTCGCGCAGGTCGTTGACCTTCTCCCACTCCGCGTTGCCGAACATACTTTTCCACAGGTCACCGGCCAGTTTGACTCCCTTACCGAATATCTCAATGCCGGCGGCGATCTGTTGGACGGGACCCTTCGCCTTCGCGAAGTCGCCGATCGCGGACCCGAGACCGCCGACGTCGGACGTTATCTTTGCCAAGTTCGAGTCGGCGAGACCGACGTCCGACAACGCGCCCGCTGCCGCGTTCGCGATCGTCGCAACGTTAGCTGCGTCTTGGCATACCTGACGCAGGAAGTTCCCCGACCGTGCGGACATATCCGTCTGCAACTTCTTGAGAATGTCGTCTAGCGCCTTGGTGGGAAGACCGGCCGCCGCCGCAATGTCCCGGAGCTGTTGGAAGTGTGCGATGAGGTTCTGTATCGACTCGTTCGTCAGTGACGGCAGACCGCCCTTCAGTTGTGCGAGGGTGGTGTTGAACTTGTTGACCTCGACGTCAGTGTCCCCGAACGTCGCGCCCAGTACCTGTTGTCGGGTGGAGGTTAGAAGCATCTCGGTCTGGATGTCACGTAACGCGCCCGCCGTTTGAATTAACCTGGGAACGTCAAACGTCTGTCCTGCCTTAGCCGCTTCCTTCTGAAACTCAGGGATCTTTAGAAGCAGGTCGGAGTATGTCTTGTTGATCTCGGCCATGCCGGCTGCGATGGGGTCTCCACGCAGGTCGGCGGCCGTCTTCTGGATGGTCGCGTCGATGCCGTTATAGAGTTCGTTAACCTTCTTGGTGTAGGCCTCTAACTCATTCGTTCCGGTCTCGGCCTTCTTCGGAACGGTCCCTACGGCTCCTGCCACCGCGGTGTGAGACTCCGGCGCGGCGGCAAGCTTTCCTCGGATATTCTCTGCAAGTCTAACAAAGTCTTCCAAACTCTTCGCACGAATTGCGTCTGCCCTAACCTCGTCCAGAATCTCCTGACTCACTCTGGTAGTCACAGCCGCAGACAGAGCATTGTTCATGTCGATGGCTGCTTGGATCTTCGTCAGATGCTCATCGTTGGCGGTGTCGACTTCCGCCATATCGTCCTGCATTTGTTCGAAGATCGACTTCGACTGGAACGGGTGCGTTGCGGTTTCGTACAAAGCAACGAGACCAATGCTAACGTCTTTGAGAGTTGCTATGACCGCAGAGATCGCAGCCTGGATGTACAACCAAGCATTCTGTACGACGGTTACAGTATCACCGGTCGTATCGACGAACGTCAGCCATCCAATCTTCAGGTCCGAGAACGCCTCGTTCACAATCAGAGCGGCTTTTGCAGCATAGACGAAAGCATCAGCCAAGATCATGATGCCGTCGTTCACAAGACTTCGCACAGCGTCCTTGTTTTGATTAAGCAGATCGACCATCTTCCACAACAGGTCGCGGACGATGTTCATCGCCTCCCACAGCTTGCCGCTGGTGACGATGCCCTTTCCCATCGCCTCCCACGCCTCTTCTTGTGCGAGCTTGATGTTCTTTAGTTGGTCGGAGAACGTCGTGATGCCGCCGAGTCCGGCGAAGCGCTCCGACGTTAGTCGGATCGCCTCGGCCAAACTCTGTGACTTCGGAATGTTCTCGTCGACCACGATACCGTACTGTCTGAGCGCGAACATGCGCCCGCGTGCCGCCGCGACGAACGCGGATGAGACCTCCCCGGCGTCTTGGCCCGTCGCGTGCGCCAGGTTCAACGTCGCCTCGGTAGCCTTCTGCGTCATCTCCACGCTCTGTCCCAACATGACAAAGCGCTTCTGGATGCCCATGATCTCCTCGTTGCCCACCGTCCCGAGTTTCATGAGCGCCTCGGCCTGCTCCTGGTAGGCGGTGAGGTTCTTCTCGGTGTTCTGTCCCTGACTCTGCATGGCGGCCGAGAGGCGGAAGACGGCGTTCTCTGCCTCCTCATACGCCGTTATCGACTTCTCGACCGCCCCTACCACCGAGTCGACCGCCGACCTCGAGGCATCCAAGACAGAGTTGAACGCGGCGATGCCTCCGCCCACCGCCATGCCCTGGATCATGTTGTGGAACAGGTTCAGCGGTTGCGAGAACTTGTCCTGGACCTCTAGCGTCCCGGTTACGGTTCCGACGTTCATGCTCTTCCTCCCGCTCGCTTCGCCGGAATCTTAACCACCTTCGGAATGCGCGGTTTTCTCGACCGCTCTAGGGCCTCTTGTCGCCTACGCTTCTGCGTCGCCTTGAGCATCTTCTGCGTGCGGACGATCCCCTCCACGACCTTATACAACTCGGCACTGCTCTTCTTCGGCGCAACCGAAACCGGAGCGACCATGTCCCCGAAGTACGACCGCACCTGGTGTAGTCCCAGAGGCATCTGTCCCTTACCTCGGTGTTGGTTGAGCAGGACCCACGTGATCATACTGACCACCTCCTCTAGTCGCTCCGGTCCGAACGGCTCGAGTTTCTCAAAGGCCATCCACTCCTTGAACTGCTCCCAAGACATGCCGCGCAGCATGCGGTCGACGTTCGCGTGGCCGAGTTGCAGTGCGAGTCGGTACGCGAAGCGCCGAAGCGAGCCGCGCTTCAGTCTTTTTTTGCACTCTCAACTTCCTCCTTGGCCTGGATCTCGGTCTGGTCCAGGCCGTTCAGCCGCAGGGCCGCTTTGGAGATTCTCATGATCGCGTGGACGCACTTCGCCTTGAGCTTCGCGACGTCGGACTCCTTGAAGACGAGCTCACCGCTCTCGTCACATACCGACAACGCGACCACGAGTGAGGCGGCGTCGTTCCGCTTCTCCGGTCCCGTGAACCGGAGCACCGCGAACGAGTCCATGCTTCGGATCTTCACATCGCCGCCCCACTCGGGCACATTCACCGTATCGAACTGCACGTCCTGCGCCCCGAGGATCTCCTCGGCTGTCAGGATCTTTGCCATTTTCATCTCTCCTCTTTCAGTTAACTCGCCCGTCCCTACAGCGTGAAGTCGCCGGTAGGACGAACCGAGACGTCTGCCGTTAGACCGCCGTCCACCGGGCACGCTGGACTGAGCCCGTTCAAGAACCCGCTGAACAGCCACACCTTGTTCGTTGGGTCGGTGAACGTGATCCGGTGGATGTCCAGTCGACCCAGCAGGATCGACTGCTCGATGATGTCGTGGTTCGCCGCCGCGCCACCGCCCGGCACGTAGCCGATCGTGCAGGTCATCGGCGAACGACGCAGAATCCCAACGACGAAGTTGTCGATCAGGCTGTTGTGGTTTGTAGTCTCGATCTCCTTCCGTGTCAACCCAGGTGGCTTAACATCCCGCAACTCGCCGATCTCGTAGAACGGACCGGTCCCCGAGGGCTGGATCTCCCATAACGTCCCTTGTGCGCTTACTGCCTCTGGTGTCGGCATCTTTCCTCTTCCTCCTATTTACGGCGTTACTGGTGTGATCGTGGTGTTTTTCACTGCCGCGAGGGCGTTATAGGCGGCCCACGCTTTCGCCTTTGCGGCTACTACCGTCGGTGCGTGTACGATGACCTGCGCGGCCGGTTGAAGATACATCGGCGGCGAGGTCTGGTTGTGTACGGTCTCGGGCGGCGCGCCACCCGTCTCGCGGATCGTGACGAACCACTTCGACGGGTCATCCGACAACTTGGCCATCGAAGACGCAAAGATCGTGGTGTTCAACGCGCCGATCCCCGCGTTCACGAGCACGCGAATCATCTCCTCCAAGAAGGTCGGCGAGCTCTGTTTGTTGGCAATGACGTTGAACGAGTATTGAGCGCGGCCCTTCTCGTCCAGTCCGAGGATGTCGGCCGGTTCATTCAGCGTCTTGACCCACTTGTAGTATGTGCCGACCATCTACTTCTCCTCTCCCCAGTTCGTCGGGGTGCCCGCAAGTTCACACTCGGCGGTAAGGTCTTCTAGCATCGACCCAGACTCTTCAAGCATCTGGTTTTGAAGGAAGTGTGCCTCACCGGGCCGCGTGTTCGTGGCACCCGGACGTTGGTGCAACGGCGGGTGGTGCAGGGTGTCATCCTCGTGCAGTCGTTCGACGTAGTTCGCGTCTTTCTCATTAGTCCCACCACCGCCGACCGGACCACCGAACACGACGTCCATCCGCAACCGGTCCGAGTACTTCACGACGTGTCCGCTGCGCGCCGCGTTCCCCGTCGCCACCGGTATCCTCACGTCCTGCACCGGCTTGAGAATCTTTGAGTTCGCGATCCGGTACAGGGCGCCCCTCACCTTCGACGGGTACCTCTCCGCGACCTGCTTGATCGCGTCGGACGTCTCCTTCGTCCCGGTGAAGGTCAGCGGCACGTGCTCATTCCTCCTTCGGCAACTCCAACGACGTCATCGACATACTCGGCTTGCGGAGTCCGTCGAGCACCTCGGCAAACCGCTGGCCGATGTTCTCCCAGCGGAACTGGTCCTGTGCGACGAGCGCGAGCGCGTTCTCATGGCACTGTTCACTCTTGTAGTTGGCCATCGTGGCCGTCACATACATCGTCTGCAACGCCTCGATGAACCGTTCCTCGTCCGCGATTCCGCCCACGACGTTGATACCGGTCGGCGTGACGATCGTCGACGTGCACGGCACCTTGATCGCGCAGTCGTCCGGGATCCACTCGCCGAGCGCGGACCAGTCTGGCACGATCTGTGGTACGCCGCTCGCCATCCCCTCCATCGTCGTCAGCCCCCACCCCTCGCCCTGCGTGGTGGTGATCATCAGGTCGAAGATCTGGTATGCCGACGCGAGCGCCTCCTCTGAGACACCATGCCCGATGCTTGGCTCGACGATGATGAGCTTGTTCGAGATGCCGTAGTACTCGGCAAGTTGCGAGACGTCGTAACCCTGGTCCCCGGTCGGCGCGACGTGCAGGAACAGGTACGCGTCCTCCACCTTGTTCTGCTCGACCCACTTTGCGAAGTACCTGATGGACAGGTCCAGGCGCTTCCTCGGCTGGTTGCGGTTCACGTTGCCGATGATAAACGCGTCCTCTGGAACGCCACGGTGCTTGCGCAGTTCCGTCCGCAACCGCTTCCCGTCCCCACCCGACTTGTACATCTGAAGGTCGACACCGAGAGGGATCACCGACGACGGACCCTGGTATCCACCAAGCGCGGCCTCATGCTTACCAAACTCGGTCCACCAGATCGCGTGCGCGAGTCCGTTCAGCGCACCTCCCCGACAGTTCTTCCCGTCGACCGGCATCGTCGCGACCACCGGACAGTTGCCCGTCTTCTTCATGTACTCCGGCACGTTCCACGGGTCATTCTGCACGATGCACACGTCGGGTCGCAGGTGGTTCAGCAACAGCGCCAGGCGCCCCGTCCCCCAGACGTCCTTCCCAGGCACCCACGCAGGGTAGATGTCATAGGGGTACTCGTGCGGGTCCCCGTCGTAGTTCAACCCCAGTACGTGAACGTCCCAGTCTTTTCTCAACACGTCGAGCGTCTTGTGCGTGCACTTCGCAAAGCCGGTCGCGACGACCGCGTCACCGACCCAGAGCAGTCTCCTCATTTCGCCTTCTCCTCACGAGTGTTAGCGGGCGTCACGCCCATTGTCACTCGATTCTTGATCCAGCCATAGATGAACCGCTCGTTCTTCTTGCGGTTCGGGTTCTCCGCCATTTCCACATAGCGCGCGCCTTGCAGACACTCCAGCACGCGCAGCAACACATCCTCTCCCTCCGTTCCACGCTTCTTGAGAAACGCGGCCAGTGACTGCACCGTCATCGGTCCTACGAGTCCGTCTACCCGCACGTCCGGGTAGTCCGTCTCCTCTCGGTTGAGGACGTTCAGCGCCCGCTGTAGGAACTTGCCTGCGATGCCCTGGCCACAGTTCACCGCGACGTCGAATACCTTCTGCGCGGCGAACGGCGCAAGTTCGGCGATCTTGTCCAGCGCGAGCAGGTTCCAGTACTGCTCTCGATAGACGTACTTTGCCACGGCCTGCGGCATCGAACGCATGTCTGCCGTGTACCCGTTCGCGCGCGCCTCCGTCTCGGTGATGCCCCAGCAGGTCTTCCCGCCGTTGTCCTTCGGGTCGTTCGAGTATCCCCCCTCGACGATTAGGACGGCCTGGAACGCGTCCTCAAAAGCCTGTGCCGAGTTCAGCATCACCCCGCCCTCTCTAGTTCGACGACCCACCCGATCGGACCGACGTTTGTCGGCACTCCCCAAAAGTGTAGCCTGGCGGGAAGCGCGACGTCCCTATCTTTTCCGACGGACCAGACTCGTACCTGACGCCACCCGTCCGCCAACCTGCGGACGCCGTCCGGTCCGAACCGCCAGTAGTCGTGCCTCGTGTGGAACGGGTAGTCGAGCGGCAGGCCGAGGATCAGTCGCGCTCCGGAACGCAGGACACGTCGCATCTCCGTCATCGCCAGGTCAGGCTGTGGCACGTGCTCTAAGACCCAGACGCACAGGCCGTTGTCAAACGACCCGTCTAATATCTGCGGCATGCACATCAGGTCCGCCTGCACGTCGGCTCCCTCTGTCACGTCGGTCGTGGTGTAGGAAGACGCCCCACGGCAATATTTCCGATAGTTGTGTCCCTCCTGGTCCATACCAGACCCGGCGCCGAAGTTCACGACGTCCCCGCCAAGGAGTGGCAGTCGTTCCCGAAGGATCGCGTTTGACAGTCGCCGCAGCGGCTTCACCTCACTCATTACCTGCCCTCGTAGGACCACTTCTGACCCGGCCACGTCGGGAAGTGGAACGACCTGTTCCCGATCCCGCTCGTCACGCCCACGTGCTCCACGAACGACGGCACCGACGCACAGAAGCACGGGGTCTCCTGTTCTGTGCCCCACTTCCCGAGAAGCAGGTCATGTCCGTGGTCGCGAACCTGCCCGTATGCTGGATCCGGTCCGAGCCACTCCGCCAGTTGTCGCGCGACGTCCGACCGCCACAGCAACGCCTGCGCGCCGTAGAACGCGGAACACGGGTAGTGCCAGAAGATGTATCCACGCATGCGCGCGGCCTCGATCTGCGCGTAGTTGGCGCCGAGTACGTACATAGGAAAGCGCTCGCCGGTCCGCTCCACGTCGTGCACCCAGCGCAGCACACTGCCTAGGAAGTCGTCACAGAAGTCGACGTCGTCCTCCAGCACCATCGCCCACGCCGCACCCGCGTTCGCCACGAGCCGGATCGCGCGGGCCGCGTTCTGGTGCAGGGTCAACCGCTTGGCCTCCCATTCTGGGGCAGCATCAAACGCTTTTCCATTCCACAAACCGACCGGTCCCTCCGTCCACGACACGCGCAGGCTGTGCAACAACTCGGGCGTCTTCCCACTCGACCGGCCCAACGCCTCGACCGTCTGCCGCAGATACTCGTCGCCGTTGGCCGCCCGTCGGGCCGCCTTGATCGCGATGGCAATCTGTTCAGACATCTTTCTCTCCTTATTATCTTGGCACCGACCGCCGCTCGATGCCGTCTGGAGCCGCCGCACAACCACCTATGACCATGCGCTCGTCGTGGGCGCCCTTCAGCGCGGCGAATCGCTCACGGTCTGCTCCGACGCGCTGCTCGAATTCCTTGAACCGATCTTCCAACGATAGGATGGACTTCGTGTGCGATGCTAGTTCCACGGCCTGCACGGCGATGTTCTTCAACGCTTCCGCCACCTCCTCAAACCACATCTCCGGCGGAATGCGCTTCAGTGCAACAACCGCTTCGTTCCAGTCGTCCGAGTTCTTCAGAACGGTGTCCATCACCAGGTTCAGGCGAAACAGCTCTCTACGCATTAAGAACTTGATCGCGACGGTCCCCAGGCTGGTCATCAAGCCCCAGATGGCCGTTCCCAGAACGATGACAAATACGAGTTGCCCGACGTTCAACTGTGAGAGCATGCGCTCCAGCGACTCAAACGTCTTGACCATGGGAGACCTCCTCGTGGGCCGCAACCTTTTCGTGCGCCGCTGCCTCTTCATGCGCCTTGAGCATCCTGGCCACGCCTGCGGCCACCTCGGCTAGCAGATGGTTTGTGTCCATGACGTGCTCTTCGATGCGCGCCACCATAGCCCGCATGTCCTCACCTAGCTTTTGGAAATCGCTTCGTAGCGCGAGGATCATGCTGCGCAGTTCGCCGCGATCACCCTCCTCGATTCTCAAGGATCGGTCGACGGTGAGCCTCCAACTATCCACGACAATCTGCCACCGCTCGAACTCGTCTAGCCTTTCTTCCGTACTCGGCATCCTCTTACTCCTACTCGATGAAGTTGAGAGGCGGCTCATACCGAAGTGAACCGCCTCTCCATGCTCCTACTTCCCGAAGGCCGCGAGTTTCACTTCGCGTACCAAGATCGCCAGGAACGAGACCCCCAACGTCATCGCCCACGAGAACTTCCCCGCCGGGACGACGATACCCGCGATGGTGGTAGTCGCCGTCGCCAACGCGAAGACGATCACCGGCGAAGCCCACGACGGCAACTTGACCATCACGCTCTTGACGATCGCTGTCAATCCCGGTACGATGACCGCGACCAGAACGCCGATACCGCTGGTCAGCCAGTCGATGACCGGAGCCGGAGGACCGGCCGGAACGGCAGGAGTCGCAACGGCCACCTGTGCCAACGCGAACGGAACCAAGAGCACGGACACCACGAACACCAGCATGAACGTCGCGAAACGCTTCGTCATCTTCAACCTCCGCTAAGCGGGGTTTCCCGCCCGCACGGGTTACGAACTCGCTCCCAGCCTCGTACGAAGCCAGGCAAAGAACCTCTGAATGAGCAACTCAAGCGCGTCCTGCGCCGTCATCTCCGCCACGCTCGGCGCGCCTACCAGCTTGCGAATCTCGTCCAACGTAAGCCCGGCCGACTTCAGCGCCGAGATCACGGACGCCAGGTTCTTGGCGACCGCCGGTATGAACACAGGAGCGAGCGCGCCCGCCGTGCCAGCGATGCACGCGGCCTGCACCAACGCTATCAGCAGGTCGTTGAGCAACTGCGGACCGGGACACGCGAGCACCGGCTTCAAATTGCCATTGACGTCCTTGTCTGCGAGAAGCAGATCGCGTGCCATGATGCTCGCGTCCGACGCCTTCCACACCGGCGGCCCGTCGATCTGAATTGAGTACGGAACGTCTGGCGGTTGATAATCGCAAACCACCAAGCCGTGACCGTTCTGAATAGCGAGCGTGAGCTGCCGCATCCACTCGCCCCACTGCTCGGCGGTGTAGGTGGGATCGCTCATTGGACCGACACTTTCATCTTGCCCACCCGCCGCGTCGGATCGTCGGGCAGAAGCGTCAATACGCCAGCATGTCCAGAGACTGCGCCGTACGTCGTCGGGAAAGACGTGAAGAACTGGCACACTCCCGCGTCCATCGACCACGCCGGATGCGCGCCAAGGCTACCGCACCTGACCCCGCCGTAGTCGTAGTCAACGCCGTCCACCAGCGTCGAGCCCGGCTCCAGGCACCATGACCCACTCGCCGGCTGTCGGCAGTCGCCGCGCGTGAGAATGACACCCCAGGGATTGCCGGGAATCGTGAGTCCAGACGACAGCCAGAAGTTAACGCTAGCATCCGTCGCCTCCGGTGCGACCGTGACGTGGAAATGGCTTGGCCCTGGCCCACTGTCGATCTGCCCTCCGTTGGACACGGACAACAGCCGCACCAACCATACACGTTGGCCAGGCTGCGTCTGCGGTGGCACAGGGAAAGACATCGTGGCGCCAACCGATCCGTCCGGGAATGTCAGCGCGCCGGCTGGCACGTTGCCTCCCGTGCAGTCATCGCCCGTCGAATCGCACGTCACGCTGTAGCTCAGGACGATCTCGCCCGTCGTACCATCCTTGCGGCCCACGTCCACGTTGACGGTCGTCGTGCCAGCCGGGAACACCACATTGACTGAGGGAGTGAGTACCGTTCCCGGTCCGACGATTGGCGTCGGCTTGGGCGTCGGCGCGGGAGTCGCGGCTGGCGGTGGGATCGGAGGATTCGCGCAGTCGGTGCCCGCCAGATAGCAGGCGACGCCCCACCGTGCGACAGGCCCAAGGGTCGG
>Ga0182021_10003238_pt1 | contig 19151 bp, 16 predicted proteins | sample 612E3MmetaG_FD_120493 | JGI IMG/M metagenome (GOLD analysis project Ga0182021, IMG submission 120493) | Permafrost microbial communities from Stordalen Mire, Sweden - 612E3M metaG (Illumina Assembly) | ecosystem: Environmental > Terrestrial > Soil > Wetlands > Permafrost | place: Sweden... | reverse complement strand
CGAGCCGGTTCAGCCGCTCCTCGAGCTGCGCGAACGTGAGGACGCGGTCATGGTGCCGCACAGCCACGTGCGTCGGACGATTCTTCGCGTGGATCGCGTAGATGGCCGAGGGGTTCGGGTGGTCGCGCCCGAGCGTGCGGATCGCGGCGCGGAGGCCGGCCGCGTGCATCTCCCAGAGCATGCCGGTGGTCTGCGCGAGACGCGCCGTAGCGCGCGCGCGGCGCGGGAGATCGCGGAGTTTTTGTGAGAGGGCCGGAAGCGCCGTGCGGGCCATCCTTGAGACGATAGCCGCAAGCGCATGCGTTCTGCTATCGTCTCCCGAATCCTCATGGGGGAAGACACGTCGTCGGAAAAACGCACCGCAGACCGCGCCGCCATCACGCTGCGCGTGGACTACAAGCGCCTGAACACGTTCTTCGCGGACTACACGAAGAACATCTCGAAGGGCGGCACGTTCATCCGGACGACGAAGCCGCTCGACGTGGGCACCGAGTTCATGTTCGTCCTCTCGCTCCCGGCGACGGACGCGCAGGTCAAGCTGCGCGGCAAGGTGATGTGGGTCACCCCCGAGGCCGAGGCCGACGACAAGCAGGACAAGCCGCCGGGCATGGGCATCCGCTTCCTGTTCAAGGACGACGGCGAGCGCAACGCCGTGGACGACTACGTCGAGAAGCTCATGTCCGAGGCGCTCGGCGAGCACATCTCGACGAAGCTCCTCGCGAAAAAGGACCCGGACGGGGCTTGAGACGCGGCGCCGCGGGGCCTACCTTTCCGGCATGCCGCGCATCGACCCGTCGCTGGATCTGGAGCAGGAAGTCCTCCGCCTGAAGAAGGAGAGGAACGCCATTCTCCTCGCGCACTACTACCAGGAGGGCGACATCCAGGACGTGGCCGACGTCATCGGAGACTCGCTCCAGCTGGCGCAAGCGGCGGCGAAGACCAACGCCGACGTCATCTGCTTCGCGGGCGTGCACTTCATGGCCGAGACGGCGAAGATCCTGAACCCGAACCGCATCGTGGTCCTGCCCGATCTGGAAGCGGGGTGCTCCCTCGCGGACGGCTGCCCGGCCGATCGCTTCAAGGCGTGGATCGCCAAGCACCCCGGCGCGGTCGTCGTCAGCTACATCAACTGCTCGGCGGAGGTGAAGGCCCTCTCCGACTACATCGTCACGTCGTCGAACGCCGAGAAGATCGTCCGGCACATCCCCGCCGACAAGACCGTGCTCTTCGCGCCCGACAAGAACCTCGGCCGCTGGCTCGAGAAGAAGATCGGCCGCCCGATGATCCTGTGGCAGGGCAGCTGCATCGTGCACGAGACCTTCAGCCAGCGGAAGCTCATCGCCCTCAAGACGCGCCATCCGGAGGCCGAGATCCTGGCCCACCCCGAGTGCGAAGAGGCCCTCCTCGCCATGGCCGACTACGTGGGCTCGACCACGGGCATCCTCAAGTACGCCCTCGCCAGCCCGAAGAAGGAGTTCATCGTCGCGACCGAAGCGGGGATCTTGCACCAGATGGAGAAGTCGGCCCAGGGGGCTGGCAAGACCTTCATCCCTGCCCCGCCCGAGGCCAACTGCGCCTGCAACGAGTGCCCCCACATGAAGCGGAACACGCTGGAGAAGGTCTACCTCGCGCTGCGCGACCTCCAGCCGCGACTGGAAATGGACCCGGCGCTGCTCGCCCGAGCCCGCATTCCCATCGACCGGATGCTCGCCCTCTCCAATTGACGTAGTCTCCGGAGATGCGCCGCGTCTCCTTCGCCACGGTCGCGGTGCTCTCCGTCGCCTGTGGGGGTCGCGTCCTCGCGTACGACGCACCGGACGCCGGAGACGACGGCAGCATCCCGCCGGAAGATGGGTCCGCCAGCGACGTCGTCTCTCCCCCGAAGGACGGCGGCACGGACGTGGGATCCTGCGGCGCGAAGACGATGTGCAACAGCACGTGCGTCGACACGACCACCGATCCGCAGAACTGCGGCGCGTGCGCCAAGGTGTGCGACGTCGGCGACGCCGGCGCACCGCCCGATGGCGGCACGCTCACGCCGACGTGCGCGGCCGGCACGTGCGGCCTCCAGTGCGGCGGCATCCTGTCGCCGTGCAGCGGCAACTGCGTCGACACCAGCGCGGACCCGCTCAACTGCGGCTCGTGCGGAAACGCCTGCGATGCCGGCTCGTGCTCGAACGCGGTGTGCGCCATGGCGACGACCGTGAAAGTCGGCAACGTCGCCGATCTGGGGGCCGTGAGCAGCCACTGGCCCAACTACCTGCTCGGCACCTCGATCCAGGTGACCAAGACTTCGAAGCTGCTCTCCTTCGGCGTCCTGTCGAAGGGCTCGGGGCCGCAGGCGATCATGGCGCTGTACACGGACAGCGCCGGTAGCCCTGGCACCCTCGTCACCAACACGGCGGCGTTCACGCTGACCAGCTCGTCGCAGGAGGTTGCGGCCAGCACCCAGGCGACGCTCCCGGTGGGCACCTACTGGCTCGTGGCCGAATACGACAAGACCGGCGCCATCGGCTACACGGCGAGCGCTCCGAGCGTGACGACCAAGTACGTCACGCACACCTTCGGCTCGCCGCTCCCGGCCTCGTTCCCTGCCCCGAGCAGCTATGCGGGCCAGCAGTTCAACTACTGGATCGGCGTCTCCCAGTGACGAGAAGCGCTAGCATCCGCCCCATGAGTCGCACACGCCGCACGGGACTTCGCTCCCTCGGCTCTGCGCTCGCGGTGTGCGGCGTGCTCATCGCGTGCGGCTCGCGCACCGGGCTGCTCGCACCCGACGAGGCGGCCACCGACGCGGCCATCGACGCCCTCGACGCCACCGCCGAGGACGTCGTCGCCGAAGGCGGCCCCCTCCACGAGGGCGGGAAGCTCGACGTCACCACCGACTGTCCCGATCCGCCCACGTGTGATCCGAAGGACCCCGACTACGTCTACCAGTGCGGCGTGCGCATCGAGCAGTGCAGCTCGCTCGAGCAGTGCTCGCAGGGCAAGTGCAAGAACCCCTGCATCGACACGCTGGGGCAGGACACGTCGAACGGCTGCGAGTTCTACGCGGCGGAGATCGACATGGTCCCCGAGGCGGCGGGCGTCTGCTTCGCGGTCTTCGTGGTCAACCAGTGGTCCACCGGCGAACCGGCGCGCATCCAGGTGGACCGCGGTGGACAGCAGCTCCCGGTCCAGCAGTTCACCCGGATCCCGCAGGGCAACGGCTCGGGGATCACCTACGCGCCGTACAACGCCGTGACCGGTCTCCCCAAGGATCAGATCGCCGTCCTCTTTCTGTCGCGCGATCCCGCGGCCGAGCAGGATCCGGATCCGTCGTCCCCTCGCCGGCTCGCCGGCTGCCCGCCGGGCGTGGTCCCGGCGATCGTGGGCGACGCCGCGTTGCACGGCTCGGGCAAGGGGTCCTCGTTCCACCTCAAGACCAACGTCCCGGTCGTCGCCTACCAGATGCTCCCCTTCGGCGCGGGTCGCGCCCGCGTCACCGGCGCGACGCTCCTGTTGCCGACGAACGTCTGGCAGGACAACTACGTCGCGGTGAACGCCTACGAGCCCCCCACCCTCTTCACCGAGGATCGTGCCGGTCCGACGATGCTCATCCTGGCGCAGTCGGACAACACGACGGTGCGCATCAATCCCACGGCGAACATCCTCGCCGGAGGCGGCTTCGCGGGGGTCCCGAAGAACACGACGGGCACGTACGTGCTCAACCGTGGCGAGTACGTGCAGTTTACACAGGTCGAAGAGCTGACGGGCAGCGCCATCCAGGCGTCGGCCCCCGTCGCCGTCATCGGGGGCTCCACCCTCATGGACGTCCCGACCAGCGTCTTTCGCGCCGACAGCGCCCACCAGATGCTGCCGCCCGTGCGGGCGCTCGGCTCGGAGTACGTGGGCGTGCGCTACCGCAGCCGCGGGATCGGGGAAGAGTCGGTGCCGTGGCGCATGGTGGGCGTCGCCGACGGCACGCAGCTCACGTGGGAGCCGAGCACCCCGCCCGGAGCGCCCACGACCCTCGCCGCCCGGCAGCTCGTCGAGCTCGACTCGCCGGGCGAGTTCGTGGTGCACAGCCAGGACGCGCAGCACCCGTTCTACCTCGCGCAGTACATGACCGGCGGCGAGCCCTTCGACGGCACCGGCGATCCCGAGTTCGTCAACGTGCTCACGCCGGCGCAGTACCTACCGCGCTACACGTTCTTCACCGATCCGACGTATCCCGAGACGAACCTCGTCATCACCCGCGAGAAGGACGAGGCGACCAACGCGTTTCCCGACGTCGTCCTCGACTGCGCGGGCCTGCTCTCGGGCTGGAAGGACGTGGGCACGAAGGGGCGCTACCAGTTCACCCGCGTCGACCTCTCGACCGGCAATTTCCAGGGTGTCGGCAACTGCAACAACGGCGTCCACACGATCGTGGGTCAGCTCGCGCAGGGCACGGCGCGCTTCGGGGTCACGGTCTGGGGCTGGGGCAACCCGATCACGTGGCCCGGCCCGGAAGAGGACAACCCGAAGTTCACGCGGTGGGTGAGCTACGGCTACCCGGCGGGCGCGAACATCTCGACGCTCAACAGCGTCGTGCTGCCCGCGCAGTGACCTTCAGTTGCAGATGTCGTAGTAGGTCCAGTACGAGGACGTCTCGCAGTACGCATACGCCGAGTTGATGTCGCGGCAGCACTTCTCGCCTGCGACGGTGCAGGAGCCGATGTTGTCGATGATGCCGTCGCAGTCGTCGTCCTTGCCGTTGCACGTCTCCGTCGTGGGGAGGATCTGCTGCGTGCACGCGACGCCGCCGTCGAGGCAGTCGTTCTGACCCTTCGCGCACTCGCCCTTCTTGCCGGGCACGTCGCACGCGCCCAGCGTGCCGACGAGACCGTCGTCGACCGACCCGTTGCAATCGTCGTCGATGCCGTTGCACTCCTCGGGCACGCCCGCCTTGATGAAGGACTCGCACCCGGTGGGCGCGCCTTGCGCCGCGCCGTTGGCGCAGGTCCTCCTGCCGGCTCCGCAGATGCCGAGGTCCGCGGTGAAGCAGTAGATCCCGGCGTCGGTGAAGGTCGGATCGCAGGCCGGCGAGCTGCAGTACGCGATGGGGGACGCGTCCCGGAGCTCGGGGACGTCGTCGGTGATGCCGTTGCAGTCGTCGTCGGCGTAGTTGCAGATCTCGTCCTTCGGAAGCACTTCCCCGACGCACTCGGAGAGAATCCCGGCGGTGCACGTCCGCTTGCCCGACTTGCAGATCCCCTTGCCATTGGTGCCTAGCGGCCCCGTGTAGCAGTCACTGGGCTTGTAGGTGTTCGAGTCGCACGGACAGTAGGCGCCGCCCGCGTCGGGATCGCAGACCCCGGCGTCCGTCGCGCCGCCGGTCGTGGCGGTCGGGGTGCAGTACATCAGGGTGCCGACGAGCAACATGCCGGCACCGACCCCGAAGAAGGCTCTAAGCTTCATCGCTACAACGTACGCGGTCTGGGCCGGGGCGGCTAGGGTGCGAGAGGAACGGGCGGGCGATGTGGGTGCGCGTCACTTGCAGACGGCCCCGCCGGCGGCCGCGATTCCGGCGCTCGTGCAGAACGTGGCCGTGTTGTTGTTGGCGTCGGTGAAGGTGCAACACTTGCCGTAGGTCGGCTCCGGACAGTCCGAGCTCTGTGCGCAGCCTCGGACCGTGGAGATGGAGTTGCACGAGAAGTTCATCGACGTGGTGCACGTCGCCTTGCAGCTCGACGTGAGCGAGTCGATGGGGCAGTTGGGCGGAGTCCCGGCGCCCGCGGACAGCGTCGCGCAGCAGATGGGCGTCGAGCCGCCGCCGCAGTCGGACGGCGACTGGCACGTCAAGGACACGGCGTCGGGCGAGATGACCACGTCGGGCAAGCCCGAGTCGGGCGCCGCGCCGTCGCTCTGGGTCGTCGCGTCGTTTCCGGCGGCGTCCTTGCCCGCGTCCTTGGAGGCGACGTCGGCGCCGACGTCGGCGGCGGCGTCGGTGCCGGAGACGGTGATCGGATCGCTCGAGCAAGCAGCGAGGGTGACGACGGACAGGGCGAGGGCGATGCGGCGCATGGCGACGGTGTATATCAGTGCGCACCCTCGACGGCCACGGCCACCTTGGGCTTGCGCAGCATGAGGACGAGCACGAGCCCGAGCGCGATGGACAGGGCCACGAAGCGGAAGCCGGACTCGAAGCTGAGCACCATGGCCTGCTTGGTGACCTTCAGCTGCATGACCGTCTCGGCGACGTGCTCTCTCGTGTAGGTCTGAGCGCCCACGCCCCCGGCCAGCGAACGCATCTGCTCCTGCGCCACGGGGTTGTACACGTTCACGTTCTCGGCCAGATACGAGCCGTTGCGCCGGATCCCGTCGGTGACGAGCACGCCCATGAAGGCGGTGCCGATCGAGCCGCCGAGCTCCCGGGTGAGGTTGAAGAGCCCGGTGGCGTTGCCTCGCTTCTCCGGAGGAAGATCCGACAGGGCGAGGACGCTCACCGGAATGAAGATGAACCCGAGCCCCACCGAGCGGATCATGTTCGGCTTCACCAGATCCCAGAACCCCGCGTCGGCGGTCAGCTCTGCCGCGGTCCACTGGCTGAACGCCACGACGGTCACGCCGAAGAGCAGGAGCTTGCGTCCGTCGACCCTGGGTGCGAGGCGCCCCACGATGGGCATGAGCACGATGCTCACCGAGCCTGCCACGAGGAAGATCTTCCCGATGTCGAGGGCGCTGTATCGCATGACCGCGCCGCAGAAGAGCGAGAAGAGGTAGCTCCCGCTGAAGAGGGCGAAGCCTGTGAGGAAGTTGATGCCGGTGCCCGCCGCATAGCTGCGGTTGGCGAAGACGCGAAGGTCCACGACGGGGCGCTCGGTCTCGAGCACGTGGACCACGAACGTCACCAGCGAGATGGCGGCGATGGCCGCCAGCACGACGATGGTGCGGCTCTCGCCCCAGCCCTCGCGGTTCCCCTCCTCGAGCACGTACTGGAGGCACGGCATTCCGGTGGCGAGGAGCACGATGCCGAACACGTCGATCTTGGCCTCGGCGCCCCGGGGTGGCTTGAAGTCCGGCTGCTTCACGAACCGCAGCGTGAGGAACGCCGCGAAGATGCCGATGGGCACGTTGACGAGGAAGATCCAGTGCCAGCTGAACCAGTCGATGAGGTAGCCGCCCATACTGGGACCGAGCAGCGGCCCTGTGATGGCGCCGAGGCCGAAGAGCGCCGCGGCCATGCCGTGCTCGTGCTTGGGATACCGCGCGAAGAGGATGCTCTGCGCCGTGGGGATGATGGCGCCGCCGCCCAGGCCCTGGAGGACACGGAAGAGCACGAGCGACGGCAGGTTCCACGCCATGCCGCAAAGCGCGCTCGCTGCGGTGAACACGAGGATCGACGTGGCGAAGTAGCGCCGGTAGCCGAAGCGGCGCTGGAACCACCCGGTCATCGGGATGATGACGATGTTCGCCATCATGTAGCCCGTCGAGACCCAGCCAATCTGATCGAGCGGCGTCCCGAAGCTCGCGCGGATGTCGTTGAGGGCGACGTTGACGATGGTGATGTCGATCATGGCGATGACCGCCGCCACCATGACGACGGCGGTGATGCCGGCCTTGGAGCCCTGGATCTCGGCAGGCGCTGCCATGCTGCTCACTTCGTGAGGACGACGACGGTGGCGCTCATGCCGGGCCGAAGCGGCACGTCCGAGGGCGCGTCGAGGCGCACGAGGACCGGCACGCGCTGCACGACCTTCGTGAAGTTGCCCGAGGCGTTGTCCGGCGGGAGCAGCGAGAAGCGCGACCCGGTGCCCGCGGCGAGGCTGTCCACGTGGCCGACGAAGGTGCGCCCGCCGTACGTGTCGATGGTCACCTTCGCGGCCTGGCCCGGCTTCATCTCGGCGAGCTGGTCCTCCTTGAAATTGGCGACGATCCACGTGTCGTCCATGGGCACGATGGCCATGAGCGGGCGGTCCGGGCTCACCAGCTGCCCTTGCTCGACGCTGCGGCGCGCCACGACGCCGTCCGCGTCGGCCTTGAGTTGCGTGTAGGACACATTGAGATTGGCCTGGTCCAGCGCGGCCTGCGCCTGGTCGACCCGCGCCTCGGCCAGCTCGACCTGCGCGTGCGCAGCGTCGATCTGCTCGGGCCCGGTCTGCGCCGAGAGCAGGCGACCGCGCGCCGATTCGATGGTGCCGCTCGAGTTGGCGAGGCTGGCCTGGGAAGAGGCGAGCCGCGCGCGCGCCTGCGCGACCGTGGCGTCGGCCTGGTCGAAGAGCGCCTTCCGGGTGTCGTAGTCGGCCTGGGGGATGGCGTGATCGGCGAGGAGCTTGGACGAGCGGTCGAGCTCGATGCGCGCGAGATCGCGGCGCGACTCGGCGACCTTCAGGTCGGCGAGGGCCTGGTCGATGGTGGCGCGGGTGGTCCCGTCGAGCGCGGCGGCTTGCGAGATGCCGCCGCGCGCGACCACGAGCGTCGAGTCGACGGACTTCTCGGTGACCGCTGCCTGGGTCCGCGCGGCGTGGAGGGCGGCCTTCGAGGCGGCGAGGTCCGCGCGCGCCGCCGCGAGGCGCACCTGGTAGTCGCGATCGTCGAGCTCGACGAGCACGTCGCCGGCCTTCACGATCTGGTTGTCCTTCACGAGGACCTTCTTCACCTGGCCGCTGACCCGCGGCGCGATGTTGACCACGTGGCCCTCGACCTGCGCGTCGTCCGTCGCTTGCTTGCCGCGACCGTTGGCCCAGACGGCGCCACCGGTGGCCAGGGCGACCGCGACGAGGACGGGAAGCAGCACCTTGGCGCGGCTCGGCTTCGAAGCTTCCGTGAGCTTCTCCGGCTGGACGTCTGTGGGCTGCGCGACTGTGGTCATCAGGTGGCTCCTACAACACGCGCGGCACGCCGCGGGTAGGTTTCCGATGATTTGAAGCATTTCGCGGGTTTCGCAAACGCTCACTGGGGCGTTTTGCCGAAGGCCGGCCTCGACGAGGGCGCCCGGGAGCGGCTATGGACGGGGGCCAAGCGCATGACGGACCTCGCAAAACCGCTGACTTTGCCCTGCGGCCAGGTGATCAAGAACCGCCTGGCGAAATCCGCCATGAGCGAGGCCCTGGGCACGCTCGACAACAAGCCGACCGAGGCGCTCGTCACCCTCTACGGCCGGTGGGCCGAGGGCGGCATCGGCCTCTGCATCACCGGCAACGTCATGATCGACCGGCGCGCCCTCGGGGAGCCCGGCAACGTCGCCGTCCAGGACGATTCGCAGCTGGCGCTGCTCCGGGCGTGGTCCCAGGCTGGGACACGCCACGGGACGCAGCTCTGGATGCAGCTGAATCACCCAGGCAAGCAGGTCCCCAAAGGCCTGAACGCCGAGTCGGTCGCGCCCTCCGCCGTGCCCTTCGACAAGAAGCTCGAGCGCTTCTTCGCCACCCCGCGGGAGCTCACCGACGCGGAGATCGAGGACATCATCGGACGCTTCGGCCACGCGGCCGCCGTCGCCAAGGAGGCCGGCTTCACGGGGGTCCAGATCCACGGCGCGCACGGCTACCTCGTGAGCCAGTTCCTCTCGCCGCACCAGAACCAGCGGGACGACGCGTGGGGCGGCGACGCCCAGCGGCGCAAGCGCTTCGTGGTCCGCGTCTACGAGGCCATGCGCCGCGAGGTGGGCCCGGCGTTTCCCATCGGCATCAAGCTCAACTCGGCCGACTTCCAGCGCGGCGGCTTCACGGAAGAAGAGTCGCTGGACGTCATCGACACGCTCGCCAGCCTCGGCATCGACCTCATCGAGATCTCGGGTGGCACCTACGAGGCGCCCGCGATGAGCGGGATGCGCACCGCGAAGGACAGCACCCGCTCGCGCGAGGCCTATTTTCTCGAGTTCGCCGAGAAGGTGCGCAAGCGCGCGACGACGCCGCTCATGGTGACCGGGGGCTTCCGCTCGTCCGGCGCCATGAACGAGGCGCTCGCCTCCGGCGCGCTCGATCTGGTCGGCCTGGCGCGTCCCCTGGCGATCGATCCGGAGTTCCCGAACAAGCTCCTCGCCGGCGGAGAGGTGGTCAGCGCCGTCTCGCCGCGACGCACGGGCATCAAGGCCATCGACCGCATGGCGATGCTCGAGGTCACCTGGTACGAGCGCCAGCTCAAGCTCATGGGCCAGGGGAAGGACCCCCGCCCCGACGAGAACCTGCACTGCGCGTTTCTGAAGATCCTGCTGTCGGGCGGGATCGGGCTGTGGAAGACGCGGAGGCTGCGGGCGTAGGAGACCCCGAGCACGAGCACGAGCAGCTACCTCGACAGAATCAGATCTCCGTCAGCAGCGTCGTCAGCACGTAGTCGGCGCAGAACACCACGACGATGCTCGACACGACCGCTTTTGCGGTGGCCTCGCCCACGCCTCGGGCGCCGCCGCTGGCGTAGAAGCCCTTCTTGCAGCAGATGGTGCTCACGAGCGCGCCGAAGACCGTGGCCTTGATGAGGCACATGCGCACGTCCTCGGCCGTCAGGAACTGCGAGATCTTGTCCATGAAGAGGCCCGGATCGAGCCCCTGCCACGACACGGCCACGATGTACGCGCCGACCATGCCCGCGATGCCGAAGAGGAGCGCGAGCATGGGCGCGACGAGGGTGGTGACGAGGACGCGCGGGACGACGAGGTACTGCACCGGGCTGACGCCCATGGTGGTGATGGCGTCGATCTGCTCGGTGACGCGCATGTTGCCGAGCTCGCTGGCCATCGTGCTCCCGGCGCGCGCGGTGAGCACGACGCACGCGAGCACCGGTGCCAGCTCTCGTGCCAGCGCCAGCGCGACGATGCCGCCGACCATGTTTTCCGCAGAAAACTGACGAAAGCCGACGATGGTGCTGACCGTGAAGGCCATGCCGGTGAAGAGCCCGACGAGCCCGACGATGAAGGTCGTGCCGGCTCCGATGAAGTCCAGCGCGAGCAGGAACTGCGCACCACGGAAGGGCGGGCGCACGGCCCACAGCGCGGTCTGTCCGAGGAGCCCGACGGTGGCCCCGATGTCGTCGAGGAAATCGAGCACCGGCGCGGAGACCACGCCGAGGAGGGCCGAGAGCTTCCCGGGGGAGCTCGACTCCACGGGTCCACTTCCCGAAGGAACCTCGACGTTCGCCACGGGGCGCAGTCTAGCGGATCGCGCCTACTTGCACACTTGGTCGATCGAGACCCCGGCGGCCTTCGCCTCGGCCGAGAGCGCCTTGCTGGCCGCGCAGAGCTTGTCGAACGCCGCCACGCAGCCCTTCACGTCCGCGAGCTCGATCGACTCGTTCTTGGCCGATACCCGGAGGGTCGTCAGGGTGCCGAGGGCCAGCTCGAAGTCGAGCGCGACGTCGGTGGCCGGCTTCGTTGCATAGAGGTGCGCGTCGAAGTTGGCTCGAAAGGCCGCGCGCTGGGCCTCCTCGCAGGTCTCGCGCATCTGCCCGAGGGACGCGGCCATGGCGTCGAGCATGGCCTGCCCGCCGTCGCCACCTCCCGTGGCCCCGAGCGCCACGGCCTTGTCGAGCCGGGCATCGAGCGGCCCGAGCGACTGCGCGATCGGCTCGACCGTCGCCTTCATCGACTCGAAGTCACGTTTCTCGCGGCTGCACCCGCCGAGGCCAACCAGCATCAGACCCGCGAGGGCACGCCGCATTTGAGGGCCCGCCGAAGGCGGACCGACAGCCCGAAGGGCACACGAGCTCACGGCTCACGATAGAAGCGGGGAACGCGCCGGGAAATGGCCGTGAGCACCTCCCACGCGATGGTGTGCTGGTGCTGCGCGACCTCGTCGGGCGTGATGCAGTCCTTGCCGAGCGGGCCTTCCTGCGGACCGAGGACCACGGCCTCGTCGCGGAGCCCGACCCCCTCGATGTCGGTCACGTCGATCATCGACATGTCCATGGAGATGGCTCCCACGATGGGCGCTCGCTTGCCGCGGACCAGCGCGTGGCCCTTGTTGGTGAGGTGGCGCGAGAGGCCGTCCGCGTAGCCCATGGGAATGGTCGCGATGCGCGACTTGCGAGCGGCCTTCCAGAGCGCGCCGTAGCCGATGGTGGTGCCCTCCTCGATCTCGCGAAGGGCGACGATCTCCGAGCGAACGCGCATGACCGGCTGCAGCTCGCCGCGCGAGACGGGGGACTCGTCGTTGCTCGCGTCGGGCATGCGCGGGGTCACGCCGAAGAGCGCGACGCCCGGCCTCACGGCGTCGAGGCGCGCCTGTTCGCGGAGGAGCGCCGCAGTGTTGGCCGCGTGGCGCACGCCGGGGCGGATGCCGAACTTGGCGAGGAGCGCGGTGGCCTCGTCGAAACGCACCATCTGCTCGGTGGTCTCTTCGTTGGTGAGCGCGTCGGCGCTCGCGAGGTGGGTCATGAGGCCCACGATGCGCACCTCCGGGAACTCATCCATGCGCTCGGCGAAGGCCGCCAGATCCTTCATCGTGACGCCGAGGCGGGCCATGCCCGTGTCCACCTTGAGGTGCACCTCGACCGGGCCGGGCACGGTGCCCGCGCGGACGAGGCGCGCGAAGCCCTCGACCTGCCCCACGTCGTAGACGACGGGAACCAGCCTCCGCGCCAGCACCTCTTCGTGCGACGCGCCGTAGTAGCCGCCCATCACGAGGATGGGCGCCGTGATGCCGGCCTCGCGCAGCTCGACGCCCTCTTCGAGGAGCGCCACGCAGAAGCCGTCGGCGCCCGCGCGCTCGAGCGTGCGCGCGACGGCCGGAGCGCCGTGCCCGTAGCCGTCGGCCTTGAGCACGGCCCAGATCTTCGCGCCCTTCGCGTGCCGCTTCACGACGCGCAGGTTGAAGCGCAGCGCCTCGAGGTTCACCTCGGCACGCGTGGGGCGCACCGCATCGGCCGGCGCGGCGCGTCTCGGCTTGAGCACGCGCGGCTGCGACGGGGCGGCTTCGGGAATGGTCCCCGGCATGCCGGGAGGGGTTTGACTGCTCACGCTACCTCGCTACTCCAAACGCGCGCCGAAGGGGAGGGCTTCCCGCGTCGCCGGGCCGGAAAAAGCCGATCCAGCGCTACGCCGCCTTCTCTTCCTTCGCGAACTGCAGGCGGTACAGCTTGGCATACACGCCGTCCTTCGCCAGCAGCTCGTCGTGGGTGCCCTGCTCGACCACGCGCCCCTTGTGCAGGACGACGATGCGGTCCACGGCCTTGATGGTGGAGAGGCGGTGCGCGATGACGAGCGCGGTCCTCCCCGACAGCGCGGCATCGATGGCCACCTGGAGGCGCGCCTCGGTGTCCGAGTCCACGCTGGCCGTGGCCTCGTCGAGGAGGAGAATGGGCGAGTCGCGGTAGATGGCGCGCGCGAAGGCGATGAGCTGCCGTTCGCCGGCGCTGTAGTTGGCGCCGCGCTCGTCGACGCGCGAGTCGAGGAAATCGCCCCCGTCGGCGCGGCGCGTGAAGAGGGCCAGCGCGCCGATGCGCTCGAAGGCCTGGCGGGCCCTGTCCCGATCTGGGACTGCGTCGGCCATGGCCACGTTCGACAGGAGCGTGCCCGCGAAGAGGAACACATCCTGCGGCACGACCGAGAAATGCTCGCGCAGCTCGTGACGCGGGTACCGCCGCACGTCCTTGCCCATGACGCGCACGGTCCCGTCCACGACCTCGTAGAGGCGGAGCATCAGGCTCGCGATCGTGCTCTTGCCCGATCCGGTCGCGCCGACGAGGGCGATGCGCTCGCCCTTCTTGGCGCGCAGCGACACCTCGCGCAGCACGGGCACGCCGGGCTTGTACTCGAAGGTCACGTGATCGAACGCGAGCCCCTCGTCGGCGTCACCGTCCGCGGAGCACTTTTCCGGCGGCACGTCGGCCTCCAGATCCGTCTCCGAGAGGAGCTGGAAGATGCGCTCGGCGCCCGTCATCGCGCTCTGCATGACCGTGTAGCGCTGCGAGAGGATGCTGATCGGCTCGAAGAACTGCTTGATGTACCCGGTGAAGGTGACGACGAGCGCGAACGTCTCCCCTCCCCCGTGGCGGCGGAGCCCGACCCACAGGAGCAGGCTGCCGATGCAGATGGTGGCCACCATCTCGATGGCGGCGTCCAGGATGGCCTCGTAGAAGACCGACTTCTGGTTGACGATGCGGTACGCGTCGTTGATGGCGTCGAACTCGGACGCCGTCGCCGCCTCGCGCGTGTAGGCCTGCACGACCGAGATCCCGCTGACTTGCTCGTTCAGGAAGGCGTTGAGGCGCGCGGTCTTGGTGCGGATGTCGCGGAACGTCTCGCGCGATCGCTTGCGGACGAAGTTCACCACGAGGGCCACGACCGGCAGCGCCGCGAAGGCGATGAGCGACATGCGCCAGTCGAGGATCAGCATCATGACGACGATGCCGGTGAGCGTGACCAGATCGCCGACGGCGTTGATGACGCTGGACGCGAAGAGCTCGCCCACGGCGTCGACGTCGTTGGTCACGCGGGTGACCAGACGCCCCACCGGGGTCTTGTCGAAGAAGCGCAGGCTGAGGCCCTGCATGAACATGAAGATGTGGGCGCGCAGATCGGCCATGGCGCGCGCGCCGGCGACCTGCATCGCGTAGACCTGCGCGAACGTGAGGACCTGCATCAGGACGACGAGGCCCGTGAGCAGGAGCCCGTCGCGCCACAGGAGACCGGTGTTGCGCGCGTCGGCCTGCCGGATCACGTCGCCCATGACCAGCGGCCGCAGCAGCGCCACCGCCGAGAGCACGAGGAGGATCCCCATGGAGATCCACAGGTAGCGGGCGTGAGGCACGACGAAGGGCCAGATCCTGCGCGCCAGGCGCGCGTCGTACGCCTTGCCGATGGCGTCCTCCTCGTGGAAGGCGCGCAGCTTCTCCTCGGAGCGGCTGGGCTTCTTCGCCGCCGGCTGGGCGGTGGGCTTGCGGTAGGCGCTCACTCGGCCACCTCGGCGGCTTCCGCCTCGCCCAGCGCGTCGAGCTCGCGCTCCACGCGCTGCTCCTCGGCGAAGCTGGCGTAGATCCCTTTCCGGGACACGAGCTCGGCGTGGGTACCGCGCTCGACCACGCGCCCCTCGTCCAGGACGATGACGGCGTCGCACTTGGACGCCGCCGCCACGCGGTGCGTGATGAGCAGGACGGTGCGCTTCTTCGCCTGACGCTCGATGGCCTCGAGGATCGACGTCTCGGTCTTCGCGTCCACGGCGCTCAGCGGATCGTCGAGGAGCAGGATCTTCGGCTCCCACACGAGCGCGCGCGCCAGGGCGATGCGCTGCCGCTGCCCGCCCGAGAGCTGCACGCCGCGCTCGCCCACGACGGTGTCGAACTGCTCGGGAAGGTGGAGCGCCTCCTCGAGGACCTGCGCCTCGCCGGCGGCGTCGCGGACGCGGTTCATCGCGTCGTTCGTGTCCGGATCGTCGATGGCGAACCCGATGTTGCGCGAGACCGTCGTCGAGAAGAGGAATGCGTCCTGCTGCGCGTAGCCCAGGAGCGAGCGCAGATCGTTCAGGCGCATGTCGCAGATGTCGACGCCGTCGATGAAGACGCGCCCCGCAGGCGTGGGGAGGAGGCGCGCGAGGAGGAGCGCGAGCGTGGATTTCCCGGCCCCCGTGCGCCCGACGATGGCCAGGGACGTTCCCGCCGGGACCTCGAAGCTCACGTCCGACAGCACCTTGCGCTCGCCGTATGCGAAGCCGAGCCCCTCGACGCGGAGCGCGCCCTTCGGCTCGGCCGGGGCGCGCTTCGCGCCGTCGACGATCTCGGGCTTCGCCTCGAAGATCTCCTGCAGACGCGCGAAACAGGCGCGGCCACGCTGCACGATCGAGAGAGAAAACCCGAGGGCGATGATGGGCCAGGTCATGCGGCTGAGCGCCATCTGGAAGGCGAAGAAGCCGCCCTTGGTGATGCCCCCGTCGGCCGGCGTGCGGAGCAAGAGCGACGCGCCGTACAGGAAGAAGACGAGGACGCCGGCCGCGCCGACGGCGCCCAACATGGGACCCATCGACCCGCGCAGCCGCGCGAGGCCGAGGCTGGCGTCGAGGTACTGCTGGTTCGCCGACTGGAAGCGCTCGAGCTCGCGCTGCTCGAGCGCGAAGCTGCGCACGACGCGCACCCCGGCCAGGTTGCCCTGCGCGATCTCGGACATCTTGCCGAGGGCCTCCTGGTTGGCACGCGTCGTCGAGAAGAGGCGCTTCGAGAAGTTCCGGGTGAAAAACACGAGGATGGGCAAGGTCACGAAGGACGCGAGCGTGAGGCGGAGGGAGATCGAGAGCATGATCTGGAGCGCGCTCGCGAACGCGAAGCCCACGTTGATCACGTTGAGGAGGCCGAAGCCGTAGAGCAGGCGCACCTGGCCCAGATCGTTGGTCGACCGGCTCATGATCTCGCCGGCGGACATCTTGCGATAGAACGCGCCGCCCAGCTGGTGGAGGCGGTGGAGGAGCAGGGCGCGGAGCTCGTACTCGACGTCGCGACCGGCGTTGAAGATGAAGTAGCGGCTGGCGACGCGGGTGGCGAAGGCCACGATCGAGAGCGCGAGCATCCACGTGGCCGGGCGCCAGGCTGCGCCGGGATCGTCGCCTAAGACGGTGTCGATGGCGCCCTTCGAGTACCAGTCGATGCGGTTCATCGCGAGCTGGAACAACGCGAGCACGCCACCGCCCGCCAGGTACGCCGGCAGATGACGGCGAAGCTGCCCCATCGGGGTGCCAGGCACGTTGGCCGGGTCCACGCGCATGGGGTAGCGGCGAGCGGCCATGGGGGCTTCGATGCCGGAGGTGGCCTCCGCGGTGCGTGCCGTCAAGGTCGCATCTTCCGGTGAGAGGTGCCGAGGGTGGGCCGGCCGCCGCCGGGGAGCGCGGGCGCGAGGTCGGCGAGATCGACGTGAACCGCGAGGAGGCCGAAGAGGACGCGCGCCCCGCCGCGACCGTCGAGATCCTGCACGACGCCCTTGCGACCGCTGAACGGCCCCGCGAGCGCGCGCACGTGGGCCCCCTTCTGGAACTCGCGCGAGGCCGATTTCTTCGTCGCTCGCGAGGGCTCGCCCGCCGTGCCGCCGAGGGCGCGCAGCAGCGCCCCCAGCGCGACGGCGGCGTCGGCGAAGGACTCGCCGATCGACGCCGAGTGCGCGAGCGCCACGTCACGCGGAACGAGCCAGCGAACGCCGATGGGGTTCGAGCTCTCCTTGGCGCGACGCGCGAGGGCGCGGAGCTCGGTCATGGTGGGCGCCTCGACCGGGGTCCACGGATCGAGCACTCCGACCTCGAGCTGCTCGGGGAGCGCGGCCAGCGCCGCGGCCACGCGCGAGGCGCGGGCCGGCGTCGGCACCGCGTCGTCGATGGCGTCGAGCTCCTCGGCCCCGTCGACGAGCAGGCAGACTTCCATCGATTCGGCGTCGACCGTGAGCTGGACGTGCGCCCCGCGACGGCCCTTGACCGCGAGCACGAGCGACTGCCGATCGACGCGATGCCCGTTCTTCCCGCTGGGATGGGCATCGGTCACCGACACCTGCGCGATGAGCCCGAGCTCGGCCAGGCGCGCGGCGACGTCCCGGCCCCACGCGACCAGGCGCTTCTGCAGATCGACGCGCGCCGCGGAGAAGGCCGAGGATCGCGCCCTTTCCGGGGCGTGCGCGTCGAAATCGGCCCCTTTCGGAGCCAGGTGGACGGCACCCTTCATTTCCGTGTGCCCTTCGGGCTGTCGGTCCGCCTTCGGCGGGCCCTCAGGGCTGGGGCGCTCATGGGCAGCACTTTTTGCGGTCTGGAGCGCGGAAGTCAACCAGGCTCCTGCCTTGACACGCTGCGTCATCGGCCCCAGGTTCGAGCCCACGGAGGTCATCGTGATATCCCAAGGACAACCCGCCGAGCTCGTGATTGCAGGCCTTTTTGGCCTCGCGCTGACCGCCATGGCGTGGACCTACGCCTGGTGGATCCTGCGCTGAGCCTTCCGAGTGCTGACAAACCGCGGACGTTGCACTACGAATCAGGCACCGTGCCGCGACCCAAGAAGACCAGCGCGACCAAGACGCCCGCGAAGAAGCGTGACGGCGCGCGACCAGCGCCGGCCGCGGCCGACGACGAGCTCGAGGCGAACGGCGAAGAGACCGAGGACGGCGAGGGCGAGGGCGACGCCACCAGCGAGGTCGTCGAGATCGCCGAGCCCGAGATCGCCGACAGCGAGGACGCGGAGACGGAAGAGACGGTCGAGCGCGACGACCCCGTCCCCGCTTCCGCTCCTTCGTCGGACACGAGCAGCGCGCTCACGCACTTCGATCCCATGGCGGCGTACCTGCGCGAGGTGCAGCGCCACCCGCTGCTCACGCCGGAGGAGACGCATGCCCTCGCGGTGAAGTTCCTCGAGACGCAGGACCCACGCATCGCGGCCAAGATGGTGACGGCGAACCTGCGCCTCGTGGTGAAGATCGCCTACGAGTACCGCCGCGCCTACAAGAACATCATGGACCTGGTGCAGGAGGGCAACATCGGCCTCATGCAGGCGGTCAAGCGCTACGACCCCTACCGCGGCGTGAAGCTGTCGTCGTACGCCGCGTGGTGGATCCGCGCCTACATCCTCCGCTTCATCCTCAACAACTGGCGCCTCGTGAAGCTGGGAACCACCCAGGCGCAGCGGAAGCTCTTCTTCAATCTCCGAAAGAAGAAGGCCGAGCTGCTGGCCATGGGCATCGATCCGACCAACGCGGAGGTGGCCAAGAGCCTCAACGTCCCCGAGAGCGACGTCGCCGACATGGACGCGCGCCTGGCGGCATCGGAGAAGTCGCTCGACGCGCCGGTGGGCGACGCCGAGGGGCGCTCCATCGCCAAGGTCGACATGATGCCCAGCCTGGTCGACGGGCCCGAGGCCATGATGGCGGACGGAGAGCTGCAGTCCTTGCTGAAGGCCAAGCTGGCCGAGTTCCGCAAGACGCTGACCGGCAAGGACAAGGAGCTCGCCATCTTCGATCACCGCCTGGTGGCCGAGGATCCCATGACCCTCCAGGAGCTCGGCGACAAGTTCGGCATCTCGCGCGAGCGCGTACGCCAGCTCGAGCAGCGCCTGACCGGCCGGCTTCGCGACTATCTCCGCGCCGAGATCGGTGACGCGGCCGAGCTGTGAGCGCGGGCACGCTGTATCTCGTCGCCACCCCCATCGGGAACCTCGGGGACATCACCCACCGCGCCGTCGACGTCCTGCGCGCGTGCCCTCGCATCGCCGCCGAGGACACGCGGCACACGCACAAGCTCCTG
>Ga0182021_10003237_pt1 | contig 19152 bp, 18 predicted proteins | sample 612E3MmetaG_FD_120493 | JGI IMG/M metagenome (GOLD analysis project Ga0182021, IMG submission 120493) | Permafrost microbial communities from Stordalen Mire, Sweden - 612E3M metaG (Illumina Assembly) | ecosystem: Environmental > Terrestrial > Soil > Wetlands > Permafrost | place: Sweden... | reverse complement strand
TCGCTTGGTCCCCGCCTTCACGGGCCGCTCGGCGCCCAGCTCTCGTGCCACGCGATCGATGACCTTCCGGGTGAAGCGCAGCGGCGGGAGCGGCTTGCCGCGGGGCTCGGGCTTCCCTCGAAGCCGACGAACGACCCTCCCGAGGGCCTTCGGATCGGCGGCGTCGCTCGCGTCGTCGACGTCGCGCACGACGTCGCGAAGGCGGAGCTGTCCCTTCTCGAGCTCTCGCGCCGCCTCGGCGAGGACCCGCGCGGCCGAGGGACAGCGGAGCAGCGTCTCGAGCATGCTCGCCTCGGCCGCCTCGATCGCCTTGGCGAGCCTCACCTCGTCCTCGGGCGTGAGGAGCGGAACGGCCGCGACCTCACGGAGGTACCGGTCGACCGACGTGGACTCTGCCTGGATGGCCAGCTTCGGAGAGATTTGTACTGCGGATTTGCTCAAAACTACTTCGCTATGACGTCCCCAATAGAACTTACTTGGGCGCGCAGACGTCATGGCGCACGGGACTCGTGCACGCGCGTTACCTCGAGTGTAAGCACTTCCGCCGCATCGGCCATTCCCGGGGATGCATTTTTCTTTCCAACGCTGCAAAGGCCCGCGCCCGCTTGCGGATCGGCGGACGAGCCACAACGTTCCCAACCATGCCGTGGGATCCGCCTGAGGCCCAAGCGTACCGCAGCGCGCTCGTGTCGAAGCTCGCGTGGGAGGTTTCCGATCCTCGGGTGCTCGACGCCCTGCGCCGGGTGCCACGCCACCTCTTCGTCCCGGGGGTGCCACTCACCGAGGCCTACATCGACGACCCCCTCCCCATCGGGCACAGGCAGACCATCTCGCAACCGACCATCGTGGCGATCATGACCCATGCGCTCGAGCTCACAGGCACCGAACGGGTCCTCGAGATCGGGACCGGAAGCGGCTACCAGGCGGCGATCCTCTCGCTCCTCGCGGCGGAGGTGTACTCCGTCGAGGTGGTGCCGGAGCTCGCCGAGGAAGCACGTGCGCGCCTCGCGAGCCTGGGCTACGCCAACGTGAAGGTGCGGACGGGGGACGGCTACGGCGGCTGGCCCGAGCTGGCGCCGTTCGATCGCATCCTCGTGACGGCGGCGCCTCCCGTGCTGCCGCCCGACCTGCTGCGACAGCTCGGCGATCCAGGCATCCTCGTCGCGCCCGTGGGGGACGATGGCTGGTCGCAGCGGCTCGTGCGCGTCCGCCTGGGAGGCGGAAAGGCGTCCGAGGAGGATCTCGGCGGAGTGCGCTTCGTCCCCATGGTCGAGGCCGCGCCGTAGCGCCGTCAGCAGACCCGCACCTCGCCTCGCACGAAGCGCGCGGTCAACGACGGGATCGTCGACAGGTGCTCCCGCACGAGCCCATCGACCTGCGCACGCACCGAGCCGAGATCGCCCTCGGCGAGGAATAGCTCCACGTGGACCACCTGCGGCTGATCGATGGGACGCCCGATGCAGCTGACCAGGCGCACCTGCGCGGCCGTCACGCCCGGCACCGAGCGCACGAGATCCTGCGCCAGCTCCTGCGCGAGCACGTTGTACAGCTTGCCCACGTGCGACACCGGATTCTTGCCCGCCACCGCCTCGAGGGTCATCGGCCGGTACGGCGTGATGAGCCCGTTGATGCGATTTCCCCGCCCGACCTGCCCGTCGTCACCGGCCTCGGCCGAGGTCCCCGTGACGGTCAGGTAGACGCGCCCGTGCTCGACGTCGTCGGCGGCGTTCACCTCGACGGACACCGGCGCGCCCGCCTCGGCGCTCGCCACGTGCTCGAGCTCGCGGGCGAGCACCGCCTTGCGCTCGACGTACGCTCGGAGGTCGCGCAGGTGCGCGTCGACGAAGGCGCAGGCGACCGTGAGGTGCAGGGCGCTGCCGCGACGGACGCCCATCACCTTGATGTCCTCGCCCACCTCCTTGGCCGTGGCCGGCAGCTCACCGAGCCGCCGGGCCGTAGCGAGCACCACGCGCTCGAGGACGCTCAGCGGCGCGTACCCGACGCCGATCGACGTGTCGTTCGAGAGCGGCAACGGCGCGTGCTGCCGGCGATCGAAGAGCCCCACCAGATCGACCGAGCCGCGGCGCAGGAGCGCGTGCAGCTCGACGTGCCGCTCGGCGTCGAGCGCGTGGAGGTGCTCGCGCAGCCACGCGCGGCTCCCCTCGACGACCAGCTCCTCGACCGGAAGCTTCGCGCCGGCGACCTCCATGACCGCGCGCCCCGAGAGGTAGATCTCGATGGGCGCGAGGACCTCACCGCCGCCAAAGGCGGGGCGAGACTGCCCGCCGCGCAGCAGCGCCTTGTCCACGTTGTGGTGCAAGATGGCGCCGAAGCGCTCGAGGTACAGTCGGCTCAGCGCGATGCTCAGCGCCTCGGCAAGCGAGTCGCAGATGGTGTCGGGATGGCCAACGCCCTTGTGCTCGACGATTTCGACGTCCGAGGCAATCGCCGGCAGGGCACGGAGTACGAGGTCCACGACCCCATCCTACTCCGCGCTCAAGCGACGCGCTGCGCTCGACGTCCCTGGGCGATGCGCGTGGCCGCCAGACGCGAGAGCATCATGATGGTGTGTTGCGGGTTCACGCCGAGATTCGTGGGGAACACACTGGAGTCGACGACGTAGAGGCCGTCGGTTCCGTGGACCGCGAAGTCCAGCCCGACGACGTTCTCGTTCGGATCGACCCCCATGCGGGCGGTGCCGAAGAGGTGCGTCGCGATGAAGCTGTACGCGCGCGGATCGAGCGAGGCCTCTTCGATCTTCTTGATGTCGTCGGGGCTCGTCATCACCGTCGGGAGGCCGTGGACGCCGGGCCACACCTCCTTGGCGCCCTGTTCGAACATGAGCTTCGCGAGGAGCACGAGCCCCTTGCGGGCGTTCCGCACGTCGTTTTCGGTCAAGGTCAGGTTGACCTTGTCGCGCCCGCCCCAGCCCGTACCGACGGTGCCCCGGGCCTCGGCGCGCACTTGCACACCCCACACGGCCACGTTCGGATACTCGGCGAGACGATGCATCAGCGCCGCACCGGCACCCGGCATGCGCGCCGCAAGCAGCTCCGGCGGCATCGAGATGGTCTCGAACTTGATGCGGTCGGTCTTTCGGTAGTGGATGCTCTCGGCGCCCTGCGTCGCGCCGAAGTCCATCGTCACCGGCCTCTCCATCACGCCGCCGAGGCCGATCCCGGGGTGCGCCTGGAAGTGCTGCCCCAGCGCCTTCGCGCGGACGCCGCTGCGGCGGAGGATGCCGGGCGTCTGGATGGCGCTGGCGGCCACGAGGACGCCCAGCCTGGCGCGGACGCGCACCGCGTGCGGCGTCCGGGTGGTGGTCTGCGCCAGGATCCCCACGGCGCGAGGCCCCTCCATCATCACGCGCACGACCTTGCACGAGGTGAAGATCCGCGCGCCCTTCGCGAGCGCCCACGGCACGTAGCTCACGCTCATGCCCTGCTTGGCCGCGCTGGGGCACCCCTGCAGGCAGCGCCCCGAGCCCACGCAGCCCTTGTCGTAGCGCCGCATCTTGTGCGACTCGATCCCGAGCGACTTCGACGCCTCGAGGAAGCCGTCGTTGTTGTGACCCATGACCGCGTCGTCCACGGAGCGGACGTTGAGATCCTCTTCGAGCGCGTCGAAGTGGGCGGTGATCTCCGACTTCGCCATGACCGAGCCGAGCCCGAAGCGGTCGGTCCAATCGTCGACGACGTCCTCGGGCATGCGCCAGGCGATGGCCGAGTTGACGAGCGTGCTCCCGCCCACGCAGCGGCCCTGGAGGAGCGGGATGAACGAGCGCCCCTCGATGGCCTGCGTGCCCGCGTCGCGGAGCATGCGCTTGAAGCTTCCGAAGACGTCGTCGGTGAAGTCCCGCGTCTTGACCCACGCGCCTTCTTCCACCATGGCCACGGAGAACCCTGCATTCTGCAAGGTGTACGCGGCCACGGCGCCGGCCGCGCCGGTCCCCACGACGACGTAGTCGAACGTCTCGTCGACGTCGGCGGTCAGCTGGCGGCCTTCGACGACCGAGCCCTCCGGCAGCGCTTCGTCGGGAAACGACTTCTTCTGAACGCCGCTAGGCGACTGATCGCTCATGGTTCGACTCCTTCTTCATTCCAAGCTTGACGAGGGCCTTCTTCGGCGCCTGCACGATGGCTTCACGGACGCCCGGCGCGCTCAGGAAAAAGAGCGCACCAAAGGCCTTGAGGAGCATCGTGAGCTGACGCACGAAGTAGAGGGGAGAGGACAAGAGGGCGAGCAGGACGCGCTCGCGGTCGGCGCCCGCGAGGCCGCCGATGGTGACGAGCTTGCCGATGGTGAAGAGCGGCGACAGGGCGACGAGCCACACGGCGATGCGCAGGCCGAGCGCGACGCGCGCCGGCACGGCCCCGCGCGCGTCCTCGAAGAGCCCCACCATGTCCGCGTCGCGCGCGCCCAGCGGGATGCGCACGTCCGCTTTCGCAGGGAACATGCCGTCGTAGACGGCCTCGACCCACCGGTGCTCGAACTTCATCAAGCTCATTTCTTGCCTCGCTTCTTCGCACGCGGCGCCGCTGCCGGAGCCGCACCTTCGGACTTCGCTTCGGGCTTGGTCGGGCCGATGCCGGCCTTGCGCTGCTGGCGCTCGAGGAGCGACGCGTCGGCCGCCGCGAGCGCCTGGCGCACGAGGATCCGCGCCTCGTCGGATTTTCCGGATTTCACCAGCGCGATGATGAGCGGGTACGCGGACACGGTGCGCACCGGATCGTCGTAGAGCGCACCGACCAGCGCCGGGTGCTCGTCGGGGAAGCGCGCGAAGGTGTTGAGGATGAGCTCGAGGCCCACGTTGCGTGCTGCGCGGACGATGGCGCGCTGGAAGAGGATGTCGCCGCGGGCGAGGGCGATCGGATCGCCGAGGTTGGCGTTCTGCTCGGCGGCGACGGCCTCCAGGGTCGCCAGATCGTCGGCCGTATGCCGCTCGGCGGCCAGCGCCACGGCCTCGGCGGCGAGGACGCGGCGAACCTCCAGGATCGACGCGAGCAGAGCGTGCCACGCGGGCTCGGTCGGGTTCATCGCCCCCGCCAGAGCCGCGAGCGCATCGAGGCCGGCACGCTCGCGCCACGACGCGACGACGGTCCCGGCGCCATGCTTGGTCACCACGAGCCCCAGCGCCTCGAGGCGCGCGAGCGCAGCGCGCAGGCTCAGGCGGTTGATGCCGAGAGCGAGAGCGAGCTCGCGCTCCGAAGGCAGGCGAGAGCCGGCGACGAGGCGACCGGCCAGGATCTCGCCGCGGATGCGCTCGGCCACTGCGTCGACGACGCTCGAGCGCGCGATCGGCCCGAGGACCGAGATGGTCTCGAGCCCCTCGGCGCCGGCAGAGGCGGCGGGAGCGAGCGGGGCAAGGGGGCCAAAGGGGGGCTGGTTCAACGCGGCGTCTTCCTTCCGGGGCAACCCGGTCACTCATTGACTGGTTGAACCACTTCATAACCCATCCAACTGACCGCGCAACCATTTTCGCACCATCTCCCTCGGATTTATTTCCCGACGGCGTCGCGCCCTTCGCATCTCTCGGGGGTCGAGCGCGTGGCTTCCTCCGCGCATCGATTCGAGAGGATCGATGCACTATCCTCCCCCGCCGATGATCGACCTCCGCTCGGACACCGTCACCAAGCCCACGCCCGCCATGCGCGACGCGATGTTTCGAGCCGAGGTCGGCGACGACGTCTACGGCGAAGATCCCACCGTGCTGGCCCTCGAGAGCACCGTCGCGAAGCTCTCCGGCAAGGAAGCGGCCCTCTTCGTCACCTCGGGCTCGATGGGCAACCAGCTCGCCATCGCGGTGCACACGCGGCCTGGCGACGAGGTCATCGTCGGCGAGGGCGCTCATCCGGTTTTCTACGAGGTCGCCGCCGGCGCTGTCCTCTCCGGAGTGCAGTTCGCGATCGCGGGTCACGGCGGCCTGTTCTCCGCCGACGAGATGGAGGCGGCGGCCAAGCCCGTCGCCTACTACACGCCGCGCACGTCGCTCGTTTGCGTGGAGAATACACACAACCGGGCCGGGGGCCGCGTCTTCCCCCAGCGAGACGCGGTGGCCATCGCCGAGCGCGCGCGTGCGATGGGGTTCACGCTGCACCTCGATGGCGCGCGCATCTGGAACGCGAGCATCGCCACGGGCCTGCCGCTCGCGACCCTGGCCGCGCCCTTCGACACGGTCAGCGTTTGCTTCTCCAAGGGCCTCGGCGCACCCGTCGGCAGTGCGCTCCTGGGCCCGAGGGAGACCATCGAGCGCGCGCGACGCTTCCGCAAGATGTGGGGCGGTGGCATGCGTCAGGCCGGGATCCTGGCCGCCGCCGCGCTGCACGCCCTCGAGCATCATGTGACACGCCTGGGCGACGATCATCGCAACGCGAAGCGCTTCGCCGAGCTCGTCGCGGAGGGGCCGCACCTCCGCGTGGACCTGGCGGGCGTCGAGACGAACATCGTGAACGTCGACGCCGAGACCCCCGCGGAGCCCATCGTTCGTCACGCCAGGGAGCTCGGGCTGCTCGTGAGCGCGTCGGGACCGCGGCGAATTCGCGCCGTCCTCCATCTGGACGCCTCCACATCGGACGCCGAAGAGGCCGCCCGGATTCTCGCCCGGGCGGCGGCGCTCGCGTCCGAGGCCGCCACGTGAAGCACCACCGCGGCGTCCTCACGCTGGCGCTGCTGCTCGCCTGCGGGCCCGGCAAGCCCTCGGTCTTCGCGGCGTCGTACGCCGCCGCAGAGCGCGCCGAGAGCGCAGGGCGCTACGAGGAGGCGGCCCAGGCCTACGCGGCAGCAGCAGCGGACGTCGGGGCACCGCCACGCGAACAGGATCACGCGCGCCTGCTGTCGGCGTTGGTTTCCGCCAAGGCGGGGGACCGCGCCGGCGCCGCGACGCTGCTCCGCGCCCTCGCAGCGGGCAAGGGCGAGTACGCAGGTCCGGCCGAGTACCACCTGGCGGTCCTCTCGATCGACAGCGGAGATCCGTCGGGGTGGGAGGCCCTCGATCGGTTCCTCCATGGGTATCCCAACACGGGGCTCGCCCTCGTGGCCTTCCGGCGCCGACTTCGTCACGAAGACGAGGGCGGCCCGCCGCAGGCCCTCGTCTACCTGCGTGCGCTCGAGCCGACCGTCGTCGGCTCGGAGCTCGAGGAGTACGTCGCCTACTTCATCGCCGAGCGTCTCGCCGACGCCGGACAGACGCCAGAGGCCCTCGCAGCCTTCGAGGCCGTCGCGACGCGCTTTCCCTACCCCAAGGCGCATTTCGACGACGCGCTCTATCGCGCGAGCGAGCTGGCCGAGGCGCTGGGCAAGCCCGAGGATGCCATCGCGCTCCTCGTGCGCATGCTGGCCGAGCGCGAGAGCTCGTCGCTCCCAGGCACGTACAATCGCCCCCGCTTCCCGGACGGCGCCTTCCGCATCGCCGTCCTGTGGCGCGACAAGCTCCACGACTCGGAGAAGGCCCGCGAAGCCTTCCTGCGCTTCACCGACGACTACCCCGACTCGATCAAGGTCGACGACGCCCTCTGGGAGGCCGCGAAGCTCACCGAACACGACGCCGCGCGCTGCGCGCTGCTGGCCAAGCTCGTGCGCGCCGCACCCGACTCACGGTACGTGCCGTGCGCGATCACCCGCTGCAAGGACCTCACGCGTCCGGCCTCGAGCCGCGCTCCGAACGAGTGCCACGGCTACCTGGAGAAGTAGAGCTCAGGGCTCGGCTTCTTCGTCTTCTTCTTCTTCCTCGTCGACGTCTTCGTCGTCCTCGTCGAGGTCGTCGTCATCGACGTCCTTGTCGGCGTCCTCGTCGGGTTCTTCGTCGTCGACGGTAGCGACCGCCTTCTTCTCGAACTTCACGTCGACGCCGACGTCGCCCAGCTGCGTGTCCATGAGCTCGAAGAGCTCATCGACATCGTCGCCGGACCACTCGTCGAGCATGTCCGTGATGAATTCGAAGAAGTCGCCGTTGTCGAGACGACGCTCGACCTCTTCGACCTGCTCCTCGGTGAACGCTTCGAGGATGTCCTCGCGAAGCGTCTCCGTGTCGCCCTCTTCGATCGCATCTTGCGCCGAGAGTCGAATCTGTCGCACCGCGCGCTTGTCGAGCAAAATCTCCATGGGACGTCTCGGATCGGCGAATACGGCAAGCGCCCGTAACCTGTCAATGCCTCGCGTCGAGATCGACGGAGTCGCCCGCGTTCTTGCCGTGAGGTATGTTGGTCTCGTGGGGCAACCAAACACGAGACGACGGCGGATTTCGGCGGCGGCGGGGCTCGTCGCCTGCGCCGGCCTCGTCCTCGCCCCCCGCGCCCGGGCCGACGAAATTTCCGCGAAGCCTCCCGAGCTGACCCGGGCGTTCTTCCAGTATGGCCTGTCGTTCACCGGCGAAGCCGTGGCCTCGGCCGGTCCCATGTGCTCGAGCGCGCCCGCCGCGCCGTGCATTTTCGGCTCCGGTGGCGGCGTGGCCGCCCGCATCGGAAGGCGCGCGCGGACGCCGTGGTACTTCGGCGTGGCGTACGAGTTCTCGAAGCACGACCCCAGCCAGCTCTACCGGCTCGCGATCCTGCAGCAGCTCCGCGTCGAGGCCCGCTACTACCTGCTCACCTCGACCAAGCTGCAGCCGTTCGTCCTGGGTGCGGCCGGCTTGAACACCTACGGGAACCTGTGGGGCGTCGACACGGGTGGGCCCGGCGCCAGCCTGGGCGTCGGCGTCGAGGCGCAGGTGGCCTACGCAGCGACCGTGGGCCTCTCGCTCGGATACCGCGTCCTGGGCTTCACGGCCTTCACCGACTCGGCGGGCACCTCGCGAGACGGCGGAATCGCGCACGTCTTCGGGATCGATCTCAGCCTCGAAACGCGCGAGCCCCTCTAGCGGCGGTCGCTGAGAACCGAGCTTTTTCCCTCCCGCCCGTGAAGGACGCGCTTGACGTTGGCGCCGGGTACGGCTTCCCTGGGACCCGTCGTGCTTTGCGGGACCTGCGGACGAAATAACGCCGATCATCTCGTGTTTTGCGAGGATTGCGGGGCGAGGCTTGCACCGAAGCCCGCCGTTGTACCGGCTCCGGCACCCGCCGCAGCGGTCGAGGGATCCCGCTGTCCGCGGTGCCAGGCCATGAACGCGGCCGGCATGCGTTTCTGCATCACCTGCGGCAGCCCGCTCGATCCGAGCAAGCTCCAGCCCGCTCCTGCGCCGCCCGCGCCGGTGCAGGGCTCGGCCGCGCCCTTGCCGCTCGTCTCCCCCGCCGCGCCCGGTCGCGCGCAGGCGGGCACGCAGCCCATCGCCGTGCACGCGCCCGCAGCGCCGGCCGTTCCCATCGCCCCCATCCCCGTCGTGGGCCTCGGCGCCCCCGCCGCAGCGCCCGCCAAGGCTCCCCGCATCTGCGGGCGATGCCGCGGCGCCTGCGAGGGCGACGCGCAGTTCTGCCGCTTCTGCGGCGCACCACTCGATGCCCAGGCCGCGCCGGTCGCACCCACCGTCGCCATCGCCCCGCCCGAGCCTCCGAAGCTGGATCGCACGGTGCTGTCCCCCGAAGCGCCCGCGCCCGAGCCGGTCACCCGGCGCGACGAGAAGTCCAAGCTCGAAACCACGGCAAAAATCGAGGCGTACCAGAGCGACGCCGCGCCCGGACCGCGGATCTTTCTCGTGAGCAAGGAAGGCGCCCTCGGCCCCAGCCACCCGATCGGCGATCAGCTCGACATTGGAAGGACCGAAGGCGATCTGCTCCTTCCGGACGATCGCTACCTCTCGGCGCGGCACGCCCGCATCCGGAGGGGCAAGGATGGCGGGCTTCTCCTTCGCGATCTGGGAACACCCAACGGGGTTTTCTTGCGTTTGCACGCCCAGCGGCCACAAGGCGCAGCTCCCGATCCGGGCGCAGAGATGGAGCTGCGCGATGGGGACTTGATCCTGATCGGACAACAAGTGCTAAGGTTTGAAGTCGTGAAGGACGCCGACGAGGGGTTCGGGGCTGCGTCGGAGCATGGCACGCTTCTCTTTGGCACCCCGGCCGCGCCGCGATACGCTCGCCTCGGGCAAGTGACGACGGAGGGCGCAGTGCGCGACGTCCATCACCTGCACAAGGCGGAGACCGTGCTCGGACGCGAATCGGGAGACATCGTATTCACCGAGGACCCTTTCCTCTCGCGTCGTCACGCCGTCATTCGGATGCGCGCGGGCGATCGCCGCTTCTCGCTATCGGACCTCGATTCGTCCAACGGGACGTTCCTCCGCGTCCGCGGGGAGGTTGCCGTGGGTCATGGGGACGAAATTCGCATCGGACAGCAGCTCTTCCGCGTCGACGCGAGCACGGCGCCCGGCGCCAAGGGAACCGCATGAGGCTCGAACCGTGACGCAGCCGGAAACTCCCAGCACCGATTCGCCGGCGGAGGCGACGGGCACCGCTACGCCCTCCCGCGACGTCAGCGCCAAGCTCTTTGCGCGAACCGACGTCGGACAGGTCCGTGAGCACAACGAGGACAACTTCCTCGTCGCCGACCTCACTCGCCGGACGCGCGGGCTCCACGACGCCAACCGCCCGATGAGCCTCGGCAAGAACGGTCAGCTGCTCGCCGTGTGCGACGGCATGGGCGGCGCCGCCGCGGGCGAGATCGCCAGCCAGCTCGCGGTCGACATCATCTACGAATGCATGGTCGAAGGGCTCGACCCCGAGGTCCCCACGTCCCGCAACGAGGTCGCGCGGCGCCTCGTCCGCGCCGTCGAGGTCGCGGGCCTGCGCATCTTCCACGAAGCAAAAGCCGACCGCACGCGGCGGGGCATGGGCACGACCGTGACGGCGGCCGCCCTCGTCGACGACCACCTCTTCCTCGCTCAGGTCGGCGACTCACGCGGCTACATCCTGCGCAACGGCACCCTCGTGCAGGTCACCCGCGACCAGTCCCTCGTCAACCAGCTCATCGAAGCCGGTCAGCTCACCGAGGAAGAGGCCGAGACCTTCGAGCACAACAACATCATCCTCCAGGCCCTCGGCACCGCCGACACGGTCCAGGTGGACCTGACGTACGTCGAGCTGCACAAGGGCGACATGCTCCTGCTCTGCTCCGACGGTCTCTCGGGCATGGTGCGCAACGACGAGATCCGCGAGGTGCTCAAGACCGCGCCCGACCCGCTCGAGGCCTGCAAGACGCTCACCGAGCGCGCCAACCTGGCCGGCGGCCACGACAACATCACCGTCATCGTGGCGCAGTTCGACGGGCCCATCCTCAAGGAGGTCACGCCCGAGTCCGACCCCCTCAAGTACAAGAAGTACAACCTCCCGGAAGAGACCACCGAGCCGACACGGCGGCCGGTCTCCACGCCCAGCCCCGTGCGCGCGCTTTCGGAGGAGGAAGAGTCTCCCACGATGAGCGGCCGCAGTGGCTCACCGTCGAACCCGGCGCCCGCCGTGGCGGCTGCCCCGCCCGCGCAGCACGGCGCCGAAGAAGAGCGCATCGACATCCCGGGCACTCATGTTCCGGCGGGCGTCGTCGTCGCGCTCATTCTCGGCGTGATCGCCCTGCTCGGCGCCACCGCATTCCTGCTGCTGCGCTAGCGTCGCCTCAACGACGCGCCAGCTGCGCCAGCACGTAGCTCGCCACGGGCTCGGCAGCGTTGCGCGCCAGGGCTTCCTTCGCAGCGCGCTCGGCGCCCGCAGGATCGCCCGCCGCCATGCGCGCCACCGAAAGCCACGCCCACGCGGGCGCGTGGAAACGACCGTCCTCGCAGGCCGTCAGCGTGGTCAGCTGCGCCTGCGCTTCGTCGAGCTGGCCCTCCCGCAGCACTTGCCGCGCGTGGAGGAGCGCGAGGGCGGGCACCTCGCCGAATACGCGGAGCGCGCTCGCGAGGACCTCCGTGGCCTCCGCGTCACGGCCGAGCTTCCAGTAGCACTCGACCAGCCCCGCAGGCCCCTCCACGTGATCCGGAGCCACCTCGGCAAGGCGGAGGAACTGCTCGCGTGCGGCTTCGATGGCGCCCGCCGCGAACAGCAGGCGACCGAGGTTGGCGCGCGACGCACCGAAGCCGGGATCCACGGCGAGCGCGTCGCGGTAGTGCCTCGCGGCAACGTCCGTCCGCCCGCGCACCTCTTCGAGGATCCCCATGGCGTGCAGCGGCGCGGGCAAGTCCGGGTTCAGCTCGTGCGCGCGCGCGAAGTCCTTCTGCGCCACGTCGAAGCTCCGCTTCTTCAGCTCGACGAGACCGAGGTTGACCCACGCTTCGGTGAAGCGCGGGTTGTACTCGAGGGCCAACGCCAGCCGTGCCTCCGCCACCTCCGTGTCGCCGGCTCCCAGCGCCGCCGCCCCGTCCTCGTTGAGCTGGACGGCCTTCGGAGGGAGCGGCGCCGGCAGGGTCGCGCAGCCCGCGAGAAAAAATGCGGAGAACGCGACGACCAGGACCGCGTGAAGGCGCATGCGCCCCTCTCGGCCAGTGGGCGGGGATGTTGCGAGGATCTGGCTAGGGCGCCGGATCGGGCTTGGGTAGCGCCCGAAGGACCGGGCCCGTGTGCAGACGGAGGAGGCTCGGGGTCCCGACCACCTCGCCGCGGAAGAGCGTGACCCCAGCCGCGCCCTGCCCGAGGTGGCGCGTGTCGAACCGCGGCTTCACGACGTAGAGCCCCGCTGTGTCGAACGTGTCCGAGGGGCAGGTGGCCTCGGGCTGCACGGTGATGTCGGCCCGACCGTGGGGCGCCAGAGACCCGAGGAGCTCCGCGATGGGGTTCAGCGACGTGCTGAGGCCGCAGTGCACCGTGACGCCGCCGGGCGTGGTGACGAGGAACCCGACCGTGCCCGGCAGCAGCAACGTGCGCAGGGGGCGGTCGCCGTCGTTGTGCAACGTGACGGTGAGCGTGTGCTCGGCGATGTGGTCGAAGTCGATGCGATCGGCCAGCGTGACCCGGACGCGCACGGGATCGGCCTCCAGGGGCGCGGCGGCGGGCGGCGCGGCGGCGGCAGCGGGCACCGCCGGAGCAGGCACGGTGACCGCGGCACCGTGGAGCAGCCGAACCGACGACGGCAACGTGGACCGGTCGGTGCCGTCCGGGGCCAGCGGAATGACCACGAAGGGCGAGCCGGTTCCGCGCCCGCCGAACCCGTAGTGGGGGGTCGCTTGCGCGCCAGGCACGAGGGCAGCGGTCTCCTTCACGCCGAAACAGTAGAGACGCGGATCGAAGCCCTCCGTGTAGCTACGGCCGGGAACGAGGACGATGGCGCGCTCGGCGTCGGAGCTCGGCGTCATGTCCGCCGGCAGCGCACAGCGGACCGCAGGCCCACCCGCCGCAGGCGTGAGGTCGAAAGACAGCAAGCGCGCGTCGGCGACGACGCGCAGGGGGACCAGCCCCGCATTCGTCACCCGCACACCCCACGCCCGACCGGGCTCCGAGGCGATGAGGGCGACGTCGACCCTGGCGGGATCTTGGGGCGGCGGAGGCGGGGGCGCGGGCGCCTTGGGGCGCGCCGCAAGCGCAGGAAGCGCCGCGAGGAAGAATGCCAATCCGTAGAGCGTGCGTCGCACGCGCCAAGGATAGCACCACCTCGCGGCGAATGGCCTCAGCTAGCTACCCGCGCAGGACTTCGAGGAGCTCGAGATCGGGGATCGCGACGATGTGCTTCGTGCGGATCACGCCGACGTCGTTGTCCTCGAGGAGCTTCGTGAAGGCGAGGCCGTCGAAGAGCGCGACCGGAGGCGCGTTGACCGTGGCCGCTTCTTCGCGAGCGCCGGAGAGCACTTGCCCCGTCGTGATGAGCCAGCCGCAGGTGGCGGGCCCGTAGTGATGAAGCGCTCCACGAACGTCACTCACGCGCTCGCGGCCGATTTCGCGGCCGTCCTTGCGGATGACGAGCGCGGTGCGAATTTCGTCGGCGCCTGTGCGGTGCACGGCGGCGAAGTGGGCTTCGCCACCGGGCGAGCCCGCGCGGCGAACCGTGCGGATGTTGCCGACGCCGATGCGCTCGAGCGCGAGGAGCGCCAGCTCGACGAAGGCGTGGCCCGGGAGCTCCTGCATGCGCCGGAGGAAGGTGCGACGCGCGCCGTCGCGGTAGCGCTCGAGCGCGACGATCGCGTCCTGCTCCAGCCGTGCGAGCTCACTTCCGAGGATCCAGTCCGTGGGCGCGACGCGCGCGCCGGTGGCGAAGCGGAAGCGCGGACGCTGCCCCTGCGCCTGGCGACGGAGGTTGTCCGCGCGCAGGGACGCCGAGAGCTGCACCGCGGCCAGCGTCGGATCGCCGGCGAGGCGGCCTCGACGCATGAGCTGGTCGACGATCGAACGAAGCGCCACGGGGCCGCCGTTCCGATCGAAGGCGCCGAAGATGATGATCGCCGCGTCCGCGAGCTCTTTGCCCGCGAGCTCGTCGCCTTCACCGAGGGGGACGTCGATTCCGCTGGGGAGGCCGCCCGCCATGATCTGCTGACGGTCGCGAATCTGCGGTCGCGGCGAAGGCGCGAGGAGATCGCGCGAGGCGTCGCCGTTCTCGCCACCACCGTCGACGGCTCCTGCAGACGACGGCGCGGCCGGGGCTGCGCCTTCACGCGGCGCGCTGCCGAGGTCGCCCGCCATGGAGCTTCCGCCACGACCGCGGCGCCGGCGGCGCCGACGACGGCGACCTCCATCGGCGCCGCCTTCGGGGCCGGTGGCGGGCGTCGGGGACGTGCCGGTGGTGCTGGTGCTGGGACCGGCGAGGATGGGCTGGTCGTCGTCGTCTTCGTCGTCGAAGAGCTCGGCGCCGCTGGCGGCGAGGTCGGCGCGCAGCGCGTCTTCTCCGCTGACGATGATGGGCTCGTCGTCGCCCTCTTCTTCCTCGGTGAACGAGATGGCCGGAGCGTTCGCCGCTTCCACCTCGAGCGCGTTGACGTCGTTGCCGTCATCGGCGTCTTCGGCCGGCGCGGCCTTGGCGGCCCTCCCGCCCTTCTTCTCGCTCCACTCGCGCAGGGCGAAGACGCCCGGCTTCACGCGGACGATCGGGTTGGTCTTGTCCTCTTTCTTGAGGAGGGCCGCGAGGCGGGCACCCATGGTGACCTCGGGGCTCTTACCGACGTGCGAAAGGAGGTTCTTCTCGATCGCGAGCTCGGTGATCTCTTTGTAGTGCAACGGTTTGCCGGCGAGGCGCAGGACCTCGGCAGCGGCTTCAGTGAACGTCATGTGTTCGTCGTCCGTGCCCTTTCGGGCGGGTTGTTGCCGCAGGGGGGTGGCTCGCCAACGGGGAGCCTCGCCTTCGGCGCTCTGGGTCCGGGCCCCGCATCCCCTTCGATGGCGGCAGACCCGAATTTTCCACTCGATGGGACCGCGCTGATGAGGTTCGACGCAAAAGTGCGCCGTTCCGAACCGCAGGTCCTACCTTCGAACCCTCTAGTAGCTCGGCAGCGGCGTGGCGTCAATCGAGGGTTGCCAGCCTGCTTTGCGGGGTGCTAGCCACGCGCCACCGTGCGGAGGTTCTTCGTCATCGTGGTTCCGGTGCTCCTCGTTGCCATCGGCACGTCGATCGGCTTCCGGGAATCGCGCGCCGGAACGGTGGCCGGATACCTCTGGGCCGCGGGCCCCAGCATCGGCGTCGCCCTCTTCGCGCTGGGGTATGCGTGGCGACGGTCGGAGCTCAAGCTCTGGATGACGCCGCAGTGGGGTGACATCTCGCGCGGCTTCGTGTCGGCCATCGCGCTCTTCGGCGTCTCCTTCGGCTTCGTGAAGCTCGTCGTCCACGATTCGTCGCCCTCGGCGGCGTGGATGGTGCGCCTCTACGCGCAGGCCGGCGACTCTTCCGATCTGCGTGACCACATGAAGCTCGTCGCGGCCGGCATCGTCACGGCGTCCTTCGCCGAGGAGATCGTCTGGCGTGGCCTCGTGCGATCGGCGCTGGAGGAGAGCCTCGGCGGAACCCGCGCGTGGCTCGCGTCCGCGCTGCTCTATGCCGTCGCCCACCTGCCGACCATGTGGATCTTGAAGGACGAGCACGCGGGGTTGAACCCGATGGTGCCGCTCGCCGCGCTGGCCGCGGGTCTCGTCTTCGGCGCGATGACCCGCTACTACCTGGGCCGCCTGGGCCCCGCGATGATCGCCCACGCGATCTTCGACTGGGGCGTCATCGTGATGTTCCGTCTCTACGGCAACAGCGTCTGAGGTCCACAAAAAGCAACGAGGGCGAACCGCAAGCGGCGCACCCTCGTCATCTCGAACCTTAGCTCAGTTCGACGAGTTCGCCATCGCCGTGAGGACACCGTAGACGGTGCCGCCGAGGCCGCCGACGACGATGCCGACAATCGCCATGATGAGCGCGGTCTTCGCCTTCGACTGCGCGGTGACCATGTCACCGGCCTTCTTGGCCGTGTTCGCCTGCATCGAGAAGACGATGCCGCCGATGCCGAGCGGGAGGCAGCAGCAGACAGTGGCGATGATGCTGAGCACGAGCGGAAGCGTCGTGTTCACGTCCGCACCGCCGGGAGCGCCCATCATCGGGCCGCCGGGCGGGCCGAAGCCGCCGCCGGGGGGGCCGAAGCCGCCGGGGGGACCCTGGGGAGGGGGACCGCCGAAGCCGCCCGGAGGCGCGCCAGGCGGGGGACCGCCGTAGCCACCGCCCGGAGGCGCGCCAGGCGGAGGACCGAAGCCGCCGGGGGGCTGGCCACCCTGGGGAGGTCCACCGTAGCCGCCGGGGGGTTGCCCACCTTGGGGAGGTCCACCGTAACCGCCACCGCCCGGGGGGAAGCCTCCGCCCGGAGGACCATAGCCACCTGCAGCGTTCGAAATATCGTTTGCGCCCATCGGCTGATCCACCATCATGCGTTTCTTCTCTCCTCGTGGGGGGCAGGAGGCCCCCTCCTGCGCGAGGTGAGCATGCTAAACCGAAACCAGCCTGAAGCGCACCCGGGATCGCTCGCCTTGGAAAAATTCGTGGCCAAAGACGACGCGGGGCCCGTCCGGGCACCGGATCTCGCGGAGATACCGGCTCCGGCAGCATCTCTCTCCGCGCATCCGCGCTGGTATCCGGGCCGGGCGGCCGCAGTCGTCTTGGGCTACGGGCTCACCTTCCTGGCGCTCCTTTCGGGGCAGCTGAAGTGTGCGTTCGCGATGGCGACCCGCCACCCCTGTCCGGGCTGTGGCACGACCCGCGCGGCCAGCGCGCTTCTCCACGGGGATCTGGCGCAGGCCTTCCGTTACAACCCGATGGGGCCGGTCGTCATCGCCGCGCTCTTCGTCGTCGCCGTGGAAAGCGTGTTTCGCGTGGCACGCTACGGCAACATCCAGGATCTCGGCACGCGCGGGCCGGCGCGGTTCGCCGTTCGCGTGCTCCTGGTCGCGCTCGTGCTCCAGATCGTGGTCTGGATCGCGCGGTTCTTCGGCTTCTTCGGGGGACCCGTCCCCGTCGAATGACGGTACCCTGGGCGGCGTCGTGAAGATCTGCCCCACGTGCTCCGAGCTCCATCCCGACGACGCGGACTTCTGCCCGCTCGACGGCGCGAAGCTCGTCATGTCGCAAGATCCGCTCCTCGGGCGCACGCTGTCGTCGCGCTACCGGCTGGTGAAGAAGCTCGGCCAGGGCGGCATGGCGACCGTGTACCTGGCCCGCCACGTGATGATCGACCGCCTGAACGCGGTGAAGATCCTCCGCAAGGATCTCAACCTCGATCCGCTCTACCGCGAACGGTTCCTCCGCGAGGCGCGAGCGGTCAACCGCATCAACCACCCGAACATCGTCGAGATCACCGATTTCGGCGAGGTCGACGGCATGGCGTACCTCGTCATGGAGTACGCGAGCGGCGAGTCGTTGCTCTCGACGCTCAAGCAGGGCGCCCTGCCGTGGGACCGCGCGGTGAAGATAGGCGTGCAGATCGCGGCAGCGCTGGCCCGCGTCCACGAGGCCGGCGTCATCCATCGCGATCTCAAGCCCGAGAACGTGCTGCTCATGGGCGGCGATGGCGAGGAGCGCGTGAAGCTCACCGACTTCGGCATCGCGAAGATCCTCGATGCGCCCGCGCTCACTTTCTCGGAGCAGATGTTCGGCACGCCGGGCTACATCGCGCCCGAGTACGTCGAGGGAGCCCCGTCCGACGGGCGGGCCGACATCTACGCGCTCGGCATCCTCATCTACGAGGCCATCGCCGGCGTCCTGCCGTACGACGCGCGCACGCAGGCCGAGCGCCTGCTCAAGCCGCTCACGACGGCGCCCACGCCGCTGTCCACGCGCGTCCCCAGCACGCCGCCCGAGCTGGACTCGCTCTTGCTCCAGATGCTGGCGAAGAAGCCGCAGGATCGACCCGCCGACGCGTTCGTGGTGCACGACGCGCTGCTCGACGTGCTTCGCCGTCACGCGCCGTCGCGGTCACGCCCGCCCAGCGCGCCGGCCCCGGCGCTCCGCGACGAGATCCCGACGATGATCGACGAGCCGCTGGCGCCGCAGGTCACGGCCGAGATCGGCCGCCTGCAGACCAGCGAGATGTCGTCACGCTGGAACGGCGCCATCGGCGAGCTCGAGGTGGCGTTCGTGCGCGCTGGTCGCAAGGGCGTCCCTCCCGACGTTCTCGCACGCGCCGGAGAGCTCCTCGCGCACGCGCGGTCTCTCCTGGCGAAGGTCGAGCGCGTGACGCAGACGGTCGCCGAGACCCAAGCGCGCGTCGACCGCATGGACGCGCACGCCCGCGAGTTTCGAGCGAACCTGGGACGCGCCATCGACGAGCTCTCGCACGACCGCTCGCGGGAACGCGCCCACAGGTCCGCGGTCCGCGCGCGCCAGGACGAGGTCGAGCCGGGGACGCGCGGCGCGAAGAAGGACGACGCGAACGTCTGGGAGGCCGCGGCGCTCAGCACCGAGGACGACAGGTCCCGCGCCATCGAGGACGATCTGTCCTTCCAGATCGTCGCGCTCCAGCTGCAGCTCGACGCGAAGAACGAGCGCTTCGAGAAGGACATCGCGGGCGCGACGGCCGAGCTCGAGGGCTCGATCTCGGCCGTTCGGGCCATGACCAACGAGCTGGTCCGCGCCCTCGACGAGTGCGCCTCGATGGTCTCGGCGCCCGCGCGACGGAAGAGCTGACTACTTCCCGTCCGGCGCCGAGCCGCCGTCCATGGTCGTCATGCACGGATCGGCGAAGGACTCGCAGTACCAGTGGCCGCCCGTGCACGAGCAGGAGATGTCTGCGGTCGATCCGTCACCGCACTGCACGTAGCCGGGGCACGACAGCATGCCCGACGGGTC
>Ga0182021_10003236_pt1 | contig 19153 bp, 21 predicted proteins | sample 612E3MmetaG_FD_120493 | JGI IMG/M metagenome (GOLD analysis project Ga0182021, IMG submission 120493) | Permafrost microbial communities from Stordalen Mire, Sweden - 612E3M metaG (Illumina Assembly) | ecosystem: Environmental > Terrestrial > Soil > Wetlands > Permafrost | place: Sweden... | reverse complement strand
GATGTTCGTTGCCCACGTCTACGAGCCCGAGCATGGCCGCCAGAGCGGGGTTGGCAGCATCGCAACTCCCAAGACCTATGTGGATGCCGTAAGGCGGCAGCACGGCCATGCCGGCAAGCTCGGCTTGCCAATGTCCCGGTCGCTCGCAAGCAGTTGCGGCTCCGGCTGCGCTGCCACAAGCAGCTCCGCGGTAACGATCGATCCGGAAGGCTTGCTCTACAAATGCCCGGACGATGCGGGGCGCCCCGAAAGAGCATACAGTTCGGTATTTGCGGAAGACGCCGTTATTCCGGGCAATTTGTTGCGCTGGCTCTCCTATGACTGGTTCAAATACGAAGCTTGCCAGCAATGTGCGATGCTGCCCCAATGCGCTGGCGGCTGCGCCCACAAGCGCCTGTTCCAGCCAGGCCAGCCCAATAGCAGCTATTGCTATTGGCATCTGCGCGGCGATGTCGAGGGGAGGCTCCGGATGGCAGCCCAAGATTTGAGCGCCGCCGGGCCTGCTCCCGAGGTACTTGCGGCTGGCACAAGCTAGTTTCGCACGGGAACGACGGTGCGAACTTACCCGGACTTTTGCCTATCGCGCGAAAAATGCCAAAGGAAATGAACGGATGCCAATCTTCATCCAGCACAATGGGAAGCACTATAAAATCCCGGAAGAGGTTCTCGGCAAGTCGGCCATATCGAAAACGCATTTCGAAAACCGCCTTGAGGAGTTCAAGAACGCGGCGGCCGGAAAGGCAAAGTCCCCGCCACGCCTGAACGTAATCGAATTCGCCGACGACGAATTCGACAAAATCGTTACAGATTAGGTACCTGTCCGCTGCTGCTGCTTCCAGGCTTCAAGTCAGGTCGATGGCGAAGCGCTTGAGATCCTTCAGCGCCACGATTTCCAGCGCCCTTTCGTGCGTTGCCGCCAGCACCACCCTGGGCGCCATCCCCGCCTCGAACGCCTGTTGCCACCGCGCCGCGCACAGGCACCAGCGGTCGCCCGGTTCCAGCCCCGGAAAGTCGAACTCGGGTATGGGCGTGGAGAGGTCGTTTCCCGCCCGCTTCGAGAACTCCAGGAACTCCTTGGTGATGACCACGCAGACGGTGTGCGAGCCCACATCCTGCGGCCCGGTATTGCAGCAGCCGTCGCGGAAAAAGCCGGTCGCGGGTGAATCGGAGCAGGTTTGCAGCGGCTCCCCGAATACATTCCGTCCGGGCGTGCGCACATGTTCCAGCGTATCTCGCAAGGGGTTTGCCTCCAGTTTTTGCTTTTTTCGTACGGAGAGAGTGCCGGAATTTACGACGGCGGTCGAGGGCTTCCGCGCCGCCGGTGGCAAGTGCCTGAAAAAATAGGCTTGGCGGCGCATTTATTCCAATATAGAAATAATGAATGTTCAAATTGGAGGGTTGCGTTTCATGTTCGTGCGTACAGCAATTTGCCTGACGTTCCTATTTTTCGCGGGGGCGGCCTTTGCCGAGTGGCAATCCAGGCCACTGACTGCCTCGCAAGCGTCTTCGAGGATAATCAAGGCATCGCTCGCACAGGGAGCGAATTCGATAGAGCCTGCAAGGCCCAGATACGTTCCAAGACCGGAGGTTGAGGCTCTTATCCGCCAGGGCAACAAGCTCATGCGGGAAGGCGACATCGTTGGCGCCCGCCGGTCTTACCAGGAAGCCTTCGCATCTGGAGACGCCGCCGCCGCTCTGGTAATGGGACGCTCCTACGATCCGATCTACTTTGCGAGGATCGTGGAAAGGAACGCCGAGCCTGAGCCGGCAAAAGCCTTCGAGTGGTATGGCCGGGCCAGCGACGCAGGCGCGGTTCAGACCGCGACGGTTCGCATCGAGGATCTCAAGCGTTTCATGCGCAAGTAGCCAGGCGAAGGCCATATTGGCTGCTTCGGCGCTCACTTAACGCCGCGCGGCGCAGTTATTTCCGGACGAGCCCTAAGGGGATCTCCCCTCACCCTGTCCCCGCGAACTCGCCTTGGCGAGTTCGCGTCTGTGCCGCCGCCAAAGCAGGGTTCAGCACCGCAACGGGCTACCGCATCGAAAGCGATCCGCGGCTGCCATCGCGGAAACAAAAATGCCCCGGCTATCCATTGGCGAAGCCAGGACTGCTTCCTTGGCAACCGCCGCGCGGACAACAGCGCCAAACGATCCCGCCCCTGCTTGGCGACGGTAACCGGCTCGCTTGGCGTCTTGCCGTTACGGGCGTTTGCGGCGCAACCACCACGGCGTTGGCCTCGCATGCACAGGCTGGTTGCGGAAGCATTAAAATTTGCGGGCGTCGCATTATGGTAAATACGGCCAAGGTTAACCCGGCGCATGGATGCGTTCCAGACGCGTATTTTTGCGAATTTTTCCGCGCTTTGGGTCGATTTTCGCGTTTCAAAACATCCGTTAAATATATCCGCGGTTCGCGAATTAACCATGACCGGAGCGCGGCGCCGGAATTATTATCGTGCTATACCAGCATATTACGTCCACTCCGCCCCGTTAACGAGCCGGTAAGGCGCATTTTCCTATAATTGCACCATGTCGAAGGCGGAACCGGAATGAGCAAAATGGGCCTTTTTCCGTTAACCTCCGCCTCCCGGCGCGGCATGCCGCGGTCAGGCCGCCGCCTCGCCGAGGGTGCCGTCCACGAAGCTTTGGATGAGCGTATATGCGATCGAAATCGACGGCGGTACTTCCAGCCCCTCGGGATGGCTCTTGGCGAGCATGCTGGCCGCCTCCTCGCGGGTGAACCAGCGTGCGTCCGAGATCTCGGCCGCCGACAGCGTCAGCTCGTCGCTCAACCCCTCGCCCCAGCAGCCGATCATCAGCGAATGCGGGAACGGCCAGGGCTGGCTGCCGGCATAGCGGACTTGCCCGACCTGGACGCCGGTTTCCTCTCTCACCTCGCGGCGGACGGCGTACTCGATATCGTCGCCCGGCTCCACATAGCCCGCGAGCGTCGAGAAGAGCTTGTCCGGAAAGCGGTGCTCCCGGCCCAGGAGGCAGCGGCCATTGCGGGTGACGAGCATGATTACGGCCGGGTCCATGCGCGGATAGGTGTCGAGCCCGCAGGCGCCGCATTGGCGCCGCCAGCCGCCGTCATGGGAGCGGACCTGGGCGCCGCAGCGCGAGCAGCAGCGGTGCACGGCGTGCCAGGCCATGAGCGCGCGCGCCTGCGAGACGACCAGCAGCTCCTCCTGGCTCAGGATACCCTGGAGGGCGAGCGAGCGCAGGTCTGCCAGCGGCTTCATCTCCTCGACGGCGGCGGCGGACCTGTACGTCTGGAGCGCCTGAAAATTGCAGGTGAAGACCGGCGCGCCGCTTTCCTCCTCGCCCAGGAACACGAATTCGTTGGGCTTGGCGATGGCATACACATCGTGCATGGAAAGCCAGCGCAACTGGGCTTCGGAGCCGTCCAGGGCGGGCACGATGGGAATGCGCAGGTCGAACAGGGGCAGCACCTTCGCATCCGGATGCGCGCGGGCGGAGCCCATGAAGGCGGTGTCGGTACGCCGGTCGGCATGCCGTTCGAGCCCGGTCTGCGCGCTGATTTTGGGAGGTGTTATAGTTTTGTGCATATATGGCTGCCCCGCGGGAAAACTAAAATGGGAGCCTAACTCAAATTACAGCTTCCGCAAAGATACAGTTTCAACGCGATGGCCTGCTCCCTTGCTCAGGATCAGGTTCGCGCGCTGGCGCGTGGGCAGGATATTCTTGCGCAAATTCACAAGGTTGATCGTGCGCCAGAGATGAAGCGCCTGGGCGATGGCCTGCTGCTCGTTGAGTTCGGAATAGCGGTAGAAATAGGCGTGTTTGTCGCGGAAGGCCGTCTGCCAGAGGCGCAGGAAGCGCGTGACGTACCATTTCTCGATGATCGCCGGTTCGGCGTCGATATAGATCGAGAAGTCGAAGAAGTCGGAGACGAACGGCACCGCCTCGCCATGGCGCGGAAGCTTGGCCGGCTGCAGCACGTTGAGGCCTTCCACGATCAGGATGTCCGGCCGGTCGATGACGATCTTTTCGCCGGGCACGATATCGTAGGAATTGTGCGAATAGACCGGCGCCTCGACGTTGGCCTTGCCCGCCTTGACATCGGCCACGAAGCGCAACAGCCTTGCCTGATCGAAGCTCTCGGGAAAGCCCTTCCTCTGCATGAGCCCGCGCCGCTCAAGCTCGGCGTTGGGCAGGAGGAAGCCGTCGGTCGTCACCAGATCCACGCGCGGATGCGACGGCCAGCGCGCCAGAAGCTCGCGCAGCACGCGCGCCGAGGTGCTCTTGCCCACCGCCACGCTGCCCGCGATGCCGACGGCGAACGGCGTCTTGTCGCCGCGCTTATTGAAGAACTTCGCGGTGGCGCTGTGCAGCTCCTGGGCCGCGCTCACATAGTAGCTCACCAGCTTGGCGACGGGCAGGTAGATGTCCTCCACCTCCTCGTGGCTGATGCGCTCGATGAGGCCCGACAGCCGCGCCAATTCCTCGCCGGTCAGCGGAATCTCGACGCCGCCGCGCAGCTCCGCCCATTCCGCGCGCGTGAATTTGCGGAAGGGCGAGGCTTCCAGCACTGGGGGCGGATCGAATTCAAGCGCCTCTTGTACGCTCATGATGCACTCCAGCTCCTAAGCCCGCGCTGCCTTCTCCGTGTGCCCGGACTGCGCCGTCCTGCGGTCCAGCTCGCTCAACACAGACTGGAACGGAACGCCGCGCGCCTCAAGCACAACCAGCAGATGATAGATAAGATCGGCGGCTTCGCCGCACAGCCTCCCGTCGCTTTCGGTCAAGGCGGCGATCACGGTCTCGGTTGCTTCCTCGCCAAGCTTTTTGGCGCAGGCCGCAACGCCCTTGTCCAGAAGAGATTTCGTATAGGATGCGCTGGCGGTAGCGCTCCGCCGCGAAGCGATCGTGGCGGCAAGCCGTGCCAGAGTGTCTTCACTCATGCGATAGCCCCCTCGGGCACTTGAGCCGCCACCATCATTAGCGGCGGCAAATTCGGGATCAAGGGTAATCTCCAGTTCTTAAGCTGGAGAAAAGTCTAATAGGGGTTGTGTAGCTTTTTCCGGGGCTTAGATCGAAAAAGGTGCTCCGCGCCGACAGTTGGCAGGAGAGCGTTGCTTGGGCGTTAATGCCACAGGCGACGGGGGCTTGGAAGGGGATTATGTCCGAAACGGTGGAAACACGCCGCACGATTGCCTTCGTGAACTGGGCGCATGCGCTGGATCACTTCGTTCTCTTGATCTTCCCGACCGCGGTCATCGCGGTGGCCGCCGATTTGCACCGCGATTACAGCGAGCTGATCTCGCTTTCGACCGGCGCATTCGTGGCCTTCGGCCTGTTCGCGCTGCCCGTGGGCTGGCTCGCGGACAGGTTCGGCAGGCGCGCGGTGCTGGCGGCCTATTTCTTCGGCTATGGCGCCTCCTGCCTTCTGGTAGCGGCCTCGGCAAGCCCGCCCGCGCTGGCTGCCTCACTTTTCGTGCTCGGCATATTCAGCGCGATCTACCACCCCGTGGGCTCCTCCATGATCGTCGCCAACGCCACGAATCTCGGCCGGGCGCTCGGCATCAACGGCGTATGGGGCAATATGGGCTCGGCGCTGGCCGCGGGCATCAGCGGGGGGCTCGCCAACGCTCTGGGCTGGCGCGCGGCGTTCTTTGTGCCGGGCCTGGTGCTGATCGCCTCCGGCATCGCCTTCGTCCTGCTTGTCAGGGAGGGTGAGCCGGCACGCAAATCCCAAGCGGCGAGCCACAAAATCCAGGGCAGCCGGCGTCATCTGGCGCTGCTTCTTGCCGTATTCGCGCTGGCGCTGCTCGCGGGCGGGCTCACCTTCAACATCGTCTCCATATCCCTCCCCAAGGTGGTCGACGAGCGCCTGGGGCTTCCGGTGCCGCTCGCCGTTACGGGTTGGATCGCCACGGGCATCTTCGTTTGCGGCGCGTTTACGCAAATCCTGATCGGGCGGCTCATGGAGCGCGTCGAGCTGACACTCCTGTTCGTCTGTCTTTCGCTGTTGCAGCCCATCGGCCTTGGGCTGGCGGCAGCCACGGCGGGCATCCCGATGGTGCTTGGCCTCATGCTTGCGACCGCCGCCATATTCGGCCAGATTGTCGTCAATGACGGCATGATCGGCCGCTACGTGCCCGGCGAGTACCGCAACCGCGTCTATTCGGTGCGCTTTTTCGTGTCCTTCACCGTGGGCGGCCTTGCCGTGCCGGCTATCGCCATGCTGCACGCTCACGGGGGCTTTCAGGCTGTTCTCCTGGTGGCGGGCGCTATCGGCGGGGTGATTTTCCTGTGTGCCATCGCCACTTGGGCGCTGACCCGCGGCAGGCTGCGAGCCACGCCCGCGCTGGCGGAGTGAACAAGGGTGCGGCCAATCGGCAGAATCACAATTTGTAGCAAAAACAGCACAGGTCAATGGAGGCTTCGGCCACAGCCCATGCTGACGGTTGCGATATGTCAATACGCTGCTACTATCCACCAGGGCACTTTGCCGCAGGGGGGGAATAATGAAGAAGCTTTTTGCAGGCCTCGCTGGCCTGGCAGCAGTAAGCCTGCTGGCCATTTCAGCCAATGCCGCCGATTTGTCCGCTTTTGGCGGGTACAAGGATTACACACCTGCGGCGGTTTGGACGGGCTTCTACGCTGGCGCCAATTTGGGTTACGGTTGGGGCGCGTCCAGCGATCAGCTTGCCTGCGGCGCGGCTTGCCTTGGCGGTCTGGACGGCTTCGGCGGACTAACGCCGTCTGGCTGGCTGGGAGGCGTGCAGGCCGGCTATAACTGGCAGGGCCTCGGCAGCCCCTTCGTTCTAGGCGTCGAGACCGACGTGCAGGCTTCGTCCATCCAGGCGGAAGGCAGCAATGCCGGCGGCGACACCTACCATTCCAGCCTTCAGGCGCTTGGGACGCTGCGCGGCCGCGCCGGCTATGCGCTGGACCGCTCGCTCCTCTACTTCACCGGCGGCCTTGCCTGGGGCAAGATCCACAAAGAGGCGGCCACTGCGTCTGGCGACTTCGTATCGGACATCAATACGACCGGCTATGTTCTTGGCGGCGGTTTCGAATACAAGGTCAAGCGCGATTTGTCGCTCAAGGTCGAGTACCAGTACGTCAATCTTGGCAAGAACGATCCGGCCGATCCGGTCGCGGGAACGTACTCCGCGAATGGCGGCACGGTCCGCGACGATGCGTTCAATACCGTGCGCGTTGGCGTGAACTATTTCCCGTTCACCGCGCGTGAGCCTTTGAAATAATTCGCTTTCCAGGCGGCGCTGTAAGGCGCCGTTTCAGCGCCCGGCCATCGGAGCGCCCATGTTTACCAATTGCAACCGCCGCTGGCGGTTCCCAAAAACGGCAGCCGTGCCATCCTATGGTCACGGGATGGCCGGCAATTGTCACGCCTACGTCCCTTTGTGAACAATGAAAGGTCCTAGTTAATTTCACGCGACTAAGTATCCGGCCAAACGAAAGATTCGCGCGTGAAACCCATTTACTTTTTCCTACCGCTCGCGTTGTGCCTCGCTGGCTGCTCAACCTGCCCGCAAGGTAAGCTTGCCGGCTCCGCTCAGTCCTTGTCCGGGACGGGGGAAAGCGGATGTGCCAGGAAGACAGCGGATGGAGGCGCCCAATACCGCTTGAGCGATCTGGCCAGCGAAACCGTGTTCGACAAGGCCGGCAACAAGGTGGCCCGCCTCGACGATCTGATCTTGAGCGCCAATGGCCGGGTGGTCTCCGTTACTTTGGCGCCCGTTGCCGGGGCCGGCTCGACGGTGACCGTTCCGTTCGAGAAGGTGCGGTTCAAGAGAGAACGCAACGGCACGGTGTCTCTTGAAACGGACGTGGTGATTAAGGCGCTCGACGATGGCACCCCGCCTTCCGCGCCTCACAAGTGGTTCCGCTCGTGGAAAAGGCCGGCTTAGCCGGCAGTTGCCAACAGCCAGATTTCGCCGCTGATAACCTGCGGATGTTCCATGCGGGGTAGATATTCCTCGCTCAAAATGGCTCAAGACCCGCGCCCAGTTGCGCGGCAAGCCGCATGGCGCTGTCCTTGTCCCTCCAATATTGGAGCCCTGGAAAACCCGCCCAGCGGAAGCTCATGCGCAAGTAATCCATGAATGGCAATCCGTGCCTTTCGCTGTCCAGGATTGGATCGGCACCCAGAAAGGGCAATTCCACGCCATAGGGCGGGCCGCCGCTGATATTGGCCTTGTGCAGATGGTCCGGAGCCAGATCGACGTGGAACGGATCGATCAAATCGGGATCGGGCACGTTTTTCTGATCCTCCCAGGTTTCGAAAACATGCGTGACGGCGGCGGGCGGATCGATGCACAGCGGGTCCATCTCATCCAGCGGAATATCCGTGCCGAACCCAGGCAGCGGCACATCGCAATTGTAGTCCCATACGAAGTTGATCCCACCCACAATCCGCCAGAACGCCTGGAGGGATGGCGGGATAGGACACGCGGCGATTCTTTCGATTTCCTGGAAGATGGCTTCGTCTTCGGGGACTGGCGCGGTTCTGAGCCTATCGTCCAGCACCGGGAGTGCACGCCAGCCGTGCTCCCGCAACCGGGCCGCGAGTATATCGGCGTTGCGGCCGGCGCGCCGCCTCGGCGACCTCCAGCACCTCCGCGCGGAAATCGCCGCCGATCTCGGAATGGGAGCGGATTTCGCGCCAGAGGTTCTCGAAATCGCCTTTTTCGTACCAGGCCAGAAGGTTGCCAACGCGCAAGACTGAAGGCTGCGAGGGGCGGTAGTCCTTCGCCTCCTCGCTGCGCACGGTTTCCAGGGCTGCGTTCCGGTCCGGAGCCGGCGCATGTCGCAGCACGTTGCGAGCGTCGCCCCCCAAAGCCCGGCCGCGGCGCAGCCTTGCGCATAGAAGAAGCCATCGCGGCTCCTGAGTAAGCCAGCCGCGCGCGCCCTCGTGCCAAAAGGGCGTGCCATCAGCACACCAGCCGCGCGGCGCGAGCAGCCGCAATATTTGAGACAGCACAGGCAAGTTGGCTTCGGCGTTCGCAAAGCGCGGGGCAAAATAATCGTAGGCGCCGGACGGATCGCGCTCGAACACCGACTTTATCCCAAGGAACGCCGAAAGGTGACCGGGATCGCCGATCATGCCTTCGAGCGCATCCCAGGCCTCCGGCATCCGCATGGCAAGAAGAGCGCTGCCGGCGGCAGTTCTGACGGGCACCAGCGCGCATTCCCGCCAGAGCTGCGCGAGCACCGGGATCGCGGGGGCGTAGTGTGCGTCCCCGAGGCGCCTCACGAGTGTTTCCAGATGCTGGTATTCGCCGCGTGCCAGGGCCATCGCGGCCTGCTCGGGAGCCGGTGCCTCCTGGTCGCGATTTGCGCCTCCCGCATTGCGTTTCGGAAAATCCGCCGCAAACAGGATCGAAGCCTTAAGCTCGTCAAGGACTTGGGCTGCACTTTCGCTCATTGGAACTCCGGACCTTTCACGCCAGCCGCCATAAGTTTTGAGCGTTCCGGCCGTTGCAAGGAGCGGCGAGCCCCCCGCGCTAGTCGCCCCAGCCGGAGACGTAATCCGAGCCCCGGTATTCGTGGCGATAGCCAGCCTCCCGGTATTCGCTCCAACCTGGGCCGTAGCTCCACCGCCGGTCCTCGCGCCAGCCATAGCCATAACGCGGCTCCTCATAGCGCTCGGAAGCGTAGCGCGGCCCCCTGTCATAGTCAGGGCCGTAGTACGAATAGTTGCGGTAAGCGGGACCGTAGCTGGGTCTGCTATAATAGTAATCGGGGCCCTCATAAGGCCGTTCGAAATATTCGCTGCCGCGCGCGGCGCCTTCGAAGGCGCCGGTTGCCGCGCCGATCAGGGCGCCGGGAAGGCCCGCCAAGCCCGGCCCGTCGTAATAGGGATCGTAATCGGGGCGGTAGCCGTACCAGTCCTCGTATGCGCGCACCCGCTCGACCTCGTCCGCGGTGGCAATCACCTTCGGCTGGCCGGGAAGGTACAAGGCGGGCCAGCCCCAGAAAGAGGGCCGCACGGAGCCATAGCCGGAATTCCAGCTCCGGCCGGGGTGTTCGTAACCCGAATAGTAGTAGTCGCGATGGGCCGCCGCGGGAACGGCGCTTACGGCCAGGGCAACGGCAGCGAAGACTAATCCCTTGTAAGACATACGCTGAGACCTCTCGATTGCATCAAGCGAGCGTCGCCGCATGCGCGGGGCGGCTCTTTTTCCATTTTTGGGAATTGAACCACTTATGCAGCGCCGCTCCAAGCATAGCTCTTTATTATGATTAATCTAAAATTGACGGTGTTTATCCTTAAGGCGCCGCTGCGCTAGGCAAAAGCCTGCATAAAGGCTGAAGTGGCGGCCAAGCCTGCCGGCTTGGCGTACGGCTGGCAACGCTGTATCAATCCCAGCCATGAACTGGCTGGCTCACGCATTTCTTTCCCCTCCCAACACAGACTTCCGCTTGGGCAATCTCCTGGCCGATATCGTCAAGGGAAGCGATCTCGACGGTATGCCGCCGCATTTTCTTAGCGGCGTGCGCTGTCACAGGGCCATCGACGCCTTCACGGACAGCCATTCCGTTCCGCGCCGCAGCCGGATGCGCATCGAGAGCGATTGGGGACGGTTCTCCGGCATCCTCGTCGATGTCTTCTACGATCATTTCCTCGCCGTGAACTGGCACCGCTACACGGACATGCCGCTGCCGGCATTCACCGCCTCGGTCTACGGTGCGCTTGCCGGGCGCTCGGCCGTGTTGCCTGAGCACGCCCGCCGGGCCGCGCACATCATGACCGCCGAGGACCATCTTGGCGCCTACGTCCGGATCGAAGGCGTCGAGGCCGCGTTGCGGCGCATCTCGCACCGCCTTTTCGTGCGGACGAACAGAGCCGTCGCGCTCGAAAACGCCGCCGCCAGCCTCAAGACCCATTATCCGGGCATCGGCGAGGACTTCGCCGCGTTTTTCCCGCAAGTGCAGAACCACGCGCGGGGGTATTATCCGGGCGCAGTAAACTCGCCCAACGCCTCGCCAGTCCCATAACGCTTCCGCGTGAAACGTCTAAGCCAAGCATCGTGGCCCGGTCGCCGGATTGGCGGCTTCGCACTGTCCAGCAGCGCAAGTGCATCGTTCTCCCGCCTTGGTCGAAAACGGCCGTTCAAGATATCCGAACCGAATTCCGAAGCCCCCCGACAAGTAGAAAGAAGCCCGTTGGGGTGAGGCGGCCCAATCCGGATCCATCAAGCAAGCCGGCGCGCAGGGTAATGCCGAGGTTCCCTTTTCCGGCGGCGCTGGCGTCTCGCCGCGCGGTTTGTTGCGGAGGTTCAAGCCGCGACAAGCCAAAGCGTCGAAGTGTTAGGAAAGCCGGGAAACTTTGCTTAGACCGCCCGCAACAGCGCCGCGCGCCAAATCCGCCAGTACTGACGCAAGGGATTGAGCGTCGCGACGGTTTGCAAGGGCTCGAAAGAATGCGCGGCCATCGCCTTGAGATAGGGCTCGACGAGAGCCAGCGGAAGGAAGGCCGGCCACGCGGCCTTATCGAGCGCGGCCCTCAGCTCCCGGAACCGCTGCAACTCGCGCGCCGCCTCGTCCCTGAAATCGGCAAGGGCTGCGGCAAGCGCGGCGCTCGGCTTGCCCGCATAGAGCCAGTCCAAATCGGCGCCCCGGCTCTCAAGGTGGGACGGAGGTAGAAGCAGCCTGCGCCGCGATGCCTGGAGCGGGAGCGTACGCAGCCGCTGCATGAGCCCATAGGCTAGCCCTGCGTGGCGGGCGGCCTGCCTTGCGGCATCGCCGGTATCGCCGAGGATGGCTGCGGCAAGCTCGAACACCGCCCCTTCGCTTTCCTGCAGGGCGGCGCGCAGGTCCGTCAGGCTGGCGGGAGGATCGCCGGTAACTTCAGGGATGCGCGCGGCAACCATGGCGGCGAGGCGGCCGCGCGGCAGATCGTACGCCAGGATCGCTCCGGACAGCGCATCGGCCAGCGGATTGCCGGTCTTCATGCCGGGTGCGGCCAGATCGATGGCATCGCGCCACCATTGCAGGCGGATTTGCGCCACCATCGGCTCGCGCGCCGCCGACGCGATATGCGCCAGCTCGGCGTTGAAGGCATAGAGTGCAAACAGCGCCTGCCGCACCGCCGCTGGGGCAAACAGCGCGGCCCAATAGCGCTCCCGGTCGCGGGCTTTAACGAAGCTGGCCGCGGCTTCGTCTTCAAGCCGGGCCTCGCCTTCCACAGTCCGTTGAATTTCACTCATTGCGGCAACAATGCTGGCACGAACCGGCAATTCCCGGCCATTGGAATATCGTAGGTGCGCAGGGTGCGGGAAGCCCCCCCTCACCCGGCCGCTTCGCGGCCACCCTCTCCCGCGAGGGGAGAGGTTTTACCTGCGCACCGGACAATTCTGGGGTTCCTTCTCCCCTTGCGGGAGAAAGACAGGATGAGGGGTAGGCCACACTCGATGCGCTCGGGTATTACCTCCCCTCAAATGCCCCGGATTTAGCCGCGTTTCTTGGAGCGTCCGCGCGGCTGGCCCTTCGCTCGTGCCGGCGGCCTTTGCGCGCCACCCTTCCTGGCACTCACTGCCGCCAAGGCCGCTTTCGAGGCCTCGGCCTGCGACGTGGGCTTTGTAGCCTCATCCGCCTCATCCTCATCGGCGTCCCCGTCCTGGAACGGAAGCGCCTCCTTAGCCTTGGCTCCAGCCGGCACGGCAACGTTCTTCTGGCCGGAACCAGCCTTTTCGCCGCTCCAATCGCGCTTCACGCCGATAATGATCAGGAAGGGTGCCGCGATGTACACCGACGAATAGGTGCCGACCAGCACGCCAAACAGCATCGCGAAGGTAAAGCCGCGGATCACCTCGCCACCGAAGAAATAGAGGGCGAGCAGCGCCATGAACACTGTACCGACCGTCATGATCGTGCGCGACATGGTCTCGTTGACCGAGAGGTCGAGCAGGTCGCCCAGCGGCAAGCGTTTGTAGCGGCGCAGGTTTTCCCGGATACGGTCGTAGATGACCACCGTGTCGTTGATCGAATAGCCAAGGATGGTCAGAAGCGCCGCGACGATAGTCAGATCGAAATCGAGGCGGAAGAACGCGAAGACACCGAGCGTAAACATCACGTCGTGGATCAGCGACACAATCGCGCCGATGGCGAACTGCCATTCGAAGCGGAACCACACATAGATGAAGATGCCCAGATTGGTGAACACCAGCGCCCAGATCGCCGCGGTAATCAGCTCCTTCGAGACGGTGCTGCCGACCTGCTCGCGCCTAAGCTCCTTGCTGCCGGCGGGCACGGCCGCCAGCACCTTCTCGGCCGCAACCTTTTGCGCGTCCGGGCCGCCTGGCTGCTCGGGAAAGCGGATCAGGAACTCGGTATCGGTGCCGAAGGCCTGGAGCTGGATTTCGCCCAGCCCCAGATGCGAGAGCGTGGTTCTGAGATGGCCGGCATCGGTAGCAACGGGGGTCTGGATCTGGATCAGCGTCCCGCCCTTGAAATCGATACCGAAATTCAAGCCGGAGGTTGACAGGAGTACGATTGTGCCAAGGATGGCGGCAATCGATAGCCCGAGGCAGAGCTTGAAATACTTCACAAAGTGGTAGTTCGTCTTCTGCGACAGGCGGAATAGCGGCTTCAGCTTCATGGCTTAAATCCGTGGGCTAAATTTCGAGGACAGTGGGCCGCGTCTCGCGCAGCCATGTCGAAACCATCAGGCGCGTGACCGTGATGGCGGTGAAAAGCGAGCTGACGATGCCGAACGACAAGGTCACGGCGAAGCCCCGGATCGTGCCTGAACCGAAGGCGTAGAGGATCAGCGCGGCCAAAAGCCCGGTCAAGTGCGAGTCGATAATGGTCGCGTAGGCGCGGTCGAAGCCGGCCTCGATCGACCCCACGATCCCCCTTCCGCCTCTCAGCTCCTCGCGTATGCGCTCGTAGATCAGAACGTTGGCGTCCACGGCCACGCCCATGGTCAGCACGATGCCCGCGATGCCCGGCAGCGTCAGCGTCGCATGGAACAGCGACAGGCAGGCGACGACAATCGCGATGTTGATCACCAGCGCGATAACCGAGAACAGCCCGAACAGGCCGTAGCCCGCGATCATAAGGCCGGAGACCGCGAGGAAGCCGACGATGGTGGCGGTTTTGCCCTTCTCGATCGAGTCGGCGCCGAGGGTTGGGCCGACCGACCGCTCCTCGATGATCGACAGCGAGGCCGGCAGCGCGCCGGAACGCAAGAGGAGCGAGAGCCGGTTCACCTCGTCCAGGCTGAAACTGCCGGTGATCTGGCCGTGCCCGCCGGGGATTTCAGAGCGGATCACCGGGGCCGACATCACCTTGTTGTCGAGCACGATGGCGAAGCGCTTGCCGATGTTCTCCCTGGTGACGCGGGCGAACGCAACCGCGCCCCTCCCGTTCAGCTCGAACGAGACGGCGCGCTGGCCGAGCCCGCCGGAGGTGCTATCGTAGCCCGCGCGCGCATCGACGATATCGTCGCCGGCCACGAGCACTTCCTTGTGCACCAGAATGAAGCTTCCAGGATGCTCGGCGTCGGGCAGCAGCAGATCGTCTGGCGGCACGCCGTTGGCCTGTGCCGTTTCCACGGATTCGGTCTGGTCGACGAGCTGGAAGGTGAGCTTGGCGGTGGTGCCGACGCGCGCCTTGACCTCGGCGGGGGCTAAGCCCGGCACCTGGATCAGGATGCGGTCCTGGCCTTCCGCCTGGATCGTGGCCTCGGTCGTGCCCTCGGGATCGACGCGGCGGCGGATGACCTCGATGGAACGCGAGATGGCGCTCTCGACACGGTGCAGGATGCCAGCCTGGGTCGGCTCGATGGTGATCGCACCGCTTTCGGTGGGGGCGACCGCCAAATCGAGCCCGCCGCTGCTCTGTCCGCTGATGAGCGATGGCGATAGCGGCTGCGCGAGCTTCTTGAGCCGGGCCAGCGCGTCTCCGAGCTTGGAGGGGTCCTTCAGGTTCACACGGACCTGGCCGCCGGCAATCACCACGCCGCCATGGCCGATCTTCTCCTCGCTCAACGCACGCCGGGCGTCGGTTTGCAGGGTTTGCAGCCAGTCCTTCTTGAGCTGGACGGTGTCGATCGAATAAAGCAGGTGGGTGCCGCCGCGCAGGTCCAGGCCCAGCGGCATCCGCGGGAGCTGCAACCAGGAGGGCAGGCTCTCGTAAGTCGATAGCGGGATCGCGTTCGGCAAGGCGAACACGACCGACGCTATCGATAGAAAGAGCACCACCGCCGCGCCCCAGCGCGAAAAATGTAGTGTAAATCCGAACATCGGAATTGGGTCCTTTATGCGATGCTTGCGTTGCGGGCCTTCAAACCGGAGCGCCTGCCTGGCTTTTGCTTGAGCCGGGGCGCATTTCCGTTTCTCTCATCGCCCGCGCGGTTTCATTCGTTGGCGGCTGCGTGGTTCACTCGCGCCTGCGGCCAGTTAGCTCAATCGTGCGCTCTTCGACAAGCAAAAGCGGCGCGGGCAGCGCCCCAGACCGCAGTTGAAGCGCCATCCGGGTTACTTCCGCCGGCGTAAATTCGCCCGTGATCAGGCCGCGCCCGCTGGGAATTTCCGTACGGATAACCGGGGCGGAGAGGACCTTCCCGTCGAGAACGATGGCGAAGGGCTTGCCGATGTTCTCCCGGGTGAGGCGCGCGAGTGCCGCCGCGCCGCGTGCAGTGAACTCAAAACCGAGGCTTGGCCGATCCAGCACCGGATCGACGGTGGCGCTGGCCGCCTGAAGATCGTCACCGCTGACGGCAGCTTCCTTATGAAGCAGTGCGAAGTGGTTCGGATTCGCCACGTCCGGCAACAACTCGTCCCCTGGCGGTATGCCTTTGGCTTGCGCTTCCTCCGGTGACATGGAGGTATCCACGAGCTGAAAGGTCAGCTTGGCCGGCGTGGCGATCCACGCCTTGACCTCGGCGGCATCCACCCCGGCGAATTGGACGGAAATTCCGTCCATCCCCTCTGCGGTCACGCTGGCGCCCGCGCTGCCCTCAGGGTCCACGCGGCGGCGGACCACCTCGACGGCTCGGGAGAGAGTGCTTTCCTCGTGGCTGCGCAAGCCCTCGGGCGACGGCTCGATAACAATGAGCCCGTTCTGCCCGGTGCCGACGGTCAAATCGTAGCTGGCGCCGGATAAGAGAGAGGTAGACCGCACGGCAAGCGTCTTGAGCCGCAGAACGGCCTGATCCATCTTGCTTGCGTCGCGCAAGGTTACGCGCACTTGGTTTCCGGCGATAACCGCGCCGCCGTGACCGATCTTTTCGTCCTTCAGGATGCGCCGCGCGTCTGTCTGGATGGATTGCAGCCAGCGGTTCCGGACCTGCGCCACATCGATCCGGTAGCGCAACACCGTGCCCGTGCGCGAGCCGGAGCCGCGCGCGGCTCCATCGTCAGCAACTGCCCCGGACACCCCAATCAGGCCGAGTGCCACGGCCACGGAGGGCATCAGGGCCGCTCCCGCCGCGCGCAAACGCGAGAAATACGAGGTAAATCCTAGCATCGGGATTGGGTTCCTTACGCACCGGGCTTGCGCCCGGCACACGAAGCTTGAGGCAGGCGTCAGGCTTGCTTGCCGCCCTCTCCACTGGCGGCTTCGGCCTTCTCCTTGATGGGCTCGCCACGGCTCTTGACATCGGCCAGCGTGCTTCTCAACACCCGCACCTGCACGCCCTCGGCGATCTCGACGCGGACCTCGTTGTCGGTTCCAACCCGGACAACCTTGCCGATAATGCCGCCGGCCGTCACCACCGTGTCGCCGCGCTTCACGGCCTCGATCATCGCCTGGTGGTCCTTGACCTTCTTCTGCTGCGGCCGGAAGACCAGCAGGTAGAAGATCACGAAAACAAAGACCATCGGGAAGAGGAAGCTGACGATATCGCCACCGCCAGCGGCGGCCGTCTGGGCGAATGCAGGAGTAATCATCGAAAGTCACCGTTGTGTGCGGAAAAAGGTTGCGCGCCGGGGATGGCGGCGCGGGCGTATGCGTGCCTAGTCTTATAGCGGCTTGCTTGAAGTTCGCAACTTTTCGGGAAAGTACGTTTGCGCGGATGGCAAAATAGCGCATAGTTCGCGTTCATTCCAGCCTTCCCGCCACTTTTGCGCGCATTCGTTCCGGGGATTATTCCGCCAAGCTTCCATCCGTGGGCCGGCGATGATAAGGGGGATCGACCATGCCCGGGCGTCATGCCTGCGCAAGCCGGTAAGCGCTAACATTTTGCCAAGTAGTGCCTTGAACTAAACGATTCTCCCCTCACCCTGTCCCTTTCCCCCTGGGAGAGGGGACGCCAGAAATTCCGCTGCGGGCAGTTCGAGGGTCCCTTCTCCCATGGGGAGAAGGACAGGGTGAGGGGAGAATCGCATAGTTCGAGCCGCCACCCTCAGATGCTCCCCATGACCGATGCTCCCATTACCCCCGAAGCCGCCCTTCTCCGCATTGCCGAAGCCCTGGAGCGCCTGTCGCCGCCGCCTCCACCGGCGCCAGATTTCGCTGTGGCGGATGCCTTTATCTGGCAGGCCGAGGAAAACCGCTTTGCGCCCGTGCCGCATGTCAACCGCATGCCCATTGCGCTGCTCAAATCCGTGGACCGGATGCGCGACACGCTGCTCGCCAACACGGAGAATTTCGCGCGAGGGCTGCCGGCGAACAATGCGCTGCTCTGGGGCGCGCGCGGCATGGGCAAAAGCTCGCTCGTCAAGGCGGTGCATGCGGAGGTGGAAGCGAGGCAAAACGCTGCGGGGGGCGGCCGGTTGAAGCTCGTCGAGATCCACCGCGAGGACATTGCGAGCCTGCCGCGCTGCCTCTCGCACCTGCGCGGGCGGCCCGAGCGCTTCATCCTGTTCTGCGACGATCTTTCCTTCGACGCGGCGGACACATCCTATAAGTCGCTCAAGGCTGTGCTGGAGGGCGGCATCGAGGGCCGGCCCCCAAATGTGGTGTTCTATGCCACCTCGAACCGCCGCCATCTGATGCCGCGCGAGATGATGGACAACGAGAGCGCGACCGCGATCAATCCCGGCGAGGCGGTCGAGGAGAAGGTTTCGCTATCGGACAGGTTCGGCCTGTGGATCGGCTTCCACAATTGCAGCCAAGCCGATTACCTCGATATGGTGCGGGGGTATGCGGACCATTATGGGCTCGTCCTGCCGGCGGAGCAGTTGCGCGCCGGGGCGCTCGAATGGGCCATGACGCGCGGCTCGCGGTCGGGGCGCGTGGCGTGGCAGTATATCCAGGATGTGGCCGGCCGGCTCGCCCAGCCTCTTCCCGCTGGCTGATGTGGGTTGGCCGGATGCCAGGTTGCGGGGGTTCAACCCCTCACCCTGTCCCTCTCCCACAGGGCTACGAGATTCACACATCTCGGAGGCCTCATCCGCGTTTGATTGCATGGAACTCCGCGAGCCCCCTCACCATGGTGATGGGACCGGGTTTTCCGTAATAGCCGTTCCAGCCGCCGAGCCTTGCGAAGACCCAGGCAGCGTAGGCGAGGCTGCCCTTGGGGTGAGGATTTTTCTGCTTTTGGGTCTTGCCTTCGAGGCTCTCGCAGACCTTTTCCAGGACCGGCACATCCTCTGGACCGAGGGCATCCTCAAGCGGGCGGGCGGCGGCGCCGTCGCGCTCCGCCACAAGCTGCATCACCGTGATGGCCGCGATCAGAATGGCCGTGACCAGCTTTTTGAGCGGCTCCTCCTGCTGGCGCAGGACCTCGATCTGGAAGCCCTTGGTCTTCATGGTCCAGAACACCTGCTCGATGGTCTAGCGCTTGCGGTAGAAGCTAACGATGCGCCGCGCGGCCTCGATATCCTCTACCTTGTGGCTGGTGATAAGCCGCCAATGCGCCGCCTCCTTCCCCTCTGGCGGATCGACCTCACACGCATCGATAACCTGAAGCGTCAGGGTCTTGGGTAGTTCCGCTCCGCCCTGCTTGTGATGGGGCTTTGCGATCTCAACCGTGCCGAAGCGCAGGCTGAGCTGCGCTCTCCGCGCTTTGCGCCCTTTTAGCGGCGCGCTACCGCACGGCGCGCTACTTGAGCGCGGAATGGCGGGCAAATCCACGCTCATGCGGCCCGCCTCGTCCCAGCCAGAGGCCTTGGCGAACAGCCGGCTTCCATCGGCCAAAACGCGATCCTGCGCCGCCCGCACCAGGAGTTCAGCCCCGGCCGGTTTGAACGCAAAGCTCTCGTAGATATCG
>Ga0182021_10003235_pt1 | contig 19154 bp, 16 predicted proteins | sample 612E3MmetaG_FD_120493 | JGI IMG/M metagenome (GOLD analysis project Ga0182021, IMG submission 120493) | Permafrost microbial communities from Stordalen Mire, Sweden - 612E3M metaG (Illumina Assembly) | ecosystem: Environmental > Terrestrial > Soil > Wetlands > Permafrost | place: Sweden... | reverse complement strand
GCAGATGAACGGCTGAGAGAGATCCATCCTTTGGTTCCAAAAAAAGTCGTGCCGTTGGATTCCTTTAGTGTGAGATTCTCGAGCATCGAGGCCGGTGTGACATCGCTGCTCACAAAATGAAGTTCAAGACCATTCTGATACTTGCAGATTAAGTCCCATGACAGAATATTATTATACAACCCACCTGCGGGCCAATATTGTCCGGTCCCCTCACAGCTGTAATTTCCATTTACTTTATCCTTTAGTATCCAAACCAATATGTCCAGAGGATGGGCTCCCCAGCCACCTAAAAATCCAATGCTGTAATCATTGTTGAACCATGAGCTGTTATTGGTTACCCGGTCAGGACAGTAAGGCCTCATCGGAGCAGGGCCGGTCCATTTGTCAAAATCAAAATCAGCCGGTACGGGAACTTCATTGCAAACAGGCGATGGCACGTCGTTTTTACCGGGTGCCCATACATCGACATGTCCTATTTCCCCGATCAAGCCGTCGCGTATCATGTTATAGGCAAGCTGCATATGTTCATAAGAGCGTTGCTGTGTTCCATAGTGGAACCTTAAGTTCTTTTCCTTCAATACCCTGGCGAGAATAAGTTCCTGAGGGTAACTCAATCCGAGAGGTTTGGCAACCATGACATGCTTGCCGGCTCTTGCTGCTTTGATTGCAGCTAAAATATGCCAGTGATCAGGCGTTGTTACATGGATGGCATCTATATCCTTGCGCTGCAGGAGCTCATCCATATCCAGATAAGCTTTGCATACATCGGAAGTGGAATCATTCTTTTTGTAAAACTGATTAATATTATTTGCAGCCTTTTCACGACGATCTTTAAAAGTATCGCAAACTGCAACATTCAAAACATCTTTCAATGGTAAGAAGTAAGACATAAGTTCCTGAGTACCCCTGTCACCGACTCCGATATGTCCGACAGAAATTCGATCGTTGGCACCTTTGACATTTGAGCATGATGGTAATATTGTTGGTAATAGGACAGCACCAATAGCTACCTTTGCTGACCGCTCTACGAAATCCCTGCGGGAAATACCTTTATTATTTAATCCTTTATTTTTCATAATAATCCCATTTATTAATTTTTTTTATAGTTGTAACGAATCTTGTAAATCTGAAATTGTTGGATCAGTACGTTTTTTGTCATTTATTACCGGCAACTGGTTCTATGGTAACTTTCCTGCCGGCGGTCCATTGTGCTGCTCTGAGCAGGATGGTTTGTAATCCTGCATTTAAAAGAACCTTCTCATCATGTCCCATAATGGTATAGAAACATCTCCCTTTCCCTGTCGTGTTGACAAATACCGCAGGTCCGCTTATTGAATGGCCATCTTTTACGTCAGTTGCAGTAATATAAGCCAGTACCTGAGCTCCGGGATAGATGTCGGTATTTTCCCATATCTCATCAAAAATATAAAAATCAGTAAGTCCCTTAGTTATAGGATGTTTATTGTCAAAGCCAGATATCTTTCCTTTTGTCTGTGCACCATGTTTTGTTTCTTTTCCCCATCTGCCAATCCCCATTTGATGATATTCCTTCCAGCCATAAAATGAAGATGCCCCGGCATGGAAGAACAGGACACCACCTCCCTCCTGAACATACTTCAGGAAATCAGCTTCCCATTTTTTTGTCATACGGAAGTCATTATCCGGCCAGGAATTCCAGTTGCTGAGAATAACATCGTATTTTTTTAATTCTTTATATGTCAGAGTATCAGGCATTTCAGTGACTTTTGTGGTGAATAGTCCTGAGTCCTTATAAATCTTAACAAGCTGTGGTGTTGTCTTTTGCCAGTCATGGTTGTTTTTTCCGCTTAAAATTAACACTTTAATGAGATCCTCTTTTTTACTGCCTGTGCAGCATAAGATTATTGAGAATGCGATAAAAATCTGAATGCTTCGACGGATAAAAACTCTGTAGATATTCATAATATTTAATTATATAGGGGTATAAATGTTATAACAATTTGGACAGATGCTCATAGCTTCTGAAAGCTTGCTCTATGGTACCGCATTCAACGGAAAAAACGATATTCTTACCTGTCGATTTAACTATGCTGATGATGCGTTTCCAGTCAACTACCCCATCTCCGCAGGCGCATCCCACAGGAGTCCCTGAAACTTTTCCACGCTCAGCATTACTCTGGGCAAGGCTGATATCTTTTGCATGTAAATGCACCAGCCGGGTTTTCACTCTTTCAAGCCATTCATAGACGTCGGAACCCCCGGCGAGATAGCTGTTTCCTGTATCAAAATTTATTCCGATAGACGGAGATTTTACTATATCGTAAATGCTATCCAGCCCATCGGGTGTCTTGCTGTATTGTGAATGCGGCTCCAGACCAATAAATACCTTATGACGTTCCGCAACTCTGGCTGCTTCAGTTAAGGTATATTTCATGAGGCAATAGTCCATTTCTTTTGTTGTCCAGTCGGGTTTGGGACCTTCATCCGTATTGACCACATTTACTCCCATTTCAGCAGCAAAACGAATGGCCTGCTTCAGATATTCAACACTTATTTCAGGTTTGATCAAAGGTGTGTGTGATGACAGACCTGATATCTTTACCTTGTTTGCATCGCATATCTCTTTTATCCTAAGAGGATCATTATACATTGAAACAGAGTGGAAATATCCTGCTTCACTTAGCAGTTCCCTGCCCATATGAACCATGGGTTCGACATATTCATAACCGATTTCTGCTGCTTTTTTCACGCCGGCTTCAAACGGCATATCATGGGAGCGAACAAACTCCATATTAACACCTAATTTAATCATACTATTTTGATTTTTGGATTTACACGAAAGAATCGACGGAGCTATTATCAGTCCGGTTGCGCTCATTGTTGTATCTGATATGAATTTTCTTCTTGATAGTTTTCCCGGCTTTACCATTTCATTATTCTTTTACAATTCCGAAATTTATTGATAATCAGATTAGAACAAACAGGATGAAGAACGCTTCATGCCGTAATGATATTTCCAAATATATAGCTCCAAGTTTTTTTATTGTTTCAAAATAAATCATTGAAAGATTTCTTAATTTTACCCTGATGACACCCACAGAATTGACCTCAATCACAAACACGATAAAAATATTATTTTCAATCATGTGCGGTTACATCATTCCGCTAAAATCAAAATAATATTATGATGAAACCTAATATTCCAAAATACAGGGATCCTGAAAAAAAGTTGTTCTACAAAGCCGACTCCTGTTCCGAGCTTAGGGAAGCCTGGAGTAATAAGGAACTAGAATTGACTGTATTGGCACGGGGCACATATCCGGGCAAGGCGTTGGCAGAAGGTGAACTGACAAGGGTGAAAAGTATTGGCTTCTGGGACATAAAGAAACTTCAGAAGTGGGGACTGGATTGGCACACCAATGAAGGAATTGAGATATGTTTTCTTGAATCAGGTAATTTGCAGTTTCTGATGAAAGAGGGTAAGTTCAGGTTACAGCCCAATGATATAACAATTACCCGGCCATGGATTGAGCATAAACTCGGCGATCCTGTCGTTGATTTAAGCAAACTTTACTGGTTAATTCTTGATGTCAATATCAGGTACCCTCACCAGAAATGGCTCTGGCCTGACTGGATATTACTGAGTCATACAGACCTCCTGGAACTTACCCGATATCTAAGACAAAATGAACAACCTGTATGGAAAGCCAGCAGCGAAATCCGTGAATGTTTCGTAAATATCGGTAAAGTTGTCACTATGTGCGACAGGAAACCCTATGAGTCGCATTTGAAGATCCTTATTAACACGCTTTTAGTATTATTACTTGAGCTGTTTCAGAAGGGAAGCATACCTCTGGACAATTCACTGGTCAAGAGTAAAAGAACCGTCGAGCTATTCCTGAAAACCCTGGAATTACACATTGCAGACAGATGGACCGTCGAAAAGATGGCTGGCTATTGTCTGATGGGGTCAACCCGTTTTACATACTACTGTAACGAAATCATCAATTGTTCACCAATGGAATACCTTAACCTTCTCAGGCTTAATGAAGCTGCAAAGCTTCTTGTGATGGAGCCTGACACCACCATAGCTGAAATTGCCTACCGCAGCGGTTTTTCTTCACCCCAATACTTTAACTTTGCTTTTAACAGACATTATAAAACTGCTCCCGGCAATTACAGGAATCATCAATTGCAGTTGAATAAGGATTTCGTTTCGCAGGAACAGGAATAAGTTATTAAATTACCCGGAACTGCCATCATTGCCTCCGGTTGGGAGACATGCTGGTGTGTATGAAATGATATATTACTGCCGTTTATGCAAATCCTAAGTATTCAATGATATTTGTCTGAATTTTGCAACTAACCGATTAGGAAAATGAAAAATTCAAAAAATCCAACCCGACGCGAATTTATTACAAGTTCCGGAATTGTTGCAACCGGTTTAGCCCTTGGTGCTCCGTCACTCTATGCCGCAAGTTATAACCGGATAGCCGGAGCCAATGATAAAATCAATATGGGTTTTATCGGTATCGGGAACAGAGGTTCTCAGCTGCTTAATCTCTTTATGAAACAGCCTGATATGGAAGTTGCAGCGCTATGCGACATCTATGAACCATACCTTCTGCGCGACCGGGCCAAAGTTGATCCGCGTTATCTTAAAGACAGACCCGGACAGATCCCGAAAATGGGTGAGAAATTTCTGAGGCAACCTGTTGTCTATAATGATTACAGGAAACTTCTTGAGAATAAAAGTATTGATGCGGTATGTATTGCGACTCCTGATCATTGGCATGCCATTCAGCTTGTGGATGCCATCAAAGCAGGAAAAGACGCATATGTTGAAAAACCATTGACCAATACCCTGGTGGAAGGCAGAAAGATGGTGCAGGCCTGGGAGGCCAGCGACCGTGTTGTAATTGTAGGACTTAACCGTCGCGGCAACAGAGTATTTCAAAAACTTGCTAAAGAAATTCCTGCCGGTAAGATTGGTAAAATATCAGTTGCCCGGGCTGCCAGGATCAGCAATATGGCTCCTGATGGAATCGGAAAACTAAAACCAGAACAACCTCCGGAAGATCTGAACTGGGATATGTGGCTTGGGCCACGTGCTTTTCGCCCGTACCAGTATAACATTGCTCCTTATATGTTCCGTTGGTGGAGTGATTATTCAAGCCAGATGGGGAACTGGGGTGTACATTATATGGATGCGTGCCGGTGGCTGATGGGAGAGACAGCTCCTGTAGCCATATCCGCCCAGGGTGGCAAATTTGTTCTTGAACATGATGCAGATATCCCCGACACCATGCAGGTAACATTTGAGTTTGCTTCCGGGAAGATAATTTCTTTTTGTATCTATGAAGCTTCCGGTGGTAGCCTGATACCTTACGGTGAGCTGGAACTGCGTGGAACAAAGGCTAATCTGTATGCAAGCGAGAAAGGGTACCGTATTATACCCTCCGGACCCGGTCAGTTCCAATCCTGGAAAAAGCAGGTTGAGGAAGAAGAATTTTTAAATCCGGACCAGACAGCCGATGATGGCAGCAGTGCTGACAGCACTTCGGGTTTGATACGTAATTTTCTCGATTGTGTTAAATCAAGGCAGAGAAGCACACTTTGTACCCTCGAAGAAGGACATCGGTCTACCTCTTTTGCACATCTCGCAAATATCGCTTATGCGGTTAAGCAAAGAGTGGAATGGGATCCGGTAAATGAAAAATTTACAAACTCCGAAAAAGCTAATCAGCTACTCAGTTACGAATACAGGAAACCATGGAAAATATAACCATTATACATAACTATATGAATCAGTCCAGACGTGAATTTATTAAAACGGCTTCGATAGTGTCCGCAGGAACTATTATAAGTCCTAAAATTTATCCTGCCCCGCAACCGTCAAAGCCTGAAACTTATCCGGTCAGCGTTTTTACCAAGAGTCTTCAATTTCTGAATTATCCCCAGCTTGGAGAAACTCTGGCTGCAATAGGCTTCAAAGGTGCAGAATTGTCTGTCAGAACCGGAGGTCATGTTCTTCCGGAAAATGTAAAAACCGACCTTCCAAAGGCAATAAAAACACTGGGACGGTCAGGAATAAGCGTCCCTATGATTGTTACAGGAATTGTTGACCCTGGAGATCCTCTTACTGAAATAGTTCTCGGTACAGCTTCAGAACAGGGTGTAAGATTTTACCGGATGGGATATTTAACTTATGATCCTGCAAAATCTGTTATGGATAACCTTGGGTCCCATAAGAAGGTATTTGATAAACTTGAAAAGATCAACATGAAATTCGGGATTCAGGGTTGCTACCAGAATCATGCAGGAACAAATGTTGGTGGCCCGGTCTGGGATCTGTACTCGCTCGTGAACGGTTGCGATCCGAAACATATAGGTGTTCAGTATGATATCCGGCATGCAGTAGTTGAAGGAGGAACGGCATGGCCTCTGGGGATGAAACTCCTCGCTCCATGGATCAAAACAATTGCAATCAAAGATTTTTACTGGGGGAAAGAAAACAAAAAATGGCGCATTGTAGATGTACCGTTAGGAGAAGGTATGGTCGACTTTGATGCTTACTTTAAGAATTATGTCAGTTTTGGGATTTCAGGCCCTGTTACAATGCATTTCGAGTATAATCTCGGAGGAGCTGAGTCAGGGTCTAAAACCACCACTATGAGTATTGCGGAAATCTCAGGTTTTATGAAAAATGACCTGAACTGGTTGAGAAGGAAATTAAGTGAACATGGAATAACGGGTTCTGCCGGATAGTGGTTTCCCGTTAGCATGGATTCAGGGATAACATGGATTGCATAATAGATGCAATTTTGGACATAAAGCATTAAAATTAATTATATGGGAACTTTAAAAGGTAAAAATGCTTTTGTAACAGGAACCTCGCAGGGAATTGGTGCAGCAATTTCAAAAGAGCTGATTGAATCGGGATGCAATATTTGTATGCATTATTTTCATTCTCCGGATGAACCCTCAGTTCTTCAAAAATTGGCTGAGGCAAAAAATCAAAAAGCAATTTGTCTGCAGGCTGATTTAACCTATGAATCAGAAGTGGTCAGCTGTATCCGTGCAGGAGCGGAATTCCTGGGATCTATTGATATACTTGTAAACAATTCAGGAGCTCTTGTTGAGAGAAGGTTTGTCTCGGCTATAGATATTGACTACTGGAAATCGCTGATAGATATTAACCTTACTTCTATGATGCTGGTAACCAGAGAAATGCTGCCACATCTGAATCAGAATGAAGGTTCCAGTATTGTAAATATTTCCTCTCTTGCCGGACGTATGGGCGGGCATCCCGGATCGTTGGTCTATTCAACCTGCAAGGGAGCAGTGTTGACATGGTCAAGATCCCTTGCAAAGGAACTTGCCCCTGCTAACATCCGGGTAAATGCGGTTGCTCCGGGATTCATTGAGGGAACAAGATTCCATGCGGTTCATACAACCAGGGAATCGGCATTGAAAACAATTGAATCTATTCCGCTTAAACGATCAGGAAATCCCGGAGATGTTGCAAGAGCCGTAGTTTTTCTGGCTTCTGAATACAATGGCTTTATTACGGGTGCCACCATTGATGTAAACGGTGGTGTATATTGCATTTAAATCTACTGAAACATTTTCTTTAAATGATGATCCGTTTTGATCTGGCAGCAGATCCGCCAGCTATCCTGAAATTAAATTCAAAATTATTTCATTATGCTAAGTAAAAAGCTATTCTTATTCCTTCTGATTATCTCATGTTTAGAATTGACGATAAACATACAGGCTCAGAAAAATACCGAACCTCCTTTCGTGCCAACCTGGAATTCCCTGAAGAAAAGCCGTACACCGCAGTGGCTTAAGGATGGAAAGTTCGGTATCTACACTCACTGGGGTCTCTATTCGGTTATGGCACATGGTGGAAATGCCACCTGGGTTGCCAATGCGGTTTATACCAAACCAGATTCCGAAGCCAGAAAATGGTGGGAGCAAACTTATGGTCCTATAAATAAGTTCGGTTATCAGGATATTGTTCCTATGTTCAAGGCTGAGAAATTCAATGCTGATGAGTGGGCTGACCTGTTCCAGAAATCAGGTGCCCGATTCGCCGGTCCGGTGGCTGAACACCACGATGGGTTTGCCATGTGGGACACGAAGTGGGATGAGTATAATGCAGCCAGAATGGGGCCAAAAAGGGATATTGTCGGGGAACTGGCGAAAGCCATCAAAAAGCGAAACATGAAATTTGTTACTGCTTTCCATCATGCTGAAAACTGGTTCTATTTCCCAACATGGGACACAACTCTGGACTGCAGTAAACCTGAATACTCAGGCCTTTATGGTCCTGTCCATAAAAAAGATGCCCTACCCGACAAAGCGTTTCTCGACCAGTGGAAGGGCAAGATCGTTGAAGTTATAGATAAATACGATCCCGATTTCATATGGTTTGACTTTGGATTGAAGCTTGTTACTGATCAGTATAAGATGGATGTTCTTTCTTACTTTTACAACCACGCAGCTGCCGAAAAGAAAGAAGTGGTTGCGACTTACAAGGGACACGACCTGCCCCCCGGAGCCGGTCTTCTCGACCTTGAACTGGGGCAGGAAGCCGAACTGACTTATTACGAATGGATAACCGATTCATCAATTGACAGCATAGGTGCATGGGGCTATGTTGACGGAATAGGTTACAAGTCACTTGACAATCTCATAGATAATCTCGTTGACCGGGTCAGCAAGAACGGATATCTTTTGCTGAATGTAGGTCCTAAAGCCGATGGTACAATTCCTGAAAAAGCTAAAGAGCTGCTCCTCGGTATGGGAGAATGGCTGAAGATCAATGGTGAGGCAATTTATGGAACTACACCATGGGAGGTTGCCGGTGAGGGTCCGACAAGGATAAGCAACGCAAGCTCTGCCGGAGTTCGCGGATTCAACGAGAATAATTCCCTCAGATATACGGGAAAGGATATTCGCTTTACCGTTAATGGCAAAAATCTGTATGCCACAGCTTTAGCCTGGCCCGGTGAAAAAGTTGTGATCAAAAGCCTCGCACCAAACGGGCAGACATGGGCAGGATTGTACCCGTCGGAAATCAATTCCGTCACTATGCTGGGTGATGGCAGAGAGCTGAAGTGGGAGATGTCGAAGGAAGGTCTGAGCATTAAAACACCTGAAACAAAGCCTGGAGATTGGCCTGCATATGTCTTCAAAATTGTAAGGAAGAATCCATTTTAACAGGAATCCCGGACTCACAACCGCAACTAAGGCGGACATAATAAGTAAATGAAATGGGACAATATTTTCTGAAAAAATTTGTATTGACAGCCACCGGGGGGATGTTGTGTTTTATCCCTGAAAGTAAGGAAAAGGTAATTACACCGAGGCCGAACATTCTTCTTATTCACGTTGACCAGTTAAGGTTCGATTGCCTAGGTGTAACCGGGAACAGAGATATAAAAACTCCTAATATTGATGCAATTGCACATGACGGTGTAGTTTATCGGAACACCTTTACAACATATCCTGTTTCCACCCCCTCACGGTATTCACTACTGTCAGGTTTATACGTCAATGAACATCAGGGCTGGACAAATCATTGTACTTTAAATCCTGAAATTGAAACATTTCCCGAGCTCCTGAGGCAATCGGGATATAAGACAAAAGCAGTCGGGAAATGCCACTTTACACCTACCTACCTCGATGTGGGTTTCACTGAACTTGAACTTGCAGAACAGGATGGTCCCGGGCGGCTTGATGATGACTATCACAGAGACCTGATGAAGAATCATATTATCGACAGGAATGACCTGGAAGATCAGGTGAGCAGTTACCGGGTAAAAGCAGGAAAAGAGTACTTTGAATCTTTTGGAGCAATTCCCACTAATTTACCTGATACTTTTTATTCAACCAGATGGATTGCTGACAGGGCGCTCGAAACTATCAGGAACTGGAATAAGTCAGGTAACATGTTAATGGTCGGATTTATAAAGCCTCATCATCCCTTCGATCCCCCTGTTTCATGGAAAGATATGTATGATCCGTCGAAGTTATCGCTTTTGCCGGGTTGGAATGCAAATATGGATAGTATTGATTTAATGATATCCAAAGGTTATTTCCCTAATGAAAAACTTACAGAAAAAAGTTTGCGTAAAGTAATGGCTTATTATTATGCCTTAATTTCCCAGATTGACTTTGAAGTAGGTGAAATGATTAAATTACTAAAACAAAAGGGGTTGTATGAAAACACTCTGATTATTTTTACCTCCGATCACGGAGAACATATGGGATATCATCACCAGATCTTAAAAGGAGGCGAAATGTTTGAATCTATTATGAGAATTCCTCTGATCATTAAATATCCCGCAAATAAAAAAAGTGGAACGACAAACAGGGAACTTGTATCTAATATTGATATAGCTCCAACGATCCTGCTTCAGACCGGCATTAAACCACCCCGGCGAATGTCGGGCATTGATCTGTTCCAGGATAAGATCGGCAGGGAAATTATCTTTTCGCATAATAATATGGGCAAAAGTACTATTGCAAGAACTCAGAAAGGAAAACTAATATTTACACCTCAGGGCAGGAGCTTATACTTTGATCTTGTTAAGGATCCTCTGGAATTTACAGATCTTTTTAATAATCCGGATTATCAGAAAGAGATTGCCGGATTGAGAGAAAGTATTGTTAAATGGCAGGGTAATGATAGTCCTGATGTAAAAGTTTACCTTGATGAAAATGCACCGGTAATTAAGCAGCCAAATGTTCCCTTACTCACAGATGATCACAGGGAGATTATTAGCAGGTACTTTGAGCAAATGATGAAAAGCAGCAAATAAAAATAGCACAGAGTCACACCAAATTTTTCTCCATTGTTAGTTTCATATTACATTTCGTAAAATCCGGTCCGGCGATCCCTGATTACATCATTGTACCTGTTAATCATTTTATTATCAGCCTCTGTCTCATCAATTTCCACAACGCCAACATGGGTGGTACTGTCAGGCGCAGTAGAGAGTTTTTTCCCAACCGGGGAGGTGATCTGGCTTGCCCCGGTAAATGTGAAATCGTCATCACCTCTTTTTTCAGTTCCGATCCTGTTCGCCGTGACGGCAAAAATTCTATTTTCGATGCACCGCGTTACCATCGCATTCTGGGCATAGGGCATAACCAGATTTGACGGGTGGGCAACTATCTGTGCACCTTTCAGGGCCAGGGTCCTGCAGACTTCGGGAAATATCCAGTCGAAGCAAATCATTACTCCGACTTTTGCTCCCTTAATGTTATATGCTTTCAATGGTTTATCCCCCGGTGAAAACAAAATATTTTCCTTATAAAAGAGATGTATTTTTCTATAGGTATCAATTATCTCTCCATCGGAAACTATCATTAAAGAATTATAGATTAAGTTTTTATCAATTTCTGCAAATCCGGCAACCAGCGTGGCCCCTGTCATTTCAGATAGTTCTTTCAGAAATGCCGATGTTATGCCGTCACTTGTTTCTGCAAGTTCATTTAATTCTTGTTTAGATGTAAAAGCATAACCGGTGGCGAATAGTTCCGGTAACACTAAAAGATCGGCTCTGACTTCTTCAAGTAGTGACCGGATCTCATCAAAATTTCTTTCTTTTGCACCAAAAACCGGTGAATTTTGTATATATCCAATTTTCATTTAGAAGTTATTTAGCCTCGTAAATAGCATTATGGTATTTGTCAATAGTCTGATGGAGACCAGCACAATAAATGTATGAATAAAAATGAGGTTGAGTAAAAAAAGTAAATAAAATAATATCATTCATCTCTTGTTATTCATTACATTTTTCATCTGCAGGGAATTGCCTACCTTTGATTCGATGTTCATGGATTCATTTTATTCCTTTACATGCTCCTGAATATGGAACACTTAATTAAAAAACCGAAAACCGGAAAATACCCGCAAAAAATAAGGGATTCGGAATCAAGATATAAAAGTCTCTTCGAGAACTCGATAACAGGAGTTGCCCAGATATCCATTGACGGGCGACTGATTGAAGTAAATGCGGCATTGGCAACTTTGTATGGCTATTCAGACCCCGAAGAAATGATTAAGAAGGTTAATAATGTCAGCAAGCTGTATGAAAATCCTGTTGAAGGGACTGAAATTTTAAGCACTCTTAAAGAAAAAGGGGAAACTAAGCCACGTGAAATTTCTATGGTAAGACGTGATGGAACCAGGCTTACAGTGCTGGTTGGAGAGAGGGAGATACGTGATACGAATGGTAGGGTGATTGGTTACCAGGCTGAACATGTTGATATTACCGATCGCAAGCGAAAGGAAGAAGAATACACTCAAAGAAAAGAAGCTGAAGTAAAGATCATGGAGAGCGAATCCCGATACCGCACCCTTTTTGAATATTCAGTGGTACCTATATGGGAGCAGGATTGTTCAGGATTGCAGATTTTTTTCAATAGTCTCAGGGAAGAAGGTATTAAGGATTTTCGTTCATATTTCAGAAAAAACCCTGAAAAAGTCAGATATTGCATTTCCCTGGTCAGGATAATTGACGCAAACAAGATCAGCCTCAATTATCTGGGAGTTAAAAACAAATACGAAATGACAGAACATCTTTCGGATTTTTTCATAAAAGAGTCGTTAGATATTCTGGCTGAAGAGTTTACTGCTTTTGCAGAAGGAAAAATGCAATTCGAAGGAAATATTCCTGTAAAAATGCCACATGGTATCCGGCAGCTTTTTTTCAGGTTACAGGTATTGCCGGATTATTACGATACATTTTCAAGAGTAATGGTATCGTGGATAGACATAACCGAAAGGATCAGATATGAAAAAGTTTTGGAAGAATCAAGCATGGTTCTCCGCGATCTTAACAGGCATATCGAGAAGGCCCGTGAAGATGAAAGGACAAGAATTTCCCAGAATCTGCATGACGACCTTGGACAGAAGTTAACCGCATTAAAAATGGATTTTTCCTGGCTAAAAGCCAGAGTAGGGGTTCAGTCAATAATTGTTTCTGAGAAATTTGCCTCGATGGAAAATTCGCTTGATGAAGCTGTTGGAACGGTACAGCGTATTTCGTCTGATCTTCGTCCAAGAATTCTTTATGATCTGGGTCTTACTGCAGCAATTGAATGGCAGCTGAACGAATTCAGCAAAACCACTGGTATTAAATGTACATTCAGGGTCAACCTGAAAGACATCGCAATAAATGATAATTTGTCAATAATTGTTTTTAGAATAATTCAGGAATCACTTACAAATGTAATCCGGCATTCACAGGCTACGGAAGTATCTGTGAATCTTAAATATCAAAAGGATTATCTTAATATGATTATCAGGGATAACGGTATTGGCATCGATCAGGATAAATTGAACAATCAGAAATCGTACGGATTGATGGGAATGAAAGAGAGAGCCAGGGCGTATGGGGGTGAAGTCAAAATTAAAGGAGCAAAAGGTACGGGAACTACTGTACATGTCATTATTCCAATGGCTGTTGAATAGTTCCCTGCGCACAATAAAACCAGATGACAATATAATGATTTAGTAATCAAACAATACTACCATCATCATGATAAAAGTGTTAATAACCGACGACCATCCGATAGTACGCCAGGGAATAAGACAGATCCTTGAGGATGATAAAGAACAGCGGTTTGGAGTTATTGAAGAAGCAGGCAATGGGAAAGAACTACTGGAAAAAATCAATAAAAATGATTACAATGTTATTTTGCTCGATATTTCATTACCCGGACGAAGCGGACTTGAGTTGCTAAACGATGTAAAAAAGCTTAAGCCTGAAATTGCAGTTTTAATACTGAGCATATACCCTGAGGAGCAATATGCCGTTCATGCTTTAAAACATGGTGCCTCGGGTTATCTGACAAAGTCAAGTGCTCCTGACGAACTTATTGCGGCAATAGTAAAAGCTTCCAGCGGAGGAAAGTATATTACCGCATCGCTTGCGGAGAAAATAACAATGAACTTTTTCAATGACAGGGAAAAACCATTGCAGGAAAAACTATCGGTTCGCGAACTGGAAGTTATTTTGCTTCTGGCTTCGGGAAAAACCTTAAGCGGTATAGGAAAAGAGTTATCCCTGAGTCCCAAAACAATAAGTACCTACCGTCAGAGGATTCTTGTCAAGCTTAAGCTTCAAACCACCTCTGAGATCATCAGATATGCTATAAATGAGGGGCTGGTGTAAAGGAGGCAATTCCGCTTTCCTTTAGCCTGTTTGTAGGAAATATCCTACATCAAAATCAGTCAAAACCTTACAATTAAACTGGTTAATAGGTTTTATCTTACCCTACTCCAAAAATGGACTTATTATATTATAACAGGTACCAGGGTATGAATAGAATTGAGTCGTATTCAATTGCTGAATATTTATCAGGACATATGACTTTGCTTTCGCCTTGCACCTATCCTAAATTCCTTAAAAAATATTTTGTGTGCGGTTCTGTTTATTTTTTCCAAAATACATCTATAATTTATAAGGATACTGAAATATGTAAGCAGCATCTTATTAATAATATACAAGCTGTTTTATGATATCATTTGATACGCCGACAGTACTATTCAGCTCTCTGCTGATTGAAATAGTAAGCACATTTGTAATGGTGCTTCTATGGCTGCAGAACAGGAAACGCTTCGAAGGGATTAAATTGTGGGTGATCAATTTTAGTTTTCAGACTATTGCTCTCATTCTTATAATTTTACGCGGACAGATATCCGATTGGATATCAATCGATCTTTCAAATATTTTGGTTATCACCGGAGCACTTCTGGGCCTTATGGGACTTGAGAAGTTTATAGGAAAGAGGGGACGGCATATACATAATTTTATCATTCTGGTAATCTTTGCATTTATCCATATCTGTTTTATATACGTTAAACCTGATCTGGCTGTAAGAAATCTGAATACCTCTTTAGCCATGGTGATTATATTTTCCCAGTGTTCATGGCTTTTATTATATGAAGTTAAGGGAGATGCAAAAAAGATCGGATTTCTGACAGGAGTGCTTTTTTTTGGTTACTGTCTGATAAATATTGCCAGGATTATTTACATTATTATTGCAGAGCCTACTGATACTGAATATCTTAATCTAAGTATATTCGAAACATCTGTCCTCATTTCATTCCAGATTTTATTCATTCTTGTTACGTATAGTCTTGTCCTGATGTACAACAGAAGACTATTATATGATATTGTCGCTCAGGAAGAAAAATACTCCAAAGCATTCAAATCCTCTCCTTATGCTATTATTCTTACCAGTCTCAGTGACGGGAAAATTATTGAGGTGAATGATAAATTCTTTAAAATAACTGAATATCTGCCTGATGAAGTCATGAATAAAACAACGCTCGAATTAAAGATATGGAACACAGATGATGACAGACTTGTTATAGTTAAAGCCTTATCAAAAAACGAGAAAGTTCATGATCTTGAATTTCAGTTCAGAAAAAAATCCGGAAGGAAATTCCCGGGAATTATCTCATGCGAAATACTGACTGTAAATAATGAGAGCTGTATACTTACCAGTATTAACGACATCTCAATCCGTAAAGATGCTGAGAATGAAATAAAGCTGAATGAAGCACGGCTTGAGGGTCTTCTCAGGATATCAAATCATAAAGCAAAAACAGTCCAGGAATATCTCGATTTTGCACTTGATGAGGCTTTAAAACTAACCCAGAGTCAGATCGGGTATATTTATTACTACGATGAGGAGAAAAAAGAGTTCACACTCAGCTTTTGGTCGGAAAATATAATCGTTCCTGGTCCGATTGACGAACAACAGACTGTTTACCCTTTTGAACTAAACGGTTTACTTGAAGAGACGGTTCGTCAGAAAAAACCGGTTGTCCTTAATGATTTCAGGGCAGAAAATCCTCTGAATAATGAATCTGCTGTAAGTGATACATCTGTCTGTAAGTGTATGACTCTACCGGTATTTTTTGATAACCAAATTGTTGCTGTTGTAGTGGTTGCCAACAAAGAAACGAACTACACTGCAACAGCCGTAAAGCAACTGGAACTTATGATGAATTCTGTATGGCATATTACGGAACAGATCAAAACTGAAATATCGTTGAAGGAAACCCAGGCTATATTTACAGCTGCAATGGACTACAGCCCTGCCGGAATTGCTATTGCCGAAGCTCCTTCCGGATTGTTGAAATATGTTAACCAGGCAGGACTTCTGATTAGTAATAACTCTGAAAAACAGATTTTAAACAAAGTTGACCTGCATACATACTTTGCAGGCTGGAAGATCAAACACCTTGACGGAACACTCTACAAACCTGATGAAGTCCCCCTTGCCCGTGCCATAAAATATGGCGAAGTAAACAGCATGGAGTTCATGATCTCGCGTGAAAATCAGGATGACAAAATAGTATGGGCAAATGCTGCTCCTGTGTTTGACGATGAAGGAAAAATAAAGGCAGGGATAGTTGTATTTCTGGATGTAACGGAAAGTAAGAAGGCTGCGGATGCGATTAAGATGAGTGAAGAAAAATTCCGGAACCTGTTTGAAAATTCTGCCGTCGCTAAATCGATGACTGGCATTGATGGTACTATGGAAGTGAATACGGCTTTTTGTGATATGCTGGGTTATACCAGGGATGAATTGAAGTCAAAAAGCTGGATGGAAATTTCCCACCCCGATGATTTTCAGGTTACTGAGGATAATATCAGGTTGTTGATGGAGGGTAAATCTGAAAAGGTCAGATTTGAGAAAAGGTTCATTCACAAAAACGGGAACATCATATGGGCTGATCTTGCTTCTTATCTGCAGCCTAACAGGAAAGGGAATCCTGATTATTTTATAACAACCCTGTTTGATATTACATACAGAAAAAATGCAGAAGAATCTATCAGAAGGAGCGAAGAGAAATTGCGGGCAGTTCTCGATGCCACTCCTTTTCCGGTTGCGGTAGTGGATCTTCAGGATGAAACTATTTTATTATGGAGCAGGAGTGCTGTTGAGCTTTTCGGACATACTGCACCCACTACTAAGGAGTGGTATTTGATTGCTTATCCTGATCCGGATTACAGAGAAGAGGCCGTTAAACGGTGGAAACTATTCCTGAAAATGGTCAATAAAACCGGACAGGCCGTCAATACCGGAGAATACCGGATTACATGCAAAGATGGCTCGGAACGCATATGTGAACTTTATGCTACTTTTTTATCTGACAATCTGATAGTGACTTTTAACGATATTACAGAACGGAAACTGATTGAAGAAAAAATTCACAAAATGAATGAAGATCTTGAAAGTCGTGTCTCAACTCGTACTGCACAACTCGTGGCATCGAATAAAGAACTTGAGGCATTCAGTTATTCAGTTTCTCATGATCTGAGAGCTCCTCTGAGGGCTATACATAGTTTTGCAAATATACTTGGCGAAGATTATAAAGACATTTTGGATGCAGAAGGAAGAAGGATTACGGATATCATAAAATCCAGTTCTGTCCATTTGGGGAAACTGATTGACGATCTGCTTGAATTTTCCCGTATGGGCAGGAGCGGCATAAATTATTCCAGGATCAACATGACTCATCTTGTCAGTTCAGTTTATCAGGAATTGACTCACGAGAAAGAGAAGGGACGGGTCATTTTCCTGGTCCATAAACTTCCGTCAATATCAGGCGATAATACCCTGATGAAGCAGGTAGTCAGGAATCTTATTTCAAATGCTTTGAAATATTCATCAAAGAATAAGATTGCTGAAATAGAAATCGGATCCGATAAAAACGGAGATGAAATCATCTATTGGGTAAAAGATAACGGAGTAGGTTTCGACATGCAGTATATGAAAAAACTTTTTGGAGTGTTTCAGAGACTTCACAGTACCAGGGATTTCGAGGGTAATGGTGTGGGGCTGGCCATTGTCAAGCGCATTATACTTCGTCACGAGGGCAGGGTTTGGGCTGAAGGAGAAGTGAATAAAGGTGCCAGGTTTTATTTTGCACTTCCCGATAAATAGTATAATCCGGACAACAAATAAAAACTGAAAGACAAATAATATAACCTAAGTAATTTAATAGTATAAACCAATTACAATTGAAGATATGACCGATTTGAATGCTGTAGAAATTTTAATTGTCGAAGATGATCCCCGGGATGCCGAATTAACATTGCGTGCATTGAAAAAAAACAATCTTGCCAATAATGTTTTTGTTGCGGAGGATGGAGAAGAAGCGCTTGACTTTTTCTTTTGCAGGGGAAAATTTGAAGGAAGGAGTTTTCTGAATCCTCCAAAAGTTGTTTTGCTCGATCTGAAGCTTCCGAAAGTTGACGGACTCGAGGTTCTCAGGCAAGTGAAAAGAGATAAACGTACAACACACATTCCTGTTGTAATTGTCACCTCTTCCCGTGAAGAACCCGACATGAAGGAAGCTTATGAACTTGGTGTGAACAGTTATGTGGTTAAGCCTGTCGCTTTCGACAAGTTTGTGAATGCTATGAGCAGCCTGGGGTTATACTGGTTACTTGTAAATCAACCCGTAAGATTATAGTCATTCCATTGTAAAACAAACGGATGAGAGTCAATTTGTAGAACACTGCAGAATATTACGTATGAAAGAAGCCATTAATATATTGTTCATCGAAGATGTACCTGCCGATGCAGAGCTTATCTGGCGCGAGATATCAAAAGATAAAATCATTTTCGAGAAAATGCTTGTCGAAACAAAAAAGGACTTTGTTTCTGCAATTAAGTCCTTTAATCCCGATCTTATAATTTCAGATTATTCATTACCTCAGTTTGACGGGATGGAGGCGCTTATTCTGAAGAATGAGCTTGCCCCTCACTTACCTTTTATTCTGGTAACAGGTTCCATTAACGAAGAAATTGCCGTGGAATGTATGAAATCGGGAGCTGACGATTATGTTATCAAACAGAATCTTTCACGGCTTGGACCCTCCATAGAGGCAGCTATCGCTAAGAAGAAAGTTTTACACGAAAAGGAACTGGCTGAAAAAACACTCCGGGAAAGTGAAGAAAAGCTCCGGAGTATTTTCAGGGTCGCACCTGTCGGAATCGGACTTATTAAAGACAGGATAATTCTGGATGTCAACAGGTTCATTTGTGAAATGACCGGTTATACGGCTGAAGAACTTATCGGACATTCAGCTGAATTGCTCTACCCTACAAAGGCGGACTTCGATTATGTG
>Ga0182021_10003233_pt1 | contig 19162 bp, 20 predicted proteins | sample 612E3MmetaG_FD_120493 | JGI IMG/M metagenome (GOLD analysis project Ga0182021, IMG submission 120493) | Permafrost microbial communities from Stordalen Mire, Sweden - 612E3M metaG (Illumina Assembly) | ecosystem: Environmental > Terrestrial > Soil > Wetlands > Permafrost | place: Sweden... | reverse complement strand
TAAAGAAACCATCACTTATCTTGAGGATTTATTGGCGCATCCAAGTAAAATTTTAATTGTCATCGGAGAAGAATTAACTAAACTTAGAGAAAAATATGCCGATGAAAGACGCACTAAAGTTTACAAAAGCAAAGTCGGCGAATTTTCGGAAGAAGATTTAATTCCTAATGAACCAACCGTGGTCACCTTGACCGATACCGGTTACATCAAGAGGCAGAGTTTGAATAGTTTCCGCACCCAACAGCGGGGCGGCAAAGGTATTATCGGCATGACTACTAAAAATGACGAAGACATGATTGCCGACATTAAATACTTGGAGACCCACGATAACATCTTATTTTTTACCAATAAAGGAAAGGTTTACCAAATTAAAGCGTACGAAATAAACGAATCTTCGAGGACCAGTAAAGGCACAGCAGTGGTGAATTTACTAAACATTGAGTCGGGCGAAAAAGTTGAGTCATTTGTGGCCTATGGCAAGGGGTCGGAAGCTAAATACGTCTTTTTGACCACTAAGAAAGGCACCGTTAAAAAAAGTTCCTTGTCGGAATTTGCCAATATCAGACGCAGTGGCATTTTAGCGATTAAGCTGGAGAAAGAGGATGAATTAGTTTGGAGTAAATTAAGTAGCGGTAATGACGACATTTTGCTGGTTACCCGAAACGGCAAATCAATTCGATTCTCCGAAAAATCGGTTCGCGGCATGGGAAGAAACACCATGGGAGTGCGAGGCATTTTAATTAAAAAAGACGCTAAAGACGACCGGGTTATTCAGATGGACGTCGTCGGCAAAACGCAAAAGTGCGAAGTCCTAACTATTATGGAAAAGGGCTTAGGCAAAAGAACTCCGGTTGAACAATTTCACGTCCAGGGACGGGGCGGGCAGGGCGTAAAGGTTGCCGAAGTGACCGAAAAGACAGGCAAAGTTGTCACCTCGCAAATTATTCCGGACGGGTGCGAAGAAGTAATTATGACCTCACAAAAAGGACAAATCGTAAAGCTGGAAATAAATTCAATTCCCAAACTTTCCCGAGCAACGCAGGGTGTAATTTTAATGCGCTTTTCCGATAAAAACGACCACGTTGCTTCCGCCGCCTGTCTTGGGAAATAATGTTATAATAAATTTATGAAAATTGATGAACGGACTGAAGTGAAACGAAAGGAGTTCGCCTGCAAGCGAAGCGGACAGGCGAGGGGTGGGAATTTATGAAGATTGATGGCCGCGCGATTGCTTCCAACATTCTAGGTGAACTCAAAATTAAAGTTCTTGAATTAAAAAAGCGGGGGATTATCCCCACCATGGCAGTTATCCTAATTGGTAACGAAGAATCCTCCAATGTATACGTCAGACAAAAAGAATTAAAGGCCCAAGAGATTGGCGCCACAGTTAAAATTTTCCGCTTTGACGAAACTGTAACTAATGAAGAACTCGAAGCGCTGATAAAAAAACTTGATGCAGACCAAAACATTCACGGCATCATTTTACAGCGGCCCGCACCTGCAAAAATAGAAGTTGAAAGATTAGAAGAATTAATTTCCCGCGCAAAAGAAATCGATGGCTTCGGCAAAGATTCTTTATACACCGTTCCAGTCGCCGCGGCTGTTTTTAAGATTTTAGGCGAAGTCTTTGGTAAACTAAATGAGAGCATATCGTTTAATGAATGGCTAAAATCTCAGAACATTGTAGCCATAGGAAAAGGCGAGACTGCCGGACAGCCAATCATCGATTACTTACATAAAAGGGGACTTGAACCGATTGTTGTTGATTCTAAAACCGAAAATATAAACGCCACTATTAAAAACGCCGACATTATTATTTCGGCAATAGGGAAGAGGGGAGCGATTGATTTTTCAGGCCTTAAAAAAGACGTTATTTTAATCGGTGTTGGTTTGTCTTCGGACGATGAAGGCAAAACTCGGGGAGATTATAACGAAGATGAACTTGAACAAGTAGCCTCGTTTTACACTCCAACTCCGGGGGGAGTCGGTCCGGTTAACGTCGCGTTTTTGCTGGAAAACCTTGTCGAAGCAACAGAAAATCTTTCCACATAAACTTCTAAAAAGTATTGACAGTAATGGCTAAAAGCTTACTATGTCTATATGCAAAAGAGTGGGGCTGGAGCCATCATTGTTTTCTTTGTCGTCCTTTTTGTTTACACCAAATTGGTCGGGCCGATTCCGTTTTTTATCAACAGCGTCAACACCACCAAGACTGACTTGTTTTCCAGTAGCGGTGAGGGCAAGGTGACAGCGGTTCCAGATCAGGCTACCGTCAATGTCGGAATAACACAACAATCCCAAACCGTGGCTGACGCGAAAAATAAAGTTAATCAGACCGCCGATAAAATCATTAAGGATTTAAAGAAGTTGGGGCTTACCGATAAAAACATTAAAACCACCGCTTATTCCGTTAGTCCAAACTATTCCAATGGAGTTATTATGCCAATGATGCAGGGCGGACAACAGAATATCACCGGTTATACCGTTACCCAGAATTTGGAGATTCAAGTCCAACCAATTGATAAAGCGAACCAAGTGGTTGATGCCGCGACGGCAGACGGCGCAAATTTAGTCGGCGGAGTCAATTTTACCTTTAGCGATCAACTTAGTCAGTCGCTAGAACAACAGGCAACCAAACAGGCGGTAGATGATGCCAAAGCAAAGGCTCAGATGTTAGCCAACGCCGCCGGTATCAATTTAGGCAAAATTGTGAATGTGGTTACAAATTCATCGGGACAACCAATACCCATGATGGTTGCCGGAGTTGTCAAGACTGACCAATCGGCGCCGACCAATGTTACGCCGGGAGAAAATAGTTTGACTATTGACGTGGTCCTTTACTACGAAACCTACTGAGGACTAATAACAGCTACATCTACGTTAGGCTGCCCATTCCTACCAACACCAAATGCATAAACAAACACCGGATTTCCGCTGTTGTCAACGCCCGCGGTAGCATTTTCGCGTAGTCCGACATTATTTGTCAACCCACTCATGGAAGACCAGCTCCATGCGTATGGCGTCACCAGCTGAGGTTCTGTAAATGACCGACCGTCATCATAAGAAATCATATAATAAGTTCTAACCATGCCGTTATTATCCCTTCCATGAAAACCGACAAAAACCATATTATCCTTAACGGCCAGCGACGGCTTAAAGCATGACTGACCGTCCAGGCAAAAAGACCTCCAAGCTGACATCCCGGTGCTGCCGATATCAATCCTGCCATTATCGGATACCGCCATCCAAACTTGACCCTTGCTATCGACATCAAGTCCTGTCTGCCACTCCGGATCAAAGGGTAGATTTAGATTATTGGCAACACTTGTCATCCACTGCGGCTCATCGACATCTAATTTACCGCTTATTGGGTCACGGTGGATTTTGGCTAAAGCAAAACCCAAATTACCTATATTACTCGCTCCGCCTTGATTAAAAATATCACCGGAACTCCACTGCCTAAGCATTGATTGATAAAAAGACACGTTCGCCGAACCGTCCGGAGCGGTTTTTATCCGGTAGCCGATACGCCAATAGTCCGGATAACCGTCTAATTTTACTGTGGGCACTTGAGCCATATCCCAAGTATTTCCATTATCGCCTGAAGCGATTACTGCCAGACCCGGACCTTTTTCGCTTTCAAGCCAATTATAGGCTACATAAACGGTCCCGAAATTGGGGCTTTGTGGGTTATTATCTACGGTAATGTCGGGGAAACCACCAACCCACGGAGGAGTACGCGTTTCGATATGCAATGGTGCCCAAGTCTTTCCGAGATCATCGCTAAAGGTCACGCCGGGGGAAATCCGGTGCGTACCGGTTATGATGGCATCTACCCACCACAACCGGGAAGAACCGGGGGTAGGTCCCGGACCAAAAGCAACTTGTCCATGAAAATCCGGACACTCACCTTGCCATGGCTCTTTGGAAACCTCGGACCAAGTGCGTCCGCCATCCTGCGAGATTCTTAATCCTGATAAATTGCAACCATCAGAAAAAGCCACCCGTTGATGGGTTACCGCCATCAAACTTGAATCATACGGACTAACGGCAATTGACGGTTCGCTTCCAACACCTGTATTAACTTCGCTTAGAACTTTTGATTCAGGAGCATCTGATGGTTCCGGTATCACAGTTGTATCGGGAGCCGGCGTTATAGTTGGCGATGGCAATTCTACTGGTAAAGGAGACTGAATAGAAGGATTTGTTATAGTTGGAGTTTCCAAAGACCAAGGACTTTGCGACTGTTGAGCAACAGGAGTAGTTGGCTTAGCTGACTCACAAGAAGCACCAGACAAGGCAACTCCAGCTAACAGTAAGCTTTTACCTAAAGTGCGACCGATTGAAAAGTGTCTTTCCGACATAAGGCCTATAATATTACTACTTTTGGGTCGTTAAAGCAAGTTTTGGAGGCAACTATTTATTCCCTGAGTGGAAATGTTTATGAACATCGTGCAATTGCCTATTAGTAATGTGAGTGTAGATTTGGGTTGTGGCAATATTTTTGTGTCCCAGCATTTCCTGAACCGAACGGATATCAGCGCCGTTTGTTAAAAGATCCGTGGCAAAAGAATGCCGAAGCGTATGGACTGTTGCATCAACGGGAATCCTTGCTTTTCGAACATATTTTTTAACTATCCGTTCAATACTTCTGGCGGTGAGCCGCATTTTCTCTCCGCCATTTTCCTCTATTACTTTTCCCGAGTAGCGGATAAATAACGGCTTAAAAACGTCTTCCCGTTTATCCATATACATCTTGATCCAATCGGCGGCCCGGTCGGAAACAAACACCAACCTTATTTTTCTACCTTTACCGACAACCCCGAATTCTCTTCTTTCGATATTTACTTGTTCATGGTTTAAACTGACGAGTTCTGAAACACGCAAGCCGGTGGAGAAGAGCAGTTCCAAAATGGCCCGGTCGCGGATTCCTTCCTCCGTAGAAGTGTCAACGCTGGTTACCAATCTATCGACCTGCTCTTTTTCCAAAAATTTGAGGCTACGGGACTCGGTTTTAGGCAAGTCAATTTTTGACGGCTCTAAAGTTTTATAGTCGTTCTTAACTAAAAAGCGCAAAAATGAACGAAGCGCGATCACATAATAGTTCTGTGTGACTCTTTGCAAAGTTAAACCCTTGGAATCTGCACGATTAGCTAGGAACACTCTATATTTTCTAATTATAGAAAGATCCAAATCGCCTAAAGTTTTTCCGGATTGGGTAGTATCGAACCATTCATTAAAAACATCTAAATAGTGACGGTAGTCACGGATAGTCAGCTTTGAACAATTCTTCTCAATCTCCAAGTATTCAAGGAACTGACTGATTAACTCGGGTAAAGCAGCATTCTCCATAAGTATTTACTTGAGTTCGTTTTGCGACATGCAAATATTGTAAAACAAACTTAGATTATGCGACATAAGAATGTATCACAATCTTATTTTGCGACACGGGAACGTGTTTGTCAACCTTGACATACTATATTATTTCCTGTAATCTGAGCTTATGACTGAACCAATTGATACTAAATCAACAGACTGGGGTCACGGACAACGAGTTGCAGGAATGAGGTCTGAAAGACCCACGGCCGCTCATTATCAGGCGCATGAAAAACCTCGACCGCTGCACATTGGTGAAGGTCTTAGTAGAAGGCTTCATGGGCTTGCAGGAACACTAAGGAATTTAACCGAATCCCTTAATCCCGAACAACAAGTTCCTTTCGGCCAAATTTCAGAGATATATTTAGCAAAAATGCTAGCAGGACAATTGAGCGAGGATCATGCTCCTCAGGGAGAACAGTTCAGCAGAACCGAAGCGTTTGCAACCCTTGGCTATCACAATCGGAATAGAAACCCTCGCGAATATGCGGCTATGCTTTACGCACATGGTCTATTAGTAGAAGACGGCGGGCTTAAAGTAGTCAATGACTCGAACGGACAAATGGAGCCCCAATTAAAACCAAATATGCATAGAATCAGAGAAATTGCCGGTAGGAATCCTGCTGAGGATTCCAGCCTAAGCCGAACGCTTATGTTGGGCACCGAACAAGACCAAGATGCTGTTGTCCAAAGAATTTTACGCGAGCATAACATACCAAGATAATACACCCCAGGATTTGACAAAATATCTATCTCTGCTATAATTTCCAAACTATGACAGCGTTTGTTCACGAAAAAACAACGATAACTTTAAGACACGGTATACATAAAGTAGAAAATATTGTTCCCAGCAATCAATCAACAACAGTCTTTGAACGTCCGGGCCGCTTTCTTACCCGTGAAAAAATTCAAGTAGCTAATGGGGAATTGATTTTGCAAGCGATATTCGGAGATGGAGATAACGAAGAAGCTGTGCAAGGGACAGGCGAAGAACCAAGAGTTATCGACTCGGCGAGTAAAATTAGGCTAACTAGACAAGGACTTCTCATTGAAACCGTAAGGCCAGCGTAATTCCTCTTTACATGCAAGTTTATTTCCTCTAATATTTATTTATGGCACAAAACAAAAAATGTAAGTGCGACTGCCCATGCCACGGGATGTTCGGCGGTAAGCTGAAATGTCCAAAGTGCTGGTTCTTTTGCGCTTGTAAGAAGAAATAGCTAAACCTATTTAGGAAACTGCATCTACGACATGATATTGCTATCAATCTTGATATTTACAGTTTTAGAACCTGCAGCTTCCTGCGTATCCAAAGCTCCATATCGACTTTTCCACAATTTACGCTGTTCATAGCTTAGATAACATTCCTTACGTGCACCTCCTTCAGTCCCCAAAGAATATAAATAATTAAGCGAGAGCTGTATTACCCTGGCAGCTTGAGTATCCTCGGGAAAGAAATGGCCGATATATTGTTGAATGTCTATGTCCATTGAAGCAATAACTTTTGCTATATCTTTTTTGCGCGAGTTTGAATCAGTAAGCCTTTCTTCATCCACCAAAATTTTCCCAGTTAAATATCTATGCATAAGTCCAAATGACTTTCCGTCATTAACTAATCCCATTGTATACTCTACGTCATTCTCACGCAAAATGCCTCTTGCGCCACGGTAACAATCGTCAAAAGTCCTATCATATGAACGCCTATCTTCCCAGTCTTTTGGAGACCAGGCTCTTGGCTCTCTTAACCTTAATAATCTCTCATACAAGTTAGTCATCTTTAAGCTTGGGTATTATATCATGCTTTCGAGGCTGAGAGTGTCAATAGTGGATAATTTTTACAAGATTTAGCTTCAATTAGCCACAAAAAATATTTGTTTATAAAACCCATAGTAGGGGAGGAACTAGGAATTTCTAACTAGGGAAAATATAGAGAATAATTGACGGAGAGAATAAAGGCGCAACAAAAACTTTTAAATATACTGTCAAAAAATAACGACCTAAAAACCACTTCTCCCAAGAAGTGTGCCTGAGTGATGTCGTAAAAGTATTATTGTGCGACATAATCACTCATGCTCTCCTAGAGCCAAAACGCCGCTATTTTTTATTAGGCGTTAGTCCAGAGAGAAATATAAGAAGATATAGACGTCAAGTATTGCAACTACTGTTCTCTGTGGTGTCCTACGACGAAAAATTATTTGAAAACCGATGATCTATCCAGCTCTCCTCCGAGAAGTGTGTCTGCGAAGAGGCATTCGTATTTTTTTCGTACTTATAACTACTTGTATCTGCGCATACTACCTGTTGAGCAGAGCAAAGCTGTCTATCCTGTGAAAAGTCGAGTAGATATCTCGTGAAAACTAAGAAGTTATCCACATTAGCCGTAAAATAATGTCCTATAATTATAAAATGCTTTATGCATCAAACTATATCATGTCTTATAGTTTTATCAATTCCCGACCCTTGCCAAAGCCTCTCCACTTCCCTGTTCTCCGGTCAGGTCACGAAAAATTTAGAGGGCTAAAATACAAATTATGAGGCTATTTTGCGGCTTTTGGATAATCCATCCAGCATTCAATCCAAACTCTTTCGTATTCTCTGGCCATTACCTCACTGGAACAAGTACTCCATATGGCGTATCTTTCAACGAAACTACTTTTCTCTGCAGTCAGCCTTAAATCTCTTTCAAGTGATTCCTTCATTTTTTTCTTTTGCCATAAATGAAAATTCTCATGCCCCATGTCTCCAATCAAAGTTAAGCTTGGCTCTTGGCTACCGCTTATCTTTTCGGCAACCACCGTTTTTACATGCGATGGAAATAATCTAATCAAACCGTTAGGGAACGACTTATCATCTAATATAACATCGGCAGTAAGTAATTCCGCTGCATCCTCTGGAATTCCATCTAGATCTTGTATTAGCATTACCTCGGGATGGGAGATATTAAGAGTGGCCACTAAGCGGCGACGTTGTTCAGCTATGTCTAAATTTATTGCGCGCTGAATTTCCACCGGAACTTTTAATGAGCCAACCTGCTCCCAATAGATTCCCGGAAACTCTCCTGTCGGAGCAGTTAATTCCGTTGATGATAATTGTCCCTGCGCGCCCGGCTTGAAATCAAATTCTGAACCAGTCATAAGTTATATTATACGACTATGGGATACGAAAGACAACCCCCTGCCCTAGCCGAAGTTGGTAAACAAAATGAGGAAAATAAATGATACCGCGGTTACCCAAAAATACTCAAGGATGATACCTCTGAAAAGTCTTTTCTCAAACCAAGCCTGAGTGAGTCCGATTAGAACGTAGAAAATGGCTGTGAGAAAAAGTGCCAGCACCGTTGGTGAACCCTGCCTAAACCATAAGAATAGCGCGACTTCAACCAAACAGAAAGATAACGATAGGACCCAAAAGATTTCCGATAACGGATTTTTCTCTAATGTATAAGTCCAGATCGACTGCAACACAATTAAAAATGAATAAACAAAAATTAATAGTAGCGTTATGAAAACATTAATGTGGAAAGAAAAAACCACGTTGGAGAGAAAGAAGAAAGATAGCAAAGTTAAAACAAGCGATACGGTTCTAGCTCCCGACAAAAGCGCGATGGTCCGGATAGAAGAAACAGTAAAAATATTTTCGCTTAAAAACAATGAGTAAAGACCAAGCGCATAAAGACTGGTTATTCCTACTCTGGTTATCATTCTGGCCGGCACTAAAAGGTAAAAAAGCCCAACCGCCAAACTGTAGAAAAAAGGAAGAATAAAAACTTGCGGGCTAAAATTATCTCTTAAATCTTCGCGAAGCGTTAAAAACAAAAAAACAACCGTTAAGAATGAGAGAATAAAAACAATGGAGATGGCTGACTTTCCTAAAATATATTCGGATACGAAAAGTCCCAGAGACAGAATGATTACCACCAGAATAAAACGTTGTCTTTTACTAAACAACACTCTGGCTAAAAAATTCCTAATTTTTTTCCGCTGTATCTTCCCCAACTGTTGGAAAATTTGCATACTTTACTCAAGATTGGTGAAAACTTTTTGAACGTCGTCTAGCTCCTCGAGGGAACTAATAAAATTCTCAATCCGCGTCAGCTTATCCTGGTCCTCTACCCCAACCGTCATAAGAGGCTCCCGAGTTAACTCTGCTTCGCTAACTACAACTCCTTTAGCTACTAGGGCATCTTTGACTTTGGCCAAGTCCTGCAAAGATGTATAGACAAAAACCTCGTCCCCCACTTCTTCGACATCTTCCGCTCCAAGGTCAACCGCAATTGCAAAAATATCATCAAAGGACTGGCTCTCTTTTTGAGCGATTATCCTTCCGACATGCTTAAACTGGTAGGAAACAGAACCAGGCTGACCAAAACTGGCTCCCGCCTTATTAAAAATACTTTTTACTTCAGAGGTGGTACGCATTGGGTTGTCGGTGGCCGCCTCAACAATTACCGAAACTCCGCCGGGCGCAAATCCTTCATAGGTAACTTCCGTAATCTCCCCCGCGTCCTTGCCCGACGCCCGTTTAATTGCCCTTTCGATATTTTCCTTAGGCATGTTTGAATTTCTTGCCGCGTCAATGGCCAATCTTAAACGGAAATTGGAGGCCGGATCGCCGATTCCCCCACCCTGTTTTACCGCAATGGTGATGGCGTTGGCAAGCTTGGTAAAAGTCTTGCCGCGTTTTTGATCGTTAACTCCCTTTTGTCTTTTAATCTGTGTCCATTTTGAATGTCCGCTCATAGCTACAACGCCCTATTATACTGTTTCTGTATTGACTTTTGCAATAAACTCAGGTAGAATTTTCCAATCTTTTTAATCCATTTTTTTATCCAATGACTTTAAAAAACCAAGCCATCCAAACAGCGCTTCAGGGAAACTGGCAAGAAGCAATTGCCATGAACAAATCCCTCATCGCAGAATTTCCCGAAGATATTGATGCCTTAAACAGATTAGCTTTAGCTTATACGATTACCGGCAAGCTAAAAGAGGCGAAATCAACTTATCAAAAAGTGGTTAATATTGACCCCTTAAATCCGATTGCTCTTCGGAATCTGAAAAAAATCAAAGACAAAAAATTTAGTTTAACGGTAAAAACAGTAAATCCGCGTATCAACAATCAGTTTCTGGAAGAACCGGGTAAAACTAAAGTGGTTGAATTGGTTAATATCGCCCAACCGAAAATTGTCGAGTCGCTTCGCACGGGTCAATCTTTGGAGCTTTTGATAAAAAGACTAAAAATTTTTGCTTTAGAAGGACCACAGTATATCGGGGTCTTGCCGGACGATATCTCCAGAAGGCTCATTAAATTTATGAAAAACGGCTGTAAATATGAAGCCTATGTTAAATCATCTACGCAGCATAAAGTTACTATTTTTATTAAGGAAATGAAAAAGACTACGCGCTACAAAGACCAACCATCCTTTACCTCGATTACCGACTCGCCGTTGGTATTGGAAAAAAGCGAGAAAATAAAAAACCTACCGCAAGACCACGAAGAAAAAGAGGAAGAAGAAGAAAGCATTGAAGAAGAAACTCAAGAATGATAAATTACCCGATTCTTGTCTAAGCTTTTTTTGACATCCCCTATTTTTGGTTTTTCGTTCAGCGTTTTCAAAGCCCTCAGCGCTAATAAGAAAGAGACAATAAAAAGTAGAAGTACAATTATCCAAAACATATTTAGAAATTAAGCTTACCAATTTTATCTTTGCCAATTATAATTATAACATCCGCAATTCCCTTTTTATCCGATTCCTGCGCGGTAAATCCTAAATAAGCACTTAATTTTTTTACCGTGTAAGACTCTTGCCCATAATAAATGATTTTGGAGACGTTTTGCGGACTATCGGCGGTCGTCACTAAGATTGGGCTCCCACCAATATTGGTAATTAAACTTGCCAACCGGCTGCCAACCCCGGAAACATTCGAGGCATTAATTACCTGAATTGCCTGATTCTCCTGATAAACAGCCGGGTCGGTGAATGAAAGAGTTAAGATGGTTGATTTCTGTGCATCATTTAAACCGGCCGGAAGATCTCTGTCATAAATCGAGCCATCCTGGACACTTTTTGCAAAAACAGACAGCCGAAACGCATCAACAAAAGTTAAGCCATCAAGGGAATTGGAAAACGGAGAGGCAGATCTTAGCAAGAGCTGGGCAACGCTTTTATCCTCGACATTTTTATCAACCTTTAAAATCCCGTCTACGGGAACTTCTAGAGTTCTTGCGAGCATATTCCTGTCCAGGCTTGCCTTTATGTCTATCGTTGACATGGTCTTACTTTGCGGATTAAAAGAAACCAGTTTTGTTTGGCTCGGTCCGACAAAGCCGACTATAAAATTATGCGTACCATCAAATTTGCTATTCTCGAATACAAAAAAAAATTTGAGCAGTAACGACAAGATTATTAAACCGCAAACCAATAAAAAAAATACTCCTGCAAGTTTTAGATTAGTTTCATGTTTATTTCTGGACATAAATAAAGCCTATTCAGCGGGTTTTTTCTTAGAAATTAATTCAGGCATGGTAAAAACAGGAGCGGCTCCAAAGTCTTTAGCCTGTTTGTCTTTTTTTGGTTTTTTCTTATCTCCTTTGTAATATCCCCCAAAACTTCCCATAAAATCACCTCCTATATCATTAAAGAAGCTTTCAGCTTCAAAGTCAACCTCTTAAAGAATCTACTACGGTTTGTAATTCCTCCGGCAGCGGACTCTCAAACTCGACCCTCTTCCCTGTTTTTGGATGAAAGAAACTTATTTTTTTGGCATGCAGAAAAAAACGCTGCAAAATTTTCCGGTCGTCACGTGCAGTCTTGCGTCCGGCGTATAACTCGTCGCCAAAAATCGGATGATTAATGTATTTTAAGTGAACTCTAATTTGGTGTGTCCGACCGGTCTTGGGATACAACTCTAAAAGCGTCAGCTCCTCCTTCTCTTTAACCGGAGACTGAAAACTAGAAATCACTTTATAATGTGTTGTCGCTTCCTTTCCGCCCGCTAAAACTCCAAACCTGGTCCGATTCCAGGGCAGCCTTCCAACCGGTACAGATATTTCTCCCTCTGCCGGTTCTATCCGTCCATGAGCGAGAGCCACGTAGGCTTTCTCCACTTCCCTATCTTTAAATTGCGCCTGAAGATTTGCAAAACTGGCTGGATTTTTTGCAACGATTAAAATCCCGGAAGTCTCTTTATCAATCCTATGCACTATGCCCGCCCGCTTATAAAAATCGGTTTCCCTATCTGCTATTTGCCATTGGCTATTTGCTATTTGCCATTTCTCTTCCAACCAATCCTGAACGGTGATTTCGTTTTTGGTGGTGTCGGCTTTATTAACAATCGCTCCTGCGGGTTTATCCAAGACTAAAATATTATCGTCTTCGTAAATTACTTTTATATCGCTCATTTTTTAGTTAAGAACTTATCCATTATTTCTTGATTTAAGAGAAGAATCAACGAAGAAAATAACATCACCAACAGCAATATATTTTCCGGATTGAGAAAAGAAAAATCTTGAAGATTTAGGAAGAGTTTGGTTAGGAAATATAAAAACGAAAAAATTGCCATAAAGATAAAACCTAAACTGCCGTCTTTTATCTCACCTTTGGCCGAAAAAGGATAAATGACTTTGCCAAAAAGCAGCAGCAAAAGGATTGAAAAGATAAATAAGAGATTGGTAAAAAGTCCGACCCTACCAAAAGCGAGAATGAAATTCCCGATTAGACCAACCGGTAAAACACCGATAAAGCTTAAGGCAAATAAATCAAATATTTTCCCTGCGGGTATTTTCCGATAGTGACAATAAAAATAGATAAAGATTTCTGCTCCCAAAAGAGCACCAATTAATGAAAGTCCGGCGTACCGATAGAAGCTTAAAAATCCCAAGATATTAAGAAGTACCGCAGTCGGATAGGCAAGAGCGAAAATAAGTCTTGCGCATAGTAAAGAAACTAAGCCTGTCAAAAAAACCATACTAAAAACTTTAGCTACGGGGACATCATTTCTTGTCAAAACAAAGTCATCTTTAGCCAGATAATAAACGCTATAGAGAAATAGCAAGAAACAAATCAGTATTACTAAAAGCATATTACCCTCTGTCGGTGATAAAAATTCTGACCAGCGCAATAAGAATAACCACTATTCCTGTACCGGTGATAACTAATTTAACACCGATTAAATCGGCTAATCCTCCCACCACGACCACCGGAATTATTGACGTGACGCCGACCAATGAATTTAAAAGTCCGTAAACCTTTCCTCTCCATTCATCGCTGGTTTCCTCCTGCAGAACCGCATTCGATGGAACAAAAACAAATGACGTGGCAAAACCAAGCAGAAAAGCTAAACAAACCGTAATATGCAACATTGTTATTCGTAAAATATGCGGAAGATAAAAATTAATAAAATGGATAATTTCTCTCGATTCAACTCTGGAACCGTATGGAAGAAGAAGAATTGAGATACCCATTAAAAGCATGCCGAATTTGGTTAAAGCGGATTTAGATTTTTTATGCAAGAAGCTACCGATTATTAATGCTCCGACAGTAAGTCCTACTACTGCCGGCAGCATAAAAATAGTCGGGAAGCTTTCTATCCTGATCCTTAGAATATGAGTTGCGTACCCGGGCCCGATAACAGCTAAAACCAAAATCAAAATTTGCGCCAGCACCAGAGAGAAAAGTGCATGCGATAAAGCTTTTGTTTGAGAAATTAGCTTTAGAACAACACTAATTTCCTCTTTAAAACCCAGGACAACCGCTGTCCTTTTAGGTTCTATCTTTGATTTATTGCCTTTAATAAGAAAGGCGAAAATCCCCGCAATCAAAAATAGAATGCTTAAAAAAATAAAAAGATATGACTGTCCAAATAGATAAAGGAATGGTCCGGACATTGCATAGGCCAAAAAAATCGAGGCATAAATTCCCATTCCAAATAAAGCGTTAGCCGATAATAGTAAAGGCTTTCCAACCAGAAGAGGGATAATCGGGGTTTCGGCCGGAATAAAAAATTGCGTCACAACTGAAACCCCAAAAGTGACCGCATAGATAACGGCCAGATTGGTATGAAAAAAAGCCAAAGGAACTATCAGCATTGCCCTAATAAGGTTAGTGGCAAAAAGAACGGTCTTTTTATTCCACCTGTCCACCAACACGCCGGCAAAAATTCCGAAGAGGATTGAAGGAATGGTAAAAGCCAAAACGACTCCGGAAACCGCGCTGTTACTATTGGCAACGCTAAAAACAATCAGTAAAAGAGAAAAGTTTAGAAGATTCATGGAGAATTGGGAAAAAAATTCCGAAGCAATTAAATAAGCAAATGGCCTAATACGAAGCACTCTTAGAATAAGATTTTCTTTCATTTTTTTATTGGGCTTTTTCTGTATATGCTCCGGTTCTGGTGTCCACGCGGACCTTATCCCCAACTCCAATAAACGGCGGCACTTTAGTCGTTAGTCCATTCTCCAAAACCGCGTCTTTAAAAACATTGGTGGCCGAATTTCCCTTGACTCCGGGTGCAGTTTCCGTAACCGTGAGGACAACTTTTGGCGGAAGAATAACCGATAACGGTTCTTGCCCCAAGAAGCTGATTGAATAAGCGTCCCCCTCTTTTAAGAATTCATCGCCATCAATTACTTTTAAGGGAACGCTGATTTGCTCAAAAGTCTGGGGATTCATAAAATAAGCAAATTCTTGATCTTTATAGAGATATTGATGCTCTTTTTTTAAAACCGTGACGTCGTTTACTTTGGCTGTGTTAATGAAACTTTTTTCGGTGGTTGAACCGCTTCTTAAATTTTTAATTTTGACCCTTATAGTAGCGCTTCCCCTACCCATCTTAACATGCTCGTAGGATAAAACCTGTAATAAATTTCCGTTTTCTTCGTAAATTATTCCTGACCTAAGCTCTTGAACTCCAATCATTTCGTTCTCCTTACTCTAATTAAACCGGAACATGGAATAACTTTTATTCCCCGCTTTTCCAGTTCGTCTAAGAATAGATTCATACCAAGCGAGTCGGCCGCAATATGACCCATATCGATAACATTTATGTGTAATTTACGAAGTTCCTCTAGTGTATCTTCGGACACATGCATCTCAACCAATGTCCCAACTCCTGCCTTTGAAAGTTCCATGTAGAGTTCCTTTGAAACATTGGTGCCGCCCGTAAAACCTACTGTGATTTTCCCCGCGCGACTTGACTCCGAACCCGAAGCAATGAAAGGCCCTGCCTTACCTTTAGTACTTTCGACAAATTCCGGAATTTCGCAGACATGCTCAAAAACTTCCCCAACTGTATGGAAAGTTTTACTAGCTAGATAATCCTGCATGAATTTATTCCCAAGGTTGTCGCAAATTGTATGCAACGCCATTAAGGGAACATTTAAAAGTCTCGCTGTATCAACAGCTTGATTGTGATTTGCCGGCGAAATTTTTCGCTGAACCACTCCTTGTCTTTCTTGAATAAGAGCGTGCGCCACATTGATTGAGACACCGCTTTGGGCGAACATTTCTGCTTGCATTTCCATTACCTCGTGCAAACCGGCATATGCATGCCCAGATGGATGATGTGACAAAAGTAAATCTATTTTTTCACCCTTTTCTCTTAATCGATCAGTCAATAAAACCTCTGAAGCATCCGCGTCAATTCCAGCCAAAATTCTTTTTACTTGAGTTTTCGGCTCTCCGAATAAAATTCTAGAATCGGAATAAGGGTTAGTTAATGATTCTTTATCAAAAAATTCTTTCTTTTTTGCGGAAAGACCTTCATAGTCTTTTTTAGCTCTCTTGAGGCAGTCGTCAACCGCTTTTTCTCCCCTTGGGTCGGCCTTTTTAGCCATTTCTATACCTAAATCATAGATTTGCTGAAGTGTCATAACTGAAAGTATATAATAAAGAGGCTCAAAACTCAAATGAATGTGGGCGAAGAGGGATTCGAACCCTCAAGACCTTGCGATCAATAGTTTTTGAGACTATCGCGTATACCGTTCCGCCACTCGCCCCCGCTTGGACAATTATATCAGAATTTCCAAAAAATGCCCAAAAAATTAAACTAACAGTTGTCAGGTGCTAGTTTAATTTTGCATTAAAACCTCGCCTTAGCGAAATGATAATGTTACACCGCTGGTTCCGGTTGAACTGGCGCTGCTGGTTCTTGAACTGGCTCTTGTGGAGCTGGTTCCGGCATTGGCGCTGGTTCCGGCATTGTTGGCTCAGCTGGTGCTGGCGGAACAACTGGTTCCGGCTGAACTGGCGCTTGCGGCATTCCCATTGGCTGTTGTGTTTGATTATTATCGTCCATTAAAATATCACCTCCCATCGCCCCTCGAAGTTCTGTCTTGCAGAACGAAGTGGGGTCTTCCTTTTTCTCTAAGATTATCATAACCAAAAATACTCGCGGAAAGCAAGAGGCTTATTTACATTTGTCCTTGCGTTGGAGCTTCATGTTTTTTCTCAACGTTATAAAAACGGATTCTGTCGCCGCGGAATAATAAATCAATTTCGCCCATCGGTCCGTTTCGGTGTTTTGCAATTAAAAGTTTAGTCGGGATGACGTCAGAAATTATATCCGGGTCCGGCCGGTACAAAAACATAACCACATCGGCATCCTGCTCAATCGCGCCGGATTCACGCAAATCTGCCAACTGTGGCTTTCTTTCTCCCCGGTGCTCTACCGCACGGGATAATTGTGAAACCGCAATCACCGGAATTTTTAATTCTCTGGCTAAATTTTTTAATCCTTGCGAAATAATCGAAACCTCCTGAACGCGGTTGTCATAGCGTCTGCCCGGATCCGCCAACTGAAGATAATCAACAATTAAAAGCTTAACACCGTGTTCCATTTGTAAACGTCTGGCTTTAGTACGCATTTCGGCGATTGTAATTCCCGGCGTATCGTCGATAAAAATTGGCGCGTCTGCCAATTGCCCCATGGCTGTCGAAAGCTTGGTAAAATCCGGCTCGGAAAGTTTACCGGTTTTTAATCTCCACGCGTCAACGTCGGCTTGTCCCACCAACAGTCTATCCACTAATTCTTCCTGGCTCATTTCCAAAGAAAACATTCCGACCGGAATTTTTTGCTCCACCGCAATGTTTTGCGTAATATTAACAACCATCGCTGTTTTCCCTTGTCCTGGGCGCGCCGCTAAAATAAGCAAATTTGACGGCTGCATCCCCGAAAGCAGATTATCCAAATCGGTAAAACCGCTTTTTACTCCCCGGTATCCCGCTCCCTTTTTGTGCAACTCATCAATTCTGTCAAAACTTTCCGCCAAGCTGTCTTTAATCGGAATAAATCCTTTTAGGTTTCGGCCTTGAGAGATGGCAAAAATTGAAGCTTCTGCTTTATCTAATAACTCCCCCACTTCACTATTTTCCTTGAAGGAATTTTCGGCAATTTGCGTTCCGACCGAAATTAAATTGCGCTTAGTCGATGCTTCTTTAACCATGTCCGCGTAATTTTCAATGTTGGCGGCGGTCGGTACGGAATTAACCAACTCCGAAAGATACGAAGACTCAACTTTATCGCCGTTTTTTATTTTCTTGAATTCCCGGTTAAGCGTGACAACATCAATTGGCTTTCTCTGCTCGTATAAACTAAGCATTGCGTCGTAAATGATGCCATTAATGTCGTTGTAAAAATCTTCCGGAGTTAAAATTTGCGAGACCAACCCAATCGAATCTTTATCGATTAAAACAGCTCCCAATACACTTTGTTCTGCGTCTTCGCTGCGCGGAGGAGTTCTATCTGCCATATTAGTTTAGTATTAAGACTTTAGTAGAAAACTTCTAAATTATCAAGAAGCAAAATTACCAAGTGGCCGGATGATCATCCATCGGTGCACCCTTAGTAGATCCCAACCCATCAAATTCTAATTTTTTTATTGTTGCTTTCAAGCTTCTATTATGCTCCGCTACGAATTCTCTTTCTTCATCCGTTTTAGGCTCAGCTCCACGCATTAATGCGAATACGCGAGCTTTTTCCGCTATTGTATATGCTTTTGGCTCTTCAGCTCTCTGTTCAGGGATATTACCTGTTTTGGGCGCAATACCGTATGCTTCTTCCCAAGGCATAATAAGCGCATCAAAATATGCTTTCGCCACCACCATTGCAGCTGTGGTATTAACCATGCACTCGCCAGAATACGTAAATAGAGCATCTGAAACTGTCACAGCGGTTGGATAATCTTGTTCATTATCTGTTTTATCTCGTAATTCAATTAACATCGCTCCTGACTGCTGATGTGGCTTTTCTCCCCGTATGAGCAAAGACTTAGGTCCAAGCCAAATTCTTGACGTATCCCATTCTATAGATGCTGAATCAACTCCCTCTACAATTCCTACTCCCGTAAGATTAATTACATCATTTAATCTTTCCAGCATTGAATGAACTTCCGGATAAAGCTCTTCGCTATCTTGAGGTTGATACGGCCAATCATAAGTTGATTCAAAAACCTTTCGGGCTTCATCGAGTCTTCTTGTTTGTTCTACCTTTACATGTTCAATTGCATCAGGAGATAGTGGGCGCGCATTTATTCTTGCTTTAGATGTCTCGGCTGTCATTACGAGAGTATTATTATCCAGGCGACTTTTTTTGTCAACGGGGAGATTTTAGCCTAAGACTAGAACTTGGGTTTCTTCGGGAAGTTTATCTTCGGCAAAACTAATTTTTGATTGAACCGAAACTGCTTCTTTACCTAAAGCTTTGGCAGTTTCTTTCGCTTTTAAGCCATACAAAACAACAATGCTTGGTTCCATAGCGGTAATCATTGATTCACTGGCATCTGTATCGGCATT
>Ga0182021_10003232_pt1 | contig 19162 bp, 18 predicted proteins | sample 612E3MmetaG_FD_120493 | JGI IMG/M metagenome (GOLD analysis project Ga0182021, IMG submission 120493) | Permafrost microbial communities from Stordalen Mire, Sweden - 612E3M metaG (Illumina Assembly) | ecosystem: Environmental > Terrestrial > Soil > Wetlands > Permafrost | place: Sweden... | reverse complement strand
GGCTCGGTGGTCCCGGCCTTCTGCCCCGCCGCCTCTTCCTCGTCGAGTTCTTCGAGCGATATTGCTCCGCTGACCGTGAGTGACTTGATGCCGATCACGAGCGAGTCGACCAGCGCGAAGATACCTCTGATGAGGAACTTGTTGTAGCGCGGATACCTTTGCGCGAGGGTCATCGTGGGGTTTATCGATACGTACATGTCGCCAGCGGGACGGCGGACGGCAAGCGCCCACTTTTCGGGGCCCCGCATGACAACTCCCTCGATGACGGCCTGGCCACCTATCTGGATTTCAGGACGCGACTCAGCAGTAGGCGGCAATTTGGCCCCGCAATGAGCTGTGCACCTGTGTCAGTGCTAGGACGAAGGGGAGCTTTTTATCCCCTTGCCTTCCTTTGCGTTCAGGTGGGACTGATAACGCTTCTGGAACCTCTCGACGCGACCTCCCGAGTCAACCAGCTTCTGCTTGCCGGTATAGAACGGGTGGCACTGAGAGCAGATCTCGACGTGCAGCTCAGGTTTGGTCGACCTCGTGACAAAAGAATCGCCACAGGAGCATTTTACCGTCGTCTCCATGTATTCTGGATGTATGCCTTTCTTCAAAACTTTACTCCCGGTTCTTTTCTGGGATTCACCAGAGATGGTAGCACAGGTCCGCCTACCGAACAACCGCACCCATCAACCGTATTGTGATCTTCGAATACCTTTGACGAAACGCCGCTACCGGGGCTCTTTGACCTGGGCGAGGAACTGGATGTTGTTCTTGGTGGCCCTGAGGCCGTCGATGAGGATCTCGATCGCGGCGCCTGAGTCGGGGAGTCCGTGAAGGACTCGCCTGAGCTTCCATACCTGCTGTGCTTCGGCGGGCTCGAGGATAAGCTCTTCTTTTCGGGTGCCGGACTTGTCGATCTCGATGGCGGGGAAGATGCGCTTGTCGGCGAGCTTCCTGTCTAGGTGAATCTCCATGTTACCGGTGCCCTTGAACTCCTCGAAGATGACCTCGTCCATCCTGCTGCCCGTATCGACAAGGGCGGTCGCGATGATGGTGAGGCTGCCGCCGAACTCTATGTTCCTCGCGGCACCGAAGAAGCGCTTGGGCGGGAACAGTGCGGTTGAGTCGACACCACCTGAAAGTATACGGCCACTCGCGGGCGTGCTCAGGTTGTAAGCTCTCGCGAGTCGCGTGATCGAGTCGAGCAGCACGACTACGTCGCGGTTGTGCTCGACGAGTCGCTTGGCGCGCTCGAGCACGAGCTCGGAGACCGCGATGTGGTTGTCGCTCGGCTGGTCGAACGTCGAGGAGATGACCTCGCCGGTGACGGACCTCTCCATGTCGGTTACCTCTTCGGGGCGCTCGTCGACGAGCAGGACCATGAGGTAGACCTCGGGGTTGTTCTCGGTGATGCTGTTTGCGATCTGCTTGAGGACGGTTGTCTTGCCGGCCTTGGGAGGCGAGACGATGAGCCCGCGCTGGCCCTTGCCTACGGGGGCGATGAGGTCGATGATGCGGCTGGTGAGAGAGCCGGTGCGGGTCTCGAGCCTGAGCCTGTCGTCCGGATACAGCGGGGTGAGCGATTCGAACTGCCGGCGCCTCTGGGCGACCTCGGGTTCGTCGTGGTTTACAGCCTCGATACGCAGGAGCGCGTTGTATTTCTCGGAGTCTTTCGGAGGACGGATCTGGCCGCGGACCTCGTCTCCTCTTTTCAGACGGAAGCGCCTGATCTGGGACATGGAAACGTAGATGTCTTTCTCGGATGCCAGGTATCCTGACGTGCGCAGGAACCCGTAGCCGTCAGACAGGATGTCGAGGATTCCGCTGCCGATGCCATCGTCTTCCTTCTTCTCCTCGGCAATCTCTTCTGGAGGTGGTACCTCCTGCAGGATAGGCTTGCCTTCGGACATGACACCCGCCTCCGTGAGGATGGCATTGATGAGGTCTTTCTTGCGGAACTTCTTGACCCCGTCTATCTCAAGGGCCAGGCCTATCTCCTGTAGTTCGGGGAGTAGCTTGGTCTCTAGAACCTTTCTGTCGACTGCTTCCATTTTTTCTTGTTACCTCCTTGATAAGCGCGCGCGTTCGCGCGCACCTGAAACAACCGGATATGTTAAAGGTCTTTGATTTTTTCCCAATCAGCGAGGAACCGCTCAATCCCTATGTCGGTCAATGGATGACGGGCCATCGCCTTGAAGACGTCGTAAGGTATCGTCGCTATGTGAGCGCCCGCGAGGGCGGAGCCTATTACATGCTGCGAATGGCGCAGGCTCGCGGAGATCACCTGGGTCTCCAAGCCGTAGTACTCATATATTTCGACAATTTCGGCGAGGATCCTCAGCCCGTCGTTGCCTATATCGTCGAGACGCCCCAGGAACGGGCTCACGAAAGTCGCTCCCGCCGACGCAGCGAGCATCGCTTGGTTGGCCGAGAACACCAGGGTGCAGTTGGTCTTTATGCCCTCTTTCTTGAGGGCGCTTATCGCCTTGAGCCCCTCGGCGCACATCGGCACTTTGACGTTGACGTTCTCGGCTATCGCAGCGAGTTCGCGTGCTTCAGCTATCATGCCGGGAGCTTCCATCGACACGGCCTCGGCGCTGACGGGCCCGGAGACTATCCCTGCGATCTCGGCGATGCACTCGCGGTAGTTGCGATTCTCTTTGCACGCCAGGCTCGGATTGGTGGTGACGCCCTCCAGCACACCCCAATCGTTTATCTCCCTGATGTAATCAACGTTAGCCGTGTCTATGAACAGTCTCAATTCGCCTCCCAAGGCCCGACTCGATCAGCCTGAATGGACTTTCCTCTCGATGTTCGCGTGGTATTCAAGCGCCCTGTCGGCCACTTCCTGGACCGTTGAATCTTCACCGCCGGTCAGGCCGGTGCCGGTCGACTCGGCAAAAACCCTGTTGATCGTGAAGTCGAGCACCGCCCCGATGGTCTGGTCCATGTTGTAGCATGGAAATACGGGGACGTCCTGCTCGCCGGCGAGCGACACTATGTACTCTTGGATCTTCCTTATGTTCTCGAAGTTATCGAGGTAGCGCGAGAAAGGCCTCATGCCCTCGGTCTCGACCTCTCTTATCTCGAAGTGGCTGCGGTGCTGACGCTCGTCGTCCACGGAGAGCACCATCTGCACGATGAACGCGTCCTTGGAGAATTGAGGGTCGACTATGCCGGGCACGACGTGCGCGCCCTCGATTATGAAGTTGGTGCGCTCGAGCACCGCCCGCGCGATAAGAGCCCTTATCCCCACCCAGACCATCGCGGCCTGCTCGAGGAAACCTACGATGACTTTATCCGTCGTCGGCGGAAGGGGTATACGGAGTTTTTCGAAAGCGCTGAACGAGGAGTTATAGAGGGCCGGTATGAGCTCCGGTGCGAACATGGAGCGCATGACCTCCCGGATGATGTCGGTCGAGACCTGGCGGGTGATGCCGAGGCGAGCCGACAGCATGGTCGCGACGGTGGATTTGCCGACACCCGTCGCGCCTCCCATGAGGATGATTACCGGCTTCTGAAGCGTGCCAACGGACTGCCATTTCCTGTATATGTCGACGTATCTCGGCCCTACCTCCCGTTCGAGGATGCTCTCGGCCATCCTGCGCACATGGCCCATCGTGACCATCGGAGAACCCTCATCGCGAAGCGCCTCGTGTATCTGCGAGGCGATGTTGTAAGAGACGTCGGGGGGCAGCCCGGTGGCCATGATGGAAATAGCCATCAGGCCCTTGGAGTAGGGCATGTGATTCTCTTCATCGGTGATTATTATCTTTTGGAGTCGTTCGGGCATTGCTGCTTTTCCGTACACTCAGGACATTGCGTTTTCTGGGAATGGCTGCCGTGAAAAAACCCTCGGGGGCCTAATACGATGTTCAGGAGTGATTACCTTCTGAGGAACCTTTCTTGCGCTATTTTTTTCAGTCGGTCGGTCTCCTCTTCGAGATTACCCTCCAGGGCGACGGGAACGTTCTCGAGAAAAACCAGTTTCTTGTCCACGTTCCTGGCATGGAGTGATACGGTATCCACTCCGGCCGCCTTTAATTCCGTAACCAGCACCTCGGCTTCTGAGGCGTCCAAAAGGTCCTCTTCGAGCCGGGAACGGTTCGCAAGGTTGGAACTCTTTCCTACTACGACGGCGCCGTACTGCTTCTCGAGATGTTCAGACTGGTAGTCCACGCCTGCCTGTGGAGCCGTGCTCACCAGATATACCTTGCGTCCATCTAAGTCACCAAGGGGTCGAGGTCTGAAAACGGTCTTAACGACCTGCACCTCGGGATTGATGGACAAGACACCATCTATAAACTTACTAAGCTTATCGCTGGATACCTGGAAATCTTCACACATTGTAACTACAACGAGGTCGGAACGCAATAGCCTGTATGGTCCCAGATAACCGAGCATATGATCGAGTGGTTGAACGGCTGACGCGACCAGTGCGACGGAGTCCACGGACACCGGCGGGATTGCGGACCCGCTCCCCTCGAATATTACTATGTCAGTGTCCTGGGAGCACGCGAGTTTCGCTCCTTGTGGGACGTTTGAGTAGAACGGCTCACCAGCAAGTCCGCCCCCGCACCGCCTGCAACCTATCGTAACAACGTTCGCCATCATGGCGTCCTCGAAATAGTCGCTTGCGGCATGACCCCCCTGTTCGACCCTCGCCATCAGGAACTCATTGGTTACCTCGGCCGGTTCTGACAGGACCTCGGGGTCGCGCGGGCCTCCCCTTCCCATGGTGCAGATGCATGGGCGTCGCCCGCTCGCGGCGAGGTGCCTCGCGACGTACCCCGCGAAAGCCGTCTTGCCCACGCGCTTGCCAAGGCCCCAGACACCTATCGAGGGTTTCTCGCAGAGCTGGGGCTGGCTCGGGGGGTCGAGGCGGAAATCGGCACCGGCGTACGCGACACCCCGCGCGAGTGACTCCGAGGCAAGGCGAAACCTCTCCTCGTAGCCGACAACAGGTTCATCCGAGAGGTCGAAGACCGTGTTCGCCTGGTGACGGTCGAGGGCGGCTCTCAGGTTTGCGACCTGGTCCGCGCCGGAATATACGGGAACGTCCCCGAAGGTGCCCGGATCAAGCTTCGCGAGTTTCTCCGTGCCACCGAGGAAGACCAGCGCGACGATGCGGCAACCGTGTGCGCCCTCGAGGTAGCGGAGCGCGTCGCGGGTGACGTCCGGATAGTGCTCGCCGTCGATCAGCGCTATCGCCGCCGGCTTTATGGTTTCACCGTTCTGCAACGTGTCCTCCTGAGAGGTCCTGGCCTTTGTTTTCGAGCAGATCTGTTGGAGGCGGACGCCCCCCGGGTCCTGTTACTTTACCAGGCGATCGGGGTGGCCTTCCGGGTTATGTGGCTTCTTTTCCCTGACGGTCGCGAAGCTCACAACATCGACGCTCTCGCCGAACGGGTACTTCCTCTTGATGCTGCAGAGGTCCGGGTCAATCTCGATTATCCCATAGCACGGCCTCGCGTAGCCGCGCACCCTCAGGCTCGAGACGGTGCCGGCGTTTGAGACGTAGAAGTCCTCGAAGCGCCAGGTGTGCGGGACGTGCTTGTGTCCCGAGAGCGCCAGGTCTACCCCCTGGTTCACCATGAGCTCCAGGAAATCTCCCGCGTCCTCGATGATGTTGCGCTCGCGTCCCGTTCCGGGAAGCGGCAGCAGGTGGTGGTGCAGCGCGACTATCTTGAAATCGTGGGGTTCACTGAACTTCTCTACCATCCAGCGATAGTTCTGGCGGCCCAGCCTGCCCTCGTTGAGGTCGGGCTGGGACGAGTCGAGTGCCACGATCGTGACGCCGGGAAGATGAACCGCACTGTTGCGAGAACCGAACAAGTCCTCGAAATGGACATAACCTACGTTGCGCGAGTCGTGGTTGCCCGGTATCACCAAGACTCGCTCGCACTTTAAGTTTTCGAGGTAAGCGCTCACCGCGCTGTACTCCTGCCGGAACCCCTCGTTGGTGAGGTCGCCCGAGACCAGCACTATGTCGGGCTCGAGCTCATTGATCTCTATGATTGCCCTGTTCAGCAGGTTGGACACGAAGTGGTTCGAGCCAACGTGTATGTCCGAGATGTGAGCGATGGTTATCTTTTTCTCAGGCCCGTATTCAGCCAATGTGACCCCTTCTGTTAATGACGTCCCACTGCCCCTCAAGGGGAGGGAATCTCACGCGGGCCAGTCGCCGGTTATTGCGGACATAAGTTTCCACCCGGGGTCGAAATGAGGCCCGCCACTTGATGCGTGGCTCTCAGAAAAACCTTTCGCCCCGGAAGACGCGATGCCTGCCCCGAACGCGGCATAAGGCACGGGTGACCCGTCGTGCGTGCGAGTGCTGATGAAGGTTGGGTGGTCGGGGCATATCAGGATCCGGAAATCACCGTCTTGCGTGCGCACATGCTCCAGGACCGGGCCAACGACATCCGCATCAAAGCGCTCGAGCGCTTTGACTTTCTCGCTGACACTGCCTATGTGAGCGGCTTCGTCCGGAGCCTCGACGTGGACATAGATGAAGTCGTTATCCTCAAGGGCTTTTGCGGCAGCTTCGCCCTTTCCTCTGTAATTGGTATCGAGGTAGCCGGTGATGCCCGGAACCGCTATCGATTGAAGACCGGCGAGCCTGCCTAACCCGCAAACCAGGTCCACCGCGCTTATCACGCCCCCACGCAGTCCATACAGCTCGCCGAAGGGCTCGAGGGTCATCCTGACGCCCTGCCCCCAGGGCCATATCATGTCCGCTGAAGCTCCTCCCGGGAGGTCGGCGAACAGTTCGCGGGACTTCCGCATGAGTTCGACTATGCGCTCGGCACCTTCTCCTCTCGGCATGTAAGGGTCGACGGGCTGTTCAGTAATGTCGTGAGGCGGTGTGCACTCGAGGTTGACGTAATCCCCCTTCACCAACATTATGTTCCTGTACGACTTCCCCTGGTAAAAGACCGTCTCATTATCCGCGAGCTTTGCCTCGAGCGCGCCGATCAGACGCCTCGCGTCCTCCTGGCTGATGTGCCCGGCGCTGTAGTCGAGCATCCGCTTGCCGTCTGTCGCCACCAGGTTGCACCTGAAACATGTCCAGCCTTCGGGGATGTCGATTCCGAGATTCGCGGCTTCGATGGGACCGCGCCCGCCGTAATGCGTCGCCGGGTCGTACCCCATGAGAGAGAGGTTCGCGACGTCACTTCCGGGCGGCATCCCGGAGGGTACGGTATAGACCAATCCCGTCGCACCGGCGGCGGCGGCGGCATCCATGTTGGGGGTGGCTGCGGCTTCGAGCGGGGTCTTGCCGTTCAGCTCTTCGCGCCGCTGGTCGGCGGCGCCGTCCGGAACCAGCACTGCGACTTTGAGGCCTGACAAACTTTACCTCCGGATGATGACTGGCACTGCGTCGTCGAAAGATCCGCTATTTGCGCGCCTCATAGATGGCGTCGACTATCGCCTCGGGAGCCGGCGGGACGAGCGACGGCTGGTTCGACTCCTTGACCGCCCGCTCGGGGTCTTTCAGACCGTGTCCGGTGAGTATGCAGACCACGGTGAGACCCTTCGACACCAGGCCGGCGGCTCGCGCCTTAATGAGTCCCGCGACCGAAGCTGCTGAAGCGGGCTCCACAAATATGCCCTCTGTATCCGCCAGCAGGTGATATGCGTCGAGTATCTCGGCGTCGGTCACCATGTCTATCATGCCGCCGGATTCGTCTGCCGCCGCGCGGGCGCTTTGCCAAGAAGCGGGATTGCCGATCCTTATCGCCGTGGCGATCGTCTCGGGTTTCTCGACGGGGTGACCAAGGACTATGGGCGCCGCGCCTTCCGCCTGGAACCCGAACATGCGCGGAAGCGCTTCAATCATGCCGGCGTCGGCATACTCCCTGTAGCCTTTCCAGTAGGCGGTGATGTTGCCCGCGTTCCCGACCGGTATGGCGTGGATATCGGGTGCGCGGCCCAGCACGTCGCATATCTCGAAAGCACCGCTCTTCTGGCCTTCGATACGGTATGGATTGACACTGTTGACGAGCACTATCGGGCGCTCGTCGGCTATCTGCCTCACGACGCGGAGCGCGTCGTCGAAGTTGCCATCAACCGCAATGACCTGCGCCCCGTGCATCAAGGCCTGCGACAGCTTACCGAGCGCGATGGCGCCACTCGGAATAAGCACTATGCACTTGAGCCCGGCCTTTGCGGCGTAAGCGGCCGCCGAAGCCGACGTATTACCGGTGGACGCGCATATTACGGAGTCGGCCCCTTCCTCGAGCGCCTTGCTGATCGCCATAGTCATGCCACGGTCCTTGAAGGAGCCCGTAGGATTTACGCCCTCGTACTTGAGATATATGTTGAGCTCGAGCCACTTTGAGATGTTGCGGGCGTAGATAAGCGGGGTGTTTCCCTCGAGCAGTGTTACCACCGGCGTCTCTTCGGTGACCGGCAGGTACTCTCTATATTCTTCAATTACGCCGCGCCACCCGGGCCTGGCTTGTGGATTGGTTGTCATATCGTGACCCAACTTGTTGTTTTCCTGTCGACGACGCGCAAGGCGCTACGCCGATTCCACCCTTATGACGCTCGGAATCTCCTGAACCGAGTCGAGCTTCTCGAGGCTGTCTCGAGCAGCGCGGAAATTGCGCTCTTGAACCTCGTGGGTTATCAGCATGATCTGTGCGCTGTCTCCAATGCCCTTTTGCATGACGCTCTCAAGGCTTACCTGCTGCTCGCCGAAGACACCGGCCAACTGTGCGAGGACCCCCGGTCGGTCGACAACTTTCAGCACCATGTAATAGCGAGTCTTTGTTTCCTCTATAGACAGCACTTGCCCGGGCCTGGACCAGTACGAGCGTCTCGTTACCGGAGGTCTTCCCAGGCTGCGCACTATGTTGACCACGTCACCGAGTATCGCGGTTGCGGTCGGCAAAGACCCCGCGCCCTGCCCGTAGAACATAAGCTCTCCTACCGACTCACCGATCACGAATATCGCGTTGAAGTTGCCGGATACGCTGGCCAGGGGGTGATCGAGCGGGATCATCGTGGGGTGAACTCGCGCCGAGATCCCACCGTTAGCGCGGCTCGCGATGGCGAGCAGCTTGACGGCGTAGCCAAGCTCGCGGGCGTTCTCTATATCGTCAGGCCGCACCGCCTGTATTCCCTCGCGGTATACCTGGTCGGAAGTGACACCGCACTTGAACGCGATCGAGCAAAGTATGGCGAGCTTACTGGCGGCGTCGATGCCCGTCACGTCCGCGGTCGGGTCGGCCTCCGCGTATCCGAGCTTCTGCGCCTCGGCCAATGCATCGGAATAGTCGCTTCCCTCGACGCTCATCTGCGTCAGGATGTAGTTGGTCGTCCCGTTTACGATACCGAGCATCTTCTGTACGACGTCGCCGCCGAGGGACTCCTCCATCGGCCTTATCAATGGGATGCCTCCGCCTACAGCCGCCTCGAATTTTACCTGCGCCGCGGTGGCAGCCGCTGCTTCCATGAGCTCGCGGCCGTGATGTGCGACCAGTTCCTTGTTGGCAGTGACGATCGACTTGCCGCGACCGAGCACCTCGAGAGCGAAAGTTCGCGCCGGCTCGAGACCTCCCATCACCTCGATGTAGACGTCGATGCTCTCGTCCTCGAGTATCTCGCGAGAATCTGTTGTCATGATGGATGCATCGACCTCGAACGGCCTCGGCTCGTCAACGGCTTTGACGAGTATGCGCGAGATGGAGAGCGGTCTGCCCGCGGAATCGGCAAGGGCATCGGCGTTCTTTGTCAGGACGTGATACACGCCCGAACCTATTGTGCCGCAACCAAGCAGCCCTATATTGACCTTGCCCCTTACGTCGGTCATCCCCGTCTCCTCGATCATCCAACGGATTAGATAATCATACTTCATTTGCGGTCGGTTTTGACCCGCGACTCACCGTTGTGTGCCGCTCCAGTTCTCGAGCTCTGAGTCGTTATTGGTCGTAACCCGCGCTCCTCCGTCGGTCGATATGCCAGTGGTGCGGTTCAAGCGGAGGAACACCCTCCCTCTCGAGGAGGAGGAAGGGTGTTATCATCATTGGTGGGAAGGCGCCCTATGCTATACTTAGGCGCGTCTTTCAGGGTTGTAATTCGCCGGGGTCTTGGGCTTCGACGTTGATGTGCAAGTAGGAGAAATATGGAAAACCCGGTGCTACAGGTCGCTCTTGATTTCGTGGACCTGGAGCGGGCTGTCGAGGTGTGCCGCGAGGCCGTGGCGGGCGGCGTAGACTGGATAGAGATAGGTACTCCCCTGATCAAGAGCGAGGGGCTCAACGCTGTGCGAAAGATGCGGCAGGAGTTCCCCGGCCACAAGATAATCGCCGATATGAAGACGATAGACGCCGGCCGCACCGAGGTCGAGACAGCGGCAAAGGCCGGTGCGAATATCATCGACGTGCTGGGGGCTTCCTCCGATGCGACGATAGCAGAGTGCGTTGACGCCGCGCACAACTACGGCGCCGAGATAGTAGTCGATATGATCGAGGTCGCCGACCCGGTCAGGCGCGCGATCGCGGCCGAGGCCGCCGGCGCCAACTACATCGCCGTGCACACCGCCATCGACGTTCAGATGACCGGCGGCGACCCGTTCGATATCCTGCACCAGGTATCAGGGGCGGTAGAGATACCGGTCGCCTGTGCGGGAGGGGTCAACAGCGAGACGGCGGCACAGGCGATAGCACACGGGGCTTCGATCGTCATAGTCGGCGGCGCCATCATCAAGTCGTCCGACGCCAACAAGGCCGCAGCCGAGATAAAAGAAGCGATGCTGACCGGCGTCGCCAAGAGCACAAAGCTATACAAGCGGGTCGACGATACCAGCATCCGCGAGGCACTCGAGATGGTCTCGACCGCGAACATCTCCGATGCCATGCACCGCTTCGGTGACCTTCCCGGCCTTCGGCCGGTCGTCCCGGGGCTGAAGATGGCCGGTCCGGTGGTGACGGTACGGACGTATCCCGGCGACTGGGCCAAGCCGGTCGAAGCGATTGACGTTGCCGGTCCCGGAGAGGTCATCATCATCGACGCGCTGGGGCAGGGTCCCGCCATGTGGGGAGAGCTTGCCACGCACTCGGCGATACAACGCGGCATAGCCGGTGTGGTCTCCGAGGGGGCCGTTCGCGACACGCCGGAGATACGCGAGTTGAAGTTCCCGGTCTGGACACGCTTGATAATGCCGACCGCCGGAGAGCCCAAGGGCTTCGGCGAGATAAACGTTCCCATCAAGGTCGGCGGCATCCTCATCCACCCCGGAGACTGGGCCGTGGGTGACGACGACGGCGTGGTGATTCTCCCAAAGGCGCGGGCCGCGGAGTTCGCAAACCGGGCGATGGACGTCCTCGAAAAGGAGAACCGCCTCCGCGGAGAGATAAACCGCGGAAGCACCCTCAGCCAGGTCGCGTACCTGGAAAAGTGGGAAAAGACCAAGTAGCAGGGACCAGAACCATGCCTCCAGAAACAAGCGTCCAGAGACCAACTACACTCTTTCAGGCTATCTTCAACGCCATAGACGCCGTCGCGCGCAGGGTGGTCGACTACATGCCACTCGGCAGAGGCATCCGTGGCGTCATGAGCTCCGCCGGTGAAGACCTCATAAGCTGGGACCACGTCCGCGAGATAGCCGTAGCCTCCCTCGAGCTGCAAAAGCAGAAACCCGAGGCCATTCGCGCGGAAGCGGTCGAAGAGTACCAACAGATGCTCCTCGACGCCCAGGGACAGGTCGCCGGGTATACGGGCCTCGTCGCGACCGGGCTGCCGCAGGAGGTCGAGGTCTTCACCCAGGAAAACTGGATCGACGCCAACATCGCCTCATTTCGCTTTCTGTTCAATCCCATCTCGGAGAAATACATCCGGATGCTCGAGGAGTTGGAGACGGAGCAGGCCGGCGCCGCGGGCAGGGGCGCGAGGCGCGTCGCGCGGGCGGTGCTCTCGGTGCAGATCGGCATAATAATGGGGTATATGGCGCGTAACGTACTCGGGCAATTCGACCTCTCGATCCCGGAGCCCGAGCGGGGCGGGCGCCTGTACGTTGTCGAGACCAACATCCGCAGGATCGAGGACGACCTCGGGGTCAACCCGCGCGAGTTCCGACAGTGGATTACGCTCCACGAGGTGACACACTCGTTCGAATTCCACTGTAACGACTGGCTGCGCGATTACCTCGCGAGCTCGATGCACGAGTACCTCGACACAATAGATTGGCGTGGTATCGCGCGACCGGATTTCTTCAAGAAGATGCGCACCAACCGCGCCAGTGTGCCTCGCGATGACGCGTTGCAGGCCGGAGGACTCATCAATATCATCTCCACCCCCGAGCAAAGGGCGGTGCTCGCACGTCTTCAGGCCGTGATGTCAGTCCTGGAGGGTTACTCCAACCATGTGATGGACGGGGTCGGAGAGCATCTCCTCCCGTCGTACGAGGTCATGAAGCAGAGGTTCGACCGGCGCAGAGAATCAAAGAGTTCAGCGGAAAGGTTGTTCCAGCGACTCATCGGCATCAACCTCAAGCTGCAGCAGTACAAGGTCGGACAGGCGTTCGTCGATGCGGTGGTAGCACAGACCGGAATCGATTACCTCAACAAAGTCTGGGGCAAGGCCGAGAACATGCCGACCATGGAAGAGGTCAACGACCCCGCCTCCTGGGTCGCACGCATCCAACTGCCACGCATCCACTGAGGCCCGCGCAACCCGTCCCCCGCGCCACCGTGTATCAAGATGGGCGAAAGCTGTTTATTATCGCATTGAACTGCGGAAGGTTCTTCTTGTAATCGCTTGCGAGTGAGTGACAGTCGATCCCATAGATCTTGCCTTTTCCCTGGACCACCACCTGAACAGTGTGAAGTTTTAATTTACTGTTTCCACTCACGTAATCCCACCCATAGTCCCGCCGCGCGGCCACGCTGCTTCCGAGCGAATAAGGTTGGAACTGTGCGGTTTGGTCGGTGTTCGCGACATTCGCGTTCAGGTGGGTGGCGTCGACCGAATCGTAGCTTGTCTCGGTAATGGCGAACCGTGGCGGATACTGCCCACCCGCGGACACGAAGCCGGCAAGAACTCCTTGCTGAGATTGCTGGTCCGCGGCCGCCCAGCCGTTAGGGACATCGACCTTGAAGCGCCCCTGCGGGTCAGTATAGGTAGCCGATGTCGCGGCCTGGCCCTCGACGTTGATGGTGAAAACCTTGCTCGCGGCTCGTTTGCCGTTGACATAGACCATGACAGTGTAGTCACCACTGAGCCATCCCGATGGGGGCCTCTCAAGGTAAAACGCGACGTTGCCGGTCCGGGTGAGGAACCGCCCGGCGGCACTATGCGCGATGGCGCCGAATCTGCCGTTGAAGCCGCCGATCTGCGATGCCCCAAGGTACCACCTCGCGACCAGCACCGTATCCTCGAACGCCTGTAGCCTGGCGCAGCAGTAGACTCGCTTGGTGTCGCCGTCGAAGCTGGAGGTCTTTGAGGTTGGGCGCTGACGGTTGTCTACGCTCGCGGTGGTGGAAAGGGCGTACGCCCTCGGAGTTCCAAACCTTATCACTCCAGTGAAGAAGAGCACCGTCAGGGCCACGATCACAGCCACGCACACCGCGATGATGACGATCGCGATAGCCTTGCGGTCGTCAGTCTCTTGCACCGGATCTGGCCCGTATGGAGGAATGCCATTCATGATACCTCCGCCCCGGGCTCACGGCCGCTGGGGGCCGGGCACCCTGTTCCACCATTCCAGAACGAAGCCGCCCACGGGGGTATAGGAAAAACGGCTTACGGAGCCGTTGTCGAGGCTTACTCTCCAGAAGCTCTCGAACCCGAGTTCGAGTGCGGCTACGAAGCAGATCCTTATGATGGCCAGGTGGCTGACAACGACGACGCTCTTGTGGCCACTCGTTGCAATGCGCTCCAGCGCCGGAGTGAGCCGCTCTCGCACCAGGCTCATCGCGTCGCCATCGGGGAACACGAAGCCGCCCGGATCGCGCTGCCACGATTCGACCATGTCCTCGCCGAACTTCCCCGTAACCTCGCCTACCGTGAGCCCCTGCCACCGCCCGTAGTCGACGTCAGTGAAACCTTCGTCTTCTTCGACGCGCGCGCCAAGCGATCCGGCGATGATCGACGAGGTCTCCAATGCGCGTGGAACCGGGCTGGAGTGAATCACCGAGACGCCGGAATCGGCGAGCAGCGCGGCCGCTCCAGAGGCCTCCCGGCGCCCCTCATCGTTGAGTGGAACATCGGTAAGTCCACGGAATCGTTTGTCCCTGTTAAGGTCGGTCTGGCCGTGGCGTACGAGGTAGACATCAACGGGTTCTGACATGCAACTTCCTGTTCGAGCACGCGGGACCAATGGATAAGGAAAACATCGCCGGTGTTCTACGGCCACGGTGTCCCGCAACGACTCGACTATGTTGTGTGTACTTAACCTGCGACTCTTTCGGCGCTCTTGCGGAATTCCTTGTAGCCTATGAGGGCAAAGTAAATCGCCCTGTCGTAATAGAGCACGATCTTGTTGTTGAGCTCCAGCACCTGGTACATGTTCAGGTTGGTCGTCATCAAGCCCATCTCGAGAAGATGTAGCCACAAGTACCGCTTGAGAAGCACCAGGACCTGAACGACCTCCTCCATCTGGAAGCCTCTTCTATACAGGTCCTCACCGAACTTCTGGTACTTTTCTTTTACATCGACCCCGGTGGGTGGTTGGAGCCATTTACTCAGAGTGTCGTACACGTCCATCGCCATGTTCATGCCCTCTTCTTCGGAGAGCCTGTGAAGGGAGGGAACATGGTTGGATTCCTGCATGTCCCAGTACCATCTCTGGGCAACGTCGGTACCATTATCCGATATTATCTCGACCAGTCGCTTTTCAAGCACGTGTCCCCCAATCCGTTTGTTCGACTGTCAAATTATCAGCCTTCGAGCGAAGGCAAGTCAACAACCGCCGCCCGCCACGGCGGGTGCCAAAGGTGTACAAGCGTCCACCAGGTACCGTCGTGTCACTCAAACCGTGCCGCGTGGCTCCACCGCACATTCGGAAACCTCTCCGGCAACCACTTCGAGCGCGTGTGGGACCGCGGGCATTACCACGTCGAGACATTCTCGAGCGCCCTTCGGGCTTCCGGGAAGATTGATGATAAGCGTGCCGCCCCTCAGCCCGCAGACCGCACGGGATATCATCGCGTGGGGGGTCACTTTCAGGCTTTCGGCGCGCATGGCCTCGGCCATGCCGGGAACCTCTTTGTCTATGACCTCGAGCGTGGCCTCCGGCGTCACGTCCCTCGGCGAGAGACCGGTGCCTCCGGTCGTCACCACGAGGTTGATGCCCTCGCCACACAGTTCGCAAAGCAGTGACTTGAGCAGCTCCGCGTCGTCAGGGACGATCTCGGCGCGCACAACCCTTATACCTGCGGTCTCGAGCATCTCTCCAACCACGGCTCCGCTCTTGTCCTCACGCTCGCCGGCAGCGCTCTTGTCGGAGACAGTGACAACCGCGCCTTCATAGCTCACGCGTTCCTGTTTGTGCACCTCAGCCATATCAGCCTCTTTATCCGCTTGTTCGCTTTCCGCCTCGAGCTTCGATCTTGAAAGACAGATCTGATCCCGGGTTTTCAAGGGAGGACATGGATCTCGTCGCCGATCTGGATTTCGCCGCCTTGGAGGACGCGGGCGAAGATGCCTTCTTTGGGCATGACGCAGTCACCGGCCTGGTAATAGATGGCGCAGCGGGTGTGGCACTCTTTGCCTATCTGGGTTATCTCGAGCAGCACGATGTCGCCTATCTTAAGTTGAGTTCCTATGGGGAGTGAGACAAGCTCGATGCCCTGGGTCGTGAGGTTCTCGGCGAAGTCGCCGGGCCAGACGTCGAGACCCTGCACCCTCATTTTGTCGATGCTCTCTGTCGCGAGCAGGCTTACCTGCCTGTGCCAGTCGCCCGCATGTGCATCTTCTTCGAGCCCATGCTCTTCGATGGCCACGCAACTATTGACGTTGTGTTTCTTCTCTCCGGTTTTCTCGGATATGTTTACCGACACAACTCTCGGTGTCGCTTCGGACATCGTTTCCTCCGTATCATCCCCGTCTCAGGAGCCGGGCTCCCACGTCCCGGACTTGCCCCCGGACTTGTAGATGACCCGCAGCCGCGTGACCTCTATCCCACGATCGACCGCCTTGCACATGTCGTAGATAGTCAAAGCGGCGACCCCTGCCGCAGTCAGAACCTCCATCTCAACCCCGGTCCTGTCGGTCGCGCGCACGTGCGACTCGACGGTTATTGTCGACTGCTCCCGGTCCACCTCGAACTCGATACCGATGGAGTCTACGCGGAGAGGGTGGCACAACGGGATGAGCTCCGGTGTACGCTTGGCCGCCATTATCCCCGCGAGCCTTGCGGTCGAGAAGACGTCGCCCTTGGGGACGGCCCCTTCCGTTATCAGGCCGAGTGTTTCGGGCTTCATTGTCACCACGGCCGCGGCACGGGCCTCGCGTGCGGTAACCTTCTTTTCGCCGACGTCGACCATCCTGGCAGCGCCCGACTCGTCGAGGTGGGAAAGCCCGTGCTTCGGTTTTTCCGCCATCGAGGTCAACCCCCTATTCTCGACATATGGTCGCCGGCCCTCGCTCGCGAGCCAACCGCCGGTTTATGGTCGCCCTCGGCGCGCTTTCGGGCGAGCTGCCCTTCTATTATGCCACGAAGGTGCTCCGGGCTTGAGCCCTCCCTTATCTCGCGCTTTACGCTGAACCCGTTGTTGTCGAACAGACACGTGCGCATCTTGCCATCGGAAGTTATTCTCAGCCTGTTGCAGGAAGCGCAGAAGTGGCATGACACCGGCGAGATGAAGCCCACCGTGCCGGCGGCCCCGGGTAGCCTGTAGTAGCTCGCGGGACCCCATCCCTCGGGAGATTCCATCTCCTGCAGCTTGCCCAACCCCGCAAGGCGCTCCTTTATCTCGTCGTTCGATACGTACCACTTGCCCGGGTCGTCGAAGTAGGGCATGTACTCGATGAACCTCACGTGAACCGGCAGTTGGAGCGAGAGCCTGCCGAACGGGAGTGGGTCATCGTTCACACCTCTAAGCACGACGACGTTTATCTTGACAGGCTCGAGCCCGGCGTCGATCGCCGCGTGAAGACCCCGCATGGCGTCATCGACACTGCCCACCCTCGTGATGTGCCGGTACGTCTCCGGGTCCAGGGTATCTATGCTTACATTCACGCGAGTAAGGCCGGCCTTCTTGAGATCGGCGGCGTAATGGTCGAGGAGCACCCCGTTCGTCGTGAGCGACACCTTCAACTCCGAGTCGATCCGAGAGAGCTTCCTTACGAATTCCTCAACGCCCTTTCGAACCAGCGGCTCGCCGCCCGTGACTCTCACGCGCTTTATTCCGGCCTGGTTCGCCGCCCTGGTGAAAAGCTCGAGTTCCTCGTAGGACAGGATCTCGTCATGTGGCAGGCTCCTGACCCCATCCGCGGGCATGCAATATACACATCGGAGGTTGCACCTGTCGGTGATGGATATCCTCAGGTAATCGATTACAGGCGTGTCCGTGGGCATGAGGTCAGGGTTCTTGTTTTGGGTTTCAGCCATTTATGTTCGGTCCTTCAATTGTACTTCATTGCCGGCGAGCGACAGGTCGTAGCCGCCGAGGGCTTCGACCTCGCGGCGGTAATCGACGTCCGTGAGAACTCTCAGCAGCGCTTCGTAAGCGCGCGTCCGCGAGAACGACCGCAAGACAAGCAGGTCGTAACGCTCGTCGGCGACCGGAATGAACTCCAGTTTCAGCGCCCTGGCCGCCGCCAGAACGCCGAGCCCGGCGTCGGCGGTGCCACCGGCGACTGCTGCCGCAACCGCGGTGTGCGTGAACATCTCGCGCTCGTACCCGGCCACGTCAGCCGGGTCGAGGCCCTCCGACTTGAGCTTGAAGTCGAGCAACAACCGCGTGCCCGAGCCTCTCTGTCTGTTCACGTAGAGGACATCGTCGCGCGACAGGTCCTCGATGCCCCTGATGCCCTTTGGGTTGCCCGGAGGGACCATCAACCCCTGAGAGCGCAACCCCAGCGTGATGAGGAGGACGTCGTCCGGGTCGACCTGTTTCAGTATATAGAAGACGTTGAACTCACCTGTTTCCGGGTCGAGCAGGTGCGTACCCGCTATGTGCGCCTGCCCCTGTTTTATCGCCATTATCCCGCCCATGCTGCCGACGTTCGCCGAGGCCAGGCTGAGGAGCGGATCCTCCTGCCTTATGCGGCTCGCCAGCAGGTCGAGCGATACGTCATGGCTCCCGATTGCGAGGATAGTGCCCTCGATATTGGACTCGGTATCCTGGAGGATGACCGGGACCCGCTCCCACCGGCTGATCCCCTCGCTCCGGGCGGGCACTTGCACGACGCCATCGGAACGCACCAGCGACATCGATACCCCGGAGCCGCGCGGCAGGGGCACCGCCACCACCTCATCGTTGACGCGTCCGAGCTTCACCTGCACGAACTCGTCAAAGCCGGGTGTCGAGAATATTTTTCGAGCAAGCCTCGCAATGATTGCGCCCGACGGGCGGCGCGGCAAGCCGGAGAGCTCCGCGATGAGCGGCCCCAGAAACTCCTGGGCGCCCCTGTAGTTGGCGACCGGAAACCCGGGCAGGCCGATGACCGGTTTGCCTCTTGCCGCTCCAAGGACGACCGGTTTTCCCGGGCGCATCGCGACGCCGTGTACCGCTACGGTCCCGAGCTCCTCGATGACCGCGCGCGTAAAGTCCTCGCGCCCCGCCGAGGTTCCGGCGTTTATCACAACGACATCCGCGGTCTCTAGCGCGGACTCCATGGTCCCTCGGATCAGCTCATAGTCGTCGATGACGAGGTCGCAGCGCATCGGTTCGGCGCCGCGCGAACGCGCGAAGGCGGCGAGTGTCCAGGAGTTGCTCTCCATTATCTTTCCAGGGGCAAGTTGCGCCGGATCTTCGACGAGTTCGGTGCCGGTCGGTATCACGGCGATCAAGGGCCTGCGCCTTACCGGCACCTCCCTGTACCCCGCGTTCAGCAGCGCCCCGATATCCACCGGCCTGATGCGATGGCCGCGAGGCACCACGAGCTCGGTCTGTACTATATCTTCGCCGAGAGGCCTGACATGCTGCCACGGGGCGGCGGGCTTGATTATCTCGTAAGTGCCCTCCGAGACCTCGTTCAGTTCCTCGACCATTATGACCGCGTC
>Ga0182021_10003231_pt1 | contig 19166 bp, 12 predicted proteins | sample 612E3MmetaG_FD_120493 | JGI IMG/M metagenome (GOLD analysis project Ga0182021, IMG submission 120493) | Permafrost microbial communities from Stordalen Mire, Sweden - 612E3M metaG (Illumina Assembly) | ecosystem: Environmental > Terrestrial > Soil > Wetlands > Permafrost | place: Sweden... | reverse complement strand
GGGTCTGCCATACGACATTCTCCTTTGCCACAGATTGAAATCCGTGGTTACATCATCCAATCATCGGTGCAATAAGCATGCCGATGAGATACGTAACGATTGCTTCTCCGAGTCCGACTAATGTCATCTCGGTACCGCTCTTGAGCCATGAACGTCCGGTGACAAGCACCTTCGATGCGCCAACGGCAAAGTGCGCCGCTGTACTAATGATAAACGAAATAATGAGCGCTTCCATTCCCGACCAAAAGATAAATGGAAGCACAGGAATAATTGCACCTACGGCCGTGCTGGCTGCAGCACTAAACGCCGATTTCCATTGATTCGGAAATGATTTTTCGGAAAGCCCAAGCTCTTCATGCGCCAGCGTTTTAAGAAATTGTTTCGGCTGTTCTGCAAGTTTTGCCGTCATTTTTTTTGCTTCTTCAGGCGAGAATCCTTTAAGCTGATAGAAAAGCTCCATTTCTTCCTGCTCTTCCTCGGGATGTTCTTCAATCTCACGTTTTTCCTTTTCCATTTCAGCTTCGTATACTTCGCGTTCAGTTTTTGAGGCAAGATATGCACCGCTGCCCATCGATAGTGCGGATGCGACTGCCGCTGCAAGTCCGCTCAATAAAATAAAATTGCCGTTTGCCGCAGTTGCACCAGCCACGCCGCTCACGACGCCGAACGCAGCACCCAATCCGTCGTTCACACCGTAAATCACTTGACCGATCCATCCGCCGGCGGTGACATGCCAGCGTTCTCTGCCTAACATCCGATCGAGTCTGCTCTGCGGATGCTGTCCAATGCGCGGATGACTCATTTCTTCCAGCATTTTACTGTGTGCGTTTTCTTCACGTTGGGCTTCAAGAAGTGCCTGCTTATCCGTTTCTGATTCTGCCGCAATGATCATTTTCTCGTATAATGCATCCGCCTGGCTTTCGCCAGCCTCCAACATTTGTGCAGCATCTTCACTTGAGCTTTTCAGCAGCACTGTCCGCTGTAATTTTTCTATCGGTGTATCGTGGAATGTTCCAACCTCGATACCCAGCTCGCGTAAGCGTACTGCCCATCGATCGGCATGCCTATCTTCTGCTTCTGCCATTCTGATAAGAATCGCCTTCTTTTCAGGATGTTGCTCACGCTCTGCTAAAACGCGATAGTTGCGTGCGCTCAGCATTTCATCACGCCATGCTTTTTTTAAATTTTTGACAAATTCTTTTTTTCGATCCATAATCAAAATCTCAATATTCAATAATCCATTTTCAAATTCTTGCCATTGGATCTTTACTATTGGAATTTGTTTGAAGCTTGTGTTTTGTAATTTGTGTATTATTTTTCAGCTTTCATCTCTTCATACAACTTTCGAAACTGCTGAACATCTTCCCAACAAGGCCTTTTCCAATTTGGATTGCGCAGCAATGCGGCAGGATGGTATGTCACCATCAATGGAATGCCGCGATAATCGTGCACTTTGCCGCGTAAAAGCGTCAAAGAGGCATTGGTTTTTAAGAGAGATTGCCCGGCGATACGGCCTACACAAAGAATCATTTTCGGTTTGATTAATTCAAGCTGTTTCCATAGATACGGCTCGCATAACTCGATCTCTTCCGGTTGCGGATCGCGGTTGTTTGGTGGCCGGCATTTGAGGATGTTACAAATAAATACTTCTTCGCGTTTAAATTGGATTGATTCAAGAATTTTATTCAGCAACTGCCCGCCGCGTCCGACAAATGGCTCGCCTTGAGCGTCTTCATCCGCTCCCGGTGCCTCGCCAACAACAACCACTTCTGCTTTGGGATTGCCGACACCAAAGACAAACTTCGTCCGCGTTTTTCCAAGTCCACATTTCAAGCATGTGTTGATTGACTGATTGAGCAATTGAATACTTTCGGCGGATGTCCAAGATTCATTAGGATAAGCGTGAAGATTCGCAGTCATTTGAGAAGTGTCAGGATTTCTAAAAAGGTCTGTTTCTGATTTTCGAGGCATGGGTGCCTCCGTTATGGAGGAAATAATTTGGTTCTTTTGATGGGCCGGCTCATCCATCGTTGACTGAACAGGAGTTCTAGGAATCAGGAGCGAGTCGCCGTAGAGTTCTGCTTGTTGTCTAAGGAAACGTTGAGTATCCGACAGCAAGGTATTGAAATCGTCGTCAAGGGACATAGGCAAAATATTATGATTTACTATTTCAATCCCGATGAAATAATTTCTCCTTCTGAACAGGAGAGAATGGAAAAATTTCCTATCCGGGATTTATAAACGTAATAAAACTACAAGAGAGTTTTTATTTTATTTAAAATTTTATTTGCAACATCGAACTTTGGCAATATAGGAAGTTGTTCCACTTTGCCGCGTTTGTCGATCATTGCGACCGTATTAAGATTAGAACCGAAAACACGGTTCTGTTTGCCAAAAGAATTGAGTACGATGAGGTCGAGATTCTTCTTCCGAAGTTTTTCCTTTGCGCCTGCAAGTTCGTCTTTTGTTTCCAGTGCAAAACCTACGAGCGTCATTGATCGCTTTTTCTTACCGAGGGTTGCGAGAATGTCTGTTGTTGCTTCAAGCTGTAATTCCAGTGCCTTCCTACTGGAATGTTTTTTAATTTTATGCTTCGCCGGATTTGCAGGCCTGTAATCGGCGACAGCCGCTGCCATTATTATAACGTCTGTTCTTTTTGTATGCGAAAGAACAGCAGACAACATTTCCTGCGCAGATTCAACATCAATGCGTGTTACATTGCGAGGAGTTTCGAGATGTGTTGGCCCTGCAATAAGCGTTACCGCCGCGCCGCGCTGGGCTGCAGCGTTCGCAATTGCAAACCCCATTTTTCCGGACGAACGGTTTCCCACAAACCGTACAGGGTCGATTGCTTCATAAGTCGGTCCTGCCGTTACGAGAATTCGCTTTTTCTTAAAATCCTGATGTGATTGATCAAGTATTTTTCCAATTGTTTCAATAATAATTTTAATTTCAGGCAAGCGTCCTGGTCCGCTTAGTCCGCTGGCAAGTTCCCCTTCAACCGGAGGGATAATGATGTAACCACGTTCTTTCAGTGATGTGAGATTGTTTTGTGTAATGGGGTTCAGATACATCTCTGCATCCATCGTCGGTGCAAGAATAATCGGCCGCGTTGTTGCAAGAGCAACAACAGCAAGGAGGTTATCGGAAATGCCGTAGGCAAGTTTTGCTATTGTATTGGCTGATGCCGGCGCAATCACCAGTACATCTGCCCAGTTGGCAAGGTCGATATGTTGTGTGCTGATGTCGGAATCCGACGATTGGTTGTTCGTCCAGAGATCAGTAAAAACTGAATTCTTTGAAAGCGCAGAGAACGTAAGAGGCGTAACGAAACGAGTTCCTGCTTCCGTCATCATTACTTTTACGTCGGCTCCGGACTTTACAAGGTCACGAACGAGATAGCCTGCTTTGTAAGCCGCAATCCCGCCTGTGACCCCAACTAACACATGCTTGCCGCGCATTGCAGATTCCGTTATTCTTCGGCCGTTGTTTCTTTAGAAGAAGTTTTTACAAAAAAATCAACATGTTCTTTGTAGCGAAAGGGAATCTTCTTTTCCCGAACTTCATCGATCGCAACTTCCGTCGGCTTTCTGCGTTTCTCAAATTCCAGGCTAATCTTCAATTGATCCGGATTAGCAACTGTCACTTCGCTGTCATCTTCCGGCTCTGGTGTCGCGTTTAATGCTTTGAGCGTTTCGAGCTGCTGCGATAATTCGATTTTGAGGTCATCGTGAATTTGCCGCGCCCGTTTCGCGGCAACAATGATTGCTTCATAAATGTTGCCGGTTTGTTCTAAAAATTCATGCATTGCAACTGGTTTGACTGCCACTGGTTTTCCTCCATTACGCTATGAGTTATGTGTATGGTATTTATAAACTTTTTTGAATGATCGCATCTACTTCAGCAATTGCTGTAGTGAGGTCATCGTTTACCACTTGAAAATCAAATTGAGTACCCTGTTCCAGTTCCATTGGTACTCGATTCAACCTTTGTTTGAAAGTTTCTGGATTTTCCGTATTCCGATTTTCCAAACGTTTCTTCAACACCTCTATACTTGGCGGTTTGATAAAAATGAGAACAGAATCTTCAGGAAAATGCCGCCGAATCGATAATGCCCCTTTCACGTCCACATCAAACATCATGGTAGAACCATGATCGAGCGCTCGATGAATCTCACTCTTCAACGTTCCATAATAATTTTCGTAAATCTTTTCCCACTCTACCAAATCCCCAATGCGAATGCAATCTTCAAATTCTTGCTTCGTCAGAAAGAAGTAATCCTTTCCGTTTACTTCACCGGCCCGTACGGTTCGTGTTGTTGCAGAGACAGAAAAAAGCATCGTCGGATATTTTTCAAGAATCGCTTTTGCAATTGTGGTCTTTCCGCATCCACTGGGTGCCGATATGACAATGAGTTTTCCTTTACTCATTGCTATTCAATATTCTGCAATTGTTCCCGAATTTTTTCTAATTCTTCTTTCAACCCGATAATCATATGTGCAATCGCTGCATCGTTGGATTTGGAACCAATGGTATTTGCTTCGCGGTTCATTTCTTGCACGAGAAAGTTCAACTTGCGCCCCGCTGCTTCATTCTTATTGAGCGCATCGAGAAAAAACTTATTATGACTCCTATAGCGGACACATTCTTCCGTAATATCAAGTTTATCAACCATCAGCGCTATTTCTAGTTCTAGCCTATTTTGATCAATAACGAATTTGTCTTCAACCAATTGTGCGATCCGTTCGTGCAAGTTTTTACGTTCTTCCGGGATCCGTTCCTGTGAGAGTTTTTCCACTTCATTCAAAGTCTTCTCCATCCAGTGAATGCGTTTTTCCAAATCTTTTGCCAATTCGCTTCCTTCTTGCGAACGCATTGCATTCAGATTTTCTAAGGCTTGGCGAACTGTATCCTGCACGAGTTCCCACTCATGCTCGTCGGTTGCTTCTTCTTCAACTGGTTCGAGCACTTCAGAGAAGGTTAAAAGATGCTCAAGTCTCACCTGTTCGCGGAGTTTTACGGACTTACGAATTTCATTGAGCAGCTTATAGTAGGACTTTGCTGCAGCCTTATTTACTTTCAGAGGAATTGCGCCGTTTGAGTCATAAGCGATTTTGACAGTGATATTCAAATTGCCGCGATTCAGGAATGTTCGAACTATATCCTTCAATTCTTTTTCACGTTGGGAAATGCTTCGTGGCAGACGTAACGTAAGATCGAGATAACGGCTGTTCACACTCCGGACCTCTGCACTGATATTGATCCCGTCCTTATTGATTTCTGCACGGCCAAAGCCGGTCATGCTTGCTACCACAAAGTCTCCTCGAAATAGAATTTTGCATCAAAAGGTACGGAAAATTCGATGGGAGGGCAAGGTTTACTTTTGCACATCATTTGCACATTGATATTCACGAGTTATCAACATCAGGATTGCAATTCCTTGCAATTTTGCTGATTTTGGGTGTGAATTGTGGATAACCAACAGGCATTAATGATTACCAATTATTATACCCTTCTTCACATAGCGGCTGAATTGAATCGAGAGTTTTCCGGACGAAGACTAGACGAGATTTTTACCCAATATCGTGGTGAATTGATTTTGTCGATTCGGGAAAATCCAGCCGTTATTCTCATCGGTTGTGAACCCGCGAACAATTATATCTTTGCGCGAAAAACGTTTGCACGAGCTCGCCGAAACTCCACAAATCTTTTTCCCGAAGTTCACGGGATGATAATTGAGAAGATTTTCATACACCAGGCTGATCGGCAAATTTATATTCAATTGAAGGATGGGTGTGAACTGATTGTTCAATTATTTGGATCAAAAGCGAACATTCTTTTCGTGGATGCAAACGGTATGGTGACGGATCTCTTTTTGAAGAAATCGGATCTGATAAATACGAAACTTGAATTGTTTTCTAAGGTTCAACATTCGGATGTTCCGGAACCTCTTCGCAATAACATCGCCGTAATGGAGGGAGACCAGCCACTGACAACAGCGCTGAAACGTATGTTCCCATTATTCGGTGCTGTGCTTATCCGGGAGTTGCTTACTCGTACTGGTTTGAATGGCGAACGGCCGCTTGCAGATGTACTGGAAAATGAAATTGACCGATTGTTGAATGGTGCACAACGATTGAAGGAAGAACTTCTTTCTCCGCCGTCACCGCGTGTGTACTCGAACGGCACATTGCCTATACGATTCTCGATTATTCCATTGCAGCATCTCAATGAATTTGAATTTCAGAAATACGAATCTGTATCGGAAGCAATCTACACGTTTCGTGCGCATGTACATCATGAGAAAACCATTCTCCGCGAGAAGGAAGAAATCATGAAAGTACTGGAGCGCGAACGGGGCCAGAGAGAGCGGACACTCCAAAAAATTGCAGCTGAAGCAGAGACCCCAAGTCGTGCAGCACTGTATGAGAAGTTCGGCAAGCTCTTAATTGCTCAACTGCATCTTATGAAAAAAGGCGACGCCACGGCATTGGCAGAAGATTTCGTCGACCGGACCAGCGATCTTATTGAAATCCCTCTTGATCCGCATCTGACTCCGGCGAAGAATGCTGAACGGTACTTTGAGAAAGCTCATAAGTCTAAACTTGCTGCAGAAGAACAACGCCGGCGCATGGCTGAATTGACGGAGCAGCAAGAAGTAGTTATTCAACTTCTTACCCGCATGGAAGATATTATTACAGCAGATGATCTCCAACGCTTTACAGAAGAAAATCGAAAAGAGCTTTCAACGTATGGATTGAAAACAAAAACCTCAGGCCGGCTCAAACAAGAAGAACCGTTACCGTTCCGCGTGTTTACGGTTGCAGGCGGATTTCAAGTATGGGCAGGAAAGAGCGGCGAAAATAATGATTTGCTTTCAACACGCTATACGGCGAAGAACGATCTTTGGTTTCATGCCCGCGGAGTAGGCGGTTCGCATGTTGTTTTGAAAATGGGAACCGGAAAAGGCGAGGTGAGCAAACATGCCATCGAACAAGCAGCAGCAATTGCAGCGTACTATAGTAAGATGAAGAATTCAAAATTAGTGCCGGTGGCGATGTGTGAAGGGAAGTATGTGAGGAAACCAAAAGGAGTTCCGGCAGGCACTGTTACTTTGGAACGTGAGAAGACATTGTTTGTCGAACCGGCGTTGCCGCATGTGTAAGGATTGAATCTTGCTCAGAATAAGGCAGATAGAGCAATCGGAAATTCCACGACTGCAAAATTTTCCTCCGGAAGATTGGAATTTGGATCTTCCACGGTTGTTCTCTTTTCATTTTGGGCATCCCTATTTCTATCCGGCAGTCGCTGAAGTCGATAAAAAAATTATCGGATGCGGAATTGCCCTAACGCATGAAACACTCAGTTGGCTTGGAACGATTATCGTTCTTCCGGAATATCGAAGGAGGGGCTTTGGAAAAGAAATAACTTCCCATCTCATGCATTATTGCAAAGACATGGGATGTACCACTCAGTTACTTACTGCCAGCGAGATGGGTGAACCGGTCTACACAAAGCTTGGCTTTAAAACTAGCGCAGAATATATATTTTATAAAAGGGAATCGATTGTTCCCATCCAGCGCATTTCAAATGTGAGAGAAGTCAGGAAAGGAGATATAAAATATATCAAGGAACTTGACAGAGAGATTACCGGAGAAGAACGATTTCCCTTTCTTGAAAGATTTCTTTCCACCGGATGTGTATATAACCCGGACAAGTTGGATCATCCCACTGGTATATATCTTCCTGATTTTGGCAGCGGACTTATTCTTGCGAGGAATTCTGAAGCAGGCATCGCGCTGATGAAAGCACGGTTGAATCGCGGCAAGAAAACTGCAGTTCTTCCCTCGACGAATATGATCGCGAGAGAGTATTTGTTTTCGGAAGGGTTTCGGGATTACCGTGCGGCCCCTCGCATGGTATTGGGGGATGATGTGCAATGGAACCCCGCCATGCTCTATAATAGAGCAGCGGGGTATTGCGGATAGATAACGATAACAAGGAATCTTTTAACTATTTCTTTTCCTTCTGCTCAATCTTTGCCCATGTATCTTTCAAGGTCACGATACGGTTGAATACCGGTGCACCCGGTTTTGAATCTTTCATATCTGCGCAAAAGTATCCTGTCCTTTCAAATTGAAATCGGGTTCCGGGGACAACTCTGCCGAGCATCGGTTCCAATTTACAGTGTGTCAGCACCTGGAGGGAATTGGGATTAATATTGGAAAGGAAGTCTTTCCCTTCTTCCACTTCGTTGGGATCTTCTTTCACGAAGAGGCGATCATACAACCGAACTTCAGCATTCACCGCATCATGGGCGGAGACCCAATGAATCGTTGATTTTACTTTGCGACCGGCTGTCGCTGTACCGCTTTTGGTCGCTGGATCGTACGTGCAATGGAGTTCTGTGATATTCCCTTGTGCATCTTTGATAACTTTTTCGAACTTAATAATATATGCATATCGAAGACGCACTTCTGTTCCCGGCGACAACCGGTAATATTTTGGCGGCGGTACTTCGCGGAAATCATCCTGATCAATGTATAATTCACGGCTGAAGGGAAGCATACGTGAACCTGCTGACTCATCTTCAGGATTATTCACAGCACTCAATTCTTCTCCTTTGCCTTCGGGATAATTCGTAAGCACTATCTTCATAGGATTCAACACAGCCATTGCACGCTGAGCGTTTTTATTAAGATCCTCTCGAATACTCCATTCCAGCATTGCCGCATCAATCATGCTGTCCTTCTTTGAAACACCGATCTTGTCACAAAAGAGTTTAATCGAATCTGCCGTATATCCGCGGCGCCGGAATCCGGCAAGGGTCGGCATGCGCGGATCATCCCAGCCGGAGACATGTTTTTCTTGAACGAGTTGCAGCAGCCTGCGTTTGCTCAGCACCGTATATGTAATATTAAGCCGGGCAAATTCGATTTGCTGCGGATGGTAAATTCCCAGATTCTCAATGAACCAGTCATACAACGGGCGGTGGTTTTCGAATTCAAGCGTGCAAATGGAATGTGTGATGTTTTCGATCGAATCTTCGAGTCCGTGTGCCCAATCGTATGTCGGATAGATACACCATGCATCTCCCTGCCGGTGGTGACCTTCGTGCACAACTCTATACATAATCGGATCGCGCAGGTTGATATTCGGCGACGCCATATCGATCTTGGCGCGCAGGGTCTTGGTTCCATTTGGAAATTCCCCTTTGCGCATGCGTTCAAATAAATTGAGATTCTCTTCGATAGTCCGGTTTCTAAAAGGGCTTTCCTTGCCCGGTTCTGTGAGTGTGCCGCGGGTAGCCCGAATTTCATCTCCGTTGAGATCGCAGACGTACGCTTTCCCTTTTTGAATCAGGTCAACAGCCCATTGATACATTTGTTCAAAATAATCCGATGCATAGAACAAGCGGCCTTCAAATTCACCGCCTAACCACTTCACATCTTCGATGATCGAATCGACATATTCCTGCTCTTCTTTTTCAGGATTCGTGTCATCGAACCGGAGATTGAATTTTCCGTTATAATCTCGAGCAATTCCGTAATTCAGGCGAATAGATTTTGCATGCCCGATATGGAGGTAGCCGTTGGGTTCGGGAGGAAAACGTGTATGGACGCGCCCTTCAAATTTATGAGTCTTGAGATCTTCATCAATGATCTCGCGGATAAAGTCATTTTTTTCATTCATGATAATAATTCTTTCAAAATTCAATATTGAGTATCAGGTAAAATATAGCGAAAACCGAACGATTATCAAAAGAGATCGAAAGAGCATGTGTACATCACGCAAATCTTCTTATCTCTCGTTTGCGCTTTCGTATGACAAAGTATATATTATACATACTCAACATCCATCCGTTTGATTTTTAAATTTAAACCAGATTATTTTCAAAATGAATGTATCATTTAATTTCTATAAAAGGAGTTACGATCATGAGAGCTCATTTGGGGAAAATTGCCAGTGCTCTTTGTTTCTGTTCTGTGTTCGTATTCGTACATGTTCAAAAGGTCCATGCACAGGTCACAGGGACGGAAACACAGCAAATAAAATGGCTTTCGACGGGTTCATTACGTTCGTGGTTTTCGAATATGGGAGCTGAAATTGAATTCGGGAGAAGGGACAGGCAAACATATATTGCCGTGGATCAGATTGACGGATTATGCTGGCCGAATGAATTTAATGTAAGAATGAAGGGTGTCAAGGCAGCAAAATCGCTGTGGATTGGCACAACAAATTTTGCCGATCCGATTTCAACGGTTACCTATCCCTATAAAGTTGTTTGCGCTGGAAAAGACGCAATATATTCAGGAACAGAGGTTTTTGCAGATGAATTAACGTTATCCGGCAGATTCCCGCATCCTGATGTCTATGTTGATAACGCACGTGGTTCTGCGCGTGATGCTGATGATGTTATCGATAAAACAGACAATACTCTGGTTGCAGACAGAGTACTTATAAACAGATTTCATTTTAGTAATGGAGTGTCTGTAACAAGGAAAATATTATCTTTCTCTCAACAGTACAACAATAACTATTATGTCTATGAGTATACATTAAAAAATACAGGTATTATTGATGAAAGCGGGCTGCAAGAATTAAACGATACTCTTACGGGAGTTATATTTTATATCCAAAGCCGGTTATCCTTCGCTGGCGTGTCGTATACAGGAATAGGATTAACAGGCCCTGGCGGTTGGGCTCCATCTACATCTACTTGGGGAAGAAATACAATAACCGATGTGATAAGAAAAGACGGCACGAGCCCGGGTGAGTTCAGAGCTAATTTTTCGTATTGGGGGCCGATGTCCACGAGTATGTATGGAAGCTCGGCAGCAGATATAGGACTCCCCGGGCCGATTTCGACAAATGTGTATGAATTGGCAGGATATGAGTTTGCAGGAACTGTTGTATTGCATGCAGACAAAGCGTCCAACGATACAACGGATGATATAACACAACCAACAACAACGATGTACGTAGGGTCTGATAATGCTATTGGTCGAAATTATAGTTCATCAACTCAATATAACGCAAGTTTAATGGCTCAAAAATATACACAATTTATGACTGCAGGCCATGCTTCTTTAACTATGGCAGATCAAATAGGAAAAGATGCGAATGGCTGGCCGACGGGACCTGCAAATACTTTTGGGACGGACGCGGGTGGTTATATGTCTGCGCAAGGTTTTGGCCCATATACGCTTTATCCCGGAGACAGTGTGCGTATTGTGGTAGCAGAAGCTGTTGCTGGTATAGATTGGAATAAAGGATGTGAAGTCGCAAGAAATTGGTTTACGAATAATACTTCTGCATTTGTTCTGCCGGGCGGGTATGCCGCTTTAAAAGGATATCCGACTACTACGGATGCGAACGAATATAAAAATTCATGGGTATTTTCGGGCAAAGATTCTCTCTTCCAAACATTTAGAAGGGCAATAGCAAATTATAACAGCGGTTATTCTATTCCCCAGCCGCCGCCTCCGCCCAATGAATTCAAAGTCAATTCCGGCGGTGATAGGATACTTATTTCATGGACAGGAATAGAAGCAGAATCTTGGCCGCATTTCGACGGGTATAGAATATTCAGGGCTCAGGATAAACCCGATACTTCGTATAACCAGATTTTTTCATGCACTGCGAGCGATGTCAAACATGCATTTGCCGATACGACTGCAAGTGCCGGCCATATGTACTACTATTATATAGAGTCGAAGGACGACGGGTCAATGAATACTATCCAGCCGGGAGTTCCGCTGGTGAGCAGTAAATATTATACCATGACGAATAAAGGGGCGTCCTTGAATGTATTCAATGCCGGCATTATTCAATCTCATCAGTCTGGTGATTGGAACGATGTCAATTCCTGGGAGCGATTCAACGGTTCTATATGGATTCATCCTGCACCAAATGTTCCTGCCGATTCAAGCGATGCTATTTTAATTCAGCGAGGGCACACGATCACTGTTTCCACAGCAGACTCGGCCGATCAATTAACGGTCGCCCTTGGCGGTGCACTCACTATCAACACGGGTGCTGCCCTTCGTGTGAAAAATGGAATTGGAACAGATTTAGCCGTCTACGGCACACTCACGAACTCAGGCACAATTATAGAAAATGATTCTTCAACAATTGCATTCATGGACAGCAGTTTCTACATACACCAACAAAATGGCGGTTCGATTCCGAAGGCAACTTGGACAAGCTATTCAACGTGTGAAATCACAGGCGTAACAAACACGGCACCATCCAATACGAACCAAAACTTTGGCAATTTCGTATGGAATTGTCCAGGTCAGAGTGCAAACATCAACCTCAATTGGCAAGGCATGTCCGTTAATTCATTGACAGTCAAAAACACGAATTGGAATCATATCTCTACAACAAATCCATCGTATCATGTAGATCTCTGCAGCGGCCAGGGGCACTGCGGAATCGGCAGTCTTACGATCAATGGTTCCAATGCTGCTCTTGAGACTCAAAGCGGCACTTTCATCGATACAATCGGTATCTCGAATATCACGGTATCATCAGGCGGCTTGTTCTTGCTGTCAAATAATAGCGGGTCGAGTACCTATTTCTGTCAAGGAAATTTTACTATTTCAGACAGCGGATACGTTGGAACCGGCAGCCCTGCAAGTCCGGCGACAATTGTTTTTTGCGGCAGTGGAACATATACTACACCTGCGTCCGGTTTCACATACCTCGGCGGGCCTAATTTTCTCATACAAAAGTTAGCAACTGTATTAATGGGAAATAGTGTCTTTACCGGGTCTGGAAATTTTATAGCTGATTCCGGTGCAACGATCATAACTTCGCACACGGCAGGGCTTGATGGAAATGTTCAAGTAACCGGAATAAAATCGTTTTTTCAAAATGTAAATTATATTTTTAATGGCCTCACCGGTCAGGTAACTGGGAACCTGATGCCCGATACTGTCGGTAATTTAACTATCAATAACAATTCAGGCGTTACGTTATCTCGAAATGTCAATGTGAATGGAACATTAGAGATGAGGAACGGCGTGTTATCTGCCGGAAGCTCCATCGTAACTTATGGAAATAATAGTACTCTTCAATACACGGGAACAGTACATCAGACAACAGCCAATGCTGAGTTCCCCTCGTCCCATGGCCCATTCAATCTCACCATACGTAATTCAATGGGAGTAACCCTTCATGAAACCCGTTCAATCAACGGAAGTCTGAGCCTTGCAGGTAAGCTTATCGTTGACACAAACACTCTTATGGCAGCCACTGCCACTAACACCGATACAAACTCCTATGTTATGACAGAAGAAGGAGGTGCTCTGAAACTCTCCTCGGTTGGGACAACAGAGAAACTCTTCCCTGTTGGCACGCAATCCGCATATGCCCCTGTTTGGATTATGAACACCGGCACGGTTGATACCAATAGTGTAAGTGTCGTGGATGATTTCAACAAACCCGTTGGAGGCGGGAGAGTATTGGCACGATGGAATATCACGGAACAAACACCTGGAGATGGTGCCTATCGGCTCAAATTCGGCTGGATGAAGTCGCTGGAAGACTCGGCATTTAGTGTCAGCACCTTAGCCAATTGGAAGATCTTCAAGCTGCCGGAACTTACAGAACCCGGTTCCGGCACATACACGCGTGGAACCATAACCGGCGGTCGTTACATCAGACGGGCAAATGTTACGGAATTGGGCACATTCACCGTCGGGACATTTACAAGTGTGGGCGTGGAAGAGAATTCAACTAATCTTCCCACAGTATTCAGCTTGAGTCAGAACTATCCCAATCCATTTAATCCGACAACAAGAATTTCATTCGATCTGCCGAAGAGGTCGCAGGTATCCTTAAAGATTTATGATCTTCTTGGCAGGGAAATAGCAACGTTGGTGAATAATGAAGACATGCCGGCAGGAAGCTACGCAAAGGAATTTAACGCAAGCCATTTAACGAGCGGTGTGTATTTTTACCGCCTGCAAGCTGGAACGTTTACCATGACTAAAAAATTACTTTTGCTCAAATAGTGTCAGGATGGTTTGTTTTCTATAGTTATTCTCTATCGGGTTTAATACCCCAACGCTTGTTTCGTCATTCCCACGAAAACGGGAATGACGAAGTGGGCATCGTTGTTCCTCCTGTTGTGCACAGTTGCCTTATCTCAAGAAAACAAGTCTCCTTGTTTTCTTGTGCATTCCAGCCTGCAATCTTTAGAAATGGATGCCACTTACTAACGTGCCTGCATCAAACATCATGGAGTAATCTCCCGTTTCCATCAGTTCTCTCATCTTTTTGTATGTATCCTTTCTATCCCAAAACAATACATATCTTTCTAACAGTATTGTTTACTACAACGAGGCACCGAGAGTAACGGTAAAATCGTTTTTTGCTTTCCCCGTCAACCGCCATGCAAAATCAAGCCTGAAGAATGTGAATATTCTTCCAAATCCAAATCCCGCCTCATTGAGCACGCTTCTACACGTCTGCAAAGGCACAGGTTGAATTGCCTTCGATTCAGCAGAAATATCAGTCCACGCTGTGCCGGTGAAGAGAATGAAATCTATGGATTTCATAATAGACACACCAAGAGCCCGAAAAGGCAGACTACCAAAATTGTGTTCCAGTACTAATGAAGCCAAGCGATCTCCGGCAAATTCTTTTATACGTATAGTCCTAAGAGATCCGGCGGGCGTTATGTCACTTGTGCTTCCGAAGAGATCGAACATTCTTTGTGGAGGAACATGGCCGAAAGCATAACCGAACCTGAGATTTCCGCGAAGAGCACCGGAAGAAGATGTAAGAGCGTAGAAATTCAAAGAACCTGTGTAACAGGTAAATTGGAAATCACTATGAAGAATATTCTTGTCCGAATATTCCGATTTCATAGTGCACCAAATGCTGTTTTGACTTCGGTCAAAGTCATCGAACATTCCAATCATCAGAAATTTGCGTGTATCGTAGGTTAATGAAATATTACAACTCCGCAAGGTTCCATCGATTATCGGCTGATTGGCACGATATTTCTCTGACCCATAAAAAATACTGAAATCGGTCGTTTTCGTGAGACTGGAATGTTGTTCATCCAGAAAACGAATCTCCACAGATGAACTTGCATACGGGTGTACATGAGAATACAAAGACCAACCGGTAACTTCAAAGTAATCGACCGGGTCGTCTTTTTCCAGCAATGCAAGCAATGTAATATCCCCCGGTGAAAGAAATTCTTCACCCTCCCGGAAGGGTGCCTTCCGGTATACCCCGGCGCCAATAGAGTATGTTTTTCGATCTGAAAGGTATCGTTCGATGTCGACCGCATATTTCCCACGTTTTTCCGCGAATGCGTAACCGGCCCGGAGTGTCATAGTTGACTGTGGAAGCAATTCATTGGTTGTAAGGCCTATTCCAAGGTATGCTCCTTCAACACGGTTGAAATGAAAGAAATCCGAGAAACTTGTCAATTTTAGTTCTTTCCACGGAAGAGAAAAATGAGCAAGTGCCATAATAGCATGCGAAAAAAAACCTGCATGTGTTACAAGGCTGTCCAGTCGTTGGTAAGCAGTCGTTTCTTCCACGGTAAGTGGAAGTGTGTTGACATTCTGCCAGTAGGTTGTATCGATTCGATCGGCGGTTGGAAGTACGGTTATCTGAAAGTTATCGAAAAGAGAACCATCAAGCTCTGTATTGATTTCATAGTTATGCATGAGCGAATATTGCTCGATGTACATTTCGGGAACCATGGGAAAAGAAATTTCAATGCTAAATTTTAGCTTGGATTCAACAGGAAGCCAGAACTTATTTTCGAAAAGTGCAAATTGCTGTTGAAGACGAACATCGATCATCGGTGATAAATCAAGGATTTCATTCCCCTGCACGTCAACTTGCATAACCATATAGGATTTATCCGCTATTGAGATAAACCCATCGAAGAGCGGTTTCAGGTTATTCTTTGGTGTCACTCGAATACGAAAAACGCGGTAATTATCCATAGCGAAGGTATCGACCATCTTATATGTGTAATACTCAAGAGCGTTCTCCGCGGTCGGACCTATCACTGAATAATGATCGAGGACAATGATATCGTCATTTAAATTCGGGATTTTATCGACAGTAAACATATTTTGTTCCGGCATGAAATTTGCCGACTGACGCCGGGCAGTAATCACTTCTTTGTAGGAATCCGGTGATTTCCACGAACAACTCGTTTGTGTTTCGAAAAGAGCTGCGATTATTGTATCCGGTTTCTCCTTTTTTGGGTTTTTTATACGCGCTTCTGTTTTTGTATACGCGTCAAAACGATACGATTGCAATTGCGACAATATTCGATGTTTACGAGCTATGGCTTCAAGAATGATTTCTTCTGCAGGGTCTCGATCATTGCCATACACAATAACTTCGGACATGGAAATCGTTGACGGTCGAAGAAAAACATTGCGATGGATAGTGGCACTATCTACGTTTACATCAAGCGTATCGGAATGATACCCGATGTAACTAACAGCAATTTTATGACTTCCCTGTACAATTAAGATTCTATAAATTCCTTCAGCATTGGTTGCAGTTCCTTCCGATGATTCCAGGAGACGGATGCTCGCACCCGGGAGAGGTTCCCTCGTTTCTAAGTCACGAACAACGCCCTGAAGCGCACATTGCTTCGGCTGGGTATTTAAAGTCTTAAAATTGAAGAAAAGAAATCCGATAGCAATACATTTCACAAACACATGATTATTCATACGACTTTTATCCCAGGAGATTGTTCATAAAAAACCATAGTACGGTTCTGAATTAGACAAAGAGAATATACCAGGAATGGAATTGATTATCGTCTTGCCCATTCGGCTCGGACTTTTTTATTTTAGGTCATCTTGCGGGATTTGCAAACGAACCTGACTACGAAATTGACGAGGCGTTTTACCAATATGTTTTTTAAAGGCAGTATTAAAAGTAGCCTTGGAATTGAAGCCACATGAAAAAGCGATACTGAGAATCGATTCACGATCCGACGCCCGCTCTGTAAGGGCTTTTTTTACCGCAGAAGCCCTATGAGAATTGACAAAGTCAAAGAAGTTTTGACCGTAGTGTTCATTTAATAGTTGTGTAAGGTAATGCGGAAACACTCCAAGCCTGTCGGCAAGTTCACGGAGGTTCAAATCGTTGTCGAGATAGGGTTTCTCGGTTAGCATGAACCTATCCAATTCTTGTTTGAGGGTCGCTGCTTTGTCGCTTTTAAGGCCAGAGCGAACATATCGATCAGTCTGTTGGCTGTCGAAAGAATCGGACGTTAACTGCTTTGAGTACGACAGTAAGGGGGAATCTTGGACAGGCGGGTTAATTTCTCTCCTCACCTCGCTTAAATCTACTTGAGCAAAACCAAAGTAACCAAAGATATAGGCGGCGATAGGAAATCCGATATCGTTGAGAATTCCAATTGCATTGTTTGACGTGAAAATCGAAAAAATGAATACGATAAAAAGTCCGCAGCTGGCGCTAGCGAGTATTCTGAGCCAGTGAAGATTCCGATGTTTCAAATCGGAATAATGCTCACGTAGACAGCGAGAATACTTTTGAAGTATAACAAAGATCCAAACAAAATACGCGGCAATCTGAACTATTATAATAACACCAATAAAATCCCAGGATCCATTTCGGTTTTTCATATCATTTAAAATAATCTTTGCCTTTTCTTCTGCAGGTATAAAGTAAAATGGCAGACATAATAGAAGTAATACTACCGCAGGCAGAAAATGAAGAAACCATCCCTTTTTGAAACTATAGCGTTCGCCCGTCATTTCCATAACATAGGTAAGCAAAAGCGGACCAAGCAATAAAATACACCAATCGAAAAGGAAGTGTATATAACCCATCCTGTAGAGTTCTACAGTCCGATCCAAAACATCACTGAGCGATAATAATGCAAAAGTTACAATAAAAGCAGAAAGCCATCGATTCGCTTTTTCGTTACGATGCGTTTTCTTTAGAAGAACTACCGATAACAGTAATCCCTGAAGAACACCAGCAGCCATGACAAAAACTATCCAGTTCATAGTATTCGATTCATTTCCATTGCCATAAGTAGAATAATATATCCCGGCAATTCCACATTATCAATGTGCTCATACAGAAAACGAATAGCATTGTTATAGTACTCATAAAATCGCTGAAAGGAATTTCATCTAAGGGCATTTTTATGATGTAATGAAATGTTGAGAGTAGAGAGAAATGCCTTGGCATGGTTGCTTTCCCTCTTGATCCAGTCAAAAAATATTTGGCGGGATCCCGCTACTAACCCACGATCTCAAACTTCTGCAAAAAACAGGAGGTGTAGGGTTTAAAAAAATGATTTACCTCAAGTCTCTCTCCTATCTTTGACGATAACGATTTCAGAATTGTACTGACATTCCTATTGTTGGCAGCATAGGCCATAATTTTACATCTTCTCTGTACGGATTGCCATTTTGATCGTAATTGTAAGAATAAGACTGGATGTTTGCACAGTTAAAGAGATTGCTGATATCGAGAAATACCGACGTTGATTTTCCAAAAACTTCAAAGTCCTTTGTGATACGCAAATCTGTTCTTTTATATGCCGGTAAATAATCCGAATTAGGTTCGCCTTGCTGCCAGAACCAAAAGTGTTTCTGTTCATCGTAGACCGCTACAGAAGGCGTGTACGCGTAGCCGCTTCCATAGACGAAGCGCAGATTCATGGTCCATTTGCTGCCCAATTCAATTTCACATGTTGCAGCAAGTGTGTGACGCTGATCTGTATTTCTTGGAAAAGAGTGCCCAAGCGTGTCATGAATCAATCTTTGATCTGAAGTAAGATATCCATAACTGACCCATCCATAAAATCCAGGGTGGGAATATGTAATACAACCATCGATTCCCCAGGCATTGCCCGTTGCATCGTTTTTCCGCGAGTAGTAAACATAGCCTTGACTTGTCTGTAGCGCTGTTATCAGATTGTCGTATTGCTTGTGATATCCTTCTATCTTAAATTTTAAAAAATGCTGCGCTGCCGGATCTATCATCAAATCATAATCGATGCCGACTATAGAATGAATTGCACGTTCCGCTTGTGTATTTGTATCTGATGCCACAGGATAAGCAATTTGACGATAAATCGGAGACTGATAATAATATCCCCACGCTCCTCGAATAATCACTCCTATGTC
>Ga0182021_10003230_pt1 | contig 19166 bp, 16 predicted proteins | sample 612E3MmetaG_FD_120493 | JGI IMG/M metagenome (GOLD analysis project Ga0182021, IMG submission 120493) | Permafrost microbial communities from Stordalen Mire, Sweden - 612E3M metaG (Illumina Assembly) | ecosystem: Environmental > Terrestrial > Soil > Wetlands > Permafrost | place: Sweden... | reverse complement strand
GCTTGTGAATTGACGCCGGAAATCCAGTTACTGGAAGTTGACAGTAGTTGGGAAGGTAAATCGACGACCATCGTGGTTGCGATGACAGAAGAGCAAGTTAGGAACATGTTCGGCAGAAGAACGAAGATAAGAAAGCTTGCGGTTCACCGCACGCGCTAAGTGTTCCATTTTGTAAACCGCTGTGCTGCTTTAGAAATTGGGGTTGCGCGGGTGACATCTCCAATCTCAGAGGGTTCGATGTAACGGCTGCCCAAAATGCCAGGGGGTTTATCCTCTATCTCCTGCAGAAAGAAACAAATCCATTAGTCAAGAAACGAGACTGTGGAAAAAGTCAGTTTGGATTTTGAAAATTGCTTCATAGTTGCTAAAAACCGCTTGCCACAGCTAGCAATGGCTAATCCTTTTAGTGAAGTCTCAGCATTGCCAGAGATACGCATTTGAGGGGATGGAACTATTATGCAGATAAAGGAATTATTCAATCAACTGAAATCATAAGACAGTACTTACTACTTAACTGAGGATCATAGGTAGTTCCTGCACAACTTTCAGCTGCAAAATTTAAATTCAGAGCCTTTGCCAATTCTCTTTTCAGCCTCATGAAGAACGATCATTGAACTACGGAGAACGCTCGGTATTAAGGCGGCTGGATTGAATGCCAAATTAGACTCATAGAAAGTGGGCTTAAGCAGATCCGTGTCTTTTTCGATTATTCCTCGTTTCAATGCGATTTCATAAATTAGAGTTTGAGGATAAATACGAATTTTTGAAAGCGAAAAATAGCGAAGCTTTGATCCAAGCGCATTCATTTTCAGCATTAAACGCGATAGCCCAAGTATGTGCTCACCATTGCAAAATGGTAAATCATAGAGAAATGAGTAACCAACATTAACTCCGTCGATGTGCTTTGCCAGAGCTATGGAATAATCCACAGAGGTCAAATCAAAATTTTTACCCAGAAGTCGCATAGAATTATTCGAAGCTCCATCAGGAGAAAAGGCGAACAACTCGCAACCTGCTTTGACCGCTTCCGTCATAGAATTATAGTTTAGGAAGGCGGGGTTGAAGGCCGCTGCCCATTTAATATCAAGTTTGCGGTTAATAATTTCTGTACATAACTTGTGGCAATAGTCTTTCGGTGAATTGAAGACAGATTCAGCAAAGGAAAAACTGTTAATCCCGAAATCATTGACTAACATTTCGATTTCATCAGCCACCTTCTTGGGTGAGCGCAAACGGAAAGAACAGCCCCAAATAGACCTGGTTGGGCAGAATATACATCCGAAAATACAGCCTCTCTTGGACTGCACACCTAACGAGAAAGCTTGCGTTGAATACTTGCTCAAATTAAAAAGTTCTCTTGAAGGCACAGGCAAATCGTCAAAGTTTGCCAATTCTTGTTTTTCTGTGAAAATTAGAGAACCTTCTTTTCTGATTAGGAGGTTTTTGACCAGATCAGGATGATTAAGATTTTCCATTAGGTCTGAGAATGTTTTCTCACCTTCGGAAACTACCCCTATGTCTATCTCAAGATTATTCTTCATTATTTTTTCAGCAAAAATTGAAAAACCAGTGCCGCCCACCACTAACTTGCAGGAAGGAGCGTGTTTTCTGATGATCTTAATCATAGAAACAAAGGGAGCATAATACGAACGTTTGTTGAACGAAAAAACGCTATCAATGTTACGCAGTGAAACCCCAACAACATGAGGGTCAAATTTACTTATGATATCAGGTAATTCCCTCAGAGGATTTTCTAGTTCATTCGGATCCCAACAATAAAGCTCATGTTTTTCTTTAACCATGGAAGCAAGGTAAGCCAAGCCCAGAGGAAACACAAGCGGCTCGCTACTTCTAACACCCAAATAAGACTGACAAAGTAAAATCCTCAAAGACAAAGCTCCGCTTCTACCCTAACACGATCATGCTTAGCATACTCTCGAACGACTGCAAATAAAGAGTTTTCCAAACAATGTTTTTCGGAGAACCGAATTAAGAGGCAAGCAGTTAAATCTACATTTATCTACTGCCTGCTTGAACGCCGCCTTTTCATTCTATTTCTTACCCAAAAAGGAACCTTAACGGTTGACAATTTACAGCTTGAACCTGTTTGTCCCTTGAGGCAATATGGTTGACCTTCCGTTTAGAATACTTTTTTAGACAGTGATCGTGACTTCTGTTGACGATAAATACAGGAGCATTACTTTATCAATAAATCAAGTCGTTTCGCTAAGGTCACATCAGGTCTTCTTCTAATACTTGTACTTGGAGCAGTCGGGTTATTCCCTTTTCAAACTGTTCTAGCAAACCCTCAAACCCCCATAAAACACGTTGTCGTCATTTTTCAAGAGAACCACACCTTCGACAACTATTTCGGAACTTACCCCGGAGCAAACGGCTTGACACAATCTCAAGCACTTCCTGTGGAGCCAGGGTCAAACATGACTATTCTGCCTTTTCATCTTTCAAACACTAGTACTTCCAGTCTTAATCACGACTCGGTTACTGCTCGCACTGCTTATGATAATGGCAAAATGGATGGTTTCGTTTATGCAGAAGGGTCCAACCTGACAATTGGTTATTATGATTACCGCGATATACCGTACTATTGGGACTATGCTTCCAAGTACGTGCTTTTAGATAATTACTTTTCCTCGATGATGGGTCCAAGCGTACCCAACCTCTTCTATTTACTTTCAGGACAATCAGGCAACTCTATCAATAATCAAGAAGTTAACGTTAACTGGACCCTGATCATGAATAAATTAGACAATCGCGGAATATCCTGGAAATTCTACACCGACACTAAAGACCAACAGAATCCCTTTCCATACGGACCAACGCTTCAAACAAATGCATCCTTGTTGAAGAACACTGTAACTAACGACAAATTCCTTTCAGACGTTGCAAACGGCACTCTTGCCAGCGTGGTGTGGGTGACCGCAGAAGAGAACCAAAGCGAACATCCCCCAACTGACATAGCCGTCGGAGAACACTACGTGACCGACTTGATCAACGGACTAATGGCGAGCAAATATTGGGATTCCACGGCTATTTTTCTAACATGGGATGACTACGGAGGCTGGTTCGACCATGTTGCGCCGCCTCAATTGGACTCTTATGGACTAGGCTTCAGGGTTCCATGTTTAGTAATCTCTCCATATGCGAAGGAAGGCTTCATCGATCACACGCAGTCTGACCACACATCCCTTCTAAAGTTTATAGAAACAACCTACGGGCTTTCGCCATTAACCCAACGGGATGCTAACGCCAACAACATGCTTAACGCCTTCAACTTCAACCAGCAACCACGCGACCCACTAATTCTCCCAGGCAAATACCTTCCAAACCATTATCCACTTGAACTTGCAAACAATCCAAGCCCTGATTCGCCCAAATACCCGACGCTAATTCAACTGATGGCAATAGTTGCAGTGGTTTCAGCTATTCTATTTATCGTTTTATTTATCTTAAAGAAAAAACGTTAGTGAGAAGAATCAAAGTTTCGATAGTCTTAGTAGTTGTTTTGGATTGTGTTGTGGGAACCTACAAGTGAGTAGTTGCCTGCTAAATTGTTGAAAAAATTATTTTGAAATATTTGAACGTAATCTGTATTGCCCAGTGTGCGAATACCGTATTCTTGGGTTGAATTGGTTCCATCTCTGTTTCCTAAAAAACAACTGCTAACCAAGATATTGGTGCAGTTGCCGCCTGTAATTGAATCAGTGTTTATGTTTATTCCATCCCATAAGAAAGGCTGATCTGAATTACCGTGCGCACCTGCACCTGAATTTGTAATTTTACAGCTTATGATGCTTACGCTGCCCAGCGGCATTTGGTTTTGTGAGTAAAGTCCAATTCCGTTTTTAGTGTTTGCTTCAAAATTGCAGTTGCTAATAGTTATCAAGCCTTGGCTGAGATTTGTATTTAACGAATTTACAACCAACCCGTTCCCTGAGTTCCCTTGGATGACAGTGTTTGCCACCATAACGCCAACACTATCAACAATTAAGGTTCCGTCGCCGTTGCTTCCTTCTACAAGTGAATCACTTAAAACCACGCCGTTAGCGTTTGCTATTGAGATACCTGTTTGCTGGCAAAGCGTTGCCTCGCATTGTGCCAAGAAAACGTTTCTGGGCAAGTTGTAGGTTGTTGGGTTTGACTTAATTAAAAAGCCAAACATGTTAGTATCGCTGTAGCAGGCGTCAAAGTAGCAGTCTTTACTTCCAACGAGTGTAATTCCTGTTCCAACCAGAGGATTTGCTCCCCCGTATTCTGTGCCTCCGCAACCTTCCACGTAAACGCTTTCAAGATTAACGCTGGCGCTATCCACAATGTTAATTCCAGAATTATTAGCGTAAAAAACCATTACATTCTGAATATCCACGTCAAACCAATCGCTTATCAAAATGCCGTTATTAATGCATTTACCATTAGGCGGAACACCAGAAGTCAACACTAAATCCTTCAGGGTTGCATGGTAAGGTCCACCGTAACCAAAAGCCTGATTTCCAACTAAATCTATGCCGTCTTTCTTGTCGGCAACAATCAATTGGGCAGCTGGACCAATGCCGCTTATTTCTATTGACCCTTTACTTTGACGTTCCTGTAAGATTAATGGCCCGTCAAGGCTAATAGTTCCTGCAAGAATAATTTTTCCCCCTGTACCTGCCGACAAGGAATCAATGCATCTTTGACAAACTTTTGTCGCATTATTTCCTGAAAAATCAATAGCTAAAGTCTGACCGTTCTCGGCAAAATAGTTTCCGCCGTTAGAATAAACAAGGTAATTAAAGGGTTCAACTGGCTGAGGTCTGTTTTGAAGAATTTTCTGCTCTGCTTGAAGATTGCTCACGGTATCCTGGGAAGACAAAAAATCTCTTTGTAGAGCGCTGTAATTCGCTTTCATGGCGTCTAAATTAGCCTGCAAACTTTGAGTATTATTTAATAATCGATTTTGGATGGCTTGCAGTTGGCTGGAAAGTTGAGAGTTTTGGTTTTGAAGATTGGAATTTGTTTGGTTTAACTCGTCTATTTGCTGCCTGAGTTTATCTTGGGATTGGTTAAGCGCCGTTAAGGTTGAATAGCTGTAGTAGGCAAACAGGGACATAAGAATTAGAGCGCAAAGAGCAACAGCGCTAAAGGCAACTTTTCGCTTATTTCCTAATCTTCCCGACATTTTAGCTCGTTACAAAAAAATATGCATATGATTCCTTAATAGCTTGCTCATGACTGAAGCTTTTTTGCAGAAAATATCAGGGTTTAACTACTTCTTTCGTTGAGGAGGAAACGCTCCACGTATTCACAACTTTATTCCTGATTCTCGTAGGCAAAGTGCTTAAGTTTATCAAAAATTCTATCCAAGTGAAAATTGCAAAAGTAACCAAACCATATTCTGCGCATAAACCAAGCAACAGCTTTATTACTTTTTTGGGATAAAGAGGCAGTAAATAAATCAGGTGCTGAGGTGAATCCCCAGTTGTCTTTTTTGTCTGCCAGTGCCCAATCAAAACTCGTTTTCTCTGCCTGAAATAATCAGAAAATGTTTTGGGGCCACAGATGGAAACAACAGCCTCCGGATCATACGCTATCAGCCAACCTTTCCGTTTAACAGTTAACGCGATAAACGAGTCATCATTTATCATTTCACTGGGGATTTTGTCGACGATTCCTGCGCGGATGCAGAAAACCTCACTTGCATGTCTAGCAACTCCCTCTACACTTAAGTGCTGGAAGACATAATCATGAGATTGCCATAGAATTTGAACCAGTTTGTCAGACAGCGAATTTGAATTGTTTATTGGCAGAGGCTTACCACAAACAAGTCCGACTTTTGAATCTTCAAGCTTTGAAACCAAGCGTTCAAAACAACGCTTATGCGGCAGGGTGTCTGCAGATATGAAAAGGATTACTTTGCCGGTAGCATTTGATAATATGTCGTTGATAGCTGAGGCTTTACCTGTCCTTTCCTTCTCTACATGAACCAGAAGACGCTGCTCTTTCTTGGCGTAGTCCTGCACGATTTTAACGGTGTTATCTGTGCAACCTGAACATACAACTAAAACCTCACAGTCAACTGCAACCTGCTGCTCCAGAAAAATGTTTTCTAATAAATGACCAATATTTTTCTCTTCATTATAAGCGCAGATTCCTACTGTAAGCTGCAAACCGCTACCAGCTAAATCAAATAAATCAACTTGTAGGCATTATATAGTTTTAGGTAAATGGGTAATTGCAAAGCTTTTTTGGAAATGCAGAAAGCTTAAGAACACTTTTAACCTGAAAGCTTAGATGAGCTTCGGATTTGGGCAGATAGGCTAAATTGCTTGACAAAAAAACACTCATAGGATGCCTTCTAACTGTTGGGTTGTTTGAGGTTCTTTTGTCTCTATGGACTGGTCTTCCTTATGACATGCAAGTTTGGTTCAAAACAGGTCTTTGGATGCAGCAAGGCATTAACATTTATGTTCCAAACGACCATATTGGTTATCCGCCGCTTTGGGCTCTATGGTGCTGGGTTTCCTATCGCCTCTTTTTGTTATCAGGAAATAGCATGATGCTTTGGAGATTAGCAATCAAGCTTCCTTTGATTTTAGCGCATTTAGCTTTGGCGCTTATAATTGGTGTGTTTGCCGCCAACCAGTTCAGTCAAAAAGTCGGTCGACGAGTATTCTTTGTTACTCTGGTATGGAGCTTCATCATTTACATAACTGCCTATGGGGACAAATCAACATTTTAAGCACTCTTCTGACGTTTTTGGCGTTTTACTTGGTGACAAAAGATCACCCAAATTTAGGCTCACTTTCGTTGGGATTAGCCATAACTCTTAAAATTACCGCAGTGTTTACCCTTCCCCTGTTTGTTCTTTATCTTCTAAAAAAGAACGACAGAAAATCTGCAATTAAATTAGCTTTATTATCTTGCCTGCTGCCTATTATATTCACTTTTTCAGTTTTTACAATTTATAATTGGGATATAGCGTATTTTTTTAACACGATTTTCTACTCGACTTCGGTTACAATAACTCCCCTGCAAATTTCAGGAGGCTGCATGAATATTTGGAGTTTCATTGGATTGCTAGGCTTTGACATAGCGCAGTACGGAATTCTACGGCTTTTATGGATACCACTAGTTATTCTTGGCTATGCCTACTGGTTTAGAAAAGAAATGACTAATTCAAACCTTGTCTTTTCAATAATATCGATCTATTTCTTGTTTATGTTAAGTTATGGCTGGGTAACTGAGCAAACATTTCTTGATGTACTGCCATTTATTTTCCTGTTCGTAATTGCCTATAAACCAAGTAAACTAGCGCTGTATGGATTGGCGATTGTGCAATTGCTTGTCTTCGGCTTCTCCCTGTTTAACTGGGGTCCATTTATTTTTCAGCCGCTTATATCAAATTTCTACCCATCACTGTTGCCCACGATATAGCAGTTGTATCCAGCTAGGAGTTCACTTTTGTGGACGATAAGAGGCATCTTTGGTCTATTGGTGACTTTGGGGCTTTTCACATACCTGTTCATGCTCTCTAGATTAGCCTCAAAAAGCACTGAAACGGTCCCAAAAACTTGAGTACCATTCTAAAATGGCTAATTTTGTATGAAATTCTAGTTCAAATAACTTAATTTCTAAACTCGATGTATTTTTGACGGTACCTTTATTAGATTTTTAAAATGCTTAATAGTTTGATGTGAATGGAAGAGGAGCACTCCAATTCAGTAAAATCTGAATTGTCAACACTGTTATTCCGAAAGAGAACGTATCTGGCACTTTTCCTTGGAATGTTTCTTGTTGAAGCAGTGTTGGCGCTATGGACAGGGCAGCCCTATGATATGAATATATGGTTTCAAACGGGCAAATGGATGAACCAAGGAATCAACATTTACCAACCTGACAACCATCTTGGTTACCCACCGCTTTGGGGATTTTGGTGTTTCATATCTTATCGTGCATACCTTTTTTTTGCTAACACTGAAATCTGGCGATTAATCGTTAAACTTCCAATTATTTTTGCTCATTTAGCGTGTGCCTACATAATTGGAGCATTTGCCGCAAACCGGTTCGGAAAAAAAGTAGCCGTGAAGATTCTTTTAATCACATTAACGTGGGTCTTTTTTATCTACACTGGGGCAATTTGGGGACAAATTGACACCATAAGCGCGTTGCTTACCTTCCTTGCTTTTTATTTTGCAATAACAAAACGCCCGATTCCAAGCGCTATCCTTCTCGGAATAGCAATTACACTAAAAATATACCCTATAGTTACGCTTCCAGCATTCTTCATTTATTTTTACAAAAACTGGGATGCCAAAAAAGCAATAAAATATGCAGTCTACGCCTGCGCAGTTCCCGTCCTTTTTACTTTAGTAGTTTTTGCGGCTTTCCGCTGGGATCTTTTGTATTTTTTCAGAACAATTTTCTATTCAACGCCTGTTTTCCAGTCAAACCCTATCCAGATTGATTATGGCTGCATGAATATTTTCAGTTTCATAGCTCTGCAAAAAGTAAACTTAGTTCCATTGTGGTCCCTGCGCTTAGTTTGGATCCCAGCTTTAACGACCTGCTTTTTCGTTTGGCTGAAAAAGGCAAAGATGAGCGAAGCCGATCTTACTCTATCAATAATTTCTTTTTATGTTGTTTTCTTGGTGTCATACAGCTGGATTGCAGAACAGACATTTTTAGACGTATTGCCCTTCATGTTCATCTTCATATTTGGGTATAATCAAAAAAGAATCTACCTTTATCTCTTAAGTCTCATTCAAGTTTTGGTTTTTATCTTTACTTTTGCAAATCAAAGTCTCTTTATCTTTACTCCGATGCTTGAACGCTTTTGGCCCGCGGGATTAACAACACTACAAAACTTTCATTCAGACCCGCAGATAGGACCCTTAATTTGGCAGATTAGAGGAACAATGGGTTTGATTGTAAGCCTATCACTGATAGGTTTTCTGATTCTATTGCTAAAACCACAGATAACCACATACTTTAGTCGGAAACCTAATCGTTAATTCTTGTGAAACACATGATCGATCTGCTCCATGTATCTTGCACCTTGAGGAAACAATGACCTACCCATCTCCATAAAGTTCTTAATAACAATTCGGTAGAATAACGTTCCAAGGAGTCTGACAATCATTTTTTTCTGAAGGTAATAGGCTAAGATAATTTTGTTTTCCCATTTCTTCAGTTGTCTAACATTATTTTGAACAGTAAATATGGGTGCTGCCCTGTCAGATAGCCAATAATCATCAGTCAGGAACCCTTTCTGCTTACATAAATCATAGAGGTCGGTAGCAGGGTAAACCATCGTTAAAGTTGTGCGTAATTTATCAGGTTTTATTTCTCTGATGAGTTTGATTGTTTCGTTAATTGACTCGTCGTTTTCGTTTATGTTTCCCACCATAAGCAAAATGAATGCTTTTATTTGGGCATCATGCGTCATCTGAAAAGCTCGAGCCACTTGCGCTCGACTTTGCTTCTTGTTCATGGCTTTAAGCACTACATCTGAACCTGACTCTACGCCATAACTGATGCTGATGCAACCGGCTTTTTTTAGCCATGCGAGAAGCTCTTCTGAAATAAAATCTACTCTAGTGACACATTCCCAGCAAACATCCAGTTTCCTAGCGATTATTTCCTTACACATCTCAATTACCCGAGGCTGGTTTAGGGTAAATAAGTCGTCGAAAAAATTGAAGTGCGTGACGCCGAAAGTGCGGTTAAGCATTTCTATTTCATCAACGACGTTTTTGACACTTCTTTGTCTGCATTTTCTAGGCCAAAACTTGGCGATTGAACAATATTTGCAGTTGTGTGGGCAGCCTCTGCTTGCCATTATGTTGATGCTTTTTAGCTTTCCAACAGCTTCTCCTTTAAAACTTCCTGGAGCCGAATAGTGAATGTACTTGGTAAATTCAGATTCAGAATGTAGCGGAAATGGCAGAGAATCCAAATCCTCAATCGGAGGTCTTTCTTCATTAACGACGATATTTTTCCCGTCCCTGAAAGTTATTCCTTTGACTGAACGCAAATCTGCTTTAGATTCAATTGCTTTTACCAGTTCTAAAAATGTGAGTTCGCCTTCGAATCTGACAATAAAATCAACTGGAAAATTGGTTAAGACTTGCTTGTACAAGTGAGTTGCATGTGACCCGCCCATAACCACCGTAATGTTTCGGTTTATTTGTTTGGTAATTTGGGCGAGTTTGAAGCTACCCCACCTGTAATCTGTGAGATTACAGCTTATTCCAACAATGTCAGGAGTTTGGTCTTCAATTATTTTTTTGGCTTCTTGAAAAGGAGTGTCAACCAAATCAAGAACCTGTACAGTGAATCCTTCTTTTTTAAGAAGCGCTCCCATGTAAGCTAATCCAAGCGGGGGATACGATTTGTCAAGATACACTTTCCCCGCCTGATTGTAAGCGCCATAGTACATTGGGGGATTAAGCAACAGCACTTTCATTTTCTTAGCCTTGAGAATTAATGTTTCCAATTTTGTCTTTCCAAGCTTTTGTCAGAACTATTTCGCAGTCACCAAGTCTTACACCGCGCATTCTTCCAACTACCCAACCTTGCTGATAGCCGTAAACCCAGAGGTCAGCGTAACCAGCAAGCTTACCAGAAATGCCTTGGATAACTTTGGCTTCAACCATTTTATCGTAATAGATTTGGCGTGGAGTTTTCCTCATAAAAGAGTAATATGAAACTAGCCTGCGGTCAGTGAAGTAAAGGGTGTAAGCGTTTATCCGTCTTAAATAAGCTAAGATAATCAAGCCTATGCCGACAATGATCAAAACCAGTCTTATTAGACCGCCAAAAGGTCTGAAAACCAACCCTAAGGCGAATAAAAGCAACCCAATCCAAAACAATGGGCTTCCAACAAACGAAGCGGAATGAGGCTTTGTTTTTTTAATCAGCTGTTCTCCAGGTTCAAGATCAAACAAGATTTTTACCCCAGCCCTCAAATGAAAGCATACATTTTTTCTAGTTCTTTATATCGCTCCGAATTATATACACAAGAGCCTTTTGTTATTTTTGCTTCAAACAAATCTTTGAATTTGCTTTTTTTCTTGAATGACAAATTCTTTATGAGTGCTTTGAACCGTAAATAGTTGCCAAGTAGAATGTATATAATTGTATTAGATATGCTTAAGACTAGAGAGTTGTTATATGGCTCGTCTATTTCTGCAATTGCTTCACTATTCACTTTTGAAGTGTAAAGTGATGGCAAAAACTGTTTTAGCCATTCCATGTTGATTAAAACGTTATGGTAGAAGCGTGAGCCAGCTAAAACCTTTACTGATAACAATTCTCTGGCAGACAAAAGGCCTCTATGCATAACTGCTTCGTGAATGAAGTTTTTCTCATCTTGGACGTAGCTGAGGCAGAATTCAGGTCGTCTTCCATCAGGCATTTTTTTTCCATTTAAAATCCTAGCCAGCAGAAGGCTCTTGGCAAAGGTTATCCACATTCTATTTTTTTGGGAGACAAGAAAAATATCAATATCATCTTTATCAGTGGCTGCCCCATAAGCTACGGAACCACAAACAGCTAAGAGCTTAATGTGTGACTTGCTGCGAAGAAGAGAATCTGCGAAAACTATACCTGCGAGAAATTTTTGTATGGAAACTTGTTCTCTGTGTGGTCTTTCATCAAAAAGATGTTCATAGCCTTTTAGGGTGATTAGTTGATTTTGAATGGATATTTCTTCTAAGATTCCTGCTTCAGTTTGTATGAAGTCTTTTACGTTAATTTCTATTGATACCTGTGGCAGTAATTGGGCTATTTCATCATAGGTTATTGCTTGACCGCATTTAGAAGCGATGGTTATTGCAGCAAATATGCGTTTTTTAAGCCTTAATCGTTCATTATCATTTAGTTCTGTAATTTTAAAATTGATTGTTTCTAACAAAACTGCCCCGCTTATAATCTTAATTTGCCAATGAAATTATTTATAGATTTAGGTTAATACAATTTACAATAGAGCATTCGATAATATTGCAAGCTGAACAAATGAATTGGAAGTTTTGCCTGATTTTTACGTTTTATGAAGTAAACCATTAAGCCAGCACTAGTCAGAACGATTGCAAAAGCTACGGCTAATCCCGCTAAAAAAGCTTCTGAAGGGGTCAGGATTAACCCTTGAGTCTCTTGCTTTATGCTGAAATATACCTTTTCGGACGCGCTGTTGTTCCCGGCCGTATCATTTGTGTAAATGATAATGTTGTGTGAGCCTTCGTTTAGACGGGGTAAAGTCGCATTTCCATATACAGTAATGTTTGCTGCATAATCGAGGTTGTATGCCGCCCATGAAACCGTCCCGTTTATTGCAAAATTTAATTGTACAGTGTTAGTGTAGGTTTCGTTTTGTGGGGAAAGAATTGAAATTGTTTCCTGAGTTTTGTTAATTGAGTCGTTTTCCATTTCTGTGCTCTGTGAAGTAGCGGTGCCATTTATTTGGTCTGTAGCTCCGTCATGTTCGTTAACTGCTGGCAGCGGTGTACTAGAGGGCATAGGAGTTGGAGCAGCCTGGTTATCTATAGGCGTTTGAGGGTCCATTGCGAACCTAAATTGGTTGGATGAGTCAGTAACCCAACTTTGTTGGTCAATGGCGTAGGTTGAAACATTTATTTGCATACTTGTCAGGTTAAAGTTGTAGATTCTAACACAAGCGGCACCTAATTGACCATTTAAATCTTGGCGATTGAAGAAAACTTCCTCTCGACTTCCAACAGCTTGGTTATATGCGCCAACCGTTCTTGTTTGGATGTGGCCGCTCAAGATCATAAACACGTTAGCGTACTGGTCCAGTATCGACTTGAAATTATTTCCCCATGTATAATCGAGCACTCCTTCATTTGACCTACTGCGGGTACCATACCCCCCTGTCATGTTAAGGTAATCGTGAGTTGCAACTATTACTTTAGCGTCAGGGTTTCTTTCTATTAGCATCTGCATCCAGTTTATGGCGCTGGAGTTGGAGAGAAACTCCAAATTAATGATTAATAACCGAAAGCCCTGGCAGCTAAATCCAACTGCGGTGTTTTTTCCGTCGAAAATGTCTGAGACCCAATAGGGTTGCGTCCGCATGACTGCCGGATTAAAAGCGGGGTACTGACTGCCCAGCCAATCCGTGTTAGAGTCGCCCAGCCAAAGGTTTGCTGTGTCGTTTGGAGGCAGCTGGTCGTGGTTTCCCGCGTCCCAGCAGTAAGGTATCCCGTTATTATACAGTGTCATCATGGCTGCGTTTGCTGCGTCCCATTCCGAAGTATGAGTTGGGGTATCAACTAAGTCGCCTGTGTGAATGACCATTTTTAAATTATACGCTTGAGAGTTGGCAACTATCCAGTCTGTAACATCGTTGTATAATGAAGGAGTTTTCCAGCTAAGGTACTGAGTGTCAGTTATCTGCATAATACTAAAGCAAGCGCTGTTGCCGCCTGAATCTTGGCTTTTGGCTTGTGGAAACAAGAAAGCAAAGCAGCTGACAAGTGCAATGGCGATTAACAAATAGGCGAAACTCTTCTTAAAGAACGAATGCTTCATCTGCTTCCTTCTATCTAATTCATAAAGTTATTGTCAAATTAATAAATTGGCTGATATAGATTGAAAAAAATGTATTCTCTTGGCAGAGACGAAGTTATATGATAAGCTTTTATCGCTAAGGGGTTTAAATAATTAAGTATGGGATTTGCGTGTGCGCAGTATTTCCGCTATATCGCTTATTCTCATCTTGCTAACATGCATAATTGGGCTCTTCTCTGTCACTGTCAATGCTGAAGCCAAAAATAAAAGGCTATTATTTAGCAGATTATTTAAGTCGCAAACCTAATATTTGGTTGGCGAAGGTATGCCTAAGAAATCGGTTACTGTTTTCAGCTTTGCAGATGGTCATGACTCAAGTGCAGCTCTCATAAGAGACGGAAAAGTTTTAGCAGCAGTACAAGAAGAAAAGCTGACAAACATTAAACATTATGATGGCACACCCGAGCGGTCAATGAAAGCCGTTTTTGAAATCGCCAAAGTTGACCCTTCAGAAGTCGATGTAATCGCCATTGCAAATCTTGTAAGGGTGCATGCGCCAAGTTCACAGAGGCAAAAAATACCCTCAACATTGCCTAAAGAAAGTGGAACGAGCAAAAGAATCTGGCGGGCGCTGCATATTTTGGGGTATGTTCCTTTTGTTGATAGCCACACTTACGCCAAAATGTACGTGAGATTACTGCACAGATTTAGGGAAATGCGCCAAATAGCCAAAATCCTTGTAGACCTTGAGTTAACCGAGAAAGAAACTGTTTTTGTGGATCATCATATGGCGCATGCCGCATCAGCCTACAGGTCATCGCCATGGCCTGACAGCGAAAAAGTCCTAGTGCTAACCGCTGACGGGGCAGGAGACAGCTTGAGCAGCACAGTAAATTTAGCTCAAGACGGACAAATAACTCGCCTGGCGAGTTCAACAAGTTACAACTCGCTTGGAAACATATTCTACGGGGCAATAACCGTTCATCTGGGGTTGAAACCGTGGCAAGACGAGTACAAAACAATGGGGCTAGCCCCCTACGGGCAGCCAGAAAAATGCATTCGCCAAATGCAGCGCATAATAAAGGTAAACCCTAAAAATCCCTTAGAATTCAAAAACATCATAAGCCCTTTCCTTCAACCCAAACTCCAAACATTGCTCTACCACCAAAGATTTGACCACATCGCAGCGGCTGCCCAACAGCACCTTGAAGATCTCCTTGTAGCGTGGGTAAAAACGGCTACACAACAGTTTGACACTCACAAAATAGCGTGTGCAGGAGGCATATTCCTAAACGTTAAAGCGAACAAAAAAATAAGAGAAATGCCAGAGGTAGAGGACATTTTCGTTTATCCGGCTAGTGGCGACGACGGAACATGCGTTGGCGCTGGCCTGGAAGCTTACTTTCAATATTGCAAACGAGACGGCATAGAAACAGTAAAAGTCCCTGCTGCCGACCTCTATTATGGCCCAAGCTACGATGATGCGCAAGTGGAAGCGGCACTGAAAGGAACTGGGTTTATAAAAAAAGCACAATACTACAAAGATATAAACGCCCACGTTGGAGACTTGTTGGCTCAGGGAAAAATTGTAGCTCGGTTTAACGGGCGAAGCGAATGGGGACCTCGCGCCCTTGGCAACCGCTCAATTCTTGCCGATGCCAGAGATCTAAAAATTGTTAATCGTATAAACGCGGCAATTAAGCACCGTGATTTCTGGATGCCCTTCGCCGCTACAATCCTTGAAGACCAAATGAACGAGTACCTAATTAATGCTAAGTCAGCGCCTTACATGATTTTGGCGTTTGACACCACCGAGAAACGAGACGAAATAATAGCAGGCATTCACCCTTGGGATAAAACCTGCAGACCTCAAACGTTAGCCCAACCTTGGAATCCTCAGTACTTTGAGGTTATAGACACTTTTAGAAAAAAGATGGGAGTGGGCGGATTGCTTAACACTTCATTTAACCTTCATGGGTACCCAATGGTCTGCGACCCAAAAGAAGCTCTTTGGACACTGGAGAACTCTGAACTAGATGGCTTAGCCATAGGCAACTACTATATTACCCGAAAAACTTAAGAATAGTAATTATCAAGGCTTGCCTTATTTTGTAAAGAGCTTCAAATTTAGTTATAGCAATGAAGATTCTTCGTACCAATATTCTTCATTTTCACAGGTACACTAGTAAATCTTCGAGTATTCGGTCAAGCCGCATTCTTAGGATTGGTCATAACAGCTATGGCTTTTATGGGTAAGATAATTGGTAGTTTTATGGCTGCACGCATGACTAAGTTCTCGACAAGAGAATCACTCAAAATAGGCATTATCCTGACTCCTAGAGGTGAAATGGATCTTATTATTGCAAGCCTAGGGTTAACAAGAGGATTAATTTCGACGGGAACTTATTCTGTAGCTGTAATGGCTGTTATCTTAACGACCTTCATAGCGATGCCAATAATAAAGAAATTGTATGAAACAAAAATAATGAGGTTTCCAAGAGCCTCAGAATGATATGCTTCTTTCCCGAGAATTCCCAAACGTAAAATCAAGGATGAAAACGCTGAATCAAAAAACTAAATCGCCATAACAATAGTCGACTTACTATCGGATCCACCAGGTATTGCGCTCAATCATTGCTCACTTACTTTTTCGATCATTTTTTAACATTTAAAGAAAACAGGTCACGATAGTGAATTTAAATATGCAAGCGTCCTTGTGCCTTCCAATCAGAAAGGTGTAGTCAATGGCATTAGACCCTGTGTTGAGAGCTATAGTAACCATTTGCATCTTGGTTTTCTCAGCAAAAGTGCTAGGAGAAATTTTCTCCTAGAGAAAAATCCCCGCAGTTCTGGGTGAGTTGCTGGCTGGGATAATTTTAGGTCCTTACGCTTTAGGTTCTTTGATTGTAGTTAATGGTTCGCCTGTAATTCAAATTAATGAAATTGTGCGAGCATTTGGAGAGATAGGTGGGATACTCATCTTGTTCGTTGCTGGTTTTGAAATGACTTTTCGAGACTTCAGAAGGATTGGTATAGGCAGCTTTGTCGTTGGAAGCATTGGAGTGATTGTTCCGTTTATAATGGGTTACGGAATTGCACTAGCATTTGGATTTAATGTAATAGCATGCTTAGTTATTGGGGCAGCGCTCGTAGCTACAAGCATCTCCATAACTGCACTTGTTCTTCAAGAGCTTAAGAAAGCAAGGAAAATAGAGTCAAGAATGATAGTTAGTGCTGCCGTGGTTGATGATGTTTTAGGATTGGCCATTTTGCATATAGGTCATAAGCGAAAACGGCAACTTCTTTCATTGAGTCTTTCCATTTGTCCTGCTTTGCAATTGTTTCTTTGACGCTTTCGGGGTTGTTCAGGTTGGCACCTAGGTTTACGAGTCTGCGTAGCCTTACGCCTCTGCTTATGATTGTGGTTTCTTTGTAGCCTTGCTTTTTCATCCACCAAAGAAAGTCAATTATTTTTGCTTCAGTGATTGATTTAGCAGTTTTCGATTCTCCCGCAACAGTCTTTATTTCTGTTGCAGTATCCAATTTTTTCGCTTCCTTAATGATAGCGCATAATCGGCTATTCTCAGTTAGTAAGCAGTCTTTATATGATTTTTCACTAAACCTGTAATCGCAATCTTGACACTTATAACGCTGAATTAACCCTTGCTTGTCTCTCGTATTCCGTCTTTCCAGTTTCTTCTACTATGACAATTAGGGCATTCTCTATTTGCCATTTCACCTCCTATCTCAATAGTCAACTCTGAATTCGCCGCTTAAGCCTTAAACGGAAAAAACATATTAATCGCTAGTATCCAGTCAGGTATCCAGTCAGTTACATGGTTAGAAAAATGGTTAAAAAGAAAATAATACAGAAGCCAAACAATGAAAGAGATGAGAGGGTCTATTTATTAGATGCAGCATTAGCTTTCGATGAAACTTGCAGTCGCATTCTCAGAGTATTACTAGAGGACAGATTTCGTAGATTTAGCGAAATAAAGAACCAAATTACAAAAATGTACGGCAAAGAGCTAACACATCGCGTCTTGTCTAAACACCTAAAACACTGATTGACAAGAAATTAGCCATGCGCCAAGAAAAGGAAAGGCAAAATGATGTTTATTGCCTAAGCGATAGATTTAGAGCTGCCACTCAGTTGTCTAAAGAGGACCTAAAAAGTTTCTTTAGTCTTGAAAAGCAAAATGTTCTCCCTTCAAAGTTCAGAACCGAAAGGTATGATGAAGAACAATATCTTTGCAAATTGTATGAGCAAGAATTAGATGAGGAAACGGACAAAGATTTACATGATGTTCTAAATCTTAACCTTTTGGAGTTCAAGCTTTCAATTGACAACGACCTGCAATTAAAAGATGGAGAAGATGACCAAGCTTTTTCTACTTTTTTTGTGAATCCAATGTATAGATTACATTTGAAGGAAGCAGCCGAGAAATGCCGAAGCAACGAGAAGTACAAACAGATGCTTTTTGATAAAATAGACCTGCTAATTACCGCACTTAGAAGTGACCGTGAGCTTTTTAGAAAAAGAAGGGATACAGGAAAAAGAGTAAGAGCATGATAGTTCTCGCTTTCAAGCCATTTCAAGTTAATGCTCGGCGCGCTTCGCTCGCCTGCGAATACGCCAATACTTCACGCTTTTTAGTAAAAAGCTTGGCAAAAAGGTATTCTCTATGTTTGCACAAGAGAATCAGAAAGCGCTTTTTTGGCACCCCAAGACCCAAAAAAGCCGATAAACCGCTTAGCTTCAATGTTGATTATAGTCGTATGCCCCGTCAATCCTCGCCAAAAATGAGTACACCCCCCGCAAGCGGGAAACCCCCTCATTTATTGGCTTACGGTTGACACCCCAAAGACGGGACAACTATTACCACGAACTAAGAAAGAAATCAGGTCTTGGTTAGGATTAGCGCTCGCTACGTCCCCCAAACGTTGCTCTTTGCAGAGAAGTGTATTGAAAGAAAGGTTTGCTGAGACTCTGACCGCAAACATAGGAGAAAATTTTCAAACAATAAAGACAAGAAAGGAAAATGACGTATAGCCAGAGCCCTCTTAGCCCCTTTTAAGACTTCAAAAAAAGAAAAAAGGATTTAGTTGATTGTATGTTACTTGTCACTTATTTTTTTCTCAGGATTAACGCGCCGACGATAGCGATTGCAATGACTATTACAATTACGCCTATTGCAAGGTACATGAGCATGTCTGAGTTGGAGACTGATGACTGCGCTGTCGAAGTTGGGGCTGGGGTACTTGTCGTTGATGCTGTTGCACTGCTAACGGTTGCATATGCGAAGGCTGACGATGATGAGTAGTATGAGTCGCTTCCAGCGAAACTTGCGTAAATAGTGTATATTCCTGCCGTGGTTGGAGTCCACTGGAGCCCGTAGCTGCCTTTGTAATTGCTTGTGGTTGTGCCGATTGCGATAGCGTTGCCGTTAGGATCGACTGCGGTTAAGGTAACTGGGACGCCGATGCAGTCTGGCGGGGTGTTTAGTAATGTTGAGTTTTGCATGTGCAAGTAGTCCATCCAAACACTCATGTTAGCATCAGAGATAGCTGCCGTATTTGGCTGCGCAGCGGATTGGTCAAGGACTGTGCCTGAGATTATTACTGGTGTGCCTGCTGTGATT
>Ga0182021_10003228_pt1 | contig 19167 bp, 10 predicted proteins | sample 612E3MmetaG_FD_120493 | JGI IMG/M metagenome (GOLD analysis project Ga0182021, IMG submission 120493) | Permafrost microbial communities from Stordalen Mire, Sweden - 612E3M metaG (Illumina Assembly) | ecosystem: Environmental > Terrestrial > Soil > Wetlands > Permafrost | place: Sweden... | reverse complement strand
TTAAGGAAAGGATCATAGAACTTGAAAGAGAAAACTTAGAGCTGAAAGCTGCTAAAAAAGAAGCGGAAAAACTGAAATCCGAATACCTTAATCAGATGTCGCTTACGGAAAATCAAAAAAAAAGTTATGAACAAATAAATGAATCAACAAAACCGGAATCTGGAAGAACAAACGAAAAACAAACCATCTTGTATATCGAGGATAATCTTTCGAACATACAATTAGTCGGGCAGATTTTAGAAACTCATCGTCCGTCGATTAATTTGGTAACGAACATCTATGGTAAAAACGCGGTCAAATTAGCGATAGATCACAAACCGAATTTAATTCTTCTTGATCTCAATCTGCCGGATATTCACGGCAGTGAGGTGATAAAGCTGTTGCAGGCAGAACCGAGAACTGCGGAAATACCCGTTATTATTCTTAGTGCCTACACAATGAGTCGACAGATTGAAATCCTACTTGTAGCCGGAGCTAAAGATTATCTCATAAAACCGATTGATGTTGTGCAATTTTTGAAAAAAGTGGATGAAATATTTAATGAAGGCGACAGGCGTTAGACAAAAAGCAAAAGACTCAACAATGGCTTATAAATGTCTTTCTTAGGAAGAAATTCGAAATTCTAAAGAGAACTTCCAAGAAATATTGGCTAAGGAATTAGATCCGCTTATTCTATAAGTATCGAGCGTTAATACAAATTCCATTATTATCCGACGATTTTAGAGCAGGATAAGGATTTGAATGTTAAACGGACTGAGATAAGAAGAAACAAAAAGGTTGCTGTTATTATTTGTCACCTCCACTCTCAAGTACCCGGGATGAACAAAATTCACAAATTGTTTAAAACCATAATACCGTATTTACTCACCATCGGTTAACGCAGGGATTATTTATGCCGGAATCGGAACAGGTGTATACTTTTCAAAGAATAACGAAACTTATTGGACAAACGCGTCGACAGGCTTTGCTTACTTGAGTTTTATTGCATCGATCGGATTTAATGGCACATCGATAATTGCCGGAACTCCAGGAAGCGGTTTATGGAAAAGACCACTCCTGGAGATGATCGTTCAGCAATATAGCGTATCTGCCAGTGTTAGTTCCGCGAATGCCGGCTCAGCATCAGGAAGCGGAACATTTGATGAAGGCACACAAATTACAGTCACTGCAACGCCGAATAGCAATTATGCATTTGTCAATTGAACTGAGGGAAATACAATAGTTTCGAAAAGTTCGAGCTATACTTTCGTACTTACCGGAGACAGGTCGTTAGTTGCCAACTTTGTGTTCAATAACTGCACTCTTACAACTAATGCGGCAAATGGTACCGTGGTGAATACTCCCGACCGGCAAGTTTATGATTACGACATGATGGCTATATTGAACGCGGTACCTGCAACCGGGTATTCTTTCAGTAGTTGGAGCGGAGACACTACAAGTACAATGAATCCGCTGATACTTAAGATGACTTGCTGACATTATTCAATAGCTCAATCATTCTGTAATAAAAGAAGACCGATGTCGCACTTACGGAAATAATACTTACGAGAGTTACGGTTTTTATTTTCGGCAGAAAAAAGAAAAGAATTATAAAAAACCTTCCCAATAGAACATAAAGAATTGATCCGGCCGGGTATACAAGTCCAGTGGCTCTTCGTCCATTTTTATATTCCGAATAATCAGCGGCATCGCCAGGCATGGCATTGATTTACTCTGACAAGTAACTGTTTTTTTTTAGAGTCTCCGGTTATAGTTTGCCCGTTGAAAATTTCCGACCAATAAATTCCGCAGCCGGCTACTGCATCAGAGATGGAATCAGATTCCGTAAAGAAGTATTCTTATCAATACCTAGCCCTAATCAACTTTTCCAGCGGCCCAAAGTACGGCGCCGGTTAAATGTTTTCTGAACATTTCATTATCGTATAATTCTGCTGTATGACCCAGAGCCGTTTGAAAACTTCTCCCCCGACCGATTTTCTGATACCAAATCAAAGGATGGTCGCCCATGACTAAATTAACATTTTTAAACCATAAGTTTTCATCAATGTTGTACGATTTCTCGTCAATTGAAACCAACACATTCACATTGCTGTTTCTTCTTGGATTTCGGTCAAAACTATAAAACTCATCTTTCCACTTTACCATATCGGCATCAAAACAGATTGTAGCGGGATGATTTCTATTCTCAACGATTAGCTTTCCTTCGTGTACCGGAGGATGACCGAGAAAATGAGCACCTATTAATTTTTCAAACCATGGCCAGTTGTATTCCGTATCGGTAACTGAATGAACACCAACAAAACCGCCGCCGTCTTCAACATATTTTTGAAGCGCCGATTTTTCATCATCATTCAGTAAATTATTGCCGGTAGTCAGCAAGAACACAACCACATTGTATTTACTCAGCTCCTTTTCAGTAAATAAAGTAGAATCGTCGGTAAAAGTGATATGCCATTTTTTCTCATGTGCCATCTCATAAAATGCCTTTATCGCATTCGGTATGGAATCATGATAAAAACCTACTGTCTTGGTAAAAACCAGAACATTCATTCCCGTTGCCGCAGCACTAAATGTTTGGAAGCAGCAGAAAACAGAAATTAGCATCAATAAATATTTTTTCATAATGATCGTATAATGGATAAGGATTAATTTCCTAATTGACTTCTATTGTTACCCGACAATTAATTTCAAGTTATTGCAATTGTGTCCCGTGCTTCGGAAGACCTCATAAATAACTTTCTCTATGAACCGGAAGTCAGTACTTTTATAAACCTATAAATGAACTCTACCCCGTTGTAAAATTCTTTTACTCCGAGCCGTTCATCCTTCCCATGAGCGCGAACATCATCCATATCTGTAAACATTCCTGTGATACCATAAACCGGAATGCCTACCGCACGAAGAAACCTTCCATCGGAGGCGCCACTGGCCATGTATGGCGTGACAATAACGCCGGGCCACATTGAAGCTGTAAGTCGCTCAAGAGCATTCAGAACATCTTTCCGGATCGGAGAGCGGGGACCCAGAATTGAAGCATTTGTACAGGTAATTGTAACCTGGGTATCGGCAACAACAGCCTTGAGTGTGGCCAAAACACCATCAGGACTCTCGTCGGGAAGCATACGACAATTAACATTCGCTTGAGCGGTCTGCGGCAGTGCATTTGCAGCATGGCCGCCGCTCAACATTGTGGCAACACAGGTAGTACGCATTTTAGAGTTGTAGTATGGGGAAGCTTTCGAAAGTCGATCCGCTGCAGCAGTGTCTAGAGGCATCTTGACTATTGCAAGCATATCCGATCTGGTCTGTCCCGTTTCCTGAAGTGCGCTTCTCTCAAAGAACATTCGTGTTGTTTCATTCAGATTGACCGGAAAGTCAAACTTAGCAATACGTGTGAGAGCCTCTGCGAGCCGGTAGATTGCATTTTCCCTAACCGGTACGGCACTATGACCGCCTTTATTATGAACTTCCAGCTTATAGTCAAAGTAGATTTTCTCACTCGTCTGGATTGTCATTACTACTTCTTTGCCGTTCTTCATATTGCCCCCTCCGCCGTCTGGATTTATACAATAATCCGCATCGATGAGATCGCGGTGATTTGCAAGAAGCCATTGGACACCGTTGGCATCGCCGTTCTCCTCGTCTTCGGTGAGCGCAACAATAATATCGCGGACAGGAACGAAGCCTTCCTGTTTTAGTCGAATGAGACTTGCGACAAGACTTGCATCATCACCTTTCATATCTGTTGTCCCGCGTCCGTAGAAATAACCATCCCTTTCGATGAATTTAAAAGGATCGGTAGACCAATCTTGACGGAGCGCTTCAACAACATCGAGGTGTCCGATCAACAGAATCGGACGTAGTGTGCCTTTGCCCCGGTAACGCACAATAAGGTTCATGTGTTGCGGCTGAGGTCCCAGTATTTTTACATCGTTTTCTGGAAAACCCGCCGATTTGAACCGTACTGCCATTGCCTCGGCAGCTTTTGTACTACCAACTTTCAAAGTTGTGTTGATCTCAATCAATTCCCGGAATAACTCCCTGGCCAATCTTTGATTTTCAATGTCAGACTGAGTTCCTTCGGATGCTTGAGCATTAATCGCCACAGAAAGAATTGTTATCGAGAAAATAAACAAAAATGTTACAAACGACTTCATTTTATTTTTCTCCGGGATTAAGTGGAACTCAATATAATTACGCATAAAGTTTTGCATTCGCGAAGAATAGAATTCATTCATTTGAACCTACTGCGATTCAAAATTATATCCGCAATATATATAATGGGTTCACTCTAAAATAAATATTTTTAAACATAGAATATCAAGTTAAAGTTGGAAGTATTACTTCACTATCATGCTTCTGAAATCATCTCCATTTATTGTTAGTTCGGTTTCCCATAAATCCTTCCCATATAATCATTCAAATTTATCCAAAAATCGTCATGTCTAGAAATTGAATCTAATTTTTCATTCTTGAAACGTTGCAGCTTATATTCCGGTAAAAGGTTGGAATAATTAAATTTGACCAACAAGTCAACCAGATGTTCTTTATCATTTTGACTTAGATTATATTTTTTAATTTATGATTAGACAGCACTTCATGTCAATTCCAATCTGAGTAGTAACTTATTAGGATGCCATTTCCGATATAGTCAGCGTACACATCTTGGGTTGAATAATGATTCGCCCGAGACGAGACCAGCTCAAGCAATTCGAAAGATTGAGAAAATCCCTGTTAAATGAAACCATCCTAACCTTCCTGGCATTATTTCTTTTTCTTTATGAATCTGATCGATAAACTAAATACAAAATAAACCAGCACTACCGCACCTATTGCAAAAATGGTATCGCCAAATGCACGAGTCCACCTAAGAGTATTTATTAAAGGAGTTTGTAGAAATTCCGAACTTCTTGCATACCAATAGCCGTATTGAACGGAAGCCCATGTTTGCATTAAACCAACCGGAAGCAGACTGAAAGTCACCATCGCAAATAAACCGAAGTTGATTGACCAGAAAGAATACTTTAAAGGTCTTTCATTCCATTCAATATCGGGTCTAATTGTTCGCAGAGTAAAGAGCATCAAACCAATTCCAAGCATTCCGTAAACACCGAATAATGCCGCATGTGCGTGAACAGGAGTTGTGTTCAATCCTTGCATATAATATAGAGCGATTGGGGGATTTATCATGAATCCAAATAATCCGGCACCTAGCATATTCCAAAATGCAACCGCAACAAAATAATAAATCGGCCATTTATATTTTAAAACCCACTCCTTAGATTTTGAAATGCGGATGTTATCCCAGGCTTCATAACCCACAAAGATGAGCGGAACAACTTCTAATGCACTAAAGACGGCTCCAAGTGTTAATGCGATCATAGGTGTACCGCTAAAATACAAATGATGCAGGGTGCCGATAATACCGCCCGATAAAAATATAGTTGAAGCAAGAATCGTAGCACGCGCCGTGGTTTTCAGGCTGATTAGTTTTAAACGGGCAAATAAGAAAGCAATTACAACGGTTGCAAATACTTCGAAAAAACCCTCAACCCAAAGGTGCACAACCCACCAACGCCAGTACTCGGCAATTGCCAAATTGGTGTGTTTACCGTACATCAATGCTGCACCATAAAATAAAGCAATTGCTATGGAGGATATTAAAAATAATGCGAGGATTTGTTTTTGATCACCCTTCTTTTTTAATGCAGGCTTTATTGCCCTTACCATTAATACTAACCAAAGAAGAAGACCAATAAAAAGGGCTAGCTGGAAAAATCTTCCGAGATCAATATACTCATAACCACTATGACCGAATAAGAACCAATTACTATCAGACATTTTATTCATGACACTCAGCCATTCCCCAAGCATAGAACCAAGCACAACAACGAGAAGGGCACCGAATAATACATTCACACCAAGTCTTTGGTATTTCGGTTCGACTCCGCTAACTGCGGGACCAATGTAAAGACCGGAGGCAAGCCATGCCGTGGCGATCCAAAATATTCCTGATTGATTGTGCCATGTTCTTGTTATTGTATAAGGAAGATATTTTGATAAAGGAATGCCGTAAAAACCATTTCCTTCTACACCGTAATGAGCTGTTATTATTCCCGTTACTAATTGAAGAAGCAATAAACCCGATACAACCCAAAAATATTTTATTACGGCTTTTTGAGAAGGAGTTAAAACTGACCCAAGCAAAGGATCGTTTAAAGGAACATCGCCATATGGTTTTTCTTTCTCTTGAGATCCGTAATACCATATCATCCCACCAATGCCGGCAAGAAGCATAATAATACTAACACCCGTCCAAACAACAGCATCGCCGGTTGGATGATTATCCACTAACTCTTCATGAGGCCAATTACTTGTATAAGTGATTTCATCGTTCGGCCGGTCTGTGGAGGCAGCCCATGAAGTCCAGAAGAAAAATGCGCAGAGCTTCCGAAGTTTTTCCGGATCAGTAACTGAATTCTCCCGAATTGCGTACTCGTTTCTGCCGTTTGAAAAAACATCGCTGAAATACTTAATGTTATTTTCAATGGCTTTGGCTCGTATCGGATCAATTGTGATGGTTTCGTTTTCTTTGTCGAAAGTGTTTTTCCTAAATAATTTTTGTAACCGCGATTTTAGAGCGGCTTGATCTTCGTTACCCAGTTTAGAATACTCTATATCGGCTTGTGTTTGTGCCCAATAATTCAATACAAAGATAGATTCTCTGTGAAGCCAGTCTGCCGTCCAATCCGGAGCGACATAACTTCCGTGACCCCAAACAGAACCGACTTCCATACCACCCATGGCTTGCCAGATGTTTTGTCCTTCTTCAATATCGTTTTTTGTGAAAACCGTTTGACCCACAGTCGTAACGAATTTATCGGGAAGCGGTGGGGCTTGCTGATATATTCGTGTACCTACCCAGCCGAGTACAGAAAATGATATAACAATTACCGATGCAAATGCTATCCAATATTTTCTCATAATTATTAATCCCGAAATTTATTTAATTAATATTTCTATTTGATTCTCAGCAATAATTATCCAACTATTTTAGAATCTGGTTACGATCTTCGAACATTCCATGCTAATTATTTAATCATAGTCAGCATCATTTTTGATTTCTGAGTTGCCTTCAATCCGTGCGGAACATTCGGCGGCATTACGATTATTTCACCGGTTTTAACATTATGAGGTTTTCCGTCAATTCTGATTTCCATCTCTCCATCAACCATATAAACAACAGCTTCATAAGGTGACGTATGTTCCGTCAGTGCTTCATCTTTGTCGAATGCGAATAGGGTTATATTTCCATTTGTTTTTTTAATGATCTGTTTGCTCACAATTGAATTTGATTGATATTGAACTTCGCTTATCAGTTCCCTGGGCAAGAGATCATTTGTAAATTCTTTAGCGTCCTGGGTCATTTCAATTTTCTCCATTAAATAATAAAATTAATTTAGCATTCTCAGTATTAATAAGCTCTTTCTCACAATTATCACTACCGCCATAAAGTTCTTCAATCAAATGGATGAAATGGACATAAGCTTCTTGTCCCCATTTAAAAGTCAAGACCCGCAAACTTATGTTAACGGGTCAGACTAATGACATAATATTCGCTCACTGTACCTTTCAGTTTAATCCCCAAATATGCAAAACAAATGGAGACGCTCAGCGAACTGATCTGGGGTTGGATCTAAAAATAAATTACCTGTCAATAGAGAAATGGTTATCGCCCTTTTTTACGGCAAAGGGATATTCCTTCCCGCCCGCTTTTGCTTTCAGATTAAAATCGCTGTCCGAATGGATCAATATATTCCAGTTTTTCACTCCTGCGGGAGATGCGAAAAGATCCACAACATGGTTGTTGAACCTGAAACGCTTGCATCCTATCTGTTTTCCCGCTCTGATATCCCATCTTAGCTCATTTTTCGGAGCGTCTGGATTGAGCCCTATACCGTACTCGAGCAGGCAGAGGATGGGGCAGATACCGCTCCATCCGACAAAATCTGATCTTGCAGGTATTCCCGGTGAGATGGAGTCCGGGGCATAGTTCTCCCATACGGTTCCCGTTTCCTTGAATACCCGCCACATCATATCTATATTTTCCATGGCTATTTTTCTTGCGAGATCTCTCAGTCCATATTTCTCCAGGCCGCGAATTACCATAAATGTAGTCGGCGCCCAGACCGCGCCGCGCCAGTATCCGCCCTTCGGATCGTATCCCGGCTCATCTGCGGCGAGGGTCGGTACCCGGTGCATACGTCCGAATGTTGTTGAATTCTCCAGTTCAGCCGCCAGAGCTTTTGCCCGCTCTTTTGAAGCTACACCGGCCAGAAGTGTCCAGAAAGCCGCGACTGTTTTTATCTTTGTCCGTTTTCCATCCACAGTAAGGTCATAGTAAAATTTTCGTTCAGGATCCCACATGAGGTGATTTATAGTAGCTGATAAATCTTTAGCGTCCTTTTCAAATTTCGCGGCATCGCCGGATTTACCGATAATTCGAGCGATCTTGGCTATCTGCTCAGCAAAAAGCACCATCTCGCAGGATATATCCACACCGCAGCCACCTCCTTTTAAAAACCGGTTTCGGGGTGAATTGTCCATACTCGCCCAGTCGGTCATATACAGACCGTTTCCCTGGCGCAGGTACTCTCTGAGCGCACCATAATATCTTGCAAGTGGTTCATAAACGAGATTCAGGCGTGCCGTGTCGCCGGTAACTCTGAAACTCTCCATTTCTGCCCAAGCGAAAAGCGGATGGTCCAGAGCATCTAACGTCAGTACAGGTGGACTTTGCGGTTCATTCCGTCCGATGTAGACTATAGGGACTTTGCCGGCTTCGTTATAACCCCACTCGCTGTAAAGTTGGCTCCCTTTCCTGTTATTCCACGGTTCGTAATTTTTTCCAGTGGTCCTGTTGATCTCACGGCAGATCTCGCCGTCTGGGTACTGTTTCGCATAGAAATTGTCGAGCGTACAGATTCCGGGAACAAGAGGAGAAGCCATATTGCAAAACATTGTCATAAAACAGGAATCCCAGAGAAATATGTTCTGGTTAAACGCTGCATCGATGAACTGGGAAATAAACCCACTCCCCTGCTGAGGCTCTTGGAAGTTTCTAAATCCCAATTCCCACGCTTTCCAGTACATCTCGATATAGCCGGGCTTCTCGTCCATTATGGGCGACGGCAGCAGTGCTTTTGTCTTTTCGTACATCGGCAGAAGCCTGGTGGCATATAATTTTTTGGAGAAATATTTACCCTGAACTGTATCAGCTGCTGCCGCACTGGACTTCGAGATGTCATAATCCTGCGCATCCAATGCCGAAGTCAATAACACCGGCATAAAAAGGTACAAAATATTTATTCGAAATCTTTTAATACTTGCCGTGTTTACCATTTTGATATTCCTTTTTGTGAGGATTATTTTTGAAAGGATGTCCGGCTAATATTTAAAATAAAATAATATGGCGTTAAAAACCATCCGATTTTCCAGTCTATCGAAGAAATTCCAAATAAGGAATCGGGATCGGTTTTTTTTGATAGTAGTAACATTCGACCGCTCGAAATTGTCTAGCGGAGTCATTTGAGAAGCAACATCTTCTTATAAAGCGTTTGTCCTTTGAATGTAAGGCTGTAAAAATACATACCGGATGCTGAATCGCCTCCGTTCCAGTCGATTGAATGATTACCGGATCCTACGAAATCATCAAGCAAAGTTACAATTTTTCGACCAAGGGCATCGAATACTTTTATCTGAACTTTTCCATCCTCGGGCAATGAATAATTTATAGTTGTTTGGGGATTGCATGGGTTTGGGTAATTTTGTTTCAAAATAAACTCGGAAGTCGGTATAACTACGTTTATTAATGCAGTATCCTTTTCAGAAGCGTTGTATCTGTTTTCTGCTATCAATCTGTATATATTGGTTTTTTCCAGTTGAATTTTTATTGTTGACGATGTATCAACCTGAATACCGTTAAGCGATACGGTAGTCGCTCCATACACTCGCCAGGATAATGTTGTACTTTCTCCGATTTGTGGAGTTTTGCTTCCTAACCTGAAGAACATGATTCTAAGTCCACGATTTACCTTTGCCATAAAAGGAGCGGCAGGTAAATCTTCGGCATTGTATAAATTAGCAGTTGCTGGGTTATATTCCCACGCATATCTGATTATTTCCGGATTTGATATTGCATTATTCCATTTTGTAACTGCATCATTCCAAACAATAACCTTATTGCCTTCGATTACTGCATTGGCCCAGACTAAATTATTATTTTTGTCTGCAATTGCGAATCCATTAACCCGGCCTCCTTGTGTATCTTTTGCTTTGAGTCCTCCTCCGACATCAGTAAAATCTATCTCAATCTTCCCGTCAGCTCGTAAAAAATTATTGACATAACGCGGGCCTGAGGAAACAATATTTTCACCGTAGGCTATCTTTCTTGCAATTAATGAAAGTCTGTATCCAACATCCTGTTTATCGGGAGGGTGAATATCAACAGCACCGATATCGATAGTCACTGCTTCCCCGGTGTTCGGTAGAGACAAGGCTGATGTTTGTTCGGCACGTAATTGAGGCCACACATTTAATGTTTGGGGCTGATCATAGACGTGACCGTAACCCGGAAGTTGAACCCAAAGGAAGGGAATATCACCGTCGTTCCATAAACTGCGCCATCCGTTAATCATTGTCTTAAAAAGATTGCCATAATCCAGAGCGTCAGTCACATTATTTATATTCGATTCGCCCTGATACCAGATAATACCTTTTATTGGATACTTAGTGAGCGGGTAAAGCATTTTATTGAAAACAACCGTAGGTTGGTGTTGAGGTGTGTCGTCCGGAGTTTTAATACGCGCTACATCAGGGCCCAGCATATTATTGCTCATCCAGGCTTCAATCCGGCTTCCGCTGTAAGATGTATTAATAATACCGATCGGGATATCGTAATTCTGGCGAAGATAGTATGCAAAGTAATAACCGACTGCAGTAAAGTTCCATACATAACAAGTTGTTGCGGGAGTCCATGTACTTACCAGCGGAAGTTCATCAGAGGGATTGTTGGCTAATCCTTCGTGGACTTTAAATTGACGGATTTTCTGATCGTTAGCAGTGGTTCTAATGGACGCAGATTCCTTTAAAGCACAAACCGGGAATTCCATATTTGATTGCCCGGAAGCCAACCACACATCGCCGATATAAATATCAGTACGTGTTTGTTGTTGTGATCCTGTTGAGACCGTCATAATGTATGGTCCCCCTGCTTCCATTGACGGGAATTTTACCTGCCAATTGCCTTCTGCGTCGGCATTAACGGATCGAATAAATCCTGCCAATGAAACCGTCACTGTATTTTCCGGGCATGCCTTTCCCCAAATGGGTATCACATGATTTCTTTGCAACACCATCCCATTACCAAATATTTGCGGGAGACATAATTGCGCGAAAGTGGTCGATATAGCGCCTTCCAAAAAGAATAACACAATTATAAGTATAGCAGCAAATTTGGCAGCAGGATTCAATTGAAATTTACTCTCTTATGGTTTATTTCAATAAATTTGAATTTATAATAAGATTAAAACTTTTTTTGAATTAACAACCACCGGATGGCTACAATTTTTGAGGTGGTCTCAAAATGTCATTGAAAATTTCAAATAAAATTATAAAAATAATTGAAAATTTCAAATCAATTTTTATAGATCATAGAAAATTTCAAATCAGCGTCAGTTATTCGGAGTTTTGACACAACAATCTGAGAGGTTGCGTCCGTTATAATTGTTCTTTACGCAGTATAACATCTCAATCATATGCCGTTATTTCATCAGCACAAACTTTTTAATATCGGAAAAATTACCGGCATTCAGCTTGTAGAAATAAACTCCACTTGCCAGATTAATTGCATTAAACTCAACTTCATGATAACCAGCTTCTAATTCTTTATTGACTAAAACTGAAACTTCTCTTCCAAGAATATCATAGATTATAAGTTTAGTCACTTCTCTTAGCGGCAATCCGAATCTAATCTTTGTGCTTGGGTTGAACGGATTTGGAAAGTTCTGAGAAAGTGCAAAATCCCGTGGTAGAGAACTTACGTCTTGTTTAATCGGAACAGCGGTAAGTTTGTTCTCTGCGAAGACTTTGTATTCATAAGCATTTAAAGAAATACTTGTACCCATTGAAACAGTAACCCCGGTGAATGCGTCTTTCATCGTTGTATTTTTAATGCCTGAAGGAAGTGTAAATATTTTTGAAACATTTCTAAGATTCACTAAAACAAAAACAGAATCAGACTCTGACACTTTTTTAAATGCACAAACATCGGCATTATCATATGAGGTCAACGTACCCCTCCTGATTGCATCACTACTATTATAAAAAACAATTATATTGGTCATCTCGGGAGTAACACTTACATCCTCTGTCCAATTAATTACTGAAGAGTTAAAAGGAAAAGGCATTGCGACTGTATTCCCAACTTCTATCCCGTTGTAAATAAATGGTACACTTTTCATATATGTTGTTACGACGAAAGCTGCCAGAGTTCCGCTTTTTCCACCAAAGATATTAAAAGGCGAACCGTCGCTTCCATATACATCGTGATTTGTGAGATACCGTGCCATCCGATTACTAACGCCGGCGCTGGAATATTCAGATATATTTGAATCATCAATAATTGTGACGAGAGAATTATTATAAATTTTCTTCAAGTTACTGTAAAAATCAAAGGCAAAATTAAAATCGAAACCCGCAGTGAAATTACCGCCCCTGGTACCCTCCGACAAAAAAAGCAGTTTATGGGATGTAATTCCCCTTAAGGATGTAATGGCTTGTTGCCAGAAAGTGATTGGCGGGTTATCGCCCCCATCGCAGCGGAAGCCATCAATATTGGCAGTAAAAACCCAATACCTCATATCATTGATCATTTCAGCGCACATCGCGGCATTAGAAAAGTCCAAAGCAGCTACATCCGTATAGGTACTAAATTGAAGAATATTTCCACCAGCATCCTGCTTATACCAATTTTTATGGGCAGTTATCCAGGGATGGTCCCATGAAGTTTGGTTCTGTACCCAATCCATTATAACAGTCATACCTAAACTGTGGGCTGAGTCAACCAGACTCCGCAAATCAGCGAGTGTACCAAATTCCGAGCCTACGGAAGTAAAATCTTTAATGCAATAAGGGGAATCAAAAGCTTTTAAAGTACCTATGGGTTGCACCGGCATAAGGTAAATAACATTTACACCAAGTGCTTTAATTTTGTCTAAACGATTAATGACACCCTGAAAATTACGTGTTGAGCTGAAGCAACGCATGTTTACCTGATAAATAACCGCATCTCTGGGATCAGGAACCCCTTTAAATGGTGTTCCATATTGAGCGGGATCCTGTGAATAGGTTGCAGAGCCCCACAGCATGAAGCTATAAAGAAAAATGCGGAATAAGCGACCGATATATTTCATAATTGCTCCTTTTTGCTATTAATAAATTGCAGCGGCATCTGCGGCGACAACGGACTTTTCATTAGCTGCAGAAGTCCATAACCTCCTCCTCCGTCACAAATATCATTCTGGGTTAATTTGATCATTTTTACTCTCCACAAATTAACATATAAAAACTCATTATATTTAAAACCGTTCCGCACATTTATTTTAATTTATTCAAATCACGGGCTCGCCTCCGGCTGGAAATCATCTTCCTTAGGAGGCAACTTGAAATTATAAATAGAACCACTAAGAAGATCCGGATAAGAAAGGGTGATCAGCTCTTCTTCTTATTCATCAGAAGAGTCAATTATCAGCGAACAGATCATAGGTCGAATAATGAATAGGAATATCCTTCCGGTCATTTTTGATGAATTGAATTACCGATCCAGCTGACTGTATATTCCGTATCTTCTGGCTTTAGGATATCTGGTTTTTCAAGCAGCCAATGTCCCTGCCGGCCAAGTTCTTGTGCTGCAAGTTCGAAATGACACATGGCAATGCCCATATCCACTCGTTGCAAATCGGCAAGCCGAAGAACGTTAAACAATAGCGTTCCTTTACCATATCCTTTAGTACGCTGAAGGTAAAAATGCCATGCATTTTCGTTTCGAACAATGCGCCAAGGCTGCTTATTAGAAGCCGAAGGAGCCCAGCGAACCATTTCTAGAATTTGTGCAAACGATCCGGATTCTTCTATTTCCAGCGGATTGCCAAATTTATTGGCAAAAAATAATTGTTCAGCAGGTAATCGTTTTTTTGCTCCCAGATATTTTCGGATTTGACCATTAAGCGCTGCTCTTTCGGTCATGTAGCCTGTTGCGGCAACTGCGGGGATTGATTCTCCGTCGCATAACGATATCTTCCTTGCAAAACTGCTTTTCGTAAAACTTCCGCCAAGCCAGCAAGTGCCTAAACCAATATCGGTCGCAGCAAGTATTGCCTGTTCCATCAGATAACCGTAATCCTCAAGATTTTTCGGCCCATCCTCAACAGCACCAATAATAAATCCTGTCGGGTTTTTAATAAATCCATATGTACCTAACCCTTTCAGCGATTGACGGTCCTCATACGTGGACGAAACGAGTTCAAACCGTGCGTTTGTCCCCATAGGGCCTGTCTCAAGTGACTTGATAAACTCTTTTAATTGTTGTTGATCCGATTCCTGAATTGGTTCATCAAGATACGAGCGACATGAGAACCGCTTACGCATTATTTCCTGAATTTGTTGATTCATATTTCTTTTTCTCGTTGTCTCAACTGTTCAAGTTAGTGTTATGCGCATTTAATCGTATAAGATAGTAACCTTTAATTCCTACTTCTTCACTTATCGGTTTTAAGGGTAAATGGGAGCTTATTGTTAACGTTTAATTTGATTTATATTCCGACAGTAAAAAACCGGCATTATTTAAGGAGCAACATCTTCCTGGTCTGAACAAAATCTCCAGCCTGCATTCTGTAAAAATAAACTCCGCTTGAATACCTGAACGCGTTCCATTCAATTTCATACATGCCGGCTTTGCATGTTCCATTTATCAAGGTAGTTAGTTCTCTTCCAAGAAGATCGTAGATCTTTATTTTTACTTTGCTTTCAATTGGTATTTCGTATCTTATCTTAGTTGACGGATTGAAAGGATTAGGATAATTCTGTGACAAAGAAAAAACTTTTGGTAACCCATTATTGACATTGCCAATACCCGTTATAATTTTTATTTGTCCATCCTTCAAGTTGGAGATATTTTTTACTATCGCTGCTTCATCCCAGGCAGTTGCACTTTCAAAATGGAGAGTAGTTGTCGTGCCGGGAGAGTTAACAGCATATTTCAGTTCAATCAGAACGCCTTTATCTTCCGTTATTACTTTGCTGCTCTTCAGATCTAAATTAACCGTACCTGCTTTACTGCTCGATCTTTGAATAGAGAAGCTTTTTGTTAAGTCTGATGAATTTGCATCTATTACTGTTAATATGGAGGGGTCATATGATAATTCCATGTTAATTTCAGCTATCCCCTTTACCTTTTCCCCTTTGATTTGCACCTGAATTGTGTCTTTCTCTGTAACCTGATTGACTGCTAAAGTACTTCCATCCTGGTTTATCCAGCTCGAATCCGCATAAGTGCCGCCATACGCCCCGATATCATTTCTGGTTCCATCGATGTCATTGTACTTGAAATCCGGATTTCCCGCATTTATACAAGGCGAGCCTTTCAGCAGTCTGTAATTATCTTTCGAGGTATCTGCAAATAAAATATCTCCTTGAATGTTATGACTGCCGGGATTAGTTCCATTGTAATTCGTTGAATTGTTCCAGAAAGCGTTATAATCCATTGTTGAGGATTCCGAAAATTCTATACCATAGCCGCTGCTATTAACAACAATGTTATTAATAATATTCGCCGTTGAGCCGGTCTCCTCAATTCCGCTCCCTTTCGAAACAAAGATATTATTTACAACTGCAACATTTTGCGAGTTGACAATACTGGTTCCCGTATAAGAATTGGTTTGCCCTTTGATAATATTATTGAAGACCTTTGAATTGTCCGCATTAGTAAGCAATATTCCGTATCCATATGCGTAAATATCACCATAAATATAATTATTATTTATCAGGGCGCTTGACTGATTTATATTTATAGCGGGCATTCCGGGGGCTCCGGTTATTTTATTCCCGCTTATCACGGGATTGGATTTTCCCGTACATTTTACCCCTTCGAAAAAACAGTTTATGGAATTATTTTTTAATACCGGACTTGACGCATCAACATGCAGATCCATTTGTTTTAAACAATTATTCTCAATATCCGCATTAGAATTATTACTGCATTCGATTGCCACTTTTTGATATACTTCAGCGGTAAAGACATTTTTCCTGATTTTTGGCGAAGATGACCGGCAGGTAATCAATGGAGAAATTACATCGTGTAAACCTTCAGATAGAAAAGAAAAACCCGAAACTTCCGAGTTTTTTACATTATCAAACAAAACCGCGTATTGATTTGCAGATGTAATAATATTTGTGACAGACGACCCGCTCCCGAATAAAAAGACACCTTCTTTCATTGTGACAGATTCATGATAATTTCCGCCGGCTACGAGGATCGTATCTCCCTGAACTGCTGAATTAATAGCGCCCATTATTGTTTTGAACGGATGCTTTTTGTCTCCCTTCTCAGTCCCCGGATTTTGAGCATCAACATATATATAATTTGCGCTTACCGTTGTATTATTCACAACGAAAGCCCCGTTGGTCAGGCTCGTTAATAATATCTCTTTTGATCCGGTATCCGAAAGGTTGACATTTTTTAAAATAAGGGGCGAAGCGTCATTAGTCTTTGAACCCGGATTGACTACAAATTTCACACGCAAAATATTTTTTGACATTCCTATAAGACCCGAACCGGCGGTAAGAGATAATTTTATATCTTTTAAAGATAAATTTCCGTGATCTAAATTAAAACTGCTGGTGGCATCGGTAAGTTCTGCATTAAGAAAACCAAGCAGAGTATTGTCGTATTCTAAAGTGAGATCAACTTTGCCCAAACCTGCGTTATTATCCAGACTTATAAAAACCGAAATTGTATCACCGGGAAAGCCGGATAGACTGGAGACAGAAATGGATCGGGACAATTGAGAGGTCAACACCATATCGAACGGATCCGGCCCGCCATAAACTCCTATATCATTCCTTGTGCCGTCAACATCATTATAGGAAGATTTAGGATCTCCGGCATCTTTGCAGCGTGACGTGGATAAAAGCCGGTAATCCTGTATATCTTCATTTACAAATCCGGGATTCACTCCAATATTAGTACCGACAGATCCTGAAATTGGAAATTGTGCATTCCAAATATCATTATAACCGATGTATGGACTGACTGTGCTTAGTCCGATTCCTCCAAGTAAAATATTATTTTCGACAATGGATTTGTCTTCAGACAACGACATCCAAACTGATGGAGCAGGTGGAACTGATATCACATTATTAATTATTGTTGGACTTCCTAAATATATTATATCTATTCCAACATCCTTGGCAATTATTATATTATTTTTAATGATAGGATCGCCCGAAGATCCGTTAGTGAAAATACCTATACTGCAGTTGGTAATAAAATTTTTCGTAATTATTGGAGAGCATGGATAATCATTTAAAATAATCGCTTTATCATCACCCCCTCTGATAATGTTTTCTGTTATTATCGGTGATCCCTTAAAGCAGTATACGGACTGAATCGTTAATCCTTTAATTATGCAGTCGTCGTAGGCTTTTATAAAATAAATTCTGCATTTATCTGCCCCCGCACCTATAAACGATACTCTGGGTTTAGCCTCGAATGATTCGGCATATTCCCCGGGCATAATAATCAGGGTATCCCCAGGGGATGCAAGATCTAATCCATGTTGAATTGTTTCCACCGGGTCATTAATTGAACCGCTGCCGGATGTACTGCCATGGTTGCTTACATATATCTTTATTCCCGAGAACATCATGGGCGCTTCATTGGAATACCCGCTCTCATTATGGCTGGAATCTATAGCCGTAACCGCATAATAGTATTTCTTCCCTACCAGAGCTGAACTATCGGTGAAGCTTGTAACATTTTTAGGAACAATTCTGTACCAGCTCTCATCGTATTTTTTTGATGCAACTCCTCTGTAAATTTTATATACAGAAACATCTTTATCACTATTCGGCTGCCAGTTTAAAAAAACATGGACGTGATTATTGGTCGCCGTTAAATAAAGAGGCGGTTTAGGAAATATCGCATCATTAGGGATATATTTTATACTTACCGAGTTTAACTGCGGAGAATTTCCGATCTCCGACGTGAAGAAAGCTTTATACTGTATAAAACGGTCTCCATTATGTATAGTATTTATTTTTTCACCGGTGTTAAGAGTATAATAATCCGATGGGCTCGAGGGACCATACCACGCAGAATTATTCAGTTCCCCAAGAGTTCTGCCGGATCTTATCTGAAATTTCAGATTTGAGCGTGGGTATGCATTCAAAATCCAGGAAATCTCACTAAAAGAACACCCGGAAGGACTCCCGTCAAATATGGATGATATCATCTCACCCGATAATTTCGGGTCGTATTTCCATCCGCATACGTAAATCTTGTTATCACACCACCAGGATACCCGAAATTGATCCTTTTCGAGTTCAATATCGGGAACCTGATTATTCCCGTATGTAAGTATAGTATTCAGTTTAATACTGACGCCAATCTTAGCGCATAATGAATCATAAAGCTGTCCATATATGTTAGATCCACCATGTATAGGATCTATACCTTCCCACACAGTCAAAAGATGTGAATCTTTGTCGCGACAAATAGAAAGACCGGAATTTAACCCTAAGGCAATAGTATCATTTGCAATAACTGCGCCACTTAACGGTACTCCGTCAAATGTAAAATGCCTTAAATATAATTTATTTACGCCAAACCATGAGACCCAATAGCCTTTTTCATCGGCAACAGCTTTTGGTCCATATTCATTGGCGGTTAAGTTTTCCGGATTAAGTAATTTAGCCTCTCCAATTTTGTTTCCGAAAGGATCTCTTTTTTGTACATATAGTTTATATTCATCTGCGGTTCTAAGGGAATAAAACAAAATGAAATTCTGATCCTTGTTATCAGCTATCACATTTATTAAAAAATAGCTGCCT
>Ga0182021_10003224_pt1 | contig 19175 bp, 17 predicted proteins | sample 612E3MmetaG_FD_120493 | JGI IMG/M metagenome (GOLD analysis project Ga0182021, IMG submission 120493) | Permafrost microbial communities from Stordalen Mire, Sweden - 612E3M metaG (Illumina Assembly) | ecosystem: Environmental > Terrestrial > Soil > Wetlands > Permafrost | place: Sweden... | reverse complement strand
TCAGGATCGCGGCCAGCGTCAGGCCCGTCACGGTCAGCCAGGCCGAGCTGCGCCAGTTGCCTGTTGCCAACAGCGCGCTCGGATAACTCAAGATCAGCCAGCCAGCCAGGATGCGCGCCGTTAAACCCGAAAAGGCATACAGGGTGCGGCGATTGAAGAGATCGAACTTTCCGCCCAGCGTATAGATGCGGCTGATCAGCCAGAGCTTGCGAATCAGGTCGTACATCAGAATACCGACCATGCCGTATGTCAGGCTGATGACCATCATCAACGGAAGCATCATGGCCGATGTCGATAGGATGGCCTGCATTGCCTCGCCGCCTAGCACGAAGTTGACGAGAACACTCGTCGCGATAACGAAGACACTGGTCAACAGCGCCGGGACGGTGGGTGTGCCGATCAAGTTGGTTTGCAGTCGTTGAAATCCAGCGTCGTCGAGATCCAGCACTGGCGCAAAAACTGCCAGTGACTGCCGCGCCGAGCGCCGCACGAACAGCAGCAAGCCCAGGCCATAGGCCATCAAGTAGCTATTCAGGATCGAATCGAGATCGATCGGCCAGAAGGAGGCCTGGGCCGTCAACACCCCGATCAGTCGAAAGACCACCACCCCGATCACAAAGACGATGAGGCAAAAGACAAGATAAGGGAACGGCAGCTGCTCGATCCAATCCAGCAGCCGATCGATGACGCCCGATCGGCTCCGTTCAGTTTCTCGTAATGCTGCGCGCGAATCACTGGTCATGTTCCAGCCTTTATCCTCTCGGCAAGAAAACCGAAAATGTACTGCCACGTCCCGGCCCTTCGCTCTGCGCTGCCACGCGCCCGGCGTGTGCTTCGACAATGGCTTTGACGATCGCTAAACCTAAGCCCGTGCCACCGGTTTCCCGGCTGCGCGATTTATCGCCGCGATCGAAGGCCGAGGCCAGTTGATCGGCGTTCAGCCCTTCGCCCGTGTCCTGCACCACCAGGCACACTTCCTTATCGTCACGGCTGCCATTCACGGTGATGATGCCGCCCGCCGGAGTATGCCGTAGTGAGTTCGAGAGCAGATTGAACAACACCTGCCGGATGCGGATGGGATCGATCGCGATGTGCGGCAAATCAACTGCCCGATTGTTCAGCCGCACCCCTTTATCGATCGCCAATGGCTCGATGGCTTGCACGATCTCGGCGATCAAGGCGTTCACATCGGTCGATTGTTTTTCCAGCCGAAGTTGATGGTTCGCTGCCAGCGAGAGTTCGCGCAGATCGTTGACGATGCGGATGAGATGGCGCGTCTGTCCGTAGAGATTGGCGATCTCGGCTTCGTCGAGGGTGTAAACGTGATCGAGCACGGCGCGCAGATTGCCCTCCAGCGCCGTCAGCGGCGAGCGCAGTTCGTGCGAGACATCGGCCATCAAGTTGTTGCGCAGCATCTCGGCGCGCTGCAAGTCGGCGGCCATGGTGTTGAAGGACGCCGCCAGTTCCTTCATTTCACGGCTGCCGCGCAGCGGCGCGCGCACCGCGCGATCACCCGCGCCGATTTGCCGAACCGCCTTCACCAGATCGCCGATTGGGCGAGTGACCACGCGCCCGATAATTGCCCCACCGATCAGGCCCACCACGATCGAGAACAAGGCGAAATCGCTCAGACGGCGCACAATCTCTTCATTAGATTCAACGGGCGCGGATTGGGCCGGTAGTTGATCGTCACGCCCTACGGGGCGGTGTTCATCTTCCAGTACGATCGACAGGAATTGCAGGAAGAATACCAGGAACAACACGCTGGCGATCATCAGGCTGAGGCGCACCCATAAGCGGTTCATACGCAGTCCTTGTTCAGGCGATAGCCCACGCCGTACACCGTCTCAATGTAGGTCGGATCATCGGGGTCAGGTTCGATCTTGCGGCGCAGGTTGCGGATGTGTGTGTCGAGCGCGCGACCCATGCCTTCGTAAGCATAGCCTACCGCTTTCTCTAAGAGATCATCGCGCGTCAGCGTGTAGCCGGGGTTTTCGATAAACGCTTGCAGCAGATTGAACTCCGTGCGGGTTAGCTCAACCGATCGGCCATTCACCTCCGCCGTGCGCTGATCGAGATCGAGCCGCAGGCCAGCGCACATCAAAACACGCGGCGTAGCACTCGGCAGTTGATCGAGCCGGGTGCGACGCAGTAAAGCGTTGACGCGTGCGACCACTTCATGCGCGTTGAAGGGCTTGGTGATGTAATCGTCCGCGCCCAACTCCAGCCCGACGATCTTATCGGTATCCTCGACGCGCGCCGTCAACATGATGATGGGCGTAGCCGCCAGTGTCTGGTCAGCGCGCACGATGCGCGTCACTTCGCGCCCATCGCGTTGCGGCAGCATCAAATCGAGGATGACCAGATCGGGGCGTTCGCGGCGTAATATATGCAGTGCCGTTTCGCCATCGTAGGCAGCCAGCACCTGATAGCCGGATTGCTCCAGATAGCCGCGCACCACTTTGATAATGGCGAGATCATCGTCGACGACTAGAATTCTTTGAGGCATGGGTTGACCCTGTGTGATGGATGCCCGGATCATAACACACGATTCTCAAGAAATTCTCAAGGCAAGCCGGTTGATTTCTTCAGAATCCTTGCAGACCATCTTGAGATTTTCTTCAGATTGCCATTCTATACTGGCAGTCGTTCAGCAGTCAATCTTTTTCGAGGAGAAGCAAGCGATGTTTAGTCGAATCAAGCAGCATGCAGTTGTTGTCAGTTTAGTTCTGTTGATCGTAGCGGGCGTCATCGTCGGCTGCGGGGGAGCACCTGTTCCGACCGCGTCGCCGACGAAGGCCCCGGCCGCCACGCCTACCACCGTGGCTGTTCAACCGACGAGCGCGCCTGCGCCAACAAACAGCGTCGCAACTGCCACACCGAGTGCGACAAGTGCACCGACCAGCGGTCCAGCCGGAGGCCCAGCTGGAGGAGCGCTGGCTGGAGACGGCGTCGACAAAAGTAGTGATACGGTACTGCAAACGATGATCTCAGAAGTCAAAGGCAAATTCAAGCAATTCTCGTATACGGATTCTGCTACCGGCAAAACCGTGCCGTATAACTTGTACATTCCGGCGGGTTATGATTCATCAAAATCGTATCCGCTGGTGCTGTTCATCGCGGATTCCAGTGTCGTCGGTCAGGACGTAACCGCGCCCTTAACCCAGGGCTATGGTGGGATTATTTGGGCAACGGATACTGACCAGGCTAAGCATGCAAGTTTCATATTGGTGCCGGAATACCCGGATGTGGTAATTGATGACCACAGTGGCTATGTCACAACGGACTATGTTGAACTGACTGCCAGATTGCTGAAGTCTGTCACCGGGAATTACAACATCGATCAGAGCCGCTTGTATGCCACCGGCCAATCGATGGGCTGTATGATCGCTCTGTATTTGAACGCCACTCACCCCGACCTTTTCGCCGCCAGCCTGTATGTGGATGGCCAGTGGGATGTGAGCATCTTAAAGCCTTTGGAAGGGCAAAAGTTTTTCTATTTCGCCGCCGGCGGCGATCAGAAAGCCGCCACTGGGATAAGCGAAGTTAAATCAATGTTTGATAGTGATAGCGTCAGTTACAGTGCAACCACAGTGAATGCAAAAGATGCCGCTGATGTCATTGATGCTGCGGTGCAAAAAATGATCGCCGCAGGCCATAACGCCAATTTCGTCAGTTGGGAAACCGGCAGCGTCCTGCCCGATGGCGTAACGTCTCAAGGAGCAAATGAACATATGTATTCATTTGATCACGCCTATCAGGTCACTGCCGCCCGTGATTGGCTATTTACCCAGGTCAAAGCGGCCAACTAAACTGCACTACACGGTAGGCTTCCCATTTTAGGAGAAACCTGCCGCATAGTTGAAGATGAGCGCAGAGTAACGTGCCTCGTCCTATCAAATAAACAAATTTCTTCCAAGGAGAAGCAAGAGATGCTCAATCGAAGTAAGCAGCATCCAATGGTTATCGGTTTCGTACTATTGATCGTGGCGGGCCTCGTCGCCGGGTGCGCAGGGGCGACGACGCCCACCGCTGCGCCAACGAAAGTTCCGGTTGCGGCACCAACGCAAGCACCGGCCGTCACGCCGACCACTGCTGCCGCTCAACCAATCGCGACAGCGGCAGCAACCGTTGCCAAAGCGACAGCTATGAGTACACAAATAGATACCACGAAAGATGATGCCTACGCTGAGGTGCTTACCTTCAATTCTAAGGCCTGGAATTACGATGCCGCTAACGATGTCTACTGGCAAATCGGAATAAAGTATGCTGCAAAACCGGAAACAACCGATTATGAAACCTTAGGGATCTATGTTCCCGGCGCCTATCTGACTGCGACCGCCAATAGTGATGGAACCTACACGGCAAAGATCAATGAGGCAGGCACGATCAATGGCTTTACGGCAAAAACTGCTCCCATGGTGTTTCCGGTGAATACGCCAGGTTATTCTGCCCAAAAGGCTCCGACAGCCTATAGCTACGATGAACTATCCAGCTATCTGAAGGCCGGCTTCATCTACGTCTATCCCGGCATGCGCGGCAGAGACAATGGCTATGATGCTAACAATAAGCTGATCTACAGCGGTGGCGCTCCCTGGGGAGTAACTGACCTTAAAGCGGCTGTACGATTTGTGCGATATAACAAAGACGTTCTGCCCGGTGACACAGCTAGTATCTTTGTATTCGGTATGAGCGGTGGTGGAGCACAAACCTCGGTGATGGGTGCATCTGGAGACAGCCCACTCTACTATCCATATCTTGAGTCCATCGGTGCGGCGATGTATGATGCCAATGGCCAATACATTAGTGACGCCGTCACTGGCGCTATGGCCTGGTGTCCGATCACCAGTCTGGATTACGCGGACGAAGCGTACGAATGGAATATGGGGCAGTATGCTTCCACGGGGACGCGGGTTGATGGTACCTTCACTTCTGTTCTGTCCAAGGATCTAGATTCAGCCTATGCCGAATATATCAACAAACTCGGCATTCAAGATCAAAACGGTAACGTGCTCGTCCTTGAAAAATCTGAAACGGGCATCTATGCAGCGGGAAGTTACTACGATTACGTCGTCGCGACGGCCCAAGAATCTTTGAATAATTTCCTGGCGGACACCACCTTCCCGTATACCCAAACTGTCGGTGGCTTCGGTGGTGGGTTCCCGGGTGGCGGCACACCGCCTGATGGCGGGATGCCGCAGGGTGGAACACCTCCAACTGGAACGCTGCCAGCAGGCGGTATGCCCGGTGGAAATGGTAGCGCGACTCAAACATCCACAACGTATGCAACGGTGCAGGATTATATCGCTGACTTAAACAAGGATACCCAATGGGTGACCTACGATGCCGCGACCAATACCGCCAAAGTCACCAGCCTCGCGGGTTTTGTCAACAGCCAGAAGAATCCCTCCAAGAACGTGGGCGCCTTCGACGGTCTGGACCGCAGCGCAGGTGAAAACAATGTGTTTGGCAATGATGAGAGCGATTCCCTGCACTTTGACTCGGTCCTGGCTGACCTTCTGGCAAAGAATCAAGCCAAGTACGCGACCTATTCCGATTGGAATGCTTCGTATGTAGATTCCTACGCGTCGGATCTAAAGGCGATCGACAAGTTGGGGAACGGCATCCCGTACCGAATGAATATGTACAACCCCATGTATTACCTGATGAAATACTATGATGGGTATAAGACATCTACCCCGGCCCCATACTGGCGGATTCGTACCGGGATTGAACAGGGTGATACAGCGACAACGGTTGAGATGAACCTGGTTTTGGCACTTGACGGCTATGATGGTGTGAAAAGCGTCGATTTTGCCACCGTCTGGAATCAAGCCCATGTCAAGGCGGAACGCACTGGAGACAGCACGAATAACTTCATTGCCTGGGTCACTCAAATTGTGAAGCGGTAAATGATTTGATACCCTGGCACTGCCGGGCGGCGAATCAGCCGCCCAGCTTCACGCTGGCGGCGGTGATGACTCTCGGCGTGCGACCCATACAACGGCCGTGCCTGTTCCAGCGGGTAAGTAACGCTATTCGCTCCGGCGAGTGTGACTCTGTTATAATCCGCCTAATCCTCACCAAAGGTTAGGCGGTGTCGACTTCTCTGCTCTTAGCCACTAAAATTTATATTCCCCCGCCTCGGCCTAACGTTGTCCATCGCTTCCGTCTGATCGAGCGGTTGAATGAGGGCCTTCAGCGCACGTCAAGCGTGACCCTCATCTCTGCCCCTGCTGGCTTCGGTAAAACCACACTGGTCTGTGAATGGATCGCGACCCTCACCCCTGGCCCCTCTCCCATCGGGCGAGGGGAAGCGGTAAGGACAGCCTGGTTGTCGCTGGACGAAGGCGATAATGACCCCGTCCGCTTTCTGTTGTACGTGATCGCGGCGGTGCAGATGATTGTGCCGAAGTGTGGCGAGAGCGTGTTGAGCATGTTGCCAACTACGCCGCCGACCGATGTCGTATTGACGACGCTGCTCAACGAACTGGCCGCCATCCCCGATCGGTTCATCTTCGTCCTCGACGATTATCACACGCTCGATTGCAAGCCGATCGATGACACACTGACGTTTTTGATCGATCATTTACCGCCACACATGCAGTTGGTCGTCACCACCCGAGAGGATCTTCAACTCCCATTAGCCCGGCTTCGCGCGCGGGGCCAATTGACTGAACTGCGCGCCGGCGATTTGCGATTCACGCCTGATGAAGCCGCGGAGTTCCTCAACCACTCGATGAGCCTGCGCCTTTCGATAGACGACATCACCGGGCAGAATCCGCTCAGCGGCCCGTTGCGGAACAACGACGGCTTGACACGGACGCACGCCCTGCTGTTCGGCAGTCCCGTGATCGACGCGGGCTATCCCTTTTCAACGCGGCCTGGATCGGCCCATCGGAGGACGCTGTGACAGCGGGGCGTATGAGTACGGCGCGACGATGAACGTCTATCTGCACTGATCGAACGCTAAAGGCTTTTCAGGAGGATATCATGAAAAAGTTGCTTTTGGTTCTGGCACTGACCGCTATGTTCCTCGTATTAGTCGTTCCTCGCCGCAGTTCCTGGGCCACTTCGCCCGCGCAACCACACACTACCTCAAGCGTCAACCCGGCCTACACCTGGGCCAAAACCTGGGGCGGCAGTTTGGATGATCGAGCCAATAATGTCGTCGTGGACAAAGCGGGCAATATGTACGTGGTTGGAGAATTTGCCGGGACAGTTGACTTTGATCCGGCGGGGTCCAATCCCGGCGCAACCAAAACATCCTACATCAGCACCACCGATGCGTTTGTCAGCAAGTTTGATGCCAGTGGAAATTTCCACTGGGTCAAAACTTTTGGCGGCGGACCGACAAACCCCGATCTAATCTGTCATGGCTTCCCAACTGGAGATGGTCGAGATTCCGCCAATAGTGTTGCGCTGGATTCGGCCGGCAATGTCTACATTTCCGGGCTATTTCAATATACCACCGACTTTGGCTCAGGCTTCACCGCCACGTCGCATGTAACGAATACGACGGACATGTGCGGGGTCACCCATCGCAGTGGCAATAACATTTACGTTGCCCGGTTATCGCCCAGCGATGGCACGACGATCTGGGTGCGAACCTGGGGCGGCACAGCGGGAAGCGAAAGTTACAGTTTGGTGGTGGACAAATTCGACAATGTGTACGTGCAAGGCGATTGGTCAACAGGAGCCAATCCGGTTAACTTCAATCCCATTATCACCGACACTCCCGACCTGCACTACAATCAAGGCGCTTATGATGCCTTCCTCAGCAAGTTTGACACGAGTGGCAATTTCCTCTGGGCCAAGACCTGGGGCGGCGAAGGGTACGATGATGGCCCCGGCGTCACAACGGATAGTTCGGGAAATGTATATGTAGCGGGCATGTATGCGAGCAAGACGATCACTTATAATCCGGCGAACGATTATCAAGCCGTCCCACTCCCGCCCGCAAATGACAGTGGCGCTAAAGTTGATGTGTTCCTCGTCAAGTTTGATGCGGCCGGAAATTCTCTGCGGGTGCGCACGTGGGGCGGGCAAGGCACCGACGAGGCGGCACAGGTGGTGACTGTGGATAGCGCAGACAATGTTTATGTGGGCGGTCGCTTTGGTTGCACCACTTGCACCTTCAATCCGCCAGTCACGGCAACCGTACATACCAACGGCCTGACAGGCACAGCGGATGCATTTGTCAGCAAATATGATTCCGCCGGGAATTTCCAATGGATTCAAACCTGGGGTGGCGTGGGCGATGATATGGTAGACGGGTTGGTGGCGGACAAGTTGAACAATCTCTATGTGAGCGGGATATACTCCGCAACCGTCAATTTCGATCCCAATAGCACGGGCTATACGCGCACGACCAGTGGTTTGTGGGATCCTTTCTTAAGCAAATATGACACGAATGGGAATTATCAATGGGCACAGACCTGGGGCGGCCCCGGCAATGATATAGGGGGCAACCTGGCCACGGATGGCGGGCAGAATATCTATATGGTCGGCGAATTTAGCGCCATGGTCGATTTCGATCCCGGCAACGGGGTTGATAAGCACGTCTCGCAAGGCCAGTCCGACGCCTTCCTCAGCAAATTCCTGGCGCCACCCGCCACCCCGATCGAGATTACCCCACCCGATGGCACGATCACGACGACACACGCTGTCACCCTGACGTGGCAAGCCGGAGTCGGCAACACCCCGATCGGCTACAACCTCAATCTCGATGGGAGCGTGATCACGACGAGTACTACCACATCCGGCACATTGCTCGCAACGGGCGTCCATACGTGGACGGTGCGCGCCTACAACAGTGCAGGCTATTCTGAGTGGGCGATACCCTGGATGATTGAGATTCGTCACTATAACGTCTATCTGCCGCTGGCAATGCATAGTCCATAGCTCGTCAGTTGTGTGTAAAGGTAACGCGGTCATCATGCATAATACAGCGCGCGCAGGCGTTGTATAATGTCGGCATGCCCGCACCCATTCTTACCACCAAACTGTACATTCCTCCGCCTCGGCCTAACATCGTCCTCCGCCCGCGCTTGATCGATCGCTTGAACATTGGTCTGTCGCATACGCCGAGCGTGACGCTCATCTCCGCACCCGCTGGCTTTGGTAAAACCACGCTGGTCAGCGAATGGATTGATGATAGCCGAGTGCTGAGTGCTGATTGGAAAAATGAGCAGACCAAACTCAATCCGCAATCCAAAATCGGCAATCGAAAATTCGCGTGGTTGTCGCTGGACGAAGGCGATAATGATCTCACTCGATTTCTGGCCTACCTCATCGCCGCTTTGCAGACCATTGCGCCCAAGATCGGAGAGGCCACGCTGGGTGCGCTTCAATCATCGCAGCCGCCGCCCATCGATGTGCTGCTGACGGCGCTGCTGAACGATCTCACCACGCTAGGCGATGTCGTACTCGTGCTGGATGATTATCATGTGATCGAGTCACAGCCGATCGATGAGGCGCTCACCTTCTTCGTCGATCATCTGCCACCAAATCTGCGGATGGTTATTGCCAGCCGAGAGGATCCCCAACTCCCATTGGCCCGGCTGCGTGTCCGCGGTCAATTGACCGAACTGCGCGCCGCTGATTTGCGCTTCACGCCTGCCGAAGCCGCCGACTTTCTCAATCGCGTGATGGGCCTCAGCCTCTCACCAGATGACATCGCCGCGCTGGAAAATCGCACCGAAGGCTGGATTGCGGGCTTGCAGTTAGCCGCGATCTCAATGCAGGGACGTCAAGACACGGTCGGCTTTATCCAATCCTTTAGTGGCAGCCACCGTTTTGTGCTAGACTATCTGGTCGAAGAGGTCTTGCAGCGCCAACCCGAACGGGTGCGCAGTTTCCTGCTGCAAACGTCTATCCTCGATCGCTTGAGCGGCCCGTTATGCAATGCCATGACTGACCAGGCTGATGGCAAGGCGATGATCGAGGCTCTGGAGCGCGCCAACCTTTTCGTCATTCCACTTGACGATCAGCGCCAGTGGTGGCGCTATCACCATCTCTTCGCCGAGGTGCTGCAAACACACTTACGGGAGGCGCAACCCGATCGGGTGTCTGCGCTCCATCGGCGGGCCAGCGTCTGGTACGAGCAAAACGATCTACTGGCCGAGGCCATCCGCCATGCGTTGGCCGCCAAAGATTTCGATCGAGCGGCGGAACTGATCGAGCGGGTGTGGCTTTCCATGGATCTCAGTTACCAATCCGCTACGTGGCTTGGTTGGGCGAAGGCCCTACCCGACGATCTGATCCGCGTCCACCCGGTGATCTGCCTCGGCTATGCCTGGGCCTTACTGAACAGTGGTGAATTGGAAGCGAGCGAGGTTTGGTTGCGTGAGGCCGAACGCTGGCTGGAACCGCGCGAGAATTCGTCGACGCAAACTTGTCCTGAGTCCTTCGACTCCGCTCAGGATAAACTACGCCGAAGGATGGTCGTGGTGGATGAAGCCGAGTTTCGATCGTTGCCAGCCTCGATCGCGGGCGCTCGAGCCTATCGCGCTTTGGCTTTGGGTGACATATCCAACACCAAAGTTTATGCGCGTCAAACGCTCGCGCTTGTCCCCAAGACTGATCGCGTCCGTCGCACTCAAGCCACCGCGCTGCTGGGGATGGCCGAGTATGCCAGCGGCGATCTGCAATCTGCCGAGCAATACCTGCTCGATTTTCAGGCGATGATGTGGCAGGCCAACGATCTCGCTAACGCCATCGGCATCACCTTTGTCCTGGCAAACATCCAGCTGGCACAAGGCCGTCTCCGTGAAGTCGTCAGTGCCTATCAGCATTCACTGCAACTGGCGCTGAATCGGGGGATGCCGTTCTTTCTTGGCGTGTCGGATCTGTATCGGGGTCTCAGTGAGGTGCTCTGCGAACAAGGCCAGCTCGAAGCCGCGGCACAGTACTTGCAGACCGCTCAGCAGTTGGGCGAGCGAGGCTCGCTAACGGGTTGGCCGCAGCGCCTGAGTGTTGCTCAAGCGCGGATGAAGGAAGCTCAGGGAGACCTGGCTGGTGCGTTCGCTTTGTTGGATGAAGCGGAGCGGCAGTACGTGCGCAATCCACTACCCGATCGGCCCATCGCGGCGTTGAAGGCGCGGTTGTGGATCAGGCAAGGCCAGTTGACCGAAGCCCGGTCATGGGTGCGCGAACAGCACCTGTCTCCCGATGACGACCTGAGCTACTTGCGCGAGTTCGATCATCTCACGTTAGCCCGCGTGCTCATCGCCGAGTATCAAACCGATCGAGTCGATGACGCCCTGCGAGCCGCGCTGAGCCTACTGCAACGGCTCTTGCAAGCGGCTGAAGCAGGCGGACGAAACGGGAGCGTGATCGAAATCTTGATGTTGCAGGCATTCGCCCATCACGCGCAAGGCAATACCCCGTCGGCCATCACCTCGCTGGAACGCGCTTTGTCGCTGGCCGAGCCGGAAGGCTACGTGCAGTTGTTTGTGGACGAAGGCGAACTGGTGCGATTGCTGATTATGGATTGTAGAATGCTGATTGAAAAGCGAAAGCGCGGCCAAGATCATAAACTGATCAGCTACGCAGATAAACTCCTGGCTGCCTTTACGCCAACGTCGCCGCTGCCATCAGAAATCAGAAATCAACAATCAGCAATGGTGGAGCCGTTGAGCGAGCGCGAACTCGAAGTGTTGAAGTTGCTCGGCACCGACTTGAGCGGCCCGGACATCGCCCGCAAACTCAGCGTATCGCTGAACACGGTGCGGACTCACACCAAAAACATCTACAGCAAACTCGGGGCGAATAACCGTCGGGCGGCCATCCGCCGCGCTGAAGAACTCGGCTTGTTGTAACGGAACAGGTGCTCCAAGCCCGCGTCCCCGCGAGCGTAACACCATCGGGCAACCGACCGCGAGGACGCGGTCGGTGAGCAACCCGGCACAGTCTATCAATCCTCAAACAAACGGCAACACACTAAGCGCTCCCATAAGTGATTTTTTCAGGCTTGGCGCGACCCAGAGGAAAGGGCAATTCTAGCTCAATATTAAGCTGTAGAAAGTGTGAATTACTGGATGCTCATCATGACTGCGAAAGGATATCAATAAGATGAGAAAGTGGCTCCTCCTGTCTTTGCTTATCATCGTTCTCGTGGGCTTAGGAGGTTATTTGGTCTACCAAACTATCTGGAGAACGGAGATTACGACTTCGCCGGTGACGGCTCAAGTCTTTCTCGATGGAAAGTATGTTGGTAATACGCCCTACGTACTTCAAACTTTTGGGAAACAACCATTTTTAATCGAGCTAAAGGCTGATGGCTTTTTCCCGGTCAGCTATCAATTTGAAACTCAGAACCATTTGGCACAGAAGGACCTGGCTATCAAATTACTTCCCATCTATTACAGATGCAGTATTTCAGAGGACTGGAGTATTAGCCTGTGCGACAAAACACTTTTCAAGCTGCAAGATCCAAACAAGCCTTTGGAAGTCAGCCGCCTCAGCCAAGATCAGAGCGTTTATTACACGACTTTATCGCCTGATGGCAAGCTGATTGCTTATGCAACGCAAGGATCGCAGTACAACAAATTCTGGTTATTTAGCTTGGATCACCCAGAAGATGTGACCGAACTTTTTGATGATATCACAACAGATACTGTTTTAATACGGGCAATGCCTCTAGAATTTTCGCCTAATTCACAATGGATAGTTTATACCGGTCAGAGTGGATCTTTGATTGTTGCTCCCGTCACACACCCTCAGGATGCGGCGTTAAAGGTTGATAAGTTGAAAACCCTCTTGACTAGGTGGTCCAAAGATGGGCAATGGTTAGCGATCTTTCTCTCTCAAGAGAAGGGGACAGAGATTTATCATTATACTGACAATCGGTGGACGCTTTATTCAAGCACATCTCTACCCGACCAGCCAGTTGCATTCTCATTCGATAACCGTTACTTGTTCACAGCAGATTGGCATGGCTCCAATTGGTTGAATGTATATGATATAGCCCGTAGGTGCAAAACTAACATATAAATGCCAGCTGGCACATTGAATTTTGGCCGAAAAAACAGGCGAAATCTTTGCTTATATGTTAATTTTGCACCTGTTGGATATAGCTCATCAGATGCAATTGGTTCAGCACTATAGCATGGAAGGAGATAGCAACCAATTATTCAATCCCATAGAGTCACTTGATGGCCAAGCGTTCGCGATTGCGCCCAACATTTACGACTCCAAGACCAGAGTCCAAACGGGCATTTTGTTGTTTGGCCGTTTCGATAACAGCTTGACAGTTGAATTAAAGGATGACAACTATGTAGGAGTCCTTTACTGGCTGGAAGGCGACAAACAAGTCGCAACTCTGGTCGCGAGCAAAAGTGTTCTGATTCCCGATTTGATGAAGATTGTGGACGTGCCAGCAGATGTATTAAGGTGATGCTCTGCTCCTCGACCGTGTTCGTGCGAGTGGTAACATCCTATTCAGGTGCTCCAAGCCCGCGTCTCCGCGGGCGTAACACCATCGGGCAACCGACCGCGAGAATGCCGCCGGTGAGCAACCCGGCAACGATCAAACGCCCCCAGCCCTGGCGCAACCCGCCGGGGCTATTTGTTTTCCTCGCGGCCTCCCGCTGAACAAATCACCACCTCAATCACCACATGTGGTGATGACGGCTCACCACCTTCGTTGGTATTCTGTACCCGAAGACAGTACGAAAGGTGACTCGTGAGCGACACCCAGCCCATCATTCCCATACAAGATGAACCGGCGATCTACGAGATTCGCCTCAAGGGACACCTTGATGCGCGGTGGGCCGATCGGTTTGGGAGCATGACCATCACGCTGACAGACACCGGCGAGACGCGTCTGATCGGCCCGGTGGTTGATCAGGCCGCATTGCATGGCCTGCTCAAAAAAGTACGCGATTTAGGCCTGCCATTGGTCTCAGTCAATCTTGTTGGACCGAGCCTGACAGATGCCGCAAACGTCAAACAATAAAAGGAGTCAGGGAACGATGAAAGTTTGCATTGTTGGGGCTTCCGGGAAGCTCGGCCAGTACATGGTACAGCACGCGCTTGACCGAAGCTATGAAGTGGTTGGCGTCTGTCGAGAGCGCAGCGTAAGCAAACTCGACGCATTCAAAGAGCACATCACCATCATGCCCGGCGCGACGAATGATCGCGCGGTGATCAAGCAGGCGGTCGCAGGCTGTGACGGGGTACTGACCGTGCTGGTTCCGTGGGGCGTGCACCAATATTCGTCAGGAACAGCTCAAGCGGTCCTCGACTACGCAAATCCGAACGCGCGGTTGATCTTCTCCTGCGGCTGGCACATCACTTATGATGGACAGGACGTGTACCCGCCGTCCCTGAAGCGCGAGGAGACGATCGCCCGCTGGGTCAGCCGGCTGACACACATCATCGATATTGACGATCAAGTAGAAGCGTGCCGGAGAATCTTCGCCAGTAACACCCGCTGGACGATCGTGCGCGGCAGCGATCTGGAAGAAGGCGAAGGCCAGGGACTGCCCGTGTGGAGTCGGCATGTGGGTGATCCCATCCTCGCCAGCAACATCACCCGCCGCGTGGATTATGCCTTATTCATGGTCGAGGCACTGAAGAACGATGCGTTGATCCAGGAAGCGCCGGCTATCGCCGGCTGCCGCACACCCGCGGCGTTAGCACACGCCGTTGCAAATTGAAAGAGAGGAATCCTCATGAAAGCTAGTCTCTACACCGAATACGGAACGCCTGATGTGTTGCACCTTGCCGAAGTGGCGAAGCCTGCGCTGAAGGACAATGAAATCCTGATTCGCGTCCACGCCACCGCCGTCAACTTCGGTGATCTTCTCGCCCGAAATTTCAAGAGCGTTACGCCGCGCCAGTTCAACATGCCGATCTTCTTCTGGCTGCCGGCACGCTTCGCGTTTGGCTTCAACCAGCCTAAAAAACACATCCTGGGCAGTGAGTTGGCCGGGGAGGTTGAGGCCGTCGGCTCAGCGGTCACACGCTTCAAGCCAGGCGACCAGGTCTTTGGTTACCGCGGTGAGAACATGGGCGCGTATGCTGAATATGTCTGTATGCCCGAAGACGCGACGGTGGTCATCAAACCGGCCAACCTAACCTATGAAGAAGCCGCCGCTATTCCTTATGGGGCCATCATGGCGCTAAGTTTGCTGCGCAAAGCCAACATCCAGCCGGGGCAAAAGGTCTTGATCAACGGCGCCAGTGGCGGGATCGGTTCAGCGGCGGTGCAGCTGGCAAAATACTTTGGAGCAGAAGTGACCGGGGTCTGCGGCACGCCACGATTGGAATTCGTGAAATCCCTGGGGGCGGATCACGTCATCGATTACACCCGCGAAGACTTCACTCAAAGCGGCGAGACCTACGATCTGATTTTCGACATCCTGGGCAAGAGTTCGTTTTCGCGCTGTAAAAGTGTCCTCAAGCCCGGCGGCATTTTGCTATATGCCAGCTTCAAGTTGAAGCAACTGGTTCAGATGGCGTGGACCTCTCGGAACGGCAACCAGAAAGTCATCTGCGCGCTTGCCCCAGGAAGCCTCGAAGATTTGATGACCGTCAAAGAGCTGGTTGAAGCGGGAAAGATCACAGCCATCATCGACCGATGCTATCCGCTGGAACAGACGGCCGAGGCGCACCGGTATGCCGAATCGGGCCACAAAGCGGGCAGCGTCGTCATCACGATGGAGCATAGTCGCTGACAATGAGAGCAATTATATGGACTCGCTACGGGCCTCCAGATGTCCTCCAACTCCAAAAGGTGGCAAAACCTGCTCCCAGAGACAATGAAGTACTGGTAAAAGTACATGCGACAACCGTAACAGCCGGGGACTGCGAGATGCGCAGTCTCAAATTCCCGCTCTTTTTATCGCTTCCCATGCGAATGTATGTGGGTCTCAGAAGACCAACAAGAATAAAGATAATCGGGCAGGAGCTAGCCGGGGAAGTTGAGGCAGCAGGCAAAGATGTAAAACTTTTTCGAAAGGGTGACCAGGTTTTTGGAACTACCGGTTTTGGTTTCGGCGCTTATGCTGAGTACATATGTCTGCCTGGGGAACCTAAAGAGATGAAAGGGGGGCTGGCGATAAAACCGGCCAATATGACCTATGAGGAAGCCGCTGCCGTTCCTGTTGCGGGACTTGAAGCATTGCATTTTTTGAGGCAGGGAAATATCCAGCGCGGACAAAAGGTTTTGATTAATGGCGCGGGGGGAAGTATCGGTACTTTTGCGGTACAGCTGGCCAAACACTTTTGGGCTGAAGTGACCGCCGTAGACGGCACGGGGAAATTGGACATGCTGCGCTCGATTGGTGCAGACCATGTCATTGATTACACGAAAGAAGATTTTACTCAAAGTAGTGAGGCCTATGATGTGATTTTCGACGTGGTAGGCAAGAGTTCGTTTTCACATAGTATAAGATCGCTAAAGGAAAATGGACGCTATCTTTTAGCAAACCCCACGCTGTCACAGATGGTTCGAGGGCGATGGACTTCGATGAGAACCAGCAAGAAAGTAATAGGGGGGGCAGCCAGCCACAGGACTGAAGATTTAATTTTCCTCAAAGAGTTTGTTGAGGCAGGAAAGATAAAATCGGTCATAGATAGAAGCTATCCGTTGGAACAGATCGCCGAGGCTCACCGGTATGTCGAAACAGGACACAAACAGGGAAATGTAGTAATAACTTTGGAACAGAGTCACAAGACCTGACAACGCGCTACACCCGACCGCTATGAAGCACAACGGAATAGCGGCAGGTGAGCTTGGTCGTTGAGCGACATAGCCCTCTATCGAAATCCGTTCCATGCAAAAACGCGCCGACTGGCAAGTAACCCAGTCGGCGCGTTTTGCATCCTGCACCCTGCATCTTGCTAATCCCTGACCACTCCAATAAATGGCAGATTACGATACAGTTCGTCCAGATCCAATCCGTAGCCATACACAAATTCATTCGGAATGCGGAAACCGACGTAATCGAGTTTGACTTCCGCTTCGCGCCGCTCGTACTTATCGAGCAGCGTGCAAATCTTCAGGCTGGCCGGCCCGCGCGCGTGCAGCACTTCGCAGATGTAGCTCAACGTGCGGCCCGAGTCGATGATGTCTTCCACAATCAGCACGTGCTTGCCGCGAATGTCCCGTTCCAGGTCCATGATGATGCGTACAATGCCGGTGGATTCGCGCGCCCCAATCCCATAGCTGCTGACCGCCATGAAATCGATCGCGTGCGGAATGTGGATGGCGCGCATGAGGTCGGTCAGAAATAACACCCCCCCCTTCAGAATGCACACCAGCACCAACTCTTTGCCGTCATAGTCCGTTTCGATTTGCCGGCCCACTTCGGTAATACGCGCCTGCAATTTATCGGGCGTAATAAGAATATCTTTGGAAGGGGAGACGTAGCCGAGGACAATTTCTGCTTCAGACATACTGGACTCCTTCAGGATCGCCGCGGCACTTCGTGGCAATGACGACAGCGCGCCTCATACGATTCACTGCCGCCGACGAGAATAATCGGATCGTCGTAGGCCGCCGGGCGGCCATCGATCAAACGCTGGGTGCGGCTGGCTTCCGCACCACACACCACACAAATCGCGTGCAATTTATCGACGTGCTCGGCTTCCGACATCAGCTGCGGCATCGCCCCGAACGGTTCGCCGCGAAAATCCATATCAAGCCCGGCGGCGATCACCCGCACGCCGCGATTCGCCAAGTCTTGTACAGTAGAGACAATCGGCGCATCGAAGAACTGAATCTCGTCGATGCCAATCACTTCCGTGTCCGGCCGCAGCTTCGCCAGCAATTCCATCGTGCTGCTGACCGGGATCGCCTCGACCCCCAGGCCGTTGTGCGATTTCACTTCTTCGACCGCGTAGCGATTATCGATCGCCGGCTTGAAGACCTGCACCTTCTGCTTGGCGATGCGCGCCCGGCGCACCCGCCGAATCATCTCTTCGGTCTTGCCACTGAACATGCTGCCACAAATGACTTCCAACCAACCGTAATGAGGCTGACGATCGTGCATAATTTCCTCACTCTGGATGTAGCTAATCAGCCTTCGCTGCACTGTCATTCCCGCGTGCGTCTAGCGGGAATCCAGCTCCCCAGCGTGATTTGCCGATAGTCACTCTGGATGCCCGATAGAAGCACGCTTCGCGGGGCATGACGGCTGAGTAGTAACCTCTGAACGCAGATTTCCATCGATATGATTTTATCATCCGTATCAATCTGTGTTTATCCGCGTCCCAACAAAAACAAAAGGGCAGATGTCGTTGCGGGTGCGTAACCCGCGTCAACTCTGCCCTTTGTCTATTGTGTTGCGCGCAGGCGGTTATGCCCCGGCGCCCGCTTCTTCGTCTACCAGCTCAACGATGGCTTGCTTTTCCTTGCGGCGCTTGGCCTTCGTGGGAGCAGCAACCACCGTCTCCTGGCGCTTCTCCAAACGCTTGATGAAGCGATCGACCTGTCCTTCGGTGTCAACAATGCGCTGCTCGCCGGTGAAGAACGGATGGCAGTTGTAGCACACATCGGTGCGGATTTCAGGAATCGCCGCGCCCACGGTCCACGCATTGCCACACGCGCAGATCACTTTTGCCTGCGGATACCACGCTGGATGAATCCCTTCCTTCATGTCAGACCTAACCTTTCCTGCTATGCAACCTGCGGCTCAACGGGAGCGCTCTGCTCTACGCTGGGCTGCACACTAATGCGCTTACGATCGCCGGGCAGCGGCTCAAACACCACTACACCGTCGGCCGTGGCAAACAACGTATAATCCTTGCCCAACTTCACATTCTCGCCCGGCTTAAAATGCATACCGCGCTGTCGTACGATGATGTTGCCCGAACGGACCGCCTCACCGCCAAAGCGCTTGACACCCAAACGCTGCGAACGAGAATCCTTACCATTGCGGGCTGACCCGCCGCCCTTCTTGTGTGCCATGTCTGCCTTCTCCTGTTACGCGCCGACGATCTGCTCGATCTGCAGCCACGTGTAATTCTGGCGGTGCGTGGCCTGCGTGCGATGCCGCTTGCCACCGATGCGATACTGGAAAATCAGTACGCGCGGGCCCTTGCTCTGCTCGGTAACGCTCGCCACAACCTTCGCGCCGTCCACCGTGGGCTGACCCACCGTCACCTGATCGCCGTCGGCCACCATAAAAACTTTGTCGATTTCGACCGTCGCGCCGACTTCCTGC
>Ga0182021_10003223_pt1 | contig 19175 bp, 18 predicted proteins | sample 612E3MmetaG_FD_120493 | JGI IMG/M metagenome (GOLD analysis project Ga0182021, IMG submission 120493) | Permafrost microbial communities from Stordalen Mire, Sweden - 612E3M metaG (Illumina Assembly) | ecosystem: Environmental > Terrestrial > Soil > Wetlands > Permafrost | place: Sweden... | reverse complement strand
TGCGACCATACCCGGGTTATCGGGTCGGTACAGGATTTGGTGGAGCAAAAATTTTCCAAAAACAAATATTATTTTGTGCGCCACGGCCATTCGGGCAGGCAGGTCAAAAATATCAGCAGTTGCTGGCCCGAAATCGAACCGTTGCCGTTGACGCCAAAAGGGCAGAAGCAGGTTGCGGTGACCGCTAGGAAATTAGCCAAACAAAAAATCGATCTGATCATTAGCTCGGATCTTTTGCGTACCAAAGAAACCGCCAAGATAATTTCCGAAGCCACGGGGGCCAAAATAATTTATGACAAGCGACTGCGCGATCACAATGTTGGGGTTTTTAATGGCAACGATCCGAAAAGATTTTGGGAGTTTCTCGATAAGCAGCAGAATCGTTTTAGTATCGCGCCCAAAAAAGGCGAGAGCCTTGTCAATATAAGAAAAAGGACCTACGAATTTCTAAGCGAGATCGACAAAGCCTATAACGGCAAAACGATTATTATCGTGTCGCACGAAATGCCGCTGACGATTCTCGAATGGACGCTGAAAGGTATGGAGCTGGACCAGATCCTGGAAAAACGCTATGCGGGCAAGATAAAAAAGATTGAAACCGGGACATTCCGTCCGATAGAATTTAAAGTTTTGCCGTTTGATGACGACATGAAGGTGGATCTGCACCGGCCGTATGTCGACGGAGTGAAATTCATGTGTCCCCAATGCGGCGGTTCGATGGAGCGGATAAAAGAAGTTTTGGACTGTTGGTTTGATTCCGGGGCCATGCCTTTCGCGCAAGCGCATTGGCCATGGGCCAATGCGTCCTTCGAAGCTTTAGCGAAGAAGGGCGGATTTGACGAAAAAAAACCGCCTAAATTGTTCCCGGCCGATTATATTTCCGAGGCGATCGACCAGACGCGCGGGTGGTTTTATACGTTGCTGGCGGTATCGACATTGCTGGGATTCAAATCGCCCTACCGCAATGTGGTTTCAGTGGGCCACGTCCTGGATTCCAAGGGCGAGAAAATGTCCAAGTCCAAGGGCAATACCGTCCTGCCTTCGGAACTGCTAGAAAAGTACGGCGCGGACGCCGTGCGCTGGTATTTCTACACTGTTAACGATCCGGGCGACCCCAAACTTTACAAAGAAACCGACTTAGACCTCGCGTTAAAAAAATTCTTGATGACATTCTTGAATTGCCAGGTATTTTTGAAAACTTACGCCCCGGACGCGAAGGCGTCGTCTATATTGAATTTAAGGCCTAAGAATATTCTTGATCGTTGGATAGTCTCGCGTTTGGTCGAAACAATGGGTTCAGTGACTAATTTATTGGATAATTATGATATTACGGCTGCGGCGCGTTCGATCGAAGATTTCACTATCAACGACCTGTCTTTGTGGTATGTGAGGCGCTCGCGCCGGCGCCTGCAACAGCCCAAGAATGTCGCGGAGTTGAATCAAGCAGCTAAAATTTTTGCCTCGGTTTTAAACGAATTGTCCAAGATTAGTGCGCCGTTCATACCTTTTCTAAGCGAGGAAATATATCAGGGGATAAGCGACAATAACTTTGTTAAAGCCATATCTGTTCATTTGGAGGCTTGGCCGTACGAGGAAGAAAAAGCAGTTAATTATACGGAAATGACTAAATTGCCAGACGCAACGCTTTATTCTGAAATGAAACAAGTCAGAGAACTCGTAACGCAAGCGCTGGCCGAACGCTCCAAGCACGCAGTCAAAGTTAGACAGCCATTGGCAGAATTGAAAATTAAAGTAGATTTAAGACAAGAATTGAGGGATTTATTAGCTGAAGAGGACAATGTAAAATCAATTGTTTTTGATCCTAACCTTAAAACATCGCTGGAGCACGATTGGAACTTGACACCCGAGTTAAAAGAAGAGGGACAGGTGCGCGAGATCATGCGAAACATCCAGGATTTGCGCAAGTCGGCGGGTTTAACACCCGGCGACGCCATTGCGATATATATCGAGGCTCCCGGCGAGCTGGCCCAGGCGGTCCAACGGTCAAAAGACTTGATCATTAAAGAAACCAAGGCCAAAAAATTGGAGTTTGGCAAGCCAAAAAATTTGACCGCGCAAAAAGAAGCGGCTTTGGGCGATATCAAGACGTGGCTAGGAATCAAAAAAATGGTACAATAAAATTGTGTTTAAATGCGCAATTAATTATGCTGCCGCCAAAAGAAAATTCGCCGCGCGGGTATAAACCTGGGATGGGCGCAAAATACGGACGTACGTACGGCCTCAATAAAGACATTGAGGGTCCGGCGGCCGGGAATGCCAGTCCCGGTTTTTGGCAGATGCTTGGTTTGGCTCCGTCGTTAAGGAAGCCGGCGCTGCAAAATATGCCGTCAGCCGCCAAGATGGACGAAAAAACCAGGGCATTATTGGAAAGGAACAAATCAGCCAAGGTGAAGGACATTGCCAAGATGATAGTTAAAAACGAGGCTTTGCGCAAACAACTTAAGCTTAGGAGAAAAGAAGACGCGATTAAATTCACCAAACAGCTTGTTGGGGGAAAATGGGCCGAAAGGGGGCAGATGTTGAAAGATTTAAAAAAACTGGACAACAAACACATGGAGGGCCTGCCTGAATTGAAAGGCAAGGTACAGCCAAAGGTGTATCGCAACGCGATGCGCGGTTTTATCGGCAAAGATTTGTTGGGGAAATCGAAATACGACCAATTCAAAAATACATAAGCAATGTTTAACAAATACCGGACCGAGGCGGTCATACTTGATAAAGCCGACCGGGGCGAAGCTGACCAGATATTTACGGTTTACTCCAAGGACTACGGGCGGATCGAAGTGTCGGCAAGAGGGATAAGGAAAATGGCTTCCAAGCTGAGGGCCGCAACTCAAGTCATGAGCCTTTGCGATGTCGAATTCATCCAGGGGAAAAATTTTAAGACGCTGACCGATTCATTGTGCGAGAACAGGTTTGATACGGCGCGCGCGGATTTAAAAAAGATCGCTGCTTTTGTAAATATATCAAAGCTTACCGCGAAGCTGTTGAAAAACAGTGAAAGAGACGGCCGGGTTTGGAATTTACTTACCGAGACGCTGTTTTGCCTGGAGGAATCGCAAACCGAAGCGGCGGACGCCATAGAACATTCGTACTGCTGGAATCTCTTGTCGGTCCTGGGATGGCGGCCGGGCTTGGAAGTTTGTTGCGCTTGCGGTTTGGAATTGGCACTTCCCGGGTCATCGTTTATCTGGAGCGAAAAAGGTATCGCGTGCCATGATTGTTCAAAAAAGTTTTCGCGCTCCCATGCCGTTGGAGCCGATATTTTGAACCTTTTGAGAATAGTGTCGCATAGCGCCCCGTCGGACATCGGCGCGTTGCGGATCAGCCCCTTCCAGGACAAAGCGCTGCGGGTGCTTGAGGATAATTATTTCCAGGCGGTTATAGGCGTTACTCGCGAATATGAATAAATTTTTAACAATACTTTTGGCGTTTGTAATAATCCTGGCCGGCGTCGTCTACGTTTTTTGGCAAAGGAACGCCTATTCCAAAGAAGAGCTAAAGCTGGAAATGTTTGGTCCGGCGCAAGCCGAGGTGGGAGACGAAGTTGAATACATCGTAAAATTCAAAAACAACGGCGATTTCCGCCTGGAGAGTCCGAATTTGATATTCGAAGCGCCGGATTTCTCGATCAAGGACGACGCGCTGTACACCAAAGAATCGCTGGATTCCGACAAGCTTGGCGGCGACATCTATCCGGGGGAGGAGCGCAGTTTTTCGTTCAAGATCCGCCTGATCGGCAAGGAAGGCGATACCAAGCTTGCCAAAGCCAGCATTACCTACCAGCCCAAGAACTTAAGCGTGAGGTATGAATCCGACACGACGTTTACGACAATTATCAAGGACGTGCCGATGGATTTTTCCTTTGATCTGCCTTCGCAGATCGAGACCGACAAGAATTTCAATTTTCACGTCAATTATTCTTCCAACGCCAACTGGCTGCTGACCAATTTGCGCATCACCGTCGACTATCCGACGGGTTTTGAATTCATCCAGTCGACGCCCAAATCCATCGACAAGACCGAATGGGATGTTCCGGTGTTAAACAACGGCGCCGCGGGCAATATCGACGTCACCGGACAGCTGACCGGCGATATCGGTGACGCCAAGGTTTTCCGGGCGCGCATCGGGATTTGGAAAGATGGCCAGTACATGGCCCTAAAGGAAATTGAAAAGGGTGTCCAGATCAATAAGCCTTCGGTTCAATTGTCTCAAACCATCAATGGCAGTGCAAGTTACATTGCCAAACCCGGCGACTGGCTGCATTACCAGATAGCTTTCAAAAATGTCAGCGACACCGACCAGTACAACCTGGTCATGATCAACAAACTGGACGGCGACCTGTTCGATCTTTCCAGTATCAAGTCTGATACCGGAAGCGCCCAGAGTGGCGATTCATCGATAATATTTGACGGCTCAAAAAATTCCAGCCTCCAATACCTGCCGACAATGGGCCAGGGAACCGTGGAATTTTGGGTTAAATTAAAAGACAACGCCCCGATCACGAAACCGCAGATAGTAAACCATGTGGCCATCGGCGCGGCCCGGGAGGATTTTACCAGCCAGGTAAGCGCCAAGATCGATTTTACACAGCACGGATTTTACAACGACGAAGTTTTTGGCAATACCGGGCCTTTTCCGCCCAAAGTCGGCCAGGCAACGAGCTATACCGTAACTTGGCAGATGAAGAATTACTTTTCCGCGGCCAGCGGGGTTAAAGTGGTCGCGACTTTGCCGGCCAACGTGCAATGGACCGGCAACATGTTTCCTGACAACGCGGCTACTACCGTCGTTTACGATAATTCGACGCGGCAGATCACCTGGAATATCGGGGATCTTAAGGTCGGCCAGGGGGTGTTGACCGAACCGTTGAACATTTCTTTCCAATTGGCGCTGACTCCGAATTCCGACCAGGCCGGCACCAAGGCGCCGCTGATCAGCCAGGCGCAGATCCAGGGTACCGACGGATCGAACGATTCGTTGGATATTTCTGCCAACGCTCTTGACACCGGTTCGCTTTCCGATCAGAATATGACAGATAGCCTGGGAATAGTTACAAACTAACGTAAAGCGAAAAACGCAAAACGTAAAACAGAGAAATTTGATTATTTTAGATCCATACTTTAGTTTTACGCTTTACGCTTTAAGTTTTACGCTACCATTATGGACTTCATGCAAAACATCATATCGCTGGCCAAGCGCCGCGGTTTTATATTCCCGTCTTCCGAGATCTATGGAGGGTTTGCCGCAATTTACGATTACGGCCACTATGGCACGCTGCTGAAAAACAATATCCGCGACGCGTGGTGGCGGCATATGGTTCAGTTGCGGGATGACGTCGTCGGCCTTGATTCGGCGATTTTTATGCACCCGATGACCTGGAAAGCGTCGGGTCACGTGGACAGTTTTGACGACCCGCAGGTCGATTGCAAGAAATGCCATGCCCGTTTTCGCGCCGACCACATCCTGGAATCTTTTGGCGTCAGCGCCGACAAACAGACCCTGGAATTCATAAATTCCGAGTTGGATAAATTACGCAAAGAGGGGAAACTCAAGTGCGTCGTTTGCGGTTCATGCGACCTAACGGAGGCCAAACGGTTTTCGCTGATGGTTAAATCAAACCTGGGGTCGCCAACCGACGCGTTGAGCGAAGAGAACGTGGTTTATTTGCGTCCCGAAACGTGCGGCGGTATTTATCTGGAATACAAGAACACTGTCGATTCGACGCGCGTCAAATTGCCATTCGGCATCGCGCAAGTCGGCAAGGCTTTCCGCAACGAGATCGTGGCGCGCCAATTCATTTTCCGGACGCGCGAATTCGAACAAATGGAAATGCAATACTTTTTGCATCCGTCGCAGATGTTAGATAAATACGAACAATGGAAGGAAACGCGCTGGGAATGGTACCTGGAGTATGGCATGAGCGAATCCGATATCCGTTGGTACAAGCACGAAAAGCTGGCGCATTATGCTTCCGAGGCCTACGATATCGAATATAACTTCAAGGCCCTGGGCGGTTTCAAGGAAGTGGAAGGCATCCATGCACGCGGCAACTGGGATTTGTCGCAGCACAGCAAATTTTCTGGCGCTGACCTGACTTATCTGGACGAGTCGACCGGCGAACGTTTCATCCCGCATATCATGGAAACATCGGCGGGTTTGAACCGTATGCTGTTCATGTTCCTAGACAAGGCTTATACCGAAGAAGCTGTTAATGGCGAGACGCGCGTCGTGCTAAAGCTAGATAAGCGTTTGTCGCCCATCAAAGTGGCGATATTCCCGTTGTTAAAAAACAAACCCGAGTTGGTTGCCAAGGCGCACTCGATCTACGAAACCTTGCGCGGAAACTTCATGTGCGAATTCGATGACTCGGGCAATATCGGCAAGCGTTACCGCCGCCAGGACGAGATCGGCACGCCCTATTGTGTGACCGTCGATTTTGACACCTTGGAGAAGGATGACGTGACCGTGCGCGACCGCGACACGATGGAGCAGGTGAGGATAAAAATCGCCAGCCTGGAGAAGTATTTCAATGAAAATATCAAAAATTGATGAATTTTTATGAGTAAAAATTATTTTCTATACTGTTTTCTCTTGATCTTGGTTTTGCCGGCATAATCGCTTATGCCTGGTATAGAGTCCGGGTCGACCAGATAAATTACAACCTTCGGATCCCGCAAGAGTGCAAAACGCGGGGTACTTGGATAGAAATGAGTAGAGAATGTGATTTTGGCACTGTTAATATGTGGCTCCAAAACGAAGATTATCAATCATGGTGCGAAAAAAATTCAGGAAACTTTATAACAGAAGGCACCTGTCCAAATTGCCAAGGCATCCCTTCCGCTAAATGTATTTTTAATTCATGGAATTACAAGAATTAATTTATGAATCGAGAAAAATTTGGGGCGATAGAAAATTAACGCTTGGTCAGATTATTGTGCGCATGGGCAAGGTGTTTGGCGACATTTGCCGCTGGGAGCGGAATGAGAAACCGTCCGATCGGCAAAACCAGGATGAGCTCAAGAAAGAAATGGGCAATATGATAGTTTCTTCCATCCGCTGGTGCGATGACCTGGGTTATGACCCGGAAGAATGTGCGAGGCTCGCGATCGAGGCGCAGAAAAAATTCATTAAAGAAATAAAAAATGTTTAAAAAAACTGTTTTTCCCAACGGGTTGCGCGCGATCATGGTTCCCGAGAAAAATACCAGCACCGTTACTGTGCTGGTTTTGGTTGGCACCGGTTCAAAATATGAAAGCAAGGAGACCAGCGGCGTGTCGCATTTTTTGGAGCACCTGATGTTTAAGGGCACAAAGAAGCGGCCCACCGAGATCGACGTGATGCGGGTGATGGATGAGATCGGGGGGATCTACAACGCGTTTACCGGTCCGGATTACACCGGCTATTACTCCAAGGTGCAGGCCAAGAAATTGTCTTTGGCGGTGGAATGGACTTCTGATCTTTTTTTGCACGGAAAACTTGATCCCGGCGAGATCGAAAAAGAGCGCGGCGTGATTATCGAAGAGATCAATATGTTCTTTGACCATCCCATGCGCTATGTCTGGACTTTGTGGAATAAGGCGCTTTACGGCGACCAGCCGGCTGGTTGGGACATTGCCGGGACCAAAGAGAGCGTCTCGAAACTGACGCGCGAGGATCTGGTTTCATACCGGGCCAAACAATATACCGCCAAAGATACCATCGTTTGCATCTCGGGAAACTTTAACACGGCGACCGCCCAGCGGCTGGTAAAACAAAATTTTGGTGATATCAACGGAGGGGTGCCGCAGTCCAAAACACCGGTTATCGAGATCCAGAGCCGGCCCAAAGTTGAGTTGTACCAAAAAGTGACCAACCAGACCCAGATTGGCATCGGTGTGAGAACTTTTAATCTTTTCGATCCGCGGCGTTATTCGCTGGAGCTTCTGGGCCTGGCGCTCGGCGGGATGTCCACATCGCGGATTTTTGAGGAGGTGCGCATAAAACGCGGCCTGGTTTACGACGTGCATACCGAAGTGCCGATGGATTCCGATACCGGTTCGCTGGTCACCGTGGCCAACTTGGATTCAAACCGTTTGGATGAAGGTATCCAGGTGATCTTGGGCGAGTACAAAAAAGCGGCGGCCGGCGGTATCACCGCGGCCGAGTTGCGCAAGGCAAAGGATAATTATATCGGCAAAAGCACCCTGCTTTTGGAATCGTCGCATGCCCTGGCGTCGTTTTACGCCGAGCAGGAACTGTTGGAAGGAAAAATATTAACTCCAAAACAGCTTTATTCGAAGATCGAAAAAGTCACCCTTGGACAAGTCCGGGAAGTGGCGGCCGATATCTTTGAACCGCAGAAGCTTAATCTGGCGCTTATCGGCCCATACGACAGCCCTGATCGTTTCCAAAAACTTCTTGAATCGGGTTTATAATTCCCATTTTGGGCGCTTTTGGTATACTTTAGTTAGCGGCATAAACCATGAATTTATTATTAGGAAAAGAAAACGGGGGAGGCGACATTACATGGCTGACGATCTTTAAAGTCGTTTTGGCGGTTTTGGCGGTTTATCTCCTTTATTTGATAAAGGATATTTTGGTTTATATACTTTTTGGGTTGATCATTTCCGTCCTTCTGGGGCCGGCGATTGATTTCTTCCAGAGACTCAAATTGCCGCGCACGCTGGCAACGTTTGTTGTCTATGTGGCGATATTCGGTTTTATCGGACTGGTAATTTATTCGATCTCGCCGATATTTATAATCGAAATCCAGCATTTTTCGCAGAATTTTCCCATTTATTTCGGTAAAGTTTCGCCGATGTTATCAGGGCTGGGATTTGACGTATTCCAGAGCACGGAAACTTTTACCGCGGCATTAAAGGATTGGCTGGTGGGCGCGTCATCGAGCATTATCAGTTCCGTGGCGTCGATCTTTGGCGGAATTTTATTGAGCCTGACAGTGTTCACGATCGCAATCTTTTTTTCTTTGGAGGAAAACGGGATAGAAAATTTCATTATCATCATGTTTCCCAAGAAATACGAGAAAACGATGCTTGACGCCTGGAAACGGACCCAGCGCAAGATTTCGGGCTGGTTTGCCGCGCGCTTTTTAAGTATGCTGGTCGTGGGCATTTTAGTCGCCCTAATCTGCATCATTTTGGGGATCAGGTATCCGATATTGTTCGGGATTTTGGCTGCTATCGCCGATATAGTTCCCTTTATCGGGCCCGTTTTATCGGGTTCCGTTATAACGCTGTTTGCGCTGACCCAGTCGTGGCAGATGGCGGTTATCATCGCGGTTGCGTTTGTGGTCATCCACGCCGCTGAGGCCAATATTGTAATGCCGATACTTTCGACCAAGCTGATCAATTTGCCGGCGGTGCTGGTGATCGTTTCTTTGCTGATCGGCGAACGCCTGTGGGGGCCGGTCGGCGCGATCCTGGCCATACCGTTGTTTGGTATTTTCTACGATTTTACCATCGACTATCTCCAAAAAAATAAAGATTAACCCAATACAACATTTTGGATTATGGCAGGGATTTTATGTATCGTTGCTACTCCAATCGGCAACCTGCAGGATATAACGTTTCGGGCATTAGAGGCGTTGAAAGGCGCTGATTTGATTTTGTGCGAGGATACGCGCGTCACAAAGCGCCTATTGGACCATTACCAAATCGCCAAACCGACACGGAGCTACCACCAGCACTCCGGCGCGGAAAAGATCGGTGCGGTCATAGAATTGCTGCGCGAGGGAAAAACATTGGCGCTCGTTTCTGACGCCGGTACGCCCGGGATATCCGATCCGGGTAATTTTCTCATCCAGGAGATCATTAAGGTCCTGGGCGACGAAGTTAAGATCATTCCGATTCCCGGACCCAGCGCGGCTATCGTCGCTTTGAGTATCAGCGGGTTTGCCACCGACCGGTTTGTTTTCCTGGGATTTCCGCCGGCCAAAAACAAACGCCAAAAATATTTCCAGGAACTGTTGGCTAGTGGCTACACCGCGGTTTTCTACGAATCCAATTTCCGAATTTTAAAAACACTGGCTGAAATCGATGAACTGAATCCCGACAAATCGCGCCGCGTGGTTGTCTGCCGCGAGCTGACCAAAACCTTCGAATCAATTTATCGCGGCTCGATCCTTGAAGTCATTGAAAAGATAAAAAAAGATCCGCTAAAAGGTGAATTCGTTGTAGTCCTTGATCACAAGTAAAAAAAGAGCATAGCTAGGCTATGCGTGGAACCACTTTTACCGGGGTTATCTGCTGGATTTCCCAGCTGGTTCCGCGGCCATCTGACTGGGTGATTTTAGCTTGTTTTGGGATAGCTACACCCAACGGGGTTAGCCCTTGAGTTGTGCGAGGTATGTATTCGGCCCCGGCTAAGAGCGGATAGTACTGGGCAAACTCAGTAAATTTTGTGCCATTGCCGTATGCCTGCAATCGAATAGTCGCATTCCCGAAAGAGTGATTACCTCCATTGTCGATAATCACACTTTGGCTTAGCGGTGCGATTTCTTTCCATGGCGCCGGGCTGACGACGTTAGTGGCCAATAGGAGTAATAACCCCAACGTTGATATTGTTAAGAACTTATTGGTGTTTCTGAACACGGTTTCACCTCCTGGAGTATGGTAATCGTAACACACATAAAAAAACTGTCTAGACTTTTGATGTTCCAAGAAATAGATTTTGACAAAATATCCAAGATAGGTTAGTTTGGAAATACAGTATGGAATCCATGACCAGTAATTCAAATCAAATCATTATTATTAACCTTCTTTTTGAGGGGCGTCTTTTCGATTAAAAATTAAGACAAAAGGATCGAAAAAATACCCCTCGAAAAGAGGGTTTTTTGTTCTTTAACAGGTGATGGGATGAGTATACTATATGACCTTTATCAGGACAGTGAAGGAAAAAGCGGAATGGTTACGGACGGCACGGGCACAGTGGTATTAAAATACCGGGAGTTGTCGAACGGAGTTTTCCTGGTTGAGGCGGTAAAATTCCAAAAGGGAAAATTTTATTCGCCCGACGAACTAAGGGTGCTTTATTTGATAAATGTGTTCGCCCGCGGGAAGATCGTGTTGTGGCCTAAAGGGATTTCTTTTATTGGAGAGGACGAATTCTCTACAGGGAAAAAACTACTGAGTTCACATGCCGAGAAGATTGCCAGAGAGGTTGGCATTAACCATAATGACTTTGTTTGGTTTAAAACTTCAGGCGACGATCCAGCCGACTTATATAAAACGTATTTCCATTGAAAGCTTCCCCGGCTTTCCTTTTTTATTAAAGCCGCAGAAAACCGTGGGTCTCTATTTTGAAAAACCGATAATTTATGATAATGGTAAGTATATGGCCAATGGAAAATATTACATTACCACCACTCTGCCTTATGTGAATGCCGTACCGCATATCGGGTTTGCGTTGGAGATCATCCAGGCCGATGTTTTGGCGCGTTGGCAAAAAAGCCTGGGCAGGGAAATATTTTTTAACACCGGCACCGATGAACATGGGTCAAAGATTTTTCAGAGAGCGCAGGAATCAAAAATTTCCCCGCAGGAATACTGCGACCGAACGGTGCAAAACTTTTCCGTTTTAAAAAACAAATTAAATCTTTCATATAACAGCTTTATCCGCACAACCGACAAGCATCATATCGAAGCGGCGCAGGAGTTTTGGCGGCTCTGCGATAAAACCGGCGATATCTACAAAAAAAACTACAAAGCCAAATATTGCGTCGGTTGCGAGCTGGAAAAGACCGATTCCGAGCTGGTAAATGGCAAATGTCCAATCCACCCCAACAAGGAGATCGAGGTTATAGAGGAGGAAAACTATTTTTTCAAATTTTCCAAATACCAACGGCCATTGCTGGATTTTTATGAAGCCAATCACGATTTTGTTGTGCCTGAAGGCAGATTTAACGAGATTAAAAGTTTTGTCAAATGCGGGTTGCAGGATTTTTCCATATCGCGCCTCAAGGAGAAAATGCCCTGGGGCATCCCGGTTCCGGGCGACGACAACCAGGTGATGTATGTTTGGTTTGATGCCCTGGTGAATTATATTTCCTGCCTTGGCTGGCCCTCCTACGCCAAGGCTACGGAGGGCAAGCCCTCTCTTTTTGATGAGTTTTGGGGCACAAAAGAAAAACACAACGCGGTCCAGGTGGCAGGCAAGGATAATTTGCGCCAGCAATCGGCGATGTGGCAGGCGATGTTGATGTCAGCCGGCCTGCCCAATTCAAAACAGATATTCATCCACGGGTTTGTCACCAGCGACGGCCAGAAAATGTCCAAGAGTTTGGGCAATGTTATTGATCCGGTGGTGCTCGTGGATAAATACGGCACCGACCCGGTCCGCTACTTTTTGTTGCGTGAATTGCCGTCGGACGAAGACGGCGATTTTTCCTACGCTAAATTCGAAGAACGCTATAACGCCGACTTGGCAAAGGGATTGGGCAATCTGGCCGCGCGCGTTACCACGGTTGCCAAAAAAGTCGGTGCAATGCCGATGGTGCTGGCGGTCTCAAACCAGGAATTTTCCCGGCAGATCAGCGAAGCGAAACAGCAGCGTGATGCCAACCTTTTGCAATACCGGTTTAACGAGGCGATCTCCGAGGTCTGGAAGTTGGTGAATTTTTGCGACAAGTATATCGAAAAGACCCAGCCCTGGAAAACGCATAACTTGGAGGCGGTGGGAGATTTGCTTTACGCGCTTTCGGCGCTTTCCGATCTGGTCGAGCCGTTTATTCCCCAAACTTCCCGGAAAATAAAAGAATTACTGGAAGGCACTGACAACGGGATTTTATTTCCCCGTATTGACCAAAAATAAATTTTTGCTAAAGTAATAATATGGAAATTTGCAGTCGTAACAATTTTTGGTTTAGTTTTAACTTTAACCTTCATAACCTGGGAATTTTTCGTTTGTAATAAATAGAAATCAATAGCATCAAACGGCAAATTCTCAGGCAATGAGAATTTTTTGTTTTTTCAAGCCTGATAAGTTCATTAATTCCCCAAAATAGGAGGTATAAGAATAACCCAAAGCATACAACCAAGATGGGTGCCGATGACCGGAACGGCACCGATATCTTTGCCGTTCGATATGAGCGTGATCTTTAGCCTGGAAAAAATCCAAGTGATGGGCAAATTGGATTGGCACCTTGGTTATCCAAAGACGCATGGCCTGTCCCTGGCAAATTTCGGTGTCGAAGCCGATAATATTTACACTCGAACAGGTACAATGTTCCTTGGCTGCGACGTTCCCGGGACAAGCTTTCGTTTGTTAAAATCGATTGTTTTTGTTCCGGCGCCATGCGGCGACCCGATTGGCGAACAAATCGATGTATTTGCCTCGGGTGAGCGGCAAAGAGTAGGCACGGACAATTTATTCTTTATCGTCGTTGTCACTGACACCGATCCGATCCAGGTAGCCCTTATCAGCGCCCAAAGCCTTCCGCAGGTTTAACCCGTGGATTTTTTTTGCTTCTTGACTGATCTTTTGGCTTTTGGTATATTGATAACTGTTATGAAAAGCCTTAAACCAGCCATTCAAAATAACGTCTTGTTGCTGGGACTCCTGATTATTATGGAGGACTTTCGATTTGGCAGAAGTTAAAAATAATAAAGCTTGAGCCAAATCGGAAGTCCTTGTAATGAGGACTTTTTTGTTGGTTTGCCGTCTGTCGTCCTTATATCGTAAAGGCACAGAAGGGGCGTATTCCCTAAAGGAATGAAACGGTGAGAGACCACCGTAAAACAACAAACGAAAAAAGTTCATTTATTTAGTAATTTACCGGCGGATTGGAGGATTTATGCAGAGAAGAGTCTTTAAGAGCAATGGTAATTCCATAACCGTAGATTTGGGACCGGGAAGAGCTCGCATAGTCGGCATAGCGGGAGATTTAAATCCGAGAATAAATAGCCTGGTGTCTGAATTCATAGTTGGCATTAAAGATTCTAATGTCAATTTGATTTTATACCGAAAATCAGATTCCAAGGTTGAAAGTTTTATTCGCCAAATCAAGGGCTGGGAATCGACTAATGAATTGTCAGACGATTGCATTCCAAAGGGAATGACAAAAGAAGAATTATTTGCTATTCGGCCAAAAGGCTGCTAGCGACTCTGTGCACTGCACCGAGTTTTTTTATAAAAAATTGAAAAAACAGGGGGGTTGGGATACAATGGAAACATTATGGAAAACCAAGAATTTGTCATACCCAAGGGAAAGAAGGTGGTCTACGCCGGGCGGTTCCAGCCGTTTCACAACGGCCATTTGTCCGTGGTCAAGTGGATATTGGGCCAGACAAATGAGCTGACGATCGTTATCGGCAGTATGCAGGAGTATTCGCAAACACGTCATCCGCTGACTTTCCGCCAGCGTAAGGAAATCATCGAAAAGTCGCTGGAGGCGGAAAACATCACCAATTGCCGGGTGGTCGGGATCCCGGATTTTTTAAGCGACGCGGCCTGGTCCAAAAAATTCCTGGAAGTCACCGATTCAAAGCCCGCCCAGACAGTCGTGCTGACCTCAAACAGTTGGGCGCAGGAGAGTTTAAAAAAGATCGGTGTGCAGGTTATGATGCATCCCATGTTTTTGTACAACCTTTCGGCCACCTCGGTGCGCAAGCAGATCGCCGACAATCACAATTGGGAAGAATTGGTGCCAAAGCCGTGCGCTGAATATCTAAAGGCCAACGGCTTGGACAAAAAAATCGCCATCCTGCAAATGTCGAATTCTGACCGAATAATTGAATTTATACGTCGGGCCGTGGAGGCTTCGGGCCAAAAGGGCGTGGTGCTTGGGGTTTCGGGCGGTATCGATTCGGCGGTGATGGCCGCTTTGAGCGCCAGGGCCTTCGGCAAAAAAGCGCATTTTTATTTTTTGACCTTTTTCCGCAAATGCCCCTACCGCAAAAACGTGGCTTTGTTGGAGAAAGCGTTAAAGATAGACGTTAAGGTATTTGAGCTGGACAAGCTCATTGAGCAATACGGCAAAATTTTGCCCGAAGGCACCAATCTTGCCTACGGCAATCTCAAGCCGCGGATTAGGATGAGCATCCTTTATTATTTTGCCAATTTAAAAAAACTGATGGTGCTGGGCACGACCAACAAATCGGAGATGGAGATCGGCTATTTTACCAAGCACGGCGACGGCGGTGTCGACATCGAACCGTTGGGCGACCTTTATAAAAGCGAGATAATGGAGTTGGCCGCGGAGTTTAAATTGCCCGAAGATGTTATGGAATCGGCTCCCACCGCCACATTGTGGCCCGGCCAGACCGATGAGAAAGAACTGGGAATCGAATACTACCAGCTTGATACGGTGCTGAAGTTGATGGACCAGGGGTTTGGGACCGAAGAGGTGGTTGCCTTGACCGACGTGTCGCTGGCCAAGATCCAAAACCTGATCGAGCGCAAGCGCAAGAATGCCCACAAGCTGTCCCGGCCCCCGGTCTGCACATTGAAATAAAATATGGAACTAATTGATACCCACGCCCATTTGAATTTTACCGATTACGCGAGCGATTTTAATGAAATCATCGAAAATTCCCAGAAAATGGGAATTTCGATTATTAACGTCGGAACGAACTATAATTCATCAAAACGGGCTGTCGAACTGGCCGAGAGTTATCCAGCGGGCGTTTTTGCAGCAATTGGCCTGCACCCCTCAAATATCCGGGGAGATACGTCAAAGCCGGATCCGGACAAGCCCGAAGATGTTGCTGAACCTGATTTTGATGCCGAAATTTACGGGCGGCTTTGCAGCTCAAAAAAAGTGGTCGCTGTCGGCGAGATCGGTCTGGATAATTTCCGCCTGCCAAAATCCAAGACGAAGGCAAATATTATAAAAGAAAAACAGCTTGATGTGTTTTTAAAACAGGTGGGGTTTGCGCGCGCCCAAAAACTTCCGGTGGTCATCCACTGTCGGAACGCCCACGACGAGATGATAGATATTTTGGCCAGGGATTTTTCAAAAAACGGCCCGGTCGAAGGCGTTATCCATTGCTTTACCGCCACCAAAGAGCAAGCGGAAAAGTACTACAATCTGGGATTTTATTTTGGGTTAAACGGGATCCTTTTTAAGGCCGACCTGAACGAAGCCGTGGCCGCTATGCCCCTGGACCGGATATTGCTTGAGACCGACTGTCCGTTTTTGGCGCCACCCCGCCAGCAGGCGAGGTTCGCCCTTCGGGCGACCCGCCAGCAGGCGAGGTTCGCCCTTCGGGCGACCCGCCAGCAGGCGAGGTTCGCCCTTCGGGCGACCCGCCAAGGGCGAGGCTCGCCCCTTCAAGAAGGGGTGGCAGACGAGCCCGCCCGCAACACTCCGCTGAATTTGCCCATAATCGCCAATCGCGTCGCCCAGATCCGCAACGACAGCGTCGATACTATAATCGATTCCTGCACCAATAACGCCAGAAAATTGTTCGGGATATAAAAAAAGCCTTGTATGGCTTGGAATTAAAATATAAGTTTTTGATTTAGGAATTCAGTGATTTCTTCTGCGCTTGAATCGAAATCTTCGGGATTAAATCCTTGGCAAAGGGCGTGGTCTATATCGGAAAAGAATCCGATTATTTCTTTAATCGTCCAGGTTTCTGGTTTAAACTGGAAACAATATCTTAGATTGATGATCGCCTTTTTTGCGTTACCGATAGGATCTGTTATCGGTCTCGATTTTTGTGCAAAAAGCTCACTCAGTTCATCTCTGATTCTATTTCTACTTATTTCATTTGCAGAAACCATTGTTTACCTCCAAAGAGCTATTTTGTGCTGCGGAGGGGGCGGGAATCGAACCCACGGACGGCTTTTTAGACCGTCAGAGGTTAGCAACCTCTTGCAATGCCATTATGCGACCCCTCCTTCGCTAAAGCTTCGGAGGGGTAACCCTCCAAACCTTGCATTATACGGTGCGCAAATTACAATCCAATGATACCTAAAAACGCGGTTAAGGTCAATAAAACAAGGGGTAATCCTTCGCTGGGTATGTATTTAATGGGCGTAATCGCAAGGGTTAGACCCTTGCAAGAGAATTCGAATGCCAAAATTAAAAAGGGACTAACCCTCGCATTAACGAGAAACAGACCCTTTTTAATTTTAGACCCAGCGAGGGGTTACAACAGTGCAGAACCTTCGTATTTGAATTTTTGCAGAGATTGTTGTAATGATAAAAGATAAAAAAGAAATAAAAAAATATGGCGAAACCCATTTTTGTGTCAGGTATTCTGATTCTTATCTCAACGATCATCGCTTTCCCGGTTTTGGCCGATTATCATTTTTCAAACTTCAAGGGACGGCCGCCGATACACATTTATGGTTCATCGTCCAAAAAACCTTTGGGATTGTCGCCCGAGCAGGTGAAGGCCGCTTACAATTTGCCGGCGACCGGCGGCCATGGCACGATCGTCATAATTGGTGCTTACGATGACAAGACCATCGAAGACGACTTAAATGTTTTTTCCCAAACTTTCAATCTGCCGGAATGCACCATTGCCAACGGCTGTTTTGAGAAACACAAAATGAGCGATTCGGTTAAACCATCGAGCGGTTGGTCCATGGAAACGAGTTTGGACGTGGAATGGGCGCACGCCATCGCGCCCAAGGCCAAGATTCTTCTGGTGGAAGCTACCACGCCCAGCGGCAAAAATCTTTTGGACGCGATCGATTACGCCGCGGGCCGTACCGATGCTGCGGCCGTTTCAATGAGTTGGGGCGGCGGCGAATTTCCCGAAGAGGCGACCATGGACAGCCATTTTATCAGCAAATCGGGCGCGGTGTTTTTTGCCTCGTCGGGCGATGACGGCACCGGCGTTTCATGGCCGGCTGCCAGCGCCAACGTGGTGGCGGTGGGCGGGACCAGTTTGAAACTCGATGCCAAAAACAAAGTGGTTTCCGAAACCGCCTGGGCCGGTAGCGGCGGCGGTATCAGCGTTTACGAAAAACAGCCGGCATACCAAAGCGGTTACGGCATTGCCAAAGCCGGCGGTATGCGCGCCATCCCCGATGTTTCGCTTAACGCCGATCCCCAAAACGGCTTTGCGATCTACAAAAGCTCGAGCGGTGGCAAGGGGATTTGGTATCGCGTGGGCGGCACATCGGCCAGCGCGCCCCAGTGGGCCGCGATCCGTTCGCTGGGCTTGTCGGCCTCAAACGAAAAATTCTATTCCGACAAGGCCAGTGAAAATTACTCAACTTATTTCCGTGACATCGTCTCAGGCAAAAATGGCGACTGCGGTTACCTCTGCATGGCTCGCAAGCGCTACGACTACGTCACTGGCCTGGGCAGTCCGCTAACAGTGAATTTTTAGCCCCAAAATTGATTTTTTTGCGATTTATGGTTAAGTAGAACCATGGCGGCATGCGTTCGCCATAACGGTGGGGTGTCTGAGCGGCTGAAAGAGAAGGTCTTGAAAACCTTTGTGGCCAAATGCCACCGTGAGTTCGAATCTCACCCCCACCGCTTTTTGTGAACAATTTTTAAAGTCATGATTACCTGTAAATTTGAAAACAACGATAATGCCTTGCTGCGACATGTTACGGTAGACTGTCTTGTTTTAAGGGAAGGAAAAATTCTTCTGGCAAAAAGATCCGATCAGCTTTTGGAAGGAAATAAATGGTCTCTGATCGGTGGTTTTGTCGAAAGAGATGAAAGCCTGATTCAAGCGGCGGAAAGAGAGATTATGGAAGAAACTGGTTGGAAATCAAAAAATATAAAACTTTTAAGGATAAAGGATTCCCCAAATAGGCCCAAAGAAGACCGTCAAAACATATCGTTTGTGTACATTTGCGATGCCGTCGAAAAAATCGGAGAAAAAGATGCCGAATCGAATGCGACTGAATGGTTTGATCTAACCAATCTTCCGCATAAGGAAGATTTCGCGTTCGACCATTTCGACGATATCGAATTTTATTTATCTGGCAGTCGCAAGCCTTAATAAATACCGATCGAACATTGTTCTATTTTATCCGCGCTAATTTTTAAAAATATGCCATCAATTTCGCATTTTTCGACGCCTTATCTTAAATACGGCATCCGTGAGGTGGTGGAGGTTGCCGGCAAGGTGAAGGAGCTTGATCCTTCGATTAATTTTGTTTGGGAGAATATCGGCGACCCGATCCAGAAGGGCGAGAAGGTCCGCCCCTGGATCCGCCAGATCGTCCACGAAATCATCGAC
>Ga0182021_10003222_pt1 | contig 19178 bp, 14 predicted proteins | sample 612E3MmetaG_FD_120493 | JGI IMG/M metagenome (GOLD analysis project Ga0182021, IMG submission 120493) | Permafrost microbial communities from Stordalen Mire, Sweden - 612E3M metaG (Illumina Assembly) | ecosystem: Environmental > Terrestrial > Soil > Wetlands > Permafrost | place: Sweden... | reverse complement strand
GATTAGAGACGGAAGTTCCGGTCGTTTTCGGCGTGTTGACGACGGATACGATCGAACAGGCGATTGAGCGCGCGGGTACAAAGTCGGGCAATAAAGGCGCCGACGCGGCGATGACGGCGATAGAAATGGTTGATTTATTCAAGAAGATTTAATTTTAAAACGCCATAATCTTATGGCCGGAATATCAAAAAGATAATGTGTCAAGCTGGCTCTTTGAGGTTTAATAATTAAATGCGCGGACGGAGAAAGGCACGGGAAATTGCCTTACAGGTTCTTTACAGTCTTAATTTTGTGGATGTTGATGCGCAGGATGCTTTAGATCTTTTCTGGGGTAATTTTGTAGCTCCCCAAACGGCTAAGGAGTTTGCCGCTTTTCTGGTGCAGGGCACATGTGAGCATAAAGAAGAGTTGGACAAACTTATTGCCGGTTGTTCGGATAACTGGTCTCTGGGACGCATGTCCAAGGTGGATATAAATGTTTTACGTCTGGCTGTATTTGAATTGCTTTACTGTAATGACATTCCCCCGAAAGTAACGCTGAATGAAGCCGTTGATCTGGGAAAGACTTTTGGTTCGGAAAATTCTGGATCATTTATCAACGGAATATTGGACGCTCTTAACCTGAAATTAAACAAGAAAAATGCAACTAAACCTCTCAACAAAAAATCCCGATCTTCCAAAATATAAATGCCTGGCACTCGGTGTTTTTGCGGATGAAAGGCCGCCGCGCGGCATTTGCGGTTTTATTGACTGGCGCCTCAACGGGATGATTTCCAGAGAAATCAGGCAGGGAAGAATCAGCGGAGATTTTGAAGAAAAAATTGTTATTCCTTTCCCTCGGAGAATCGGCACGGAAATACTGCTTCTGTTTGGTCTGGGCAATATTTCCGATATTAATTACGATAAAATTTATAATGCCGCTTATCTTATCACGAAAGCCGTTGATGGCATGGCGCTGAACAGTTTTGCTTTTGATCTTTGCGGAGAAGGGCGCGCCGGCTTGGCAACCTCGAATGTTACGGAAGTTATGATTACCGGAATTTTTGATTTTCTGTCAACGGATATAGACAAACTCTCGGGAATGAACGCATCCGTGGTTACTTCTTCAAACAGTCTTCAGGAAGTCTCTCTGGGAATTAAGCAATTCAAAGCCAATGTTAACGATAGAGGTTCCGTGGATGTTCCCGCGCTGGAAAACAGCTTGGCCCTGAGCTGATTTATCTGCCGGGACGTTTATCAAGATGATCGGCTGGAAAAGTCAGATTTTGTTGATTTACTCTTTTGAAGTAATACAGTTGTTGCGGAGAAGATCAGCAAAATGGTCAGGGCCGATGGGCTTGCTGAAATAAAAGCCCTGCATTTCATCGCAAATTTGTTCCTGCAGAAATCTTTCCTGTTCTTTTGTTTCCACGCCTTCAGCGACTACGGTAAGCTTTAAAGACTTGCCCATAATAATAACCGCTTCGGTTATTGCTTTGTTGTTTGAATCCTGCGGAAGATTGCGGATAAATGATCTGTCCACCTTTAACGTGTTGATAGGAAAGTTTTTTATCTGCGCCAGAGAGGAATAACCTGTGCCAAAATCGTCAATAGCGAGCCGCACCCCCATATCTTTTATTTTTGTCAATATCGGAATAAGGCGTTCAGGTTTATGCATTACCATACTTTCGGTTATTTCCAGTTCCAGAAGATCCGGCGACATGCCTGTTTCATTCAGGATATTCTTGATATCTTCCAAGATATTTTCATTCATAAGTTGACGAAGTGATAGATTCACCGCCATGCAGACGGAGGGCAGTCCCTGTTGTTGCCAGGCGACGTTCTGGGCGCAGGCCGTTTTTATAACCCATCTGCCGATAGGGACGATCATTCCCGTCTCTTCCGCTATGGGAATGAACTGTGTGGGTGTTATCGGGCCCAGATAAGGATTATTCCAGCGCAGCAGAGCTTCAACTCCCGAGATTGCTCTGGTTCTTAAATCCAGCTTGGCCTGATAATCCAGGGAAAATTCATTACGTTCCATCGCGTGACGCAGATTTGTTTCAATGGTCAGGCGTTCATTGGACATGGACTTAATATTTTCGGAGTAGAACTGATAATTATTCTTGCCTTCTTCTTTGGCGAAATACATGGCTATATCGGCGTTTTTCATCAGAGACTGTTCGTCCTGTCCGTCTTGGGGGTATGTGCTGATGCCGATGCTGGCTGTCACGCGGCACTCTTCACCCATAAGAATCATGGGTTTAATGACGGTGGCCAGTATTTTGTGAGCCAGAGTTTCCACCTGCTTCAAACCATTAAAATCTTCAATCAGGATAATAAATTCATCACCGCCTAGGCGGCCGACGACATCAACATTACGCAGAGATTGTTTAAAGCGCAGAGCCATTTCTTTCAATAAGAGATCTCCCGCTTCGTGTCCTAAAGAGTCGTTGATGGTTTTGAAGCGGTCCAGGTCTATGAAGAAAACTGCTAACTGCTTCTTGTTGCGTTGCGCGGACTGAATAGCGTGATTAAGCAACTGGCTGAACATCAAACGATTGGGCAGTCCCGTCAGGACATCGTGAGTTGCCATATGGTTGAGTTCCTGCTCTATCCGCTTGCGTTCGGTAATGTCGCGGATAACTCCTTTAAATCCCGCCGGATTGCCTGCTGAATCTTTCTTTAACGATACGGACGCTTCAATATATCTTTTAGAGCCGTTTTTTCTGATAATCAGCCAATCGAACCCTTCGATGGGCTTTGCAGTTTTGAATACTTTATTAAAAGCCTGAAAAGCTTTTTTTGAATTTTCTTCATCGGAGAACTGCTTATAATTCGTGCCGATCAATTCCTCCATGGAGCAGCCTGTGATTCGACATAATGAGTCGTTGAAAAAGGTAAAATTCCCGGTAAGATCAACTTCAAAATAGGCTTCCTGGATGTTTTCCAGAATGCTTCTGTATTTTTCCTCACTCTGACGCAGCGCTTCTTGAGCATGTTTGCGCTCAGTGACATCATGAGTAACTCCCCGAAACCCGATTGTTTTGTTTGATGAATCTTTCAGTACAGATATTGATCCTTCAATGTATCTTATCGCTTCATCTTTTCTTGTAATATTCCAACCAAATTCTTTGAGGGGTTCGCCCGTTTTATAAACTTGATGATACGCTTGAAAAACTTTTTTCGAGTTTTCTTTATCTGTCGTATATTGCCGATTATTCATTCCTATCAATTCTTCTCTGGAGTATCCGAGAACGCGGCACACGGAATCATTGAAAAAAGTAAAGTTACCAGCAAGATCAACCTCGAAATAACCTTCCTGGATATTTTCGAGAATGCTTTTGTATTTTTCCTCAATCATTTTACGCTCGGTGATGTCCATAAAACTTCCCAGCGTCGCTCGTTCACCTTTAAACATGATGGAGGTAACAGTCTCCAGAATATATCTTAATTCATTATCTTTTCTGGTAAATCTGTATTCATACGGTTCGAAGCTTTCTCTCTTAAGGCATCTGATAGCCTGATTTCTGACGTTCTCTCTATCGTCGGAATAAATATATTTGAGGGAATCCTCGCCTAGAAGCTCTTTGTCCGTATAGCCGGTTATTTTCTGATACAGTTCACTAACGTAAACGAATTTGCTGTTCTGTACGATGTATATTCCGACGCTGGCGTTGGCTATAATGTCTTTGGCCAGTAGAGAAAGATCATCATCTGTGGAGGAGGATTTCTTATTTGGTTTGGTTGTAGGGTTAATTTTTTTTGCCATCTTCATTCAATTTCCGTCAGCTTTTATGATGAACACTCTAAAATCAGATCCGGTCAATAGCAGTCAAATGTTTTATGAATCATTCAGATAGGCGTCTTAATACACTATTTTAATATTTACAGCAAGATATATGCCTAATGTAATCAGGCATATATCTATATCTCCGATAATCAAAATAAAGTAAAAATTAGAATAAATTCAAAGATTAATATTAATTAAACATCTTCCTGTCAATGAAAATTATTGTATTTTCATGCTCGAATTCCGTGATTTTCACCATAATAAGGTTATTTCGACATTATACGAAAATAATTAATGAACCATTCTGCGACAAAAATTCCTATCGGGTCATTTTGTATTTCTGTTCATCTTGCGGGACATACCATTTGATGAAATTGTGTTCCAGGCCGATGGGCGCCGGTTCAATTCCCCGAAAACGTTTGTTGATAATTACCAAGGCTTCAGGAACATAGAGGAAAGTGTAGGGCTGATCTTCCGCGAGGATTTCCTGAAAGCGGTCATAATATTTTTTTCTTTCCTTTTGATCGAAGGTGCTGCGTCCTTTTTCGAGCATATTGTCCGCTTCCGGATTATTGTAGGAAATAAAGTTCAGTTCTTCCGGCTTTGTTTTGCTGGAGTGCCAGACATCATACGCGTCGGGATCAAGAGGAATCGTCCAGCCAAGAATGACAGAGTCAAAACGGCGTTTATTGATAAAGTCCGTCACAAATGCCGACCATTCCAGAACACGTATTTTTACGATGATGCCTATTTCCTTCAGCTGCCGCTGGATAATTTCCGCGCATTTCTGCCGTGTCTCGTTTCCCTGATTAGTTACTATTTCAAAAACAAAAGGTTTGCCGTCTTTTTCCAGCACTCCTTCCTTATTTAGTTTGGTCCATCCCGCCTCACGCAATAGTTCGCGGGCCTTTTGCGGATTATAATTGTAAATTTTAACCTGATCATTGTAAGCCCACGTCCCGGGTTTGTAGGGGCCGGTTGCCGGTTTTCCCAGTTTCAGTAAAACGCCGCTGATAATTTCATCTTTATTAATCGCGTAGGAAATCGCCTGTCGGACTCTCTTGTCGGCAAAAAGCGGATTTTTCAGATTGTATCCGAGATAAGTATACGCGAAACTGAGATACCGGTACTTGTTGAAATTATTTTTAAATAAATTGTTCTCTGTCTGACGTGTATATTGCAATGGTGTCAGGCCCATCATGCCGAGGTTTTGGGCGCGCAATTCCAGAAACATTGTGGCGCTATCGGGAATGATTTGCGTGATCCGGCCGTCAATATAGGGTTGTCCTTCAAAATAATCCGGATTGGAAACAAGGACGATCTTCTGGCCGGTCACCCATTCCTTGAATTTGTAAGGGCCTGTGCCTATGGGATGCCGTGCCAGCGGGCTTTTTGTTATATCTTTTCCCGCAAGTAAATGCTTGGGCAGAATGGCGCCGCTCCAACTGATTAAAGCTGGAGCAAAAGGATTTTCGTAAGTCACTCTGAAAGTGTAATCATCGGGGGCTTCAGCTTTCTTAACTTTTAAAAAATCACCGGCGTAAGCTGTCGGCGTCTTGGGATCAACCGTGACCTGATAAGTATAGAGGACATCGGCGGAGGTAAAAGGGTAGCCGTCATGCCACCGGACGCCTTTGCGCAGATGAAATGTAATGACAAGGCCATTGGAGGAAATTTCCCACGATTCGGCCAGATCGCCGACAATGTTCATGTTCTTGTCGTATTTAACCAGGCCGTTGTAAATCATACCGGCAATATTGTGGGAAGCAGCATCGGAGGACAGAAGAGGAATCAAATTGCTGGCGTCGCCTATATCACCACGAACGAGAATGTCGCCGTAAGCGGGTTTTTTATCCGATATAGAAATTTTGTCCGCCGTTGGTTTTCTGTCGCATGCGGAAAGGAATATTATTGTCAGAGATAAAATAAATATAAAACGAAACGTGCGCATATTGCTAAATTAGCGCAGTAATCAAACCATTGCAATAAAATATTTTATTCCCGGTTATGGTTCGCGTAACGGTTTATTTCGCCTGATCCTTGCCCACTCACCCAGCATGCGCGGCCAGGTTTTCAGGTTCCAAAACAGGGTATTGGATAAAAAGCATTGGTGATAACAGGTGCACTGCGTGCTGAGGATTTCGTCTCTGATTCTGAAAGCATTATCCGATTTCCACAGTGCCGGGAAGTCGTAGTCAAAATCGCGGAGATTTCCGATAGGCTTTTTCCAAAGCTCGCAGACATAGACATCTCCTGCGGGCATCAATACCCCGGCGGTGCGCCCCGCCTGACAAGGTAGACAATAGGTATTGTTCTTGTAGATATCCAATGCCGTTTGTCTCAGGATAATGTCTTTGGCATGAAGTAATTTTGATAAGAACCCGTATCCTTTCACGCGACCGTTCCTGATATCCTTTTCCATAAGAGAAAAAAGTTTCGTGACCTCATCTATATCTATTTGCTTCGCTTCCGGATCGCGAGGATTGCCGCGGGTCAGTACGGCATTTATCAAATCAGGTCCTAACTCGTTGAATATGTGTTTATATGTTTCCACCAGCCGGCCACTGTTAAATGCGGAGATGGTCATATCGACCAGGATGTTCAGATTGGGTGCATGTTCCTTGAGCTTCTTAAGGCGGAAAAACGTTTCCACAGTCCTTTCATAAAAACCTGGGACTCCGCGGATCTCGTCATTCAGCTCGGCGGGCCCCTCGATGGGCAGGCCAATGGTGATTTTCAATTTAGGACAATTCTCCAGTAACCTTTTTACGGCCTTTTCAACACGATCCGGATAGTATCCTGAAGTTGCCACACTCAGATGGTAAATCTTATTGTGAACATAAAATCTTTCCACCAGATCAGTGAAATCTTCCCTGAAAAACGGTTCTCCGCCGGTAAGGATCAACTGGTAGATTCGGCCCATTGAACTGGCTATCTTATCCACCTCTTCAACAGTAAGAGGAGACTCCTGCTGATTGATATGATCCCAATAAAAACAATGCTTGCAGCGCCCCATGCATTGGGACGTGATAAAATAGATCAGATACACAGGATGATTAAGCCTGCTCCCTGAGAAAATGCGCAATGGATCTATCAGTGTAGAAATAGGCAAAGTCAGATTCCTTTAAAATGCTTGTCTCGTTTGGCTGAACTTTATATTTGATTGATGCATTTTATATCCATTTGGGACGGCCAAATGCAGTTCGTCCCAAAACATGTCCCAAAGCTCCCATCGCAGCGCCTGTGAGGATCGCATACATTTGCAGCCAGTGAAGTAAAGGCAGCCAAAAGCTGAACTTGACCTCAGGAATTTTACTCAAATATGCATAATAGGGTTTGTTGACCATCATCAGCGCTAAAAAGATCAGAAGGTATATTCCCGCTAAGAAAGGGATATTTATTGCAAAACTTAAAAGAATGAGGAACGGACACAAGGCCAAAAGAAATGATGTCATGACACTTCGCGGGTTGACAAAATCCGGAGCGTGTCTAGGAAGTCTTCCCGACAACCGCATCTTCATGCCCAGCACCGCCTTCTTATAATCGTTTTTAAGCATATTCCAAATGGTGAAATGGTGGGCGTGAGAACCTTCTGCCTCTGGGACATAGACAATTCGATGACCTTTGATGAAAAGAGCCATACCGAAAGCCATATCCTCGCCACTGGCTCCCTGATATCGCTCATCGAACCCTCCTGCATCCACAAATGCATCTTTTTTTACGGCGCTTAAAGCACCCCAAAACCAATCAATTTCTTTTAGGGAAAGATCATGGTGGTAGCGGGTAAAGGCATTATGATAGACGCTGAAAGGCATTGTATCAGACGGCGTTTCAGAATAACGCCCAACCGCTGCCGAAATCCGGTCATCTTTTTTAAAAACAGAGATGATATTGGAAAGAGAATGAGGCTCTAAAATGACATCACTGTCCACAAAAACAAATATGTCTCCAGATGCAGTCTTGACGCCGTTGTTTCTTGCCGTCGCGGCCCCGGAGTTTTTTTGAAGCTTGATGAGCTTGTCGCAAAATCCGCCGGCCTTTTGCGCGCTTGAATCAGTGGATGCATCATCGACCACAATTATCTCATATATTGCGGGGTCAATGCCTTGCTGAGTTCTGATGGCTCTGAGGCAGTTTTCTATGACACCGCAAGAATTAAAAACAGGCACAATTACACTAATGTTACTCAAAGGAACCTCTCGTCTAAGGAAAATTCACAGAAACATATTTCAATCCAACCGAACCCTGAAAAATTCAGGGCAGATTCTCACTTTAATCGTGAAACTCCAATTCCGAAAGCGAATAACCTTAAGGTCACTATAGGCGTAGCGGAATTGGCAAGTTGTAATGAGACCCAAGCTTCAGAAATAAAGTGTGCTGAAGCTTGCAGGTCGAATCATCCAATAGCCAAAGGCTATTGGGAACAATCCCGCAAAGCGGAGGGTATAATACCCCGCATCTTGCTGCGGAATCTGTTTCCAAAGCTTGCTTTGGGGTTTCATACCCGTGATTGCTGTTTTACCAACCAACTCGGAATCCGGAAAATATTCCGGTCTTTAAAAAAAATCACGGAAGTGCATCTTTAAATTGGTCAGGATATCCGCTTTCCTGGGTGTCATCGCTATAATATTATATGACCTTACCGGATTAAAGTAAAATTTCCAGTAAGCCTTTTTCCGAAATGCTCTTAATTTTTTCAGCGACATATTGGTTAAATTTAAAGTATTTTGATGGTGGTGATACGTGTCAAAATCATCCGGCAGAGGAACACCTTTCTTTTTCGCCATCTCATACAGCTCTGTTTCCGGATATGCTGTTACAGCAAAAAAAGCGGCGGTGTTGAGCGAACTTTTTTTTGCAAAATCAATGGTCATATTTAACTGTTCTTCAGTTTCTCCCGGAAATCCCATCATAAAAAAACCGTGGACTATTATTCCCATTTTTGCCGCATCTTCAATAGCCTTTGCGGCCTTTATATGGTTGAGATTTTTTTTAATCATTTTTTGTATTTCCGGTGAACCGGATTCAATTCCTGCTGCGAAATAGTACATACCCGCCTGTTTCAAAGAAGTGAGTATTTCTTTATCCAGAAGATCGGTTCTCAGACCATTGGGGAAAGCCAAGGCTATTCCAGGGAGTTTGTGACGAATTAGTTCGCATATTCTTAAGACTCTTCCCCTTTCCAGATTAAAGACGTCATCAAGGATATTGAATTCTCTTATTCCATAATCTCGTTTGAGCATCATCATTTCTTCAACAAATTCTTCAGGTTCTCTCGCCCTGAATTCTTTTCCGAAGATATTATGACAATATATGCATCCATAAGGACATGCTCTGGAACTCATTACCGTCATATATTCGGAGTATTTTAGCCTGCCTGATTGAGGCGGAATTTTTGCCGTCCAGTATTTTTTGACCGGAATTAGATCATACGCAGGCCACGGTTGACGGGTGATATCCAACGCGGAAGGTCGATTATTCAGCACAATACCATCTCCGACGCGATATCCGATACCTTCTATGGATTCACGTGATTTATTGTTTTCAAGTGCGGAGATAAGTTTATGGCTTGTTTCTTCACCTTCTCCTATTACGCAATAGTCGACAAATTGTGATTCCAATACCTTATTCGGCATAAATGTCGGATGAGGCCCGCCCAGGATAACATAACAATTTGGTTCCCATTTTTTTATCAGCTCGGAAATTATAAGGGAGTTTTTTGCATTCATGGTCAGGCAGGAGATTCCGCAGATATCCGGTTTAAATTCTTTTAAAATCGGCACTATGTCATCAGGCATCAACTCTTCAATAGTCATATCAATGATTCGGATGTCTCTATCATGGTCAAGACTTCTCAGATATGAAGCCAGATACATCAGGCCCATCGGCGGATTATTGGCAGGGATGGCCTTGGGCGCATTGGTAATATTAGATTTTATTAGCAGTATTCGTGACATATATTTATAATTAAATGGAAGACGACAAGATGATTATTGTTTATTAATACCATAGGTATTTGTAAAAAACAAAAAATTGTTTGAGGATCCATTTAGTTGATAACACTCAACGTATGTAAAAAAATCTTCGCCCCAAAATTCGTGCCTCGGTTTTGCTTGACATACAAAATAGGACTTCCTATATTTAGTAACGAATAAGCTATGCTATGGATGACATGGAGAGATTACGAATGGAAACTGATGAACGTGCGGTTAAAGAGGAAATGGCGAATGTCCTTCCGCATAGTATGTATTATGAATCAACTATTAAATCAGTTTTCTGGTTAAACCGTAAGCGCATTGATCACAGCCTCGCGCTGGCGGGTGATATGACGGGAAAACGCATTCTTGATGCCGGCACGGGCGACGGTTATATGCTCCAAGAGATCAAATGCAAAGAATTGTGGGGCATTGATATTTCCACGCGGCGCTTAGAGCGCGCGGCAAAAAAGGCCCCGCATGTCATCCTCAGGCAGGAAGATCTTAATCACACCACATTGGAGAGCAATTTTTTCGACGGTATTATTTGCGCGGACGTTCTGGAGCACATGCGCACACCCGCTAATGCGATTCACGAGATGATTCGGATTTGCAAGCCGGATGGATTCATTGTGCTCTGCCTGCCGCAGGAAATCAATAATATTATTGCCCGCGTAATTTTAAGAAAGCCCCCGATTATTAATCCTGACCATTATCATTTCATTACCGGATTTTTTCTGAAGCGTGAATTTAAGATTAAACCCTGCAAGACCAAGCACATCCCGGAGGTTCCCGCTTGGTTGAGTATCCATCGGGTGGTACGTTATGAAATGGCGCATTATAGAGGCCGCAAACCTTATACTTCTTAATCAGCTTACCGTTGACAAACAAGATTGCCTTGTTTATACTCCTTTCGTCAGAAAGCAATGCCTTGTCAAAAAATGTATGTTTATGGAATTTCTTTGTACATAAAAATAATACTTTTTAATAAAAAACAATCTTAACATGAATAAATGCGCAATAATTATCGGTGCCGGTCCCGCTGGGTTAACTGCAGCTTATGAGCTTGTTGCCAAAACAGATATTAAACCGGTAATCATTGAACAAACTAATGATCTGGGCGGAATTTCAAAAACGGTGGTGCACAATGGAAATCGTATGGATATCGGAGGACATCGGTTCTTTTCAAAATCCGATACAATCATTAAGTGGTGGCAGGAAATTCTACCGATACAAGGCTCTGAATCAAAAGATGAAATTCTTAAAAAAAATGTTTCTAATACAAAAAGAATCTCATTTAAACTTTCAACGAACGGGCCTGATCCTGAAAAGACAGATAGAGTAATGCTGATCAGAAACAGATTGTCCCGCATTTTTTACCTCGGGAAGTTTTTTGATTATCCGGTCAAACTTAATTGGGAGACAATATCCAATCTGGGCATTGTCAGAATTGTTAAAATCAGCTGGGCATATTTTTGGATTAAGATTTTTCCTATAAGAAATATAAGTTCAATTGAAGATTTTTTTATCAGTAGATTCGGGAAAGAGTTATACAAAACATTTTTCAAGGATTACACTGAAAAAATATGGGGAGTGCCTTGCAATGAAATTGCCGCCGATTGGGGGGCTCAAAGGATTAAAGAGCTGTCTTTTTCCAGAACATTACTTCATGCGATAAAATCAATTTATAAAAAAGATAAATCTATTGAGCAGAAAAATACGGATACCAGTTTAATTAAACAGTTTATGTATCCGAAATTGGGACCCGGACAGATGTGGGAAACAGTTGCACGGATCATTGAAGAAAAAGGCGGTGTGATTATTAAAAACGCTGAAGTTACCGATGTGAATATTTCAGGGGACCGGATTAATGAATTGACTTATTACAATCATTCCATAAACAAGAAAACCATGTTAACGGGCGATTATTTTCTTTCTACCATGCCGGTAAAAGATCTAATAACGGCAATGGGTAGCGGAGTTCCTGCTGATGTCAAGATGGTCAGCGACGGTTTGCAATACCGTGATTCTATTACCGTGGGCCTGCTTTTAAATGATTTAAAGATAAAAAATGAAACAAAGATTCCCACATTACATAACTTGGTGCCGGATAACTGGATTTATATACAAGAACGGGATGTGAAATTAGCAAGGTTGCAGATATTTAATAACTGGTCGCCGTATTTGACGGCCGATATTAATAAGGCCTGGATTGGGCTTGAGTATTGTTGTAATGAAGGCGATGAATTATGGAAAAAGAAGGACGCCGATTTTATTAAATTCGCTATTGATGAATTGCATCAAATTGCTATTATTGATAAAAATGAAGTTGTTGACAGCACAATAATTCGAACGCCCAAGACATATCCCGCCTATTTCGGGACATACTCCCGGTTCAGTGTAATCAGGGATTTCACCGATGGTTTGGAAAATTTGTTCTTAATCGGGCGGAACGGCATGCATAGATATTATAATCAGGATCACGCTATGCTCACCGCAATTACAGCGGTAAACAACATAATATCGGGGAAAAAATCAAAAGATAATATTTGGAGTATTAATATGGACGCTGAATATTATGAAACGAAGAATGATTAATTGGATATTTTCCGGCATAAAAAATAATGAGAATGTAATAAATATTTTGCTGATATTTATCAGCATTTTTGTTGTTACAATAATGCCTTTAAATGCGGTACCCGTTGATTTTAAAAATGCTGATAATTATCACGAAGCGCTAACGGCTTTTTCCGCCAAGATTGTGAATAATTGGTTAATAGACGGGATTGTCAATGATAAATTTATTATGTTTGACGATTTTGCTTCGGTAGAATTTGAAACAAATAATAATAGAAGAACATACAGTTCCTATCCGTCCGGCTCGTTAATACCAATATATATTATCGCCAAAGTAATCGGGGTAAATGAAGTATCAACCGGTTTTATTAAACACTTTGTCCAATTCGAATATTATCTTTCCATCTTTATTCTGGGGCTTCTTTTTTATATCTGTTTAAAAATTATTGACGTAAAATCAAGATTATTAATAATTATTCTACCGATCATACTTTCTTCTTTATGGGCATTTCTTCCCTTTAACGTCTACTATATGAAAAATGCTTATTTTGTGGACCAGGCGGTCATCTTGTTGTCTATAATGTTTTTTCTGATAGAATTTGCGTTGTATAATAAAAAACTAATAAAATGGAAAATCCCCTTACACATGCTTTCCTGTATCGTATTGTTTGCGGGAATATTAACCGATTATTATTTCTTTTGTATAGCCTTTGTAGCATGCTGTTTCCGTATTATTATCGCTTTCCAAGATTATCCCGAAAAACCACTTCTATATAAACTGTTTTCCAACACATGGGCATTGATAATAAGCGCCATAATCGCCACCGCCCTGTTTATAATTCAACTATTAAATGTTCCCGACGGCTTTGATTTGTTGGCATTAACGTTTTCTATCAGAGCCGGCAGCGGGGAAGACTTCGGCGGCATAAAAGCGCTTATCAATCATTTTAATAACGGTTTTTCTGTTTTTTCCCTGCCGACATTAATATTGGTCACAATTTTCTGTGGAATATTTATTTTTATACGGAATAATTATAATCAAGAAAAACAAATGATTGTCCGTTGGCTGAGTATCATTGTTTTATCGACAGTATTGCATACAATCATCCTTCGGGAACATTCCATCGTGCATGAATTCTCAATGATAAAATATAATCTTGTTTTTGTGTTTATAATCTTCGCATTCATTTGTTGGATATACATAAGCTATATGACTAATTCTGCCGGCGGAATAAAAAAATATTCGAGTATCGCATTAACTTTTATAGTTTGTTTACTTCCTTTTTGTTTCTTGAGTTTAAAGAATTATGATCAAAACTTTTACAAAAAAAGAATATGGAAGGAAGATCATTCAATTGCCGAATTTATAAGAGAGAACACAAATTATTATGATGTTGTGTATTCTCCTGATTACGAGATTAACTGTCACCCTACGCAGAACCTGGCAATATCAAGGAAGAGAATCTATAAGGTTTTAAGTCTTGATGAAATTCCTGTTAAAAGTTTACCGAATCAGGCGATTATAAATATACTCATTTCCCGGAAGACAATTGAAAATCACAATTGGAGCAAATTACACACAGAGAAAATATTTTCTGAAAAATTAGGGAATTTTTATTTATTCAAATTCTCAAAAGAATCGTTTCAATCCATAAATAAATTAAAATGACGAAAACAGGATATTGCCGAAAAAGGGAATTAAGTCTTTACCGCTTATTTCTCACGATGGAATTTCTGTTCTTTCTTATGTTTTTTATGCGGCCGGGGAGCAGCCGATTTCTTTTTCACGCGATTTTGAATTTTGTCCTTTTTGAATTTGGTGACGAATTCTTTTGAGGCGAGATATTTATCCGCGAAAGAAACGATGAAGGATTCCTTATATTTCGGAGGGACCAGCGTGAGCGGCCACATATGTTTTACGACAATATCTTTCTCGATATCATTCAATATAAAATGTTTTTCGGCATTAGTCAGGGCTATCTTAGGATGTTCGATGCCGTGAAATTTATCTACGGGAAGATCCGGAACATCGTGATTTCTCCAATCGTATAAGAAGAAATCATGCAGAAGCGCGCCGCGGGCCGCGGAGTGGTAATCAAGTTTCAAAACCTTGCACGCTTTGTAGGAAAAATAAGCGACATCCATCACGTGTTCGTAAATAGAAGAATTATGATGATAATGTTCTTTTAGCTTTAAAAATTCATCATGTTCATAAATATCGTTGATTATTTCGTAGAATTCGCTTTCCACAGGCTTCCGTCCATTCTTGCCGGGCATGATTTTAGCCGGGATTGATTTTAGAAACGAGCTGACCTTATTTTTTATTTCAGCGTTTATATTTTTATCAATATATCGGCTCAGGTCGGGAAACGCGGTCCGAAGACGTTTGAAGGAATTAAATATATTCTCAATTTCAGCGTTGCTCAGGTTAAAATATTCGGAATACAGATAGGCGATCTTTTTCCGGAACGAGGTGATGGAGATGATGGAGAAAACAAAATCAGTGATGATGTAAAAAAGAAAAGCAACGGCCAATATGTGGAGAAAAGAAGTCTCCAGTGACTGAAAAAAACGTAAAACAGCCGGATGAATAAAGGTGACAAATATTGTGGCTAAGATGGTCCAGCATAATGAGAAAAGCAGACATATTCTGCCCTGAAAATTAAATTTATTGTCAGAGTAATCCCATAATTTTAATTTAAAAGTTTTTTCCAGTACAATGCCGGTGACATATTCGACTATGGTTAGAATAATGCCGTAAAAAACAATTTTGATCGGCAGCGGCCATTGATGAATCAGAAATTCCAGAAATATTAAAAAAGCGGACCCGAAACCATAAAGGGGAACGAAAGGTCCGTATAAAAAACCGGCATTAATGAATTCTCGCTGTGATACGGAGCGGTAAACCACCTCTATCATCCACCCCATGAAAGAGTAGACAGCGAATAGTAATATTACGTGGGATATTGTTATATTATCAAATATCATTGAATATGTTCATCGCATTTTCAGGGTTAAACAGCATAGTCTTATTTGAATCCAGAGGCCTAGTCCTTTGACCATGTAAAAATATTAAATAGAAGCGGATTGGATGAAATACCTATAATATTAGGCATCTGTTGTCAACAAATCTCTGTCACGCCAATTCCACTGAAAGCGAAAAATATCAAGATTGGTTTAATATGAAAAAAGGCGCGTGATTGGAGGTGAAAAATTCCGGCGTGCGTTTGATGATGGGTGATATCGCCGGATGCTTTTTGAAAGTCTTTTCCAGAAAATTGCGCACGATATGTCTGTGCCATCCGAGAGGATGTTGAAAATTTCTGTAGAGAGACAGATCGCCTTCATAAAAATCACGCGTTGCCAGATGCTGCGCCTCGACACTCCGCGAAGGCAGATTAAAAATCGCCAGATTTAAAAAATCAATACAGTCATGATGATTGGCGACAAACGCCATTGTTTCTAATGCGCTTTCTTGCGTTTCCGGCGGCGTGCCGAAAAGAAAATAACAATAGGTCGCGATACCTGATTTCTTCAGCGTTTTTAAAGCGGCGGAAATCGTCGGCAAATCAATTCCCTTGTTTAATTGATCAAGAACCATCTGGTCGCCGGATTCGATTCCCAGCTTGAGCATGACACAGCCGCTCCGCTTCAAAGATAAGCAAAAATCTTCATCGGTTAAATGTTTGGTTATGCGGGTAAAACCATACCAGGGCGCTCCCGGCGGTTTCTGCGCCAGAGCGCCGAGCAGTGATGGCGAAATAGAACTATCTAGAATATGAATCAATGAAGGATTCATTTTCCCGGTCAGTGTTTGCAGATCCTGCGTGGCCCGATGAACCTCCAAAGGCAGGTAAGGATTGCCTTCCGCTTTTTCCGGGCAAAAAGCACATTGGTGCCAGTAGCAGCCGCGCGCGCCACTGAAGGGCAGAATCATGCCGGGCGATAAATACTTATCAGTCGGGAAATCATCATAGGCAGGCGGACAGTTGATTACGCTGTTTTTAACACCCAGAAGCTCCAGTAATTTTTGTTCACCGGCGCCATCCACTATTTCATCCGCAAGTTCCCCGAAAGTATTCCTGCATGCGCCGAGCCTGATCCATGAGGTAATCAGCGAGCCGCCTAAAATGATTTTCTGCCGCGGCTGAAAATTTTTGATAAAACCGATCATGGCAAAGGTACTAAGCGCCTGACTCAGATAGTTCAAGGAAAAACCGATATAATCGGGATTGCCCTCCAGCGCTTTCGTTAAACGATATTGAAAATAAGGATAGAAAGGATTGGCTTGCGGCTTCCCTGCCGCTTTTATTAAATCGGTGCTCTTTACCGGAGACAGATTTTTATCCTGATAATCGGCAAGCGATAGATCAGCGCGCCATGATTTGCCCGCCGCATTTAAAAGACGGTTGATATCCATAACCGCCCGTTGATAGCGGCTTTGGTTTTGGTAAGTGTCTGCGTTGCGCAGCGCGGCTAGATTTCGTTCCAGATTTTTTGCCGCGCGCGTTGTCCATTTATCCGTTGCTCGATTTTCAGCGGAAGCATTTTTCAGTAAAGAAAGAATGCTTTCCAGATTGGCGTCAATAACTTCGTGGTGAATTTTATTCGCGTTCAGACAGGCTGATAATTTAGCGATGCCCGCGGGCGGTTCCGAACATTTGGCAATCGGTGGATGGATGAGGATTATCGTTTTTGACATACTTTAAATCTACTTTTAAAAAAGAAATTTGTCGATTTCTTAATATTTAATTTTCGCATAAGCAAGGTTGATTTTAGATCTCCCTTTAAGCTTGACAGCCGGGGTACTTTACGTAATATTGGCTCTGCACATAGCGCTAATTTGTCTTGTTTTAGCCGGAAGTGATTGAAATAACGCTTAAAGTAAGGATAATCATTACTTGGAAGACGAAAATCAAAAGTTAATGATAGTGACCTTGCTTTTTTAAAAAAGGTTGTTATGTTTGTGCCATGGGCTGTAAATTCAAAAATTATGTTGATTGACCGGTAATCTGTGAAATTTATATCTTCTGACAATAGAATTAAAATAACATTGGTTCTGGCGGTTGCGCTGTTTATGACGCTCATCGCCGGTACAACATTCGCGACGGATAAATATCCGGCGCCGCGGGGAGCCGTCAATGATTTTGCCAATATCATTGATGCGGATAGCGCCGCGAAAATGGAAGCCTTGGCGCGTGAAGTTTTACAAAAAACAGGGACGGCAGTTGTTGTTGTAACTGTGCCTACTATCGGGGAGAATGAAGAGTACAACATGTATGCCAATGGCCTGTACAAAGCCTGGGGTATCGGTAAAAAAGGAGAGGATAAGGGTGTTTTAATTTTTCTTACCTTGAAGGAAAGAAAAATCAGAATAGAGACCGGTTACGGTGTGGAAGGTATTTTGCCGGATGGTTTAGTCGGAGAAATCAGAGACAAGTATTTAAAGCCGCAACTCCAGGCAGGCAATTATGGCAAAGCCTTTTACGATACAATGTATGCGCTCAGTTCTTACATTGCCAAAGATGCCAATGTTCAACTGAGTGATTCACCCGAGCCATTGCCGTATAGGCGAGACGTTCGGCCGCAGCAAAGAGGCGTTAACGTAGCTGGATTGATCTTCTTCCTGATTGTGGCTGCCCTGCTTTTAGGCACCAGAACAGGAAGATCAATGCTTCCCTGGATATTGCTGATGTTTTTAGGTGGCGGTGGACGTGGCGGCGGCGGTGGCGGTGGTTTCGGCGGCGGTTTCGGCGGCTTTGGCGGCGGCGGCAGCGGCGGCGGCGGCGCCGGTGGAAGTTTTTAATCACAAAAGATTAATAGGGTGTGTGCAATGGCAAAAATACCGGAAAAACCACAAGACATTTTTATTCCTTTAACCGAGGACTATCAGAAAGTATTTGGTAAGGATCTGGTCTCTCTTATTCTTTACGGGAGCGCTGCCGGCGGTCATTATGTCAAAGGCAAATCGGACATAAATCTGCTGATTGTCGTCACCCAGGAAGGCATTAACCGGCTGGAAGATTCTTTCGCCATAGTTAAACAATGGAAAAAGTGCCGCGTGGCCGTGCCGCTGGTTATGACCAAGGCGTTCATTGAGAGTTCTCTGGATTGCTACCCGATAGAATTCTTGAATATGAAAAACAGCCACATTTTAATTCATGGCGAAAATGTTCTCGAAAAATTAAATTTTAAGCCGGAAGATTTGCGTCTGCAAATTGAGAAGGAACTCAAAGGCAAACTGGTTCTTCTGCGTCAGGCTTATCTGGAAACGGAAGGCGGTTCGCGGCAGTTAAAACAGTTAATCAGCCGTTCATTGACGGCCTTTATTTCCATCTTCAATGCGCTGATTTATTTAAAGCAGGGGTCCGCGCCGCGGAAGAAACGCGACACAACCAAAGAAGTGTCTAAATTATTTGCGATTGACGCGGAAGTATTTTCAACTTGCGCAGATATTAAAGAAGGCGTGGATAAACTAACCGGTGAAGAAGTTGCCGGCGTCTTCAAAAAATATCTGCGCGAAGTCGAGAAGCTTTGCAACATAGTTGATGCTTTATTGTGAGACTCAAATTTCAAAAACGAAGTGTATTGAAATTTGTAAGTCGAACAATCCCGCATGGCGGAGGGTGTATACCCCGCAACTTGCTGCGGAATTAAAGCCCAGGGCGTGCCCTGGGGTTAATACCCGTGATAATTTTTCATTTAATAATATACAGGAGGAAGGAAATGGATTCAAAAAAGAAAACTTTAATCATTGTACTGGCAGTAATTGTTATTTTGGCTATCGCCGCTTATTCTTTTTTCGCCGGGAATTACAATAAATTTGTCGGGTTGGATCAGACAGTTAAAAGTTC
>Ga0182021_10003220_pt1 | contig 19180 bp, 16 predicted proteins | sample 612E3MmetaG_FD_120493 | JGI IMG/M metagenome (GOLD analysis project Ga0182021, IMG submission 120493) | Permafrost microbial communities from Stordalen Mire, Sweden - 612E3M metaG (Illumina Assembly) | ecosystem: Environmental > Terrestrial > Soil > Wetlands > Permafrost | place: Sweden... | reverse complement strand
TGGCGGACGTGTTCTTCCTGTCGGACACGACGGGCTCGATGTCGGGCGTGCTGGCGGCCGTGCGCAGCTCGATCGCGACGCCGATGACGGGGCTGATCGACAGCATCCGGCGCGTGATCATGGATACCTACTTCGGCATCAGCCACTACGACGACTTCCCTTCGGGCTCCTATGGCTCCGGCAGCGACCGGGCGTTGTGGCCTCTCTGTTCCCGGCGCGCGGGCTGCACGGCGAGCTGGGGCATCACGGTGCAGCCGCCCTCGATGGCGGCGGACGTCCAGGCCATTGCCATGGCCATTGGCGGTGGTAGTGGCGATGACGCCCCCGAATCGCAGGTGGAGGCGCTCTACCAGACCATCACGGGTGAAGGGCTCTACGATCGCTCGCGCCCCGACGCCTGTTCGGGGTCCACCGGACACGCGCCCTGCTGGGTTCCTCCGCGTAGCTGCGTGGACGGTACGCGCGGCATGCCGTGTTTCCGCGGCGGCGCGCTGCCGATCGCGATCAACTACACCGACGCGCCCTGGCACAACGGTGCGCGCGACGAGTCGCCGCCGAGCCCCGGTTACTACGACGCGTACACGGGGATCAGCCCCGCCCCGCACAACATGGATGACCTGATCACCGCGTTCAACCGCAACTCGGGGAGGATCATCGACCTCAACGCCAACTCGGGCGTGCACTGCCAGGGGGCGCGCTGGACGAACCACATGATGTACGGTCCCTGTTACGACTTCCGGATCGCAGCGGAGGGGACTTCGTCGGTGGACCTGGACGGGCGTCCGCTTGAAGTATTGCTTGACCTCCATGAGCCAATCGACGGACTGCGATTGGCGGGGCTCGGGCAGGCTCCGCCCGTCTATGACGGCCAGGATGTCGTTCAAACGGGAGGAAAGGCGGCCCTTGATTTCGCCGGCGGCCTTCTCCGTGAAGGTCATGGCCGCCACTCGTCCGATGTCCAGGCCCTTCCCGTCCTTTCCCCCGGCCAGGAGGAGGAACAAGAGGCGGTCCGTGAGGAGAGTGGTTTTCCCCGTGCCGGCCCCGGCCTCGACGACGACGTTCTGGTCGAGGATCCTCCGGGCGATGTCGCGATACTCCTGATCGAGCATCATTCTTTCTTCCCCTTATCGGCGGCTTGGGACGGCAGGGCGGGCGCCGGAAGCGCCGCCGCGAAGGCCTCCGCCCGGCGGCGCGTGGCCGGGTGGGCCTTCCGGCAAGCTCGGGCGAAGAGGCACCGGGGGCAAGGGCCGTCCCGCCCCTCGCCGGGCGCTATGAAGAACTGCCCCTTGACGATTCGCTGGTAGAGTCCCCCGATGTTCTTCAAAACCGCCTCGCGGAGCGCGGCCCAAGCCTGGGAGGAAAACTCGTGCATCCACTTTTCCCCTCCCTCCACGTCCGCCTCGATGACGTAATAGGCGGCCCCGACGGGCTCCGACCGAGACGTTGAAAAAGGGGGGGAGTTCGAGGTGATTTCCAGGTACAAGGGCAGTTGGTGGGCCTTCCCCTCCAGGGCCAGGTCTTCGATGGATTTTCCCCGCCAGCGCGTCTTGTAGTCCACCACGCGGTATTTTTTCCGCTGCGGGTCCCAGTCCAGTCGGTCGGGCCGGCCGGTGAACCTCAAACCTTCCACTCCGAGAGGGGCGGGAGCCGAGTAGGTCTGCTCGAAATACACGGGGAGGAGGCCGTTTTGCCGGATGACGGCGATGTCCCGGTCCACGAAACGCCTGAGGGCTTCCGTCATGCGCTGCTTGGCCGCGTACCAAACGAGAGGATAGACCCCCATCTCGGACCACGTCGTTTGGTCGAACATCTCGTCCACCGCGTGGTCGAGAAGGACGTTCCAGAGGGGCGGGGCGGAGTTGGACCAATAGCGGGTGTCCCACAACTCCTTGTAGAAGCGGTTAAGGACGCGGTGATAGATGTCGCCCTGGGCCAGGGGGGTGAGCGCGCCCCTGTCCGCGGCCGGCTCCGACGGATCCAGGCCGACGACGTAGCGGAGATAGAACTGGAAAGGGCATGCCGCCAACTTGTCCAGCGCGCGGGGCGAGAGTCCCCGCCTCATCAGGGATTCCAGGAAATCCGCCGGATGGCCGATGAAGCCGTCCATGGGACCCGGGTCCCCGAAGCGGTTCAACTCCGTCATCCGCCGGAGGGCTTCCTTGAGCGAGATGGAATCCAGGCCCAAGGGATCGAAGAAGAGCATCGGCTCCTCGCGGTCCCGCGCCAAGATCAGCGACACTTCCTTGGGCGACAGGACCTCGGGCGGAACGCTTTCCAGCTTGGCGTATGGCGGGCGGGGAACCCTCTCCGCGTCGGCCGACTCCAAGTCGAGGCCCGCCGCGCGGCAAAGCTCCCGTAAATAAGCCGAGGGGACTTCCGTCCGCCCGTTTTCGTCGGATCGCGGGTAGAGGCAATAGACCCTTTCCGACGCCGACGAAACCAGCGTCGTGAAAAGGAGGCGCTCCTCCTCGTAGCCCGCGGCTTTGGGGAGGATCCAGTAGCCGGCGGCGTCTTGCAGCTGGGTCCGCACCGAGTCGCGCAGGAGCGGGTCCTCGCGGATGGGACGGGGAAAGAGCCCTTCCTTCAACCCGATGAGGAAAAGGATCTTGAAGGATTCTCCGCGGGCGTCCATGGCGTCGAGCACGCGGACGCCGGCCGTGTCCTCGCCCGGGTCCAGGACCGTCCGCCGAAGTTTTTCCTCCAAAACATCGAGGAACTCGCCCCAGGAAGCCGCGGGGTTCAACCGGTCGAAAACCTTGAGGGACTCCAGGGCCTCCAGAGTCTTGACCCAAGCTTCGGCGTCCGCGCCCTGGAGGGGAACGTCGAAGTATTCTTGGAGGGTGGTCCGCGCGTGCTCGACCATGGGGAGCCAGCCGCGGCGCTCGCGGGACGGATCCAGGCGGCGCTGGGTCTCTTCCAGGAAGAGCCACAACGCGGCGACGTCTTCTTTGGGGATGAGGCCGTCGCCCCCGCCGGCGTCCCCGGCCCGGCCGTAGGAGAAATCCCTCTTGGTCCAAGGGGCGAGTTTTCCCCGCCACTGGGCCCAACCGCCCTGGATCCCGAGACGGTGGACGAGGGTTTTCCAATGCACGACCAGTTGGGCCCCGACGGAAAGCCCCTGGAACCCGTAGGAGCGAAAATAGGGCGATTCGATGACGTCCAGGACGGACCGGACGGGATAATCGCGCTTGCGCAACGTGAGGAATTCCCAGCACACTTCGGCCACGGGATAGCGAAGCAGCGGCTCTCCGGCCCCCAGGAAGTGCGGAATGGCGTTCTCTTGGAAAATCTCCCCGATGAGGGCGCGATAGGGCTCCAGAGTCCGCGCCACGACTCCGATGTCCCCGAGGTCCAATCCCTCGGAGCCGGCCGTCAGGGAAAGGATCGTCTTGGCGACCTTCCACACCTCGTCCCGGGCGCCCGAAACATTGACGACCTTGAGACGCGGGGAGGGACGCGAACTCGGCGCCTCCGAGGCCTCTTTCTCCGCCATGAGCTCCGACATATCGTGGCGGATGATCTCGGGCTCGCCCCCGGACTCTTTGGGCAGGGAGAAGGATTTGGACGGGTCGAAGAGAGCGTCCAGGACAATATTCAGTGCTCGATCATCGACGGAAGCGGGGAGATGCGCCGGCGAGGCCCCGGAACTGTGCAGCTTGAGTTGGAAGAACCGGTCCATGAACCGGTACCCGGGGTGGTCTTTGCGATAGGGAAAGAACAGCGTGACGGGGAAGGCCTGGGCCACGGCCTGGAAAAAATCCGACTGAACCCCGTTCAGGTCGTAGAATCCGTAGTAGAAGATCTCGGCATAGCGGGAGAGACGGCAAGGCTTCCCTTCCTCAATGTGGCGCGCCACCCGCTGGACGAGGCCCGTGAGCGGGAGGACGCCGAGCTCCTCGAGCCTCGAGAGGTACCGCTCTTGCATGTCCAGGAGACGGCCGAAGACGGCCCGGTCGGATTCATCTTTGAGCAGGTCCGGGAAATGCTCCCGGAAATGAACGGGATCGATCCCCGCTTCCATGAGATCCTTCAAGGACGAGCGGAATGCGGAGGCGAGGTTCCGGAACGAGTGGACCGAGGGCGCCCCTTCGTCGGTTTCCTCGAGGAGCTGGTCCACGACCTTGTCGTGGAAAAGTTCGTCGGAAACGAGGGTGTAGTCGCTCCAGTCCACGTCTTCGGCCACTTCGAGGGCCAGGCTGTGGAACGTATGGAAGCGGATATTCAGGAGGGAGAGACCTCCCTCGCGCACGGCGAGTTTTTGAAGGCGGTTCCAGAGGCGTCCGGAGGGCGCCACGACGGCCACCCGGCGTTCCAGGGACGGCGGCTTCGTCGTCAACCGGTCCAGGAACGCCTTCTCAAGGGAAGGCTGGAAGGGTCCGCAAAGGATCGAAAGAGGCATGGGTCAAGTTGTCCTTCGTTCCGGCCTCCGCGGCGGCCGGGACGTCCTCTCAAATCTATGCGGTATTTGCTGAAAAGTCCAGCGGATTTTTCGTTTGTTGCCTTTTGGAATTAACCGGCCGGGAACCCCGGCCGGGGGCGTTTCGTAAGGAAATAGCCGGTGGGCGGGGCGGGACTTGAACCCGCACGGACCATAGGTCCTTGGGATTTTAAGTCCCATGTGTCTGCCAATTCCACCACCCGCCCATAACCCAAATCTCAAATATCCGCGCCCGGACGACAAACTCGTCGCCCGTTCTTCAGAGAAGAAGAAGCCGCTTCAAAGCCGCGGTGAAATCCTCGATCTCGAACGGCTTGAAGATCCATTCCGCGTCGGGAACCTCCGGCGTGGAGGGTACGGACGGAGGCATCTCCAACGATCCGGTGATGATGAGAACCTTCGCCTCCGGAAACTTTCGGTGGAACTCTCCCAGGATCTCCGTCCCCCGCCCGTCCGGAAGCCGGAGGTCCGTCACCAACAAGTCGTAACGATCGGCCTCGGCCATCCGGCGGCGCGCGTCTTCCAACGTGGTGACCATGTCGTAACGGAGGGGCATGCGGTCCAGAAGCCGTTTGTAAAGGACCCGCGCAACGTCCTCGTCCTCAACGATCAAAACCCGCGGATCGCCCACGTTATATCCTCCCTCGATGGAGCTTGAGTCCACGCCGCCCTTATCGGCCGGCGATATTCCCGCTCGGAAGCATCAGCACGTCGCGGATCGTGTTCAGGAGCGATTCCAAACGGATGGGTTTTCCCAAGACCTCCTTGGCGCCCGCCTCCATCAAGTCCTTTCGAAGAAGCGGCTGGTTCATGGCGGTCACGACGATGACCTTGGCCGTGGGGTCGAGAACCAGGATCTCTTTCAGGGCCTCCCGGCCGTTCATCACCGGCATGTTGAGGTCGAGGGTCACCAAGTCCGGCCGCACCTTGGCGAACATCTCGACGGCCTGCTTGCCCGTCCTCGCCACGCCGGCCACCTCGATGCCGGCCGAACGCAGGGCCTCCAGCATGAACCCTTCCACCATCGGCGCGTCATCCGCCACAAGCACTCGGGGCATAAAGATTCTCCTGGTCATTCCTCAAACAAGAAAATTCTTCGTTTCGTCGCGGGGGAAATCCTCACGGGAGCGGGGCGGCCCAGAACCAATCGCCGGCATTGATTCCCAGCCTCCGGGCCGCCTCCCCATCGAGAGAAGCCTGCACGCCTTGGAACCTCACGGGGGCCACGAGCGCCCGCACGCCCGACCCGTCCTCCGAAAGGACGAGGGAAGATTTCCCGGAAGGGCGGGCGCCCGCCGATTGGCATTGGAGCTGCCGAGCCGCGCGAATGAGTCCCACCTCCCGCGTTAGGGTCCCGTAGCACGGCCCCCCGTCAAAAGGTTCCAGTTGATGGAGATACCGAAACCCCATTCCCGCCAGAAGGCGCTCGAGGGCCCGGATGGAATCCGCCGGACGGCCCAGACCGGCGACGATCTTCTCCGGGAGGAACTCCTGGTAAATCGTTCCTTGGGGGATGAGCGACAACAGGAACTCTTTATTGGCCCCGCTGAGCTTCTCAGCGCGCCCGCGGTCCAGCCCCGTAAAGGGCCGCCCTAGAGCTTCCCAAAAAGGAGAGGCGCAACCGCCGGATGTTCTTGATGGAAAAGAAGTCAGCACGTGGGTCTGAAAACGGTCGAGGTGGGCGGCCATGAAAAGAAGGCGGACGGCGCAAAGCGCCTCCTCCGGTTTTTCCTTCCGCCCGCGGAGCGCCGGCGGGACGAACACGGCCCCCAGCATCGTGGGACCGTCCTCCGTCGCGCCCAATCGCAGGCACCGATGCTTGACGGTCCTATTCAGGGTGAGGCTGGTCCGCGACTCGACGAAGGAGGAGAAATACGCGAAGGGCCGTCCGGGCCGGCCCCTTTTCGCGAACAGCACCGAAGCGCCCACCGCCCGACCGGAGGCCTCATCCTCCAGGACAAAAAGGTAGACCCCCTCCTCCAGGGCGGACAAGGATCCCGCAAACGACCGCTCGGAATCCCGCAAGAGGCGGGGCAGGTCGCCGGAGCCGCCGAAAAAACACGGCCCCGCCGACCGGGCCAAACGGCGCAGGTCGGCCGCGTCGCGCGCGCGCGCGCTTCGGATCAGGAAAGAATGCATAATCCCCTCAACTTTCGGACCTTTGACGGAGCCGGATGCACACCGCCCCCCCGATCCGACGGGCGCGTTTCGGGCGCTGCCGATTCAAGCCTTGTGAACGGCTAGATGAGGACCGTGAACTGGCGATCCTTCGTCTTGGAGACTTTGCCGTTCTTGTCCGTCATGCGGGCGGTGATCGTATACCCACCCGATCGGAAACCCGACCAATCGTACCACCAATGACCCACGCTTTCGCGGCAGGAGAGCCATCGCTTGCCGTCCAGGCAAATCTCGACGGATCGAGGTTGCAGGGCCGTCAAGCGAATGCAGTAAGAATGACTGGTAAGGATCTCCCCCTCCAACGGGTAGTCGAGCACCAAGGTCGCTTTCTCCGCCGTGGGCTCCGGCTTCACCGCTGTCGCTGTCGCGGTCGCAAACGACGCGGGCGCCAAGGCCGCCTTAGGCGGACGGCCTCTGCGCTTATCGTCGAAGTTCGCGTCGTTCGCATCGCTGTTGCCTCTCTTCTTAACCATGACATCCTCCGTGTTTCTAAGTAAGTAATCCCACAAAAATCAGTTCCGCGCTTTCACCCGGTCGGTCATGAGCTTCTCGAAGTCCGCGGGGGGCATGACCCCCAGGTCCTTCCCCTCCAGCGTCCGGACGGATACGGTCCCGTTCTCGGCCTCCCGGCCGCCCACGACGAGCATGTAGGGGACCTTCCGGAGCGTGGCCTCGCGAATCTTGGCTCCCACTTTCCCCGACGAGAAGTCGGCCTCCGCCCGCCACCCGCCTTCCCGGATGCCGGAAAGGACTTTCCGGGCGTACCCGTCGAATTTCTCGCTCAACGGGACGATCACGGCCTGAACCGGGGCCAGCCACAGGGGAAAGGCCCCGGCATAGTGCTCGATCAGGATGCCGAAGAACCTTTCGAACGATCCGAAGAGGGCCCGATGGATCATGACGACCCGTGTTTCTCCGCCCTTCTCGTCCCGGTAGGAAATGTCGAACCGCTCCGGGTTGTTGAAATCCACTTGGACCGTCGAGCACTGCCAGAAACGCCCCAGAGCGTCCCGGATCTTGATGTCCACTTTTGGGCCATAGAAGGCCCCGCCCCCTTCGTCCACATCGAAGGGAAGGCCGACGGCCCCCAGGGCTTTTCTCAGGCCTTCCTCGGCGGCCGCCCAGGCCTCGGGCGCGCCGATAAACTCCGCGGGACGGGTGGACAGGCTCACCGAATATTCTTTGAACCCAAAAGCCCCCAGCACCTCCAGGATGATGCGGAGGATATCCGCCACCTCCCCCTCCACCTGGTCCGGGCGGCAGAAGATGTGGGCGTCGTCCTGAGTGAAACCGCGCACGCGCATGAGGCCGTGAAGAACCCCGCTTCTCTCGAACCGGTACACGGTGCCGAACTCCGCCAAGCGGACGGGGAGCTCGCGGTAGGAGTGAAGCCCCGTCTTATATATCAAAATATGACCCGGACAGTTCATGGGTTTGAGAAGGAACTCCTGCTCCTCCAGCTTCATGGGCGGATACATGTTTTCCCGGTAGTGGGAAAGGTGCCCCGAGGTCTTCCACAAGTCGGAGCGCGCCACATGAGGGGTGTAGACGAACTCATATCCGCGCCCGGTCAATAGTTTCTTGAGGTAGTCCTCCATCACCCCCCGCACGACGGCTCCCTGAGGCAGCCAATAGATGAACCCGGCGCCGCCCCGCTCATAGTCGATCGTGAAGAGACCCAGCCGAGGACCCAACTCCCGGTGGTCGCGTTTCTTGGCCTCCTCCAAGCGCTGCAAATGCCCGTCAAGCTCCTCCTTCGTCGGCCAAACGGTGCCGTAGATGCGCTGGAGCCGATCCCGCTTCTCATCGCCGCGCCAGTAGGCCCCGGCGACCTTCAAGAGCTTGAAATGGAGGATTTCGGAGGTCGAATCCACGTGGCCCCCGCGGCAAAGATCGGTGAACGTCGCGTGGGTGCAGTGCGTCACCGTCGGGGACTTCAAATCATCGATGAGCTCCACCTTGTATTTTTCTCCCCGCCGCTCCCAGTAAGCGCGGGCCTCTTTGGCGTCGAGAGAGCTCATGACGAACTTGTGGGCGCCCGCAGCGATCTCCCGCATGCGGGCTTCGATCCTTTCCAAATCCTCGGGGGTGAAAGCGGAGGGAACGTCGAAGTCGTAGTAGAACCCGTCCTCGATGGGCGGGCCGATGGCGATTTTGGCCTGGGGGAAAAGCTCCTGCACCGCCTGGGCCATAACGTGGGCCGCGGAATGGCGGAGCCGGTAGAGAAAATCCTTTCGGACTTCCTCGGCGGGGGGAACGTCGCTTTGGAGGAGATCGTTCATCGAAAATGGTGCTCGGTACAGGACTCGAACCTGTGACCCCCTCCATGTCAAGGAGGTACTCTAGCCAACTGAGCTAACCGAGCGAAATCTTGCCGGTCGGCGCCGGGCCGAAGGAGGCCGTAATGACGGCTTCGATGCCTCCCCGCGGGGCGAACTTTCCTTCGACCACGGCCCAGCGGGGCTGGGCGTCTCTGACGACATCGCGGAGAACGCGGTTGACCACGTTCTCGGTGAAGATGCCGAGGTTGCGATACGCGTTCAGGTAATGCTTGAGGGACTTCGTCTCCAAACACCGCCGGCGGGGGCGGTAGAGGATGCGCAGCGTCCCGAAATCCGGCAGGCCCGTCCGCGGGCATACCGACGTGAACTCCGGAAAGGAAAGATCAATCGCGTAATCCGGAAACCGGTTCTCAAAGCATTCGATGTCCGGAAGCTCGGCGTCCAATCCCGCGCGGGCGTGAGCCGCGGTGTAAGCTCGTTTAGCTCCGATCACGACTCATCGCCTGCCGATCACCGAAGTTGGAGGTGCGGGTCGGATTTGAACCGACGAATAGAAGTTTTGCAGACTTCCCCCTTGGGCCGCTTGGGTACCGCACCAAAATGCGAAAAGCGAGGCTTGAGGCTGGGGGCTGGAGGCTGGCAAAAACCAAAAGCATTCATCGCTAGCCTCTAGCCTCAAGCCTCTAGCCTCGATTTTAGTAATTCGTCACTGTCCGGTCAATTAATCACACCCCCGTCACCGCCAGGATCTCCCGAAACTCATTGATAACGCATGACGGTTTCTCATCCCTCAATTCCTTTTCCGGCCGGTACCCGTAAAGGACCCCGCAAGAGGACGCCCCGGCCGCCCGAGCGGCCCGCACGTCTCCGGGACTGTCCCCCACCATCAGGGCGTCCCACGCCGCCACGCCCAGCCTTTGAAGGGCCTCCCTGACGGGTCCGGGGTCCGGTTTCTTGACGGGCAGGGTGTCTCCCGCGATCACGACGTCGAACCGGTCCAAAACCCCCAGGCGCGTCAAGATCAAACGGGCGGGGGCTTCCGGTTTGTTCGTCACCACCCCCAGGCGGGCGGCCGGGCGAAGCCTGTCCAGAACGTCCTGGACGCCGGGATAGAGCGCCGAGCGATCCGCGCAATGAGCCAGATAATAGGGGGCGAACATGGAATAGGCCTCCTCCACGGCCTCGCCGGAAGGGCGCCCCAAGGACTCCTTCAGCAACCGCCGGGCGCCATCCCCAATGAACCCTCGGATCTCCTCCTGAGATCGGACGGGGCGCCCCGAACGTCCCAGGACGAAGTTCACCGCGCTCGTCAGGTCCGCCAGGGTGTCCACCAAGGTCCCGTCCAGATCGAAAAGGATGGCCCGGAACCGTGATCCCGCCATCAGGACTGGGGAAGGCTCAGGGGGTCGTCCGAAAGGAGGAGGGCCTCGTGGACGGAATGGGAAGGGCGCGACGATCCGTCGCGGAAAACGTCCCGTTGGAGTAGGCCCGGCAGGGACTTCAAGTGCTCCGCCAGATAACGGCAGGCGGCCAGGGCGTCTTCCCGGCGGGCAGCCCCCACCGCGAGGAAAACGCTCGTTTCCCCCACGCCCACGGGACCCAGGCGGTGCCGGAAGAGAAGGCGGATTCCCGGCCAACGCTCCTCGGCCGTCCGAAAGAGGACCGCCACCCCCTCTTCGGAGCGGGCGGCGTCCGCCTCGAAGACGACGCGGTCCAATTCGCCGGCGCCTTCCCGGTCGGGCCGGACGACGCCCTGGAGCGTCACGACCGTGAAACCCTCCTCCCGCCGGGCCCCCTCCTCCAGCGGCTCGACGGGGATGGGGCCTTCGATGAAATACGCGCTTTCCGTCATGGGGATATGTCCAGCATGCGCTGAATGGCGCGCCGGGCCCGCTCGGCCGTCTCGGGAGGCACCTTCACGCGGTGCTTCATGTCCTGCAAGGACCAGAGGACTTTTTCGAGCGTGATCTTCTTCATGAACGAGCACTCGGCCGACTCGGCCACGGGGATAAAGGTTTTTTCCGGACTTGCCTTGCGCATGGCGTGCAGGATGCCCGTCTCGGTGGCCACGAGGAACGTCGTCGCCGGGGACTCCCGAACCCGGCGGATCATGCCGGAGGTGGAAGCGACCGTGTCGGCATACTTGAGGGCCGACGTGAGGCATCCGCACTCCGGGTGGACGAGGACCTCGGCCCCCGGATGGGATCTTTTGGCGCCTTCCAAATCTTCGTCCCGGATGCGGAAGTGGACATGGCAGGACCCCGGCCACAAGTGGACCGTTCGGCCGGTCTTTTCCCGCACGTAGCGGCCCAGGTACATGTCGGGCAGGAAGAGGATGTCCTTGTCCCTGGGAACGGATTCCACGACTTTCACGGCGTTGGACGAAGTGCAGCACACGTCCGCCTCGGCTTTTACCGCCGCCGTCGTGTTGACGTAGGCCACGACGACGGCCCCGGGATGGCGGGCTTTCCAGTCCCGGAGTTGGTCCAGGTCCACCGTGGCGGCCAGGGAGCAGCCGGCCTCCAAATCCGGAATAAGGACTATTTTGTCCGGCGCCAAGACGGCCGCCGTCTCCGCCATGAAATGAACCCCGCAGAAGACGATGACGTCGGCCTTGGCCTTCGCCGCCTCTTGCGACAGGGCCAGGGAATCTCCGGTGAAGTCGGCGATGTCCTGGACCTCGCCGATCTGGTAGTTGTGGGCCAAGATGACGGCGTTCCGCTCCTTCTTCAGGCGGCGGATCTCCTGGGCGATGTCGCCGGGAGGCGCGGTTCTCATGGCTTTATTTTAGTTTTTTGCAGAGGGAGACGGGGGGCCAGTACTTAAAAAGCCGTCCGCCGTCGGAGCCCCGACGGCGGACGGCTTACAAAAAGAATCCCCGACCTATTTCTTTCTCGGGCGAGCGGGCGCGGGAGCAGCCGCGCGGACCGGGGCCGGAGCGGGGACCGGAACCCCCGCCGTGGGAGACGCTCCCGGTTTCCGCGCCCTTTCCGCGGCGTCGCGGAGACGCGACTGGAGAGCCTCGAGGTTCAACCGCTGAGTTTCTTGGAGCTTGGAGATTCGCCGGGCCATCCGGAACCGGGAAAACCCCGCGCTCGCAAACTCGAAAAGCCCCATCACCACCACCAGCAAGGAAAGGCCCAGGGCGATGAAATACCTCTTCTTGTCGGGCACGAGGAAACTGATGATGACACCGAGGATTCCAAGGCTGATGATGACGAGCGCGTAGGTGCTGTTACCGGTGGCGGGCATGGGTCGCTCTCCTCCTTCAATGGTCTTGCGAACGAATGAAGAATATTAACAGAAGATCTCGGGGGCATCAACCCCCGGACGCGGGAATGAACCGAACACCCCGGAGAAGAACCCGCCCTTTTCCCCCCTCGTCCCCGCCCTCCGGATGGCAGGACACCTGGAACGAAACGCGGCGAATGTGCGACCAGTCCATGCCTTCGACGCCGCCGGGCGCCAGCGTCTTCATCGCTCCCAAAGAAACCCCCATGGGCACCCACGGCCAGCGGTTCGTCCTCTTGGCCCAAGAGAACCCCTGCTGGGTGCCGTCCTCATCTTCGATGACGACATCGAACGTGTTGCTCTTTCCCTCGCCCGTCAACTGGAACTGAAGCATTTCAAAACGGCTGAAATCTCCGCTCACTTCAACCGACAATCGGACCCACCGGCCGCCGCCCCACAAGTCGTAATCCATCTCCAGCGCGTCGAAACTCCCGACTTTCACGGGCCGGACGGACAAATGCGAGTCAACGTCTTGGGACGTTTTCATGGGAAGCCCGGATTGGAAAAGCTCAAAAACCTTTCCCCCAACCTTGTCGGGGACCCTTGACGTTCTCCCTTTTTCGGCCGGCTTCGGCTTCGCGGGAACCGCGCGGGGCTTGGGCTGAACGTTCGTGGGAACCACGGCGGAAGGTTTCGTCTTGTTCAACGGAACCGGGGCGGCGGAAGACGCCGCCGGGACAACGGCCGGGGCCTCGGCCGCCTTATTCAAAACGGAAGGATGGGTTCCCTGGGACGGCGCCGGCGGAACGGACGGCTTCTCGACCACCGGGGAGGGTTTGGGGACCGATGTTTTCAGCGGCGCGGTTTCGGGGGGGGCGAGCCGATTGTTTTCGACGGGGACCACCGCCGGTTTCTCTTGGACCGGCGGCCGCAGCCAAAGGCCGACGCCGAGGCCGCCCAAAGCCACCGCCGCGACTCCACCAATAATCCATCCCCGCAGGGAAAAGGACTTTCTCCCGTTCTTTTGGCCGAAAACTTTCCGAGGCTGATTTTCAGGCAACGCCAGCATTATTCACCCAGAAAACTTGGAATAAAATGCGCCTTCAACAAGCAGTATAAACCATGATAGGGAATAAAACAAGACCACCCGATGGATTCCCTCTCGGAAAATCCTCGGGAAACCATCGCACCGGCCACACAGCAAGCCGTCGGTTTAAATCTGCCGGGGAAAGCGGCCCCCCGGCGCGGCCCCTAGCCGATGGCGACGCCGGCGACCTCGCCCGTGCGGATGCGCACGCACTCCCACAGGTCCAGGACGAATATCTTCCCGTCCCCGACGTGGCCCGTGCGCCCGCCCTGCGTGATGGCCTCGATGGCGAGTTTCACGAACTCGTCGTTGACGGCGATTTCCAGCTTTGTCTTTTTGAGGAGGCTGCCCGCCTCCTTGTGGCTGCGGTAGATGGTGGAGATTCCCTTCTGCCGGCCGCGGCCCATGACGCTGGACACCGTGACGAGGTGGATTTCCTTTTCCTCCAGTTTCTGAAGCACTTCGTCCAACCGGTCCGGTTGAATGATGGCGACGATGTATTTCAAAATAGCCTCCAATAACAGCTTTCAGAAATCAGCGTTCAGCTGTCAGCCAAACCCCATACGATTCAATAAGCCGTATCTGCATTGGCTGATGGCTGAGCGCTGAAAGCTGATGGCTTTCAATCTATCAACGTGTAAGCCACCTCACGGTGCTCGGTGATGTCCAGCCCGATCCGCTCGTTCTCTTCGGTGACCCGCAGGCCCACAAGAAGGTCCACGAGCTTCAAGAGGGCGAACGAGGCCGCGAACGAATAGACCGCGGCGATGCCGACGGCCTTCATTTGAATCAACAGTTGATCCGAATGGCCGTAAAACAGGCCGTCGGCCCCGGCGGGGTTCACGCTCCTGGTGGCCCAAAGTCCCACCGCCACCGAGCCCCAGAGGCCGCCGATGCCGTGCACGCCGAAGGCGTCCAAGGAATCGTCGTACTTGAATCGGGACTTTAAGAAAGTGACGGCCGCGTAGCAAATGACCGCCGACCCGATCCCGATGGCGATCGCCCCCATCGGGTTGACGAAACCCGCCGCCGGCGTCACCGCCGCCAAGCCCGCCACGGCGCCCGTGATCATTCCGAGCATCGTCGAGTGCTTGTTGAAGGCCAGGTCCAGCGCGGCCCACACAAGGCCCGCCGCGGCGCCCGCGACTTGGGTGGCGAAGAAGGCCGTCGTGGCCAGGGCCCCCGAGCCCAGGGCGCTCCCGGCGTTGAAACCGAACCAGCCGAACCACAAGAGGCCCGCGCCGAGCACCGCGAAGGGCAGGTTGTGAGGCGGCGAGATCCGGGCCGGGAACCCCTGGCGCTTGCCGAGGACCACGGCCGCGGCCAGGGCCGCCACGCCCGCGTTGATGTGGACGACGATTCCGCCCGCGAAGTCCAGCACGCCGGCGGTTCTAAGGAACCCGCCCGCGCCCCAGACCCAGTGGCACACGGGATCGTAAACCAGCGTCGCCCAAAGGAGCGAGAAAAGGACGAACGCCGAGAACTTCATCCGCTCGGCGAACGCGCCCAGGATCAAGCCCGGCGTGATGATGGCGAACATACACTGGTAAATGGTGAAGGCCTGGTGAGGGATGGTGGGCGCGTAATCCGGATTGGGGGCCAAGCCCACGCCGTTCAGGAAGGCCCATTTCAAGCTCCCGATCCAGCCGTGGACGTCGGGGCCGAAAGACAGGCTGTAGCCGAAGACGACCCACTGCAGAGTGATGACGGCCATCAGGGCGAAGCACTGCATCAGGATGGAGAGCATGTTCTTCTTGCGGACCAGGCCGCCGTAGAAGAAGGCCAGGCCCGGCGTCATAAGAAGAACCAGCGCGGCGGAAAGCAGCACCCAGGCCGTATCGCCCGAATCGATTCCCGACGACGACGCCGACGCGAAGACGGCGGCCGGCGTCAAGAGAAGGCACGCGACAAACGCGGAGTGACGACGAAACGTCATGGCAACCCCCTGAACGGATGTGAGGTAACCGGACTCCGGGCCTTGGATGGGAACGGGGAAATTACGGAAACGCCCCGGATCCTCAAAACAGGACCGAAGTCGAGACGCCGTTGTCTCGTTCAGGATGGGTCGCGGGGACTACGACGGAAACACTGGGCCGGCGCAGGCCTCGGAAATAAGACGCCCGCCGGTCTCCGGCAATGGGAAGCGGAAGGACGTCATTATCCTTTGTGGTTGGGCACAACTCTGTGCCCGGCCGGATTCTAGCAAGCCGAATATTCACATGTCAAAGAACCAACGAAGCCGCTTTCTCCCGGCGTTTCTAACCGACCGCCACGCCGTCCGTTTCGCCCGTGCGGACTCGCACGCAATCCTTCAAGTCCAGGATGAAGATCTTCCCGTCCCCGACGTTGCCCGTGCGGCCCCCGCCCGTGATGGCCTCGATCGCCGGCTTGACGAAGTCGTCGTTCACGGCGATCTCGAGCTTCGTCTTCTTCAACAAATTCCCCGCTTCCTTGTGGCTCCGGTAGACGGTGGCTACGCCCTTCTGCCGTCCCCGGCCCATCACGCTGGACACGGTGACCAGGTGGATTTCCTTCTCCTCCAAACGTCGAAGCACCTCGTCCAGCCGGTCGGGTTGAATGATCGCGACGATGTATTTCATGGCTAGTCGAGGAGGGTGTAGGCCGCCTCGCTGTGTTCCGTGAGGTCCAGCCCGATCCGCTCGTTCTCTTCCGTCACCCGGAGGCCCACCACGGCGTCCACGAATTTAAGCAGGACGACCGACGCGATGAAGGAGTAAATGACGGTGAACGCCACGGCTTTGGCCTGGATCAGAAACTGGGCCGGGTTACCGTAAAAGAGCCCGTCGGCGCCGGCCGGGTTGACGGCCTTCGTGGCCCAAAGTCCCGTGGCCAAGGCGCCCCACATGCCCCCCACTCCGTGGACGCCGAAGGCGTCCAAAGTGTCGTCATAGCCGAGCTTGGCCTTGACGACTACAACGGAGAAGTAGCAGATGACGGACACGCCCACGCCGATCCCGATCGCGCCCATGGGAGAGACAAAGCCCGCCGCCGGGGTGATGGCGACCAGACCGCCCACGGCGCCCGTGATCATGCCGAGAACGGTCGGGTGCTTATGGAAGATCCAGTCGAGGAAAGCCCAGGTCAGGCCCGCCACGGCGGCCGCGATGTGAGTGGTCACAAAGGCGTTCACGGCCAGGCCGCCCGACGACAGAGCGCTCCCCGCGTTGAAGCCGAACCAGCCGAACCACAACAGCCCCGCCCCCAGCACGGCGAAGGGCAGGTTGTGGGGCGGCGACATCCGGTGCGGGAACCCATGCCGCTTTCCCAGCACAAGCGCGGCGGCCAGGGCGGCCACGCCCGCGTTGATGTGCACGACGGTGCCGCCGGCGAAGTCCAGCGCGCCCATATTTCTTAAGAACCCTCCCACGCCCCAGACCCAATGGCAGACGGGGTCATAAACGAGAGTGGCCCATAGGATCGAGAAGAGGCAAAAGGCCGAAAACTTCATCCGTTCCGCGAAAGCGCCCAAAATGAGCCCCGGCGTGATGATGGCGAACATGGCTTGGAAGATCATGAAGGCTTGATGAGGGACGGTCGCGGCGTAATCGGGGTTTGGGGCCTGGCCCACGCCGGTCAGGAACGCCCACTTCAAATTTCCGATGAAGCCGTGGACGTCCGGCCCGAAGGCCAAGCTGTAGCCGAAGAGGACCCACTGCAATGTGACGATCCCCATGAGCATGAAACATTGCATGAGGACCGACAGCATGTTCTTTTTTCGGACGAGTCCGCCGTAGAAAAAGGCGAGGGCAGGGGTCATGAGGAGCACCAGGGCTGACGACATCAGGAGCCAGGCCGTATCTCCGGTGTTGACGGCGGGGGCGGCCGTTTCCGCCCGAAGAGCGGGCGAGACGGCGCCGACGAGCATGAGACCGAGCAAAGACTTCCATAGCCTATTCATGATATTCCTCCGTTGGGTTGACCCGGGGAGGAAGGGAGGGCGTTTTTCGGATGGAAAAACGGCGTACCGCATCCTCGAAGGGATGAGACGCCGTCGTCTCGGGGGGTGCAGGACAAAAAAAATCCTCCTCGCAAGGTTCTTCGAGGAGGACATCATTGTCCCAACAACCTAAATTGTGTCGGACACCACTTTGTGTCCGAAAAGATTCTATCGAAGCTCCCGGAATTTGTCAAGAAAATTGTTCGCCAGCTCGGTACGGGGCGTCGTCTCTTGGTCGTGGGGGGCTCCGTTTTTATATAATATTTCTGTTTCAAACATGCTTGGGACAAAGAAGTCCCGTTCCTAGCCGCTTGGGTTTTTGCGGCATTGAGGAGCGGGATTTTTTATTTCAGGAGAGTTTATTTCGTGTTGAAAAAACTGAAAGAGCTGATTTTCGGCAAGCCCCGGGACGTGACGGACCCCAAGGTCTTTCACCACGTCTCCCTGATCGCCCTCCTGGCCTGGGTGGGCCTGGGGGCGGACGGTTTGTCGTCCTCTTGTTACGGTCCGGACGAGGCTTATCGGGCCCTAGGCTCTCACGGCCACTTGGCCATCCTTTTGACGGTCATGACGGCGGTCACCATCCTCGTCATCTCCATCGCCTATTCCAACCTCATCCAGCATTTCCCGGGCGGTGGCGGCGGCTACCTGGTGGCCAGCAAGCTCTTGGGCAACAAGGTCGGCGTCGTGTCCGGTTGCGCCCTCCTGGTGGATTACGTCTTGACCATTTCCGTTTCCGTAGCCTCGGGATGCGACGCCCTGTGGTCTTTCCTCCCCCCTGCTTGGGCCGCTCACAAGTTGGCGGCGGAGGTGGGCGTGCTCCTCTTCCTTTTGGTCCTCAATTTGAGGGGTGTGAAGGAATCCGTGACCTTCTTGGCCCCCATTTTTCTCGTCTTCGTCGGCACTCACCTTTTCGCCATTCTCTACGTCCTCGCGAGCCGCTTCACGGCCCTGCCGTCCGTTTTCCACGGGGCGACGGTGGATTTCCACGATTCCGTTCGCGCCATCGGGTTTTGGCCCCTGGCCTTCATCCTCCTGAGGGCCTATTCCATGGGAGGCGGCACCTACACGGGCATCGAGGCGGTCTCCAATGGGGTCACCATGTTGCGTGAGCCCCGGGTCCAGACGGGGAAACGGACCATGTTCCTCATGGCATTCTCCCTGGCCTTCACGGCCGGCGGGATCCTCTTTTGCTACATGCTGACGGGCGCGGTCCCGGCGGAGGGGAAAACCATGAACGCCGTCCTGTTCGACGGCGTGTTCGGTTCCTGGCGCCTGGGGCCCGCCCTCGTGATCGTGACGTTGGTCTCGGAAGCGGCGCTCCTCTTCGTCGCCGCGCAGACGGGGTTCCTGGACGGGCCGCGGGTGCTGGCGAACATGGCGGTGGACTCCTGGATGCCCCGCCGGTTCGCCAACCTCTCGGACCGGCTGGTGACGAAGAACGGCATCCATGTCATGGGCCTGGCGGCCGTCGCAACGCTCCTCTATACCCGGGGCAACATCACCATGCTGGTGGTCATGTATTCCATCAACGTGTTCATCACATTTAGTTTGACGGAGTTGGGGATGGCCCGGCACTGGATCAAGGACCGTGCCAAGGAACCCCGGTGGCGCAGCCAGTTGGCCATCCACGGGACGGGACTCGTCATGTGCCTGAGCATCCTCACCATCACGCTCTGGGAGAAATTCGCCGAAGGCGGGTGGATGACCACCCTCATCACGGGGCTGGTGATCGCGCTCTGTTTCGTCGTACGGGGCTATTACCGGAACGTCGGCATCCGGCTGAAGCGGCTGGACGATATCCTGGCCTCCGTGCCCCTTCCCGAAATGCCCGCCGGAGATCCCGCGCCGCTCGACAAGAACGCGCCCACGGCCATCCTCACGGTGCAGGGGTTTTCCGGGTTCGGCTTGCACCACATCCTGTCCATCCACCGGTTGTTCCCGGGGTATTTCAAGAATTTCATATTCGTCTCGGCGGGGGTGGTGGATTCGGGGAACTTCAAGGG